>Ga0187846_10000575_pt1 | contig 21110 bp, 24 predicted proteins | sample TC_taG_FD_161473 | JGI IMG/M metagenome (GOLD analysis project Ga0187846, IMG submission 161473) | Biofilm microbial communities from the roof of an iron ore cave, State of Minas Gerais, Brazil - TC_06 Biofilm (v2) | ecosystem: Environmental > Terrestrial > Deep subsurface > Cave > Wall biofilm...
CGCGATCGCCAGCCTGGCCGCCACGCTCCGCATAGAACGGCGTCACGGCAAGAACCACGATGCCTTCTGCGCCGGTCTCGAGGCGCTCGACAGGCACCCCGGCGCGATCGTACAGCGCCGCAACCGTTGCCTTCTGCTCCAACGTTTCATATCCGGTGAACTTCGACGCAGCGACATCGCTCTGCACAGAACGAGCGACGCGAACTTCGCCGCGTTTGGTCGCGGCGTCATCGCGCGCACGCTTGCGCTGCTCCTCCATGGCCGCATGATAGCCGGCCATGTCGATCGCGACGCCGGCCTCCGCCGCGATCTCGCGCGTGAGATCGACCGGAAACCCGTATGTGTCGTAGAGTTCGAACGCATCGGTGCCGGGCAACTCGCGGCTGCCTGCCTTTCGCAGCGCCTCAAGGCGTTCGCCGAGCCGCTGCGAACCGCGTGCCAGCGTCGCGCCGAACTGTCTCTCTTCGCTTTCCAGCACATGCGCCACGCGCTCGTCGGCGCCGCGCAGCTCCGGGTACCCCTCGAGCAGCGTCGCGATGACGACGGGCGTCAGCTTCGAAAAAAAGTCATCCGGAAAACCCAGCAGTTTGCCGGCGCGAATCGCGCGGCGTACGAGAAAACGCAAGACGTAACCGCGCTCGGTGTTGCTCGGCACGACGCCGTCAACAACCAAGAAGACGCACGCGCGCGCGTGATCGGCGATGATGCGTCTGCGCACGGCTCGCTCGGACTCCGGCAAGCGCGACTGCTCGCTCTGCGGCAGCGCGGCGATGATCGACTGATACAGCTCGGTATCGAAGATCGACGTCTTCCCGGCCAGGATCATGCACAGCCGCTCGAATCCCAAGCCGGTGTCGATGCCTTTCTTGGGAAGCGGGTGCAGCTTGCCGGCCGAATCGCGGTCGTACTGCTGGAAGACGAGATTCCAAAACTCGATGTACCTGCTCGAGGGCGCGCGCTCGCAGTCATTGCATCCCACCTGGCACGTAGGTTTCCCGCAGCCGGCCCGCGGCCCGAGATCGTAGAAGATCTCTGACGACGGGCCGCACGGGCCGGTTGGGCCCATATCCCAGAAGTTATCCTCGCGAAAGCGCGAGATGCGATCGGGCGCCAGGCCGATATCGCGCTGCCAGATCTGCGCGGCTTCGTCGTCGTCCACGTAGACGGTGGCATAGAGGCGATCTGGGGACAACCGAAGAGTTTTCGTCAGATACTCCCACGCCCACGCGATTGCTTCGCGCTTGTAGTAGTCGCCGAACGAGAAGTTGCCGAGCATCTCGAGGAACGTGCCGTGCCGGCCGCTGCGTCCCACTGATTCGATGTCGTTCTTGCCGCCCGCCACGCGCAGACAGCGCTGCACGGTGACGACGCGCGGCGCGGGCTGCGGCGCCTCGCCGAGGAATTGCGGAACGAACGGCTCCATGCCGGCGATGGTGAAGAGCGTCGTCGACAGCGCGTCGGGGACGAGACTCGCGCCCGCGACGTGACGGTGCCCCTTCGCGACAAAGAAGTCGACGAAGGAACGCCTGATCTCCCCTGGGGTCATTCTCGAGACTTTGCGCGTCCCGGGTCCGATTCTTCTTGCAGCAGACCCTTCATCTTCTGGAGCGCGCGGCCTTGCAGGCGCGAGACGTGCATCTGCGACACGTGCAGGCGCTGCGCGATCTGCGACTGCGATGCGCGCTCGTAGTAGCGCAAGTAGACGATGACCCGTTCGCGTTTGTCGAGATGCTCGAGCGCGCGCTCGACGAGATCCTTGTCCTCGAGCAGCGCGAGGTCGGGGTCGTCGCCGCCGACGTAGTCGCGCAGGCTCGTGCCACGGTGGTCGCCGTCAGAGGCAACGTCGATGTCAAGGGACAGCGGCGAGTACGCCTGGCCGAGCTCTTGCGCTTCGATGATCTCTTCATCGCTCGCGTGCAGCGCTTGCGCGAGATCCCGAATGCTCGGACTGCGGCCGAGCTCCACGCTGAGCCGCTCGATCGTGTGGTTGACCGCCGCGTTGAGCTCCTGCAGCCGGCGCGGCACGCGGATCGCCCAGCCCTTGTCGCGGAAATGCCGTTTGATCTCGCCGATGACGGTCGGCGTGACGTACGTCGTGAACTCGATGCCGCGCGCCGCATCGAAGCGATCGATCGCCTTGATGAGACCGAGCGTGCCGACTTGGATGAGGTCGTCGAGCGGTTCGCCGCGGTTCGCGAAACGCGACGCCAGATAGCGGATCAAGTTGAGGTGCGCGACGCAGAGCTGCTCGCGCACGGCAGGATCGTGCGTCACCGCGTACTGCGCGAAGAGCCTGCGCGTTTCTTCCCGGTCGAAGCGCTCGACGCGCGCCTCGCCATGCTTCTCTTGGCCGTGCGAGGCCATCGCGCTATTTCCGCAGGTGCTTCGTCATCGTGAGCTTGGTGCCGCGGCGGGGGTCCACTTCAAAGCTCACATCGTCCATGAGCGTCCGTATGAGGAAGACGCCCAGCCCGCCGACGTCCGGTTCGCCGAGCGCACGCGGCGCCACGGCGCGCCCGTCAAACCCCTTGCCGTGATCCTCGACCGTCACGACCAGCTTGTCGCCGTGCACCGCGCACGCGATGCGCACTTCGTCGCTGTCGCCGGCGTGCTGGATGCAATTCGTGCACGCCTCGGCGACCGCGAGCTTCAAGTCGTCGATGTCTTCGACGCTGAAGTTCAGCCGGTTGGCGATCCCGGCGACGGCGAGCCGCGCCACGCCGACCCACTCGGCGCGGCAGGGCAGCCGCAGTTCGATGGTCTCCATGACGTCGTGCTTCGCCGCACCCTTGCCGTGCGGTGAGATCATAGCGCGGCGCTCGCGCTCGGCTCCGAGTCGTAGATCCCGAAGATCTTGACCAGACCCGTGATGTCGAAGATCTTCTTGATCTGCGGGTTCGTGCAGACGAGATTCACGGTGCCGTTGTGCTCCCGCACGCGCTTGAGACCGCCGATGAGCACGCCCAAACCAGTCGAGTCGATGTAGCGCACGTTCTCGAGGTTGATGATCAAGTCGTAATGACCCTGATCGATGAGATCGGTGATCGTCTCCTTCACGCGCGGCGACGTATAGACGTCGATCTCGCCGTTGAGATCGACGATCCGCGCGCCGTCCTTGCCGGGCACTTCCCGGACGTCAACTGTGATGTCCACTGCGCTGAGCTACTCGCTTTGCAGTTCGTCGAGCTTCGCTTTGGCTGCGTTGCGCCCGGCCTGCACGGTGGTATCGACGCGCCGCGCACCTTGTTCGTACGCTGCGCGGGTCCGCTTGGAGAGCTCGTCAGCCTGCTTACGCAGATCGTCGGCCAACTGGCCCGCGAGGTCGCGCAAATCCGATGCGAGATCGAGCGCCTTGCCCTTAGCTTCTTGCGCCTTGCCGAGGATGAGCTCGCGGGTCTCTTCGCCGGTCTGCGGTGCGAGCATCAGCGCGATGACGGCGCCGGCGAACGCGCCGATGACCAGACCCGAGAGGAAGCCCACTCCCGCGTTGCCGCGATCATTGTCCATGGTCGTTCTCCTTGGTTTGAAATCCGTTGCCTTTGGTGTTGGTGAAGAACGCGCGCGCTCCGGCGCTCACGCCTGCGATGATCCCGCTCAATTTGACGACCGCCGGCGCGATGTTCTGCTGCGCGACATCGGCGGCTCGATCGACGACGCCCGCGGCGTGCTCCACGACCCCGCTGACACGGTTGACGCGCGCAGCCATGTCGTCCACGCTCCCCGCGATGTTGCCGACGTGCTCCATAGTCCGCAGCACCGGCGCGTCGAGCTGATCGAGCTTCGCGTCGACTTTGCCCAACGTCGCTCCGGCGCGTTCGACCAGGCCGGCAAGCCGTATCAGGACGAACGCCAGACTCCCGCCGGCGGCGAGGCTGGCAAGTCCGAAGGCGAGCCACATGAAATCTTGCGTCGTCATTGCGGGTGACCGACTGGCTTCATTCTGCGCGCGAAGTTGCGCCTCCCCCAATCACGAGCGCGTCGGTCAACGTGCGCAGCCGCTCTATCATGCCCGGCAAGACCATATGCAAACGCGCGACGTCCGCTGTCGTCGTCGTCCGGCCGAGCGAGAAACGGACTGTGCCGCGCGCTTCCGGCGCTGTCAGACCGATCGCGCTCAGCACGTGCGACGGCTCCAGCGATCCGGACGTGCACGCGCTGCCGGTCGACGTCGCGAACTCGGCGAGATCGAGGCCGAGAACGACGGTCTGCCCATCGACGCCCTCGAAACGCAAACTGGCGCTGTTCGGCAAACGCTCGCGACGCGCGCCGTTGAGTGTGCTGCCGGGGATGCTGGCGAGCGCACCGTCGATGAGTTGGTCGCGCAGCGCCGTGGTGCGCGGCAGCCCGTTGTGCGGCGGTGAGCTCTCGCGCACCGCAAGTTCGAGGGCAACGGAAAGTCCGACGATGCCCGCGACGTTCTCGGTCCCCGAGCGCCGCCCGCCCTCTTGTCCGCCGCCGAAAACGAGCGGTGTGACGCGCACCCCGTTTCGCACGAAGAGCGCGCCGACGCCCTTCGGTCCTTCGAACTTGTGCGCGGAGAGCGTCAACGCGTCGACATCGAGCTCCTTGACGTCGATCGGGATGTGCCCGACTGTCTGCACGGCGTCTGTGTGGAAGAGCGCGCCGCGTGCGCGTGCAACGGCGGCGAGCTTCGCGATCGGCTCGATCGTGCCGATCTCATTATTTGCATGCATGATGGACACGAGGGTTGCGCCGGCGCGCTCGTTGAGAGCGGCGTCCAATGCGGCCTCGCTCACGAATCCGTCGCGGTCGACCGGCAAGATCGTGACGCGGTGTCCTCGCGCGCGCAATTCGCCGGCGGCGTGCAAGACGGCGTGGTGTTCGATCGCGCTGGTGATGAAATGTCCGCGTGCGGTACCGCTTGCAGCGAGCATGCCGAAGATCGCAAGACAATCTGCTTCCGAGCCGCTGCCCGTGAAGACGATTTCCGATGGACGCGCGCCCAGCGCGGCGGCGGTTCGCTCGCGCGCATCGTCGAGCGCGCGCCGCACCTTCTGCCCGGCGCTGTGCGAACTTGATGGATTTGCGTAATCGCCGCGCAAGAACGGCAGCATCGCGTCGAGCGCTTCAGGACGAAGCGGCGTCGTCGCCGCGTTGTCGAGATAGATGGTCACCTTGTGTTTGTTCGCGACGGGGTTCCATCAACCCCGGCGCCGAAGCGAGTCGCCTGTGACTTCCGGTGATGGCAATGCAGGCCGCTGCCTGGTCGTGTTGCCGACGTATCAGGAGCGCGAAAATATCCGCACGACACTGTCAGCAGTGCTGGCGGCGTCGCCGCGCGCCGACGCAGTGGTCGTCGACGACGGATCGCCGGATGGCACCGCAGGCGTCGTCGCAATCCTCGGACGGGTGCAAGCGCGCATCTCGCTCATCGCGCGTAACGGCAAGCTCGGCCTTGGCACCGCGTATCTGGCGGGCATGCGCCACGGACTCGATGCCGGCTACGGCATGATCGCGACGATGGACGCCGACGGTTCGCACGACCCGATCGTCCTGCCCGAGATGCTGCTGCGCGTCGAGAGCGGCGCCGATCTCGTCATCGGCTCGCGCTACGCACCCGGCGGCTCGGTGGAAAATTTCTCGCTTGCGCGCAAGGTGAACAGCGCGGTCGCCAACGGGGTGGCGCGCACCCTGCTTGGGCTCGCCGTGCGCGACTGCACGTCCGGATTCCGCGTGTACTCGACCGCCCTGCTGCGCAAGATGCGGCTCGACGAACTGCGCTCGACCGGCTACTCGATGATCCCGGAGATGTTGTACGAAGCGACCCGCGCCGGCGCGCGCATCGTCGAAGTGCCGATCGCGTTCCGCAACCGGGAAAAGGGCGAGTCGAAGGTGACCGTCAGCGAGATCATCTCGTGGATGCGGACGGTCGCGGCGTTGCGCCGCTTCTGATGTCCGACGAGCCTCGGCTGTTCGAGATGTCGCCGCCTGTCACGGGCGTGGATGAGGCATTGCCGGACCGCGCGCCGCTGGCGGCGCGCATGCGCCCGCGCACGCTTGACGAGTTCGTCGGCCAAGCGCGCATCGTCGGTCCGGGTACGGCGCTGCGCTCGGCAGTGGCGCAGCGCAAGATCCCCTCGCTCGTCTTCTGGGGACCGCCCGGCAGCGGCAAAACGACGCTGGCGCGCTTGCTCGCGAACGCCGTCGGCGCCCGCTTCGTCGCGATGTCGGCGGTCACGGCGGGCGTCGCAGACCTGCGACGGGTCGTCAGCGACGCGAAATTGGCGCGTGCGCGCAACACGATCGTCTTCATCGATGAGATCCATCGTTTCAACAAGGCGCAGCAAGACGCGATTCTGCCTCACGTCGAGCGCGGCGACATCACCTTCATCGGCGCGACGACTGAGAATCCGTCGTTCGAAGTGATCAGCGCGCTGCTCTCGCGCAGCCGCGTGTTCGTGTTGGCGCAGCTCTCAGCCGATGAGATCGGCACGATCGTCGACCGTGCGCTCGCGGATTCGGAACGCGGCTTAGCCGGGCGCGTCGCGCTGGATCCTGAAGCGCGCGCGAAGCTGATCGCGCTGTCGGACGGCGACGCGCGGTCGGCGCTCAACGCGCTGGAGCTGGCGGCTGAAATCGCTTCCGCGCGCAAGGCCGCGGCGGCGGTCGTTTCGCCGCGCGACGTGGAAGAGGCGATGCAGCGCCGGGCGTTGCGCTACGACCGCGCCGGCGATGAGCACTACGACCTCATTTCCGCGTTCATCAAATCGGTGCGCGGCAGCGATCCCCACGCTTCCGTGTATTGGCTCGCGCGCATCCTCGAGGCGGGCGAGGATCCGATGTTTGTCGCGCGCCGGCTGGTCATCCTCGCCGCCGAAGACGTCGGGCTGGGCGACCCGCAAGCCCTTCCGGTGGCGACCGCCGCGCACTATGCGGCCCACTCGATCGGCATGCCGGAAGCGATGCTGCCGCTCATGGAGGCGACGATCTACCTCGCGCTCGCGAAGAAGAGCAACTCGGGGCTGCGGGCGTACGTCTCAGCGGTCGAGGCGATCGAAGAGACCGGCACGCTGCCGGTCCCGCTGCACCTGCGCAATGCGGTCACTGGTCTGATGCGAGAATTGGGCTACGGCAAAGATTACCAGTACGCGCATGATTTTCCGGACGCGAGGATCGACCAGCAGCATCTGCCGGACGAGCTCAAAGACAGGAAGTTCTTCGAGCCCTAAGGCTTCGGTCGAATAAATTCGACCGCTACTGCAGCGCGATATCGAAGACGATCTTCACGTCGTCCTTCACCTTGACCGCGCCGCCGGCGATCCTGATCGGCGTGATGCCGAAATCGGTCTGCCGCACGGTGGCCTGGCCCGTGAAGTGCGTCGCGTCCGTTTCCACGACGTCCACAACCACCGGGTGCGTCTGCCCGTGGAGCGTGAGATCTCCTGTGACCGACAGATGACCGGGGGCGCCGGCGTCGAGCTTCGTCGAGCGAAATGTGATCGTCGCGTACTTGCCGACGTCGAGCACTTGCGGTCCCGTCATGTTCGATTGGACCGTATCGCGCTTGCCCGCCGCGAGTTTCGGATCGAGCACTTTCATCGCCGACGCGTCAACGCTGACCTCGACGCTCCCGCGCGCGGCGTCGTACGAGCCCGATGCGATCGGCGCGTCGACCTCGTGGTCGTCGGCGGCGAATGCGAAAAGGCCCTGCTTGTACACGTGCACCGTCAGCTTCGAATGCTGCAGGTCAAATGCCGCGGGTGTGACCGGCGACGTGGTTGCGAACCCGGCTGTCGCGACCGCAGCGGCGGCGAGCAGTGCCCATGGCGTGGTCTGCATTCTAGTTTGGCGCGGGCGAGGGTGATGGCGCAGGCGGCGTCGGCTCTGTCTGGGGCGACTGCGCCTCCGGCGTCGCCGCCGGCGACGGGGTCGCGAACTGGGGGGGCATTGTGCCCGGCGCAAACGGCGACGGCGCTTGCGGCGGCAACGTGTTCTTGGGCGTCGGACGCGGCGTCGGCGTCGGATTCGGCTTGGCGAGCGGGAAGAACGCAGTCACTCCGCCCGGCATCGTGAAGTCGTCGCTCTGGATGCTATACGTCGCCGCAGGCGTGTCGAATTTGCGCCCGTCGCTCGACTCAGCGTGCACGCCGCCGGTCAGATGGACGCGATGCGTCGTGTCATCGAGGCTCATCACCTGGGCGGTCATCGTGCGCGTGCCCTGAACGACTTTCGGATGTCCGGTCGCGGTGTACGACTTCGCGTTGCCGTCGATGCGAACGTCATCAGCCGTCAGCACCATCGGGTCGCCGCTGCCGCCGCGCGTCTGCCGCCGTAAGGTCACGTTCCCGGTCAAGTTGTAGATATTGCTCTTCGTGTTGCCGCCGGCGTGATCGGCGCGAAAGGAATCGGTCGAGCTGCGGCCCGTGACCTGCGATAGCGCGCGAATGTCGCCGGTGTCCGTGTGGTAGACGACTGCGGCGGTGTCGGCGCTACGATCGGGCAGTTGGGTCGCGTGAACGCCGCCGGTCAATCGGACCACGTGCGCTTTGTCATCGAAGTCGATGCGCGGCGCGCTCACCGTTCGATCGGTTTGCGCAACGATCGCGCCGCCCTCGGCACTGTAGTGTTTCGCGGGCTCGTCGACTCGGATGTGAGGCGCGCTCACGCTGGTCGGCGGCTGATCGGGCCCGTAGCGCCGTTTTCCGCTCGTCCGCACGACGGCGTGCCCGTCGAGGTCGTAGACGTGCGTCTTCATGTTGCCGCGCGCTTTGTCTGCCGCAAAGCTGCCGTCCGCGTCGGTGCCCCGCACGGCGGAAGGCACGTCAAACGCGCCGGTGTTCAAGTTGTACGTCAACTGGTCGCTGTCAAACGAGCGATCGGGCGGCTGCACGCCATGGACGCCGCCGCTGAGGTGCAGAATGCCAGTCACGTTGTCGAGCTGCACGCGCGGTGCAGTGACGGCAGCAGTACCCTGCTCGATCCTGACTTCACCGACAGCGTCGACGCGCTTCGTCGCGCTCTCCATGTGCACGGTGTCCGCATACAGAGCGATTGGCTCGCGCGAGGGGCCGAAGGCGCCTGCTTGAGTGTGCAGCTCGACGCCGCCCGTGAGCGTCAACGCGCTGGTCTTGAGGTTGCCCGACGCGCGATCGGCGCGAAAGGTACCATTCTCCGTCGTTCCCGAGATCGGATCCGGCGCCTCGATGTTGCCAGTGTCGTCGTGGTAGATCAACCGCGCCGTGAGCAGCGTCCGCCCGGGCGGCTCGGAGATGCGCACGTTGCCGGTGAGCGTGAACAGGCGCGTGGCATCGTTCAGGCGCATGTCATCGGCGCTCATCGTGCGCGTGCCGATCAGCGCGCTCACGTTGCCGGACGCGACGTACGTCCGGCTGTGCTCGTCGATGGTGGCGGTTTCGCTGCGCAGCGAAACGACCTGCGCGGCAGTCCGGCGGTGCGCTTCTACGCTGCCGACAAGCGTGATCTCTTGCCGCTCGCGGTTGCCGAACGCCCGATCCGCGCGAAAGTCGCCGTCAGGTCCTTTGCCGCTCACGCCGCCGGTGAGCACGATGTCACCAGTCTTGAGGTTGTAGTTCGAATTGCGGAATTCGAGCGTGAAGCGGCCGAGCTGAATGTCGGCTCGCGCGCTGCGCGCCGGCAACGTCACGGCGAGCGCCGCCGCTAGCGCGAGGACCAGACTTGTGCGAAAGGGCATCAATATTTGTCAGCGAGCTGCTTCGATCGCGGCGCGATCAACCGCGCCCAGCCGCACGATTCGCGGCGTATCGGAAGTGCAGTCAACTACCGTGCTTTCTTGGCGCAAGCGAGTTGGCCCTGTGATGATCGCCATGGACGCGCTTGGCAGCGAATCAAGGCCCGCTTCCTCGCCTGTGAACGCGGGATCACCTGAGATGTTCGCTGATGTCGCCGCGAGCGGGCCTGTCGCACGCAGCAGCGCGCTGCACGTCTCGTCATTCGGACAACGCAATGAGATCGTGTCGGCGCCGAGTGCAGCCGGGGATGCTCGCTGCAGCACTCGTTTCACGATGATCGCCACTGGTCCGGGCCACAGCGACGTCATGATGCGCCGCGCCGACGGCGTGAGGAACGCGGCGAATTCCTCCGCTTCCTCAGGTATGGCGACGTGAATGGCGAGCGGCTTGTGAGCTGGCCGCCGTTTGGCGCGGAACACCGCGTCGACCGCGCGCGCGTTGTCCGGATCGCAGCCGATGCCGTAGACCGTCTCGGTCGGAAAGATGAGCGTTCCGCCTGCCGCGATGCAGTCTGCTGCGTCGCGCAGCGTCGCCGGATCTGGGACTCCGGAACATCGTACTATGCGCATTGCGTCACAAACACCACCGGGCGCTGCGAGAGGACGAAGGGCGCGCCGTCGGCGGTGGAAAAGCAGATGCGCCGATGCGACCGCACGTGCGCAATCAGCTCTTCTATGCTGGAGCGTTGTTCTTCATCGTGACGGGGTATTCCGCGCTCCTGGCGATCGGCGCCGGGTATCGTCTGCACGCACGTGCGAGAAATCATTTCGATCGCGCTCGCAATCGCGTCCGGCATGCCCGTCAGCGGGTCACGAGAGCCGGCGCGAGCCTGCTCGAACTCCTGCGTTCGTCGGTCTAATGTAGTCGCGCGCTCTTGAGCGCGCTCCCGGCCTCCGGAGGCCGGGACTACAATTCTTCGTTACGTGTGGACGTGCTGGCCGGTCCCGATCACGACGCATGACATCGGATCGTCCGCGACGATCACCGGAATGCCGGTCACCTCGGCAAGCAGCGAGTCGATGCCGCGCAGCAGCGCGCCGCCGCCGGTGAGCACGATGCCTCGATCGATGATGTCGGCGGCGAGCTCCGGCGGGGTTTTTTCCAGCACAGCCTTTACCGCGTCGATGATCGAGCTGAGCGGCTCGGCCATCGACTCGCGCACTTCTTCAGACGTGATCGTCACGGTCTTCGGCAGGCCGTTGATGAGATCGCGGCCGCGGACTTCCATCGTCGTTTCGGGATCGAGCTTGAAGGCCGATCCAATGCCGACCTTGATGTCTTCGGCAGTGCGCTCGCCGATCATGAGGTTGTAGACGCGCCGTATGTGGCGCGCGATCGCGTCATCCATCTTGTTGCCGGCGACGCGAATCGATTGGCTGACGACGATGCCGCCCAACGAGATGACGGCGACGTCCGTGGTGCCGCCGCCGATGTCGACCACCATATTGCCGCTCGGACCGTCGATCGGCAAACCGGCTCCGACTGCCGCCGCCATCGGCTCCTCGATGATGTCGACGCTCTTGGCGCCCGCCAGTTTTGCCGCGTCGCGCACGGCGCGCTCTTCGACCGATGTTATTTCAGCCGGCACGCAGATCGTCACCGCCGGTTTCGGTCGCAGCCACGACAAGAAGCCGTTGTTCTGGGTCACCTTCTTGATGAAGTAGTTGAGCATCGCCTCGGTCACTTCGAAGTCGGCGATGACGCCGTCGCGCATCGGGCGGATGGCTTGGATGTTGCTCGGGGTCTTGCCGAGCATGGAGCGCGCCTCTTCGCCGACCGCGAGAGTCTTGCCGCTGCGCGTGTCGCGCGCTACGACTGAGGGTTCGCGCAGCACGATGCCCTTGCCGCGCACGTAGACGAGCACGTTGGCCGTACCGAGGTCGATTCCGATGTCCAAATCGCTTCCTTTTCCTCGAGCCTCGCTCGAGTGCTACGATATCGTCATGGTGCGAACGGGGTCACGACGCGCGGCAGCGCGTCGGTGATCGAGAGGTCGTCCCGCGGCAACACTGGCGCGACCCCGCTGACGCGCGCCGCCGACGCGCCAAGCGCGGTCAACTTCTCCTCGATGAACTCGTACCCGCGATCGATGAATTCAAGACCGCTGATCTCAGACTTTCCCTCCGCTGCGAGCGCTGCGAGCACGAGCGCCCCACCTGCGCGGATATCGGGTGCTTCGACAGGGGCGGCTTTGAGCGCTGCAACGCCGGTTACGATCGCACTGCGCCCCGATACTTTGACGTCCGCACCCATGCGCGCGAGTTCGCTCACGTACACGAAGCGCGCATCGAAGATAGTTTCTTGGACTTGCGACGTTCCCTTTGCCAGGCTCAAGTAGGCGACGAGCGGCGCCTGCAAATCGGTCGGGAAGCCCGGATACGGCTCGGTGACGATGTCGGTTGGCTTCCAGCTCTCAGCGCCCTGCGCGCGAACGCTGACACCCTGCGCGCTGACGCGTGCTCCGGTGTTGCCGAGCGTCTCGGCAAGCGAGTGGAGCATCCGCGGATCGAGACCTTGCACCGTGACGTCGCCGTGCGTGATCGCCCCGGCGATGAGGTACGTGCCGGCGACGATGCGGTCTGGGATGATGGTGTGCTCGCAGCCGCGCAGCGCGCGAACGCCCTCAACGACGATGGTGCGCGTGCCGTGGCCGCTCACGCGGGCGCCGCACGCGTTGAGGAAGTCCGCGAGGTCGACGACTTCAGGCTCGAGCGCGGCGTTTTCAATCGTGGTGGTGCCGTTGGCCTTGACCGCCGCGAGCATGATGTTCTTCGTCGCTCCGACAGACGGCCTGGCGAGCGCGACCTTCGCACCCGAAAGCGCGTCGGCGATCGCGATGATCGCGCCGTGATCGAGCGCGATCTCAGCGCCGAGCGCCGTGAAGCCTGCGAGGTGGAGATCCACAGCGCGCGGACCGATCACGCAGCCGCCGGGTTGCGGCACCTCCGCGCGACCAAAGCGCCCGATGAGTGCGCCGGTGACGTCGAACGACGCGTTGAGCCGGCTGACGAGTGCGTACGGAGGCGAGTATGAATTCACCGATGACGTGTCGATGACGAGCGTGCCGCCTGGATGCTCGCGCACGTGCGCGCCGAGGCTCTCGAGGATCGCGGCCATGACGTCGACGTCGGTGATGCGCGGCACGCGGTGGAGCACGATCTCGCCTTCGGCGAGAATCGATGCGGCCATGATGGGCAGTGCGGCATTCTTCGCGCCTGGCGCGGCGACGACGCCCTGCAAGCGTTTGCCGCCTTCGATCAGCAGGCGCGTGCGAAGCCCGTCGAGCGAATCAATCATATCTGGCTTTTTCGGCGCGCTCAAAAACGCGCCGTTATCATATGCATCGGCAGAGCGCGCGGACTTATTCGCCTGCCGGAACGTGCTTGACTTCGAGCTTGGCTTGCGCCCATGCGACGGCGCGCCGCTCTGCTGCGTCATCGGCGCCCCTCTTCTGCGCCAAGGCTTCCGCGGCCCGCCGCAGCTCCTCTCGGGTCGCCATGACATCGATCTCTTCCTTTGATAGCGCTCGATCGGTCAGGATGATGACCCGCTCGGGCAAGACCTCCATGAACCCGCCATCAATCGCGAACTCGACCCGGCCTCCTATCAAGGCTGATCCGATAGCAGCTTCACCGACGACCGGACCAGGCGCGCTTGCCCTGACCACGCCGACGCGCAGTGTCGTCAGCAATGGCGCGTGTTGCGCGAGCGCGCCGAGGTCGCCGGCGCTGCCTGGGGCGATCGCTAGCTCGACGTCGCCGTCGAATCGCGTCGCGCCTGGAGTGACGATCGAGAGGTGCGTGACACGCATGGCGTTAGACCGCCGCCTTCATCTTCTCGGCGTTGGCCTTCGCTTCGTCGATAGAACCGCACATGTAGAAAGCTTGCTCGGGTAGATCGTCGAGCTTGCCGTCGACCAGCTCTCTGAATCCGGCGATCGTCTCTTTCAGCGGCACGTATTTTCCAGAACGCCCCGTGAACGCCTCAGCCACGAAGAACGGCTGGCTCAGGAAGCGTTGGATGCGGCGCGCGCGCCCGACGATGACCTTGTCTTCCTCCGACAGCTCTTCCACGCCGAGGATGGCGATGATGTCCTGGAGGTCCTTGTTGCGCTGCAAGATCTCCTGAACGCGTCGCGCGACTTGGTAGTGCTCGTCGCCGACGAAACGCGGCTCGAGGATGCGTGACGTTGAGTCGAGCGGATCGACCGCGGGATAGATGCCTTTGTCCGCGATCGAGCGCGCGAGCACGGTCGTCGCGTCGAGATGGGTGAACGTCGTCGCGACTGCCGGATCGGTGAGGTCGTCGGCCGGCACGTACACCGCTTGCACCGACGTGATCGAGCCCTTGCGTGTCGAGGTGATGCGCTCTTCAAGCGCGCCCATCTCTGAGGCGAGCGTCGGTTGGTAGCCGACCGCAGACGGCATGCGGCCCAGCAAAGCCGAGACTTCGGACCCCGCCTGCACGAAGCGGAAGATGTTGTCGATGAAGAGCAGGACGTCTTTGCCTTCCTCGTCTCGGAAGTATTCGGCCATCGTCACGCCGGTGAGGCCGATGCGCAGCCGGACGCCCGGCGGCTCGTCCATCTGCCCGAACACGAGCGCGGTCTTGTCGATCACGCCCGAATGCTTCATCTCGAGCCACAAGTCGTTGCCCTCGCGCGTGCGCTCGCCGATTCCGGTGAAAACCGAGTAGCCGCCGTGCTCGGCGGCGATGTTGCGGATGAGCTCTTGGATGATCACCGTCTTGCCGACGCCTGCGCCTCCGAACAAGCCGACTTTGCCGCCGCGGATGTACGGCGCCATGAGGTCGATCACTTTGATGCCGGTCTCGAACATCGTGGTCGTTGGATCTTGCTCGTCGACTTTCGGTGCCGGGCGGTGGATCGGGTAAAAGGTCGTCGTCTCGACCGGCTTGTCCGAATCAATCGCTTTGCCCAAGACGTTGAAGATGCGGCCAAGCGTGGCGTCGCCGACCGGTACCGTGATCGGCGCGCCGGTGTCGCGCACCGGGTCGCCGCGCACCATGCCTTCCGTGCCGCCCATGGCCAGACACCGCACTTGATTGTTGCCGAGCTCGCTTTGCACTTCGAGCGTGAGCTCGCGCTCTTTGCCATCCGCGCCTTTGACCGTCGTGAGCAGGGCGGTGTTGATCTCAGGCAGGGTCTCGGCGCTGAATTCGACGTCCACGACGTTGCCGAGCACTTGCGTGACTTTGCCGGTTCCGGGCATCCGTTGGTTCCTTTTTCTCGAGCTTCGCTCGAGTGCTACGGTGTTATCCTTTGAGGGCCTCGGCGCCGCCGGCGATCTCCAAGATCTCTTTGGTGATCGATGCTTGGCGCGTTTTGTTCATGAGGAGCGTGATCTCGTCGATGAGCTTGCCGGCGTTGTCGGTCGCGTTGGTCATGGCGATGAGTTTGGCCGCGAACTCCGATGCCTGCGTCTCCAACAGCGCTTGGAAAATCGTGAACTCGAGGTACTTGGGCAGCAACGCCGCGAGCACGTGCTTCGTATCAGGCTCGAACTCGAACGCGTTCTTGGACGGATCGCGTGCGCCCGTATCGGTCGATAGCGGCAGCAGTTGCCGTCGCGTCGGGCGCTGGACGATCGTCGAAACGAACCTGCTCGACACCAGCGTCACGACGTCGGTCTCACCCGACGCGAAGTCAGCCGAAATGCGGCCCGCGATCTCGCGCGCAAGGTCCGCGAACGGTTTGCCTGTTTGCGGCCAGTACGCGGCAATACGGTAGCCCTTGCTCAACTGCACGCGCCCTTTCAAGCCGACGAGATACAGCGCCGGAGCCAGCGGCATGGGCAGAGGAAATGGAAGCTGCGGCTGGAGCTCTCGCGCGGTCTTGTGCGCCTCGCGCACGAGATTCGAGTTGAAGGCGCCGCACAATCCCTTGTCCGCGGTCATGAGAAGGATCGCGTGTTTCTTCGGCTCGCGCATCTGAAGGAGCGGATGATCGAGACTGCCGCCGCTTCTGACGAGTTCTCGAAGCATCTCGCCGATGGCCGCAGCGTACGGCCGAGCGGCGCGCATAGCCGCCTCCGCGCGGCGGATGCGAGCGCCCGCGATCATCTTCATCGCGCGCGTGATCTGCTGCGTGCTCTTCAGCGATCGGACGCGGTTTCGCAACTGGCGGAGCGTCGGCATCGCTTACTTGAAACGCAGCTTGAACTCGGCGACAGCGGCGTCGAGCTTGCCGCGCACATCGTCCGGCAATTCTTTGCGCTCTGCGATGTACTTCGGGATGTCCGGATGCGCGGTCTGCAAGAACTCGAAGAACTGGCGGTGGAACTGCGAGATGCGTTCGGTCGGCACGTCGGCGAGGAAGTCCCTGACTGCCACGTAGATCTGGATGACTTCCTTATCGAGGTCGAGCGGCTCGAACTGCGGCTGCTTGAGGGTCTCGGTGATCTTCTCGCCGCGCGACAGCTGCGCTTGCGTGGCTTTGTCCAACTCCGATGAGAGTTTGGCGAACGCCGCCAGGTCGCGGTACTGCGAAAGTTCGAGGCGCAACTGACCGGCGACGGACTTCATCGCTTTGGTCTGCGCGTTGCCGCCGACGCGCGAGACCGACAGGCCGACGTCGATCGCGGGCCTGATGCCGTTATAGAAGAGGCCGGTCTCGAGGTAGATCTGGCCGTCGGTGATCGAGATCAGGTTCGTCGGGATGTACGCCGACACGTCGCCCTGCTGGGTCTCGATGACCGGCAGCGCCGTCATCGAACCGCGGCCTAGGTCATCCGAAAGTTTGGCCGCGCGCTCGAGCAGGCGCGAGTGCAAATAGAAGATGTCCCCCGGATACGCTTCGCGCCCCGGCGGACGCCGCAGCACGAGCGAGATCTCGCGGTACGCCTGCGCGTGCTTTGAGAGGTCGTCGTAGATGATCAGGACGTGCTTGCCGGCGTACATGAGCTCTTGCGCCATGGCGCAACCGGCGTAGGGCGCGATGTAGCGCAGACTCGCGGGGTCCGCCGCGTTGGCGGCGACGATCGTCGTGTACTCCATCGCGCCGACGTCGGTAAGGATCTTGTAGACGCGCGCGACGGTGGACGTCTTTTGGCCGATCGCCACGTAGATGCAGATGACGTCCTTGCCTTTTTGGTTGAGGATCGTGTCGAGCGCGATCGCGGTCTTGCCGGTCTGGCGGTCGCCGATGATCAACTCGCGCTGGCCCCGGCCGATCGGGATGAGTCCGTCAATCGCTTTGATGCCCGTCTGCAGCGGTTCGTGCACGGGCTTGCGCTGCACGACGCTGGGTGCCTGCGTCTCGATCGGGCGCGTGCGCGTCGTGTTCACGGGACCCTTGTCGTCGAGCGGCTGGCCGAGCGGATTGACGACCCGGCCGACGACGCCCTCGCCGACCGGTACCGAGATGATCCGGTCGGTGCGCCGCACCGTGTCGCCTTCTTTGATCTCGGCGTCCGACCCCATGACCACGACGCCGACGTTGTCTTCCTCGAGGTTGAACGCGATGCCGAAGATGCCGTTCGGAAACTGCACGAGTTCGCTCATCTGCACGGCGTTGAGGCCGTAGACCCGCGCGACGCTGTCGCCGACCTCGATGACCGTACCGACCTCGTCCTCGCGCATCTGGGTGCGCGCGCTCTTGATCTGCTGCTTGAGTATGCCAGCGATTTCGTCGGCGTTGATCATCGCTTTCTCTTACTCTCTCGTCGCTTGCGTCTGACCGTTCGGTGATGGCGGGCGCCAGGTATCCGCGCTCGCAAGAAGATGCCGGCGCAGCTCCTCGAGTTTGCCCGACACGCTGGCGTCGACGTAGCGATCGCCCACTTGGACGACGAGGCCTCCCAGCAAAGACGGCTCGACTCGCTCCTTTGGAACGATCGTCTTCTTGTAGACCGTCGACAGCCGCTTGGCAAGTTCAGCCAGCTCGTGCGGCGACAACGGCAGCGGCGTGGCGATGTCAGCAGGAATGCGGCCCGCTTCCTCGTCCTGGAGCTCGTGCATCTGCCGGGCGATGATCTCGATGAGATGCTCGCGCCGCTTGCGCACGAGCAGGATGAGAAAGTTGAGCGTCAACTCGCTCATCTTGCGCGATAAGCCGTCGCTCAGCATCTTCGTCTTCACATCGCGGTCGATCACCGGCGAGGCATAAAACCCGGCGACGCCGGCGTCTTCGTGGAGCGCGGCGACGAACGCGTCGAGCTCGTGAACGACTTCGTCGACCGCGCCCGCCTCCTCGGCGAGTGCGAAGAGCGCGGCCGAGTAGCGCTGCGCGATGCTGTCCTTAAGCATGCCGCGCTCCGATCGCGCTCACCGTTTCGCGCACCAATTCGTCTTGCTTTTTGGGAGTGAGCTCTTGTTTGACGACGTCTCGCGCAGCCGCGGTCGCGCGTTCGACCGTGTCTTCGAGCAATTCGCGCCGCACGCGGTAGCGCTCGCGCGCTTCTTCACCGTTCGCGTGCGCGAGCACGCGCTGGGCGCGTTCGTGCGCTGTGGTGCGCTCGTCCGCCACGAGCCGCTCGGCCTGAGCGCGACCGACCTCGATCATCCGCGCTGCAGCGTGCTTCGCTTCTTCGATCGCGGCGCTCGCCGCGTCAACCGATCGTCTGCTTTCGTCGAGCTGCTGCACGGCGTCCTCGACCGCCTTGTTCTGCGCATCTTGGTACGCGACGAGCGCCCGCTTCAGAAAGCGCTGATAGACGAAGACTATCGCACTCACGAAGACCACGAAGTCGATGAGCTTGGCGATGAAGATGGGGTTTGCGTACTCTGCGACTTGCATCGCCCTACGCCGCCGTCTCGCCCGCGAGCGCGCGGTGTGCCAGGGTGTGCGCGAGCTCTTGCACGAAAAGCGCCTGCTTCTCGGCTGCACGCGCGCGCTCGTTTGCGACCGTCGCCTGCGCCAGCGCGATGATCGCCGCTGATTCTTCCGAGGTCACGCGCTCGATCTCGTGCGTCTCGTCCGACGCGCGCGCGGCTCCCTCGCGCAGCGCTTCATCGACCGTCCGCCGCGCCTCATCCAGGATGGAATCCGCTTGCGCCTGCAGCGTCCGCGCCTGTGCCGCGTACTGCTCGGCATCGCGGTAGAGCGAAGCGATGCGCCGCTGACGTTCCTCGATCGCGCGCCGCGTCGGCGCGATGAAGACGTAGTTCAACAGCAGCCAGAACACAACGAAGTTGAGCATCTGGATGATGAACGTGCCGTCGAGCGTGAGGAGCATCGCCGCGTCGTTACTTCCCGCCCAAGATCGGCGTGATCACCTTCATCACGCCGAGGCCGCCGCCGCCGATCAACAGGAAGAACGCCAGCGCGATCGCGATGATCGGGAACGCTTCCAGAATGCCGAAGCCCAGGAAATAGAAGAAGAAAATATTCGGCCGAGCCTCCGGCTGCCTGGCGATCGATTCCACCGCCTTGCTGCCGATGATGCCATCGCCGATGGCCGAGCCGAACGCGGCGAATCCGACCATCAGCGCAAAACTGAAGATGATTGTCGCGACCAGAATCGTGTTTTCCATGAGTGCGCTCCCCTCTAGTGCTCTTCTTCCGATGTCGGCGTGATGAGATAGGCGATCGTCAGCAGCGTGAACACGACTGCTTGGATCAAGCCGACGAACATGTTGAACGCGTAGATGATGATCGGCGCGCCGTTCGCCAGGGTCGAGATGATGCCGAGGTGCGCCGTGATGATGACCGCGATGACGACGAGCAGCACTTCGCCCGCAAAGATATTGCCGAACAGCCGCATGGCAAGCGTCACGGGGCGCGCCAGTTCGTCCACGATCATGATCGGCAGCATCGGGATGCCAAGCGCCAGCGGCTTGATGAGCAGGTGTGTGAAGTAGCCCAGGCCCTTGCGCGCGATGCCGACGCCTTGGACGAGCAGGATGACGAACACGGCGAGCGCGGCTGTTGTATTGAGATCCGCGGTCGGCGAACGGCCGACGAACGGGAAGAGTCCGATCTCGTTGAGCGTGAAGATGAAGAGGAACAGCGAGATGATGAACGGCACGAACGGCACGCCGTTACGTCCCAAGATCGTTTCGACTTGACCGCCTACCAAGGACACGATCAGCTCCATCAGCGTGTAGCGCTTGGACAGATGCGTCACCGGGTGAAAGCGCGCGAGGATCCCGACAGTGATGAGCACGATGGCCATTGCGATCCATGTGACGACGATCGTGTCCGCGTGCGCCGTGTTGAACGGGGCAGGCAGAAACTTCAGGTGCCAGAGCGGGTGCTCGCCGATCTTTTCCTGCATGGCCTCAGTTGTCTAGACTCGAGCTTCGCTCGAGTGCTACGTCGTCCTGACTCGATCGCTCGAGTGCTACGTGCGCCGTCGCCGCCTTTTGGGCAGACTCGGCATTGATTTGTTTCCGGTATGCTAGAATCGACACTGCAAGCGGTGCGACAAATCCAGCAAGGTACGTGAGATATCCAAGCGCCGGCCCTCGCCCCACGATGACGAATGGCGCAGCGCCCACGAGCAGGACCCGCAGCACGGACTCGATGGTCAGCAGCGGCAGGTACGCCTTGCCGCCCCTGGTCAGCCTGTTGAAGCCTGTCGCGATGTGATAGAGATAGACCAATCCTATGAGCGTGCCGGCGACAAGCGCAAGAGCCGGTATGTACTGGCGGCCGATCGCGAGCAGCACGGCTGCGGCAGCCGCGACCATCAGGCTGCGCGTTGCCACCGCTGCCTGAAACGCGCGGAAGCCTTCCATAGAGAGCATCGCTGTTCGGCGGCGGGCTTGGCCGCCCTCTCCACCACGCGTACGGCTGTGCGTGCCGTAGCTGCGCATGTGTGTGGGAAGATGTCACCTCATATGCAAAATAGAGCCGTCCGCCACGAAAGGAACCACGCTCATGCTTGTTCGATCGACACGACTCGTGTTGCTCATCGCGGCCGTTGCGCTGGCACCGATCGCTGCAACCGCCGACTTGGCGACGCCACACCCGGCAGCATCTGCCGCTGGTTCGCATACGCTGCATTTCATCGTCAACATCACGCCGCGAATGAGCAAGAGCGTTCCTTGGACGGGGGACTTGACGCTCAAGATAAATCCTGAAGGTATCATCAACGGCACGTATCGGAGCACGTCGGTACGGCCGGATCCATTCTATGGCAAGATCACCACGGTGACGGGTGGGCTCAGCGGGCAGAACATCCGCCTCGAGTTCGGAGCGAAGGGCAGTTTCCCGGTGAAGGGCGAGTATCACGCCGGCGCGGGCATCGTGGCGACGGCTCATACTCGTTCGGGGCAGATCTACGACTTCGTCGCCAAACAAGAAACGAAGTAGACCGGAGTAGCACTCGAGCGAAGCTCGAGGCTCATTCGGCCGTGAGCTGACGGATCATCGCGACGAACCCCGAGGCAAAACCGAGCAGCACGCCGGCCGGCACA
>Ga0187846_10000576_pt1 | contig 21109 bp, 25 predicted proteins | sample TC_taG_FD_161473 | JGI IMG/M metagenome (GOLD analysis project Ga0187846, IMG submission 161473) | Biofilm microbial communities from the roof of an iron ore cave, State of Minas Gerais, Brazil - TC_06 Biofilm (v2) | ecosystem: Environmental > Terrestrial > Deep subsurface > Cave > Wall biofilm...
GGTTTTGCGCGTGCTGCCGGTCGAGGGACGTGTGATAGTCGAGCGGCTCAACATCGTCAAACGCCACTCCAAGCCGCGTGGTCCGGCCAGCCCGGGCGGAATCGTGGAGAAGGAAGCGCCAGTGCACGTCTCCAACGTGATGGTGTTCTGCGAGCGCTGCAACGCGCCGGTGCGGGTGGGTATCAGAAAGGCCGGGGATGGCGCCCGATCGCGCACTTGCCGTCGTTGTGGCGAGGCGCTGGGTAACGACTAATGGCGGACGAAGGCGAAAAGCCGCAAAAGGCTCAAAAGAGCGATCGACCACCGCGCCCGGCCAAGAAGGGCGCCGGCAAGCCCGCGGTGGCTCCTGCGGCCGAGGCGAAGCCGCGCGAACCCGAGCCTAAGGTGCCGGCGCGTCTCAAGGAGCGTTACCAGCAGGAGATTCGCCAGGCCTTGATGCGTGAGCTCAAGATAGAAAACCCGATGCGCGCGCCGGCTCTGCAGAAGATCGTCATCAACATGGCGCTGGGCGAGGCGCGCGACAACGTGAAAATCCTCGACGCGGCGGTCGAGGAGCTCAAGACCATCACCGGGCAAAAGCCGGTGATAACGCGCGCCCGCAAGGCGATCTCGAATTTCAAGCTCCGCCAGGGGATGCCGATCGGCGTGATGGTGACGCTCAGGCGCGAGCGAATGTATGAGTTCTTCGATCGCCTTGTTAACATCTCGATGGCGCGCGTCCGCGACTTCCGCGGCGTGAGTGACAAGGCCTTCGACGGGCGCGGCAACTACTCGCTCGGCCTGCGAGAACACACGATCTTTCCCGAGCTCAACCTTGACAAGGTCGAACGCGTGAAAGGTCTCACGGTTACGATAAACACCACCGCGCGCAGCGACTTCGAGGGCTACACGCTGCTGCGCGCGCTGGGAATGCCGTTCCGCGGAGCGCTCGAGCGCGAAGCCGCGGCGCGCGCGGCACAGGCTTGAAGAGATGGCTAAGACCTGTCTGCGGGTAAAGGCGCTGCGCAAGCCCAAATTCAAGACGCGCCAGCACAATCGATGTCCGTTGTGCGGGCGCTCGCGAGCATATTACAGGCGCTTCAAGATGTGCCGGCTGTGCTTGCGCAAGTATGCGCTCACCGGGGCGCTGCCCGGAGTGGTGAAGGCTAGCTGGTAGCTCAATACGGAGACCAGATGTCGCAGACCGATCCCATCGCCGAATTGCTGACCCGGATTCGCAACGCCGCGCGCGCGCGCTACAACCAGGTCGAGCTCCCGCATTCGCGGATGCGAGAGGCCATCTGCCGCACGCTCTCGGCCGAAGGTTTCCTCGGCGGTATCGAGGTCGGCGGTGAGGCGCCAAAGCGCAAGCTCATCGTGGCATTGCGATATACGGGCGCGCGCGAACCGGTGATCCGGGGAATCGAGCGCGTCAGCCGCCCCAGCCTGCGTCGCTACGCGGGCGCGGCCAGGATGCCCCGCGGGGGGCGCGGGATGGGCGTGCATGTGGTTACCACGCCGCTCGGCGTGATGACCGACCGCGAGGCGCGGCGCAAAAAAGTCGGGGGCGAGATCCTGCTGAGGGTCTGGTAGAGGAAGTATCGGGCAATGTCGCGCATAGGCAGATTGCCGGTCCCGCTGGAGAAGGGCGTCAAGGCCGGGCTTGCGGCGGGCACGCTGAGGGTCGAGGGTCCCAGGGGAAAGCTCCAGCTCGGAATTCCGCCGCGCTTCATCGTGGACATCAACGACTCGCGGATCGAGGTAAAGCGCCCCGGCGACTCTCAGCAGGAGCGTGCGATGCACGGTTTGCTGCGCCGGCTCATCGCGAACATGACCGAGGGGGTGAGTAAAGGCTTCACCAAGGTGCTCGAGATAAATGGCGTGGGCTACCGCTCCGAAGTCCGTGGCAGTAACATCCATTTCACGCTGGGCTACTCGCATCCGATCGTCTATCAATTGCCGCCTGGGGTGACCGCCCGGGTCGACAGGCAGGTGACTATCATGCTGGAGAGCGCCGATCGCCAGCTGCTCGGCTCGGTTGCGGCGGATATCAGAAAACTCAGGCCGCCCGAGCCCTACAAGGGCAAGGGCATCAAGTACGCGAAGGAGACCATCCGCCGCAAGGCTGGAAAAGCGGCGGCTGGCGCCGCAGCGGGCTAACGCGCGGGAGGCAGAACCGAATGGCGCTCGAGCGTGTCGAGAAACGGATGTTGCGTCGGCGCAGAGTACGCCGCCGGGTTACCGGCAGCGACACACTGCCGCGCCTGTCCGTTTACCGATCGCTCAATCACATTTACGCGCAGATAGTCTCGGACGAGTCGGGCTCGACGCTGGAGGCCGTCTCGACACTAACGCCGGGCGTGCGCGAGACGCTCACCAGCCGGGGCAACGCCAAGGCCGCCAAGGCGGTGGGCAAAGTGTTGGCAGAACGCTGCCTCAACAAGGGAATCAGTCAGGTCGTGTTCGATCGCAACGGATTTCTTTATCACGGCTGCGTCAAGGCGCTGGCCGACGCGGCGCGCGAGGCGGGGCTGAAGTTCTAAAGGGTTAGCACTCGAACAGGAGCATACGTGGCACAGCGGATCGAAACGCAAGGCCTCGATATCAAGGAAAAGGTCGTACACATCAACCGTGTGGCCAAGGTCGTCAAGGGAGGGCGGCGCTTCAGCTTCAGCGCCCTGGTGGTTGCGGGCGATCAGAACGGTTTGGTCGGCTTCGGTCTGGGCAAAGCGAACGAAGTCCCAGAGGCAATTCGCAAGGGTGTCGAACGCGCCAAGAAGAGCCTGGTGCGCGTGCCGTTGCGCGAGGGAACGATACCGCACGAGGTCATTGGACGCTTTGGCGCAGGCAAGGTGATTCTCAAGCCAGCTTCCGAGGGTACCGGCGTCATCGCGGCCGGCGGCGTGCGCGCCGTGGTCGAACTCGCGGGCATCCGCAACATCCTCACCAAGCGCCTCGGTTCGTCCAATCCGCACAACCTGGTTAAAGCCACGCTCGAGGCGCTGGCGGAACTGCGCAGTGCCGAGGAAATCGCTCGAGTGCGCTTGCAGGACCCGTCGCGCCCGGCGGCGGCCTGAGCGGAGCGGGAAGCGAGCGATGGCGCAGGTAGTGAGAATCCGGCTGGTGCGCAGTCCGATTGGTACCAATCGCCGGGTGCGCGAAACGCTCAAGGGCCTGGGCCTCAGGCGCGTGGGCAGCGAATCCGAGGTCAGCCTGAGTCGGTCGACTTATGGCATGTTGCGCCGAGTATCGCATCTGGTGGCCGAGGTGAAGAACAACTGATGGCTCTGGACTTGCGCACACTGCGTCCCGCGCCCGGATCGAAACGTCGCCGCGTGCGAATCGGCCGCGGGATCGGTTCGGGGAGCGGCAAGACCGCCGGTCGTGGTCACAAGGGCAAAGGGTCGCGCTCCGGCGGCAACACGCCACCCGGCTACGAGGGCGGCCAGATGCCGCTGAAGCGGCGCGTACCGAAGCGAGGCTTTCGTCGATTGCAGAAGGCCGCCGCGCGCCGCGAGGAATTCGCGGTGGTCAATCTTAAGCGGCTGGCTGCTCTCGGAGTCGAGGAAATCGATCCGGCTCTGATGGCCCAGCGAGGAATTATCCGCGCCGCCGACAAGGTCAAGGTGCTCGGCGACGGAAATCTCAGTGGGCGCATCCTGGTGCGTGCGCACGCCTTTTCAGCGAGCGCAAGAGAGAAGATTGTGGCGGCAGGAGGAGTTGCGGAACTGATCAAGGATATCCCCGAAGCGTAATGCTCGAAGGGTTCTCAAACGCCTCGCGCATCCCGGAGTTGCGCCGGCGGCTGTGGTTCACGGCGATGATGCTGGTCGTGTACCGAGCCGGTGTGGCCGTGCCTACGCCCGGAATCGACGGACAGGCCCTGGCCGCGTTCTTCGATGCGGCCTCGAGCACCCTCTTCGGCTGGGTCAACCTGTTTTCGGGCGGCGCGCTCGAGCGCTTTTCGGTCTTTGCGCTGGGCATCATGCCCTACATCACCGTCGCGATCATACTCGACCTGCTCAAGGTCGCATGGCCGTATATCGACGAGCTGTACAAGGAGGGCGAGGCTGGGCGGCGTAAGATCGCGCAATTGACGCGCTACTTCACCGTCGCTCTCTCAGTGTTCCAGGGATTCATGATCGCGGTCTCCCTGGAGCACATCCAGGCGCCCGGCGGCGGCTCGGTGGTGTACGCGCCCGGCTGGTACTTCCGCATCATGACCGTGCTGACCGTCACGGCGGGTTCGATGTTCGTGATGTGGATCGGCGAGCAGATAACCGAGCGCGGCGTGGGCAACGGCATTTCGCTGATTATCATGGCCGGGATCGTCGCGCGGCTGCCAAGCGCTCTCTCCAGCACCTTCCAGTTCGTGCGAGAGGGCGAAATGAGCCTGTTCGTGCTGATCCTGATCCTGACTATTGCGGTCGGCGTGACCGCCGGGATCGTATGGGTCGAGACCGGCCAGCGGCGCATCCCCGTTCAATATGCGCGCCGAGTTGTCGGGCGGCGGGTCTACGGCGGCCAGACCTCGCATCTGCCGCTAAAAGTCAACACCTCGGGCGTGATTCCGCCAATCTTCGCCTCTTCGATCCTGGTGTTTCCGGCGACCGTGGCGACCTTCATCCCGTCAGCGAAGAACTGGTCGGCGTATCTGACTCCGGGCGGCTGGATTTACAACCTCATATACGTCGCGCTCATCGTGTTCTTCTGTTTCTTCTACACCGCGGTCACCTTCAATCCGGTCGATGTCGCCGATAATCTGAAGAAGTACGGCGGATTCATCCCCGGTATCCGGCCGGGACGCTTTACCGCCGAATACATCGACCGCGTCCTTTCGCGTATAACCCTGGGCGGCGCCGTCTACGTGAGCGCCGTGTGCATTCTGCCGACTCTTCTAATCCAGCGCTTCAACGTGCCGTTCTATTTTGGCGGCACCGCGCTGCTGATCGTGGTCGGCGTAGCGCTCGACACGGTGGCCCAAATGGAAACTCATCTGCTCACGCGCAACTACGAAGGCTTTATGCGGCGCGGCCGTATCAAGAGCCGCAGGGGAGGCTAGGCAGTGCGATTGGTTCTCCTGGGTCCGCCGGGCGCGGGCAAAGGCACACAGGCGAGGATGCTCGAAAAGCGCCTGAGCGTGCCGCAGGTCGCAAGCGGCGACCTGCTTCGGGCGGCAGTGCGCGAGCGCAGCGTGCTGGGGCTTGAAGCCAAGAGCTATATGGACAAGGGCGCGTTGGTGCCCGACGACCTCGTGCTCAAGCTCATCGACGAACGGTTGAGCCGGCCTGACGCGGCTGTCGGCTTCATCCTCGACGGGTTTCCGCGCACTGTCTCGCAGGCAGAGACGCTGGCCGAGATGCTGGTAGCGCACGGCGGCGCGCGGCTGGACAAGGTAACTGCTATAATCGTTCCAGACGACGAAATCGTCAAACGCATCTCCGGACGGCGCACGTGTCGTAACTGCGGCGCGATGTATCACGTGATTTACGATCCGCCGCGCAATCAGGACCTGTGCAACAACTGCAACGCCGAGCTTTACCTGCGCGACGACGACGCCGAGGATACGGTACGGATGCGTCTGGAGGTCTACGCGAACGCCACTCGTCCGTTGCTTGAGCTTTACGGCCGGCTGGGATTGCTCACCCAGGTTAACGGAATCGGAAGTCCCGAAGAGGTCAAGGAGCGCATTATAAAGGCGCTCGGTAGCGCAGATGCGCCCACCAGGGGCTGACAACGTGATCCTGCTCAAGAGCCCCGGCGAGATCGCCCTGATGCGCAAAGCGAATTTGATAGTGGCCGAGATTCTCGAAGAGCTTGCGGCCGCGGTGAAACCGGGCGTCACGACCGACGAACTCGACAAGCTCGCCGAGGAGCTTACCTATCGCAAGGGCGCGCGTCCGGCCTTCAAGGGCTACAAGCCGCACGACGTGGTTTATCCCAAGACGCTATGCGTGTCCGTCAACGACGAGATCGTCCACGGCATCCCGTCAGGCCGCCGCCTGCGGCCGGGCGACATCGTAAGCCTGGACTTCGGCGTGGTCTACGAGGGCTTTTACGGTGACGCGGCGCGTACCGTGCCGGTTGGCAAAGTCGCGGAGCGCGCGGAGCGCTTGATGCGTGCGACGCGCGCCGCATTATATGCTGGAATCGAGCAGGCTTGCGTCGGGAATCGCATAGGCGACATCTCGCGCGCCGTGCAGCACGCCGCCGAGTGCGCCGGCTTCTCGGTGGTGACCGACTTTGCCGGCCACGGCATCGGACGCAGCCTGCACGAAGATCCCCAGGTTCCCAATTACGTGCGGCGCGGGATGCCGAACCCGCGCCTCCAGGAAGGGATGGCGCTGGCGATTGAACCGATGATCAACGAAGGAACGCCCGACCTGCGCATCCTCGACGACGGCTGGACGGCGGTGACCGCCGACGGCAAACTGTCTGCGCATTTCGAACATTCAATTGCGATAACTGCGGAGGGGCCGAAAATTCTGAGCGAACTTACAAATGTCTAAGGGTGATGCGATTGAAGTGACCGGCACCGTGCTTGAGGCGCTGCCGAACGCGATGTTTCGGGTGTCGCTGGAGAACGGACACCGGGTGCTGGCGCATATTTCCGGCAAGATGCGCATGCATTACATCAAAATTCTGCCGGGCGACCGCGTCACCGTCGAGCTTTCGCCCTATGACTTAAGCCGTGGCCGGATAACGTACCGGATGCGTTGAAGAGCTGATGACGACTAGCGCGTGATGAAAGTCCGGGCCTCGGTAAAGAGAATTTGCAAGAACTGCAAGGTTGTGCGCCGCCGGGGAGTGGTGCGCATCCTTTGCTCCAACCCGCGCCACAAGCAGCGCCAGGGCTGATTGGGAGGTTCTTAGACATGGCACGTATTGCGGGCGTTGAGTTGCCTCATCGCAAACGGATGGAGATCGCGCTGACCTACATCTATGGGATCGGGCGGAGTGTGGCGCAAAAAATTCTCGCCGAAGCCAAGGTCGATCCTGCCCGGAGCAGTGACGATCTGACTGCCGAAGAGCAGGTTCGAATCCGCAATATCATCGACCAGAAATACAAGGTGGAGGGCGACCTGCGGCGCGACGTTCAACAATCCGTCAAGCGGTTGATGGATCTCGGATGCTATCGCGGCATCCGCCACCGCCGAGGCTTGCCGGCGCGCGGCCAGCGCACCCACACCAACGCGCGCACGCGCAAGGGTCCGCGCAAGGTCGTGGCGGGCAGAAAAGCGCCGCCAACCAGGGGTTGAGCGGCTTGGGAGACGCGATGAATTTGCTGCGGTCTGCGACGCGAGCGCCGAAGCTTAGGAGATAATGCAACCCTGATGGCTGACGAGGACAAGGAAAGCAAACCGGCGGCGGGCCGCGGGCAGAGTGCCCAGGCGTCGTCGCCGGGCGGTGAACGCCCCGCGCCGGCGGGTGAAGCCGCCGCGTCGGCGGGTGCAGCAGGCCAGCCCGCGCCCGCTCCCCGGCGCCGGCGCGTGCGGCGCACGGTGCCTGAGGGCGTCGCGCACGTGCATGCGACCTTCAACAACACGATAGTTGCGATCACCGACCAGCAGGGCCTTGTGGTGGCTTGGGCAAGCGCCGGTTCGGTTGGGTTCAAAGGCTCCCGCAAGGGCACGCCGTTCGCAGCGCAGATGGCGGCGGAGGCCGCGGCGCGCAAGGTGGGCGACCTGGGGATGCGATCGGTGGTGGTGTACGTCAAGGGGCCGGGCGGCGGACGTGAGTCTGCGGTGCGAGCCCTCCAGGCGGCGGGGCTCACGGTCATTTCGATCAAGGATGTGACTCCGATCCCGCACAACGGATGCCGTCCGCCCAAGCGGCGGCGCGTGTAAGGGGGCCAAGGCAAGGTGGCAAGATATCTTGGTCCGGTTTGCCGGATCTGCCGGCGCGAGGGGCTCAAGCTCTTTTTGAAGGGCGAGCGCTGCTTCACCGACAAGTGCGCGATCGAACGGCGCAACTATCCGCCCGGCGCCCACGGTCAGGCGCGCACCCGTTTCTCGGAGTTCTCGATCCGGCTGCGCGAGAAGCAGAAGGTTCGGCGCATCTACGGCCTGATGGAGACCCAGTTCAAGCGCTACTTCGAGCTGGCCGAGCGGATGCCCGGGATAACCGGTGAGAACCTGCTGGTATTGCTCGAGCGCCGGCTCGACAGCGTGATCTATCGTCTCGGCTTTGCCAGCTCTCTCGCGCAGGCGCGCCAACTCGCGCGCCATGGCCATATCGAAATCGACGGCAAGGTGGTCACCGTGCCCTCCTACCTGCTCGACGTGGGAGAAGTCGTGAGCATTGCCGGCACGAGCCGCACCAAGAAGGTGATCGTGGAAGCGATCGAAATGTCGCAGCGTCGCGGCACCCCGTCGTGGATGACGCTCGAGCGCGAGCAGTTCCGCGGCTCGATGCGTGCGCTGCCGACGCGGGCTGACCTGACGATGCCTGTCAGCGAAAAGCTGATTGTTGAGCACTATTCGCGCTGAGCGCGAGAGGGCTGGGGTGGGGGTGAGTGGCAGGAAAAAATTCCGGAGAAGAACAATCGGACATGCAGAATGATTGGCGCGATTTGATCAAGCCGAAGACCGTTGAGTTCGACGAGCGAGAGCTGACCCCGACGTACGGACGTTTTTTCGCCGAACCGCTGGAGCGTGGCTATGGCATTACGGTCGGCAACGCCCTGCGCCGTATCCTGCTCTCCTCGTTGCCGGGCTACGCGATAACGGCGGTGCGGATGAAGGGGGTGCTGCACGAATTTTCCACCTTGCCGGGCGTCAAGGAGGACGTGACTGACATCATCCTCAATCTCAAGGAGGTGCGCCTGCGCCTGCACGAAGGCGAGCACGTCGTCGCGACGCTCAAGGCCCGGGGCGAGGCGGTAGTCACCGCGCGCGACGTCACCGGCGGCCCGAGCCTCGAAGTGCTCACGCCCGATCAGCACGTCGCCACGCTCGAGAAGGGCGCCGAGCTCGAGATGGAATTGGTAATCCGTCGCGGCCGCGGCTACGCGCCGGCCGAGCGCACCGAAGATGAGGAGGAGCCGATCGGCACCGTGCGGCTCGACGCCGTTTACTCGCCGATAAAAAAGGTCAACTTCACCGTGACCAATGCGCGCGTCGGGCAGCGCACCGACTATGACCGCCTGGCGCTCGAGATCTGGACCGACGGCTCGATTTCGCCGCGCGACGCACTGACCTATGCCGCGCGGGTGGCACGCGACCAGATGACGATCTTTGCCGGGGTAGAGGAGGAGGTAGAGGTGCCGATGGCGGTCGAAGGCGGCGAACAGCGCCCGCCGCTCAACGAGTATCTCTATCGTCCGGTCGAGGGGCTGCCGATTTCGGTGCGCGCCTTCAACGGCCTGCAGAACGCCGACATCAAGTATATCGGAGAGCTCGTCCAGCGCACCGAGCAGGACATGCTCAAGATCAAAAACTTCGGCCGCAAGTCGCTCAACGAGATCAAAGAAGTGCTGACCGACATGGGCCTGTCGCTTGGGATGCGGCTCGACAACCTGCCGCCCCGCAACGAACTCGACCGCATGTGGGCCGAGCAGGAGCGGCGCGAGTCGGCGTAGCCGCGGCGGGTTCCTCGGAGTCTCTACCGATGCGTCACCTTAATGCAGGCCGCAAGCTCAATCGGACGTCGGCCCATCGCAAAGCCCTGATGCGCAACCTGGTGCTCAGCCTGATCCGCCACGAGCGGCTGAGGACGACCGACGCCAAGGCCAAGGAGTTGCGGCGCTGGGCCGATCGGATGGTCACGCTCGGCAAGCGTGGAGATCTCGCGGCGCGCCGGCGCGCGTTCGCCTTCATCGGGTCACATACCGCGGTAAAGAAGCTTTTCGACGAGATCGCACCGCGCTTCAAGGACCGCCCCGGGGGCTACACGCGCGTGGTCAAGTATGGCGCGCGCCGCGGCGACGCGGCGCCGCTCTCGATCATCGAGTTCACCGGCGCCTCCGAGGCCGCCGCGCCGCGCAAGAAGCGGCGGCGGGGCGAGACCAGGGAACAGCAGCGGGGCGACCGGCGAGCCGCCGCAACGGCTGGCTGAGCACGGCCTCACGGCCGCCGCGTCGTGCTGCGAACCGAGGGCACGCCCGCTCCCAGAGCGGCCCGCATTGCCTCCGGCGGCGGTTAGAAAGGCGGGCCCGCTTTGATAGAATCAGGAGCGCGCACGATATGGAGAAGGCTCGATGGCCAATGAATTGATCCCGCCTGACAAGTTCTTTCTGAGCCGCTTCGGCATGACCGAGGGGTCTCTCGAGCGGATCATGGGCGCTGCGCTGGCGCGCAAGGCCGATTACGCCGATTTGTACTTCGAGTACCGCGGCGCCGAGGGTCTCAGTCTCGAGGATTCGATCGTCAACCGCACCAGTAAGAGCATCAGTCAGGGAGTTGGCGTGCGCGTGTGCGCGGAAGATCGCACCGGCTACGCGTACTCGGACGAGGTCACGATCGATCGGATGCGGCTTGCGGCGGAGACCGCGCGAGCGGTCGCGCACGGCGGTGGTGATACGCCCGCAGCGGTTCAGGTCGGCCCGCCGGTGCCGCGTCACAAGCTCTACGAGCTGGAGAGCACTCCGCTGGAAGTTCCGCTCGAGGACCGGGCAAAGCTGCTCAACGAGATCGACCGCGCCGCCCGCGAGTTCGACCCGCGGGTCAAGAACGTGATGGCGTCGTTCGCCGCCGAGCGCAAACTGGTAATGATTGTGAACAGCGAGGGCCGGATCGCGGCCGACGTGCAGCCGCTTTGCCGGCTCAGCGTGACGGTGATCGCCGAGGACGGCAAGGGCCGCCAGGTCGGCAGTTCGGGCGGTGGCGGCCGCGTCGAATGGAGCTTTTTCCTGGAAGACGAACGGTGGCGCGAGCATGCGCTCAAGGCCGCACGCCAGGCAATCATTAATCTGGAGGCGGTCGACGCTCCGGCCGGCGAAACGGTCGTCGTGCTTGGCCCCGGATGGCCGGGAATTTTGCTGCACGAGGCGGTCGGTCACGGTCTTGAGGGCGATTTCAACCGCAAGCGCGTGTCGGCATTCTCAGGGCGAATCGGTGAGCGCGTGGCGAGTGAGTTCTGCACGGTGGTCGACGACGGCACGATTCCCAACCGCCGTGGCAGCCTCAACATCGACGACGAAGGGACGCCGACTTCGCGCACCGTGCTGATCGAAAAAGGCATCCTGCGCGGCTATCTCCAGGACCATCTCAACGCGCGGCTTATGAATATGACCCCGACCGGAAATGGGCGGCGCGAAAGCTTTGCCCACACGCCGATGCCTCGCATGACGAATACCTTCATGCTGCCTGGCGAGGCGGCGCCCGAAGAAGTGATCCGCTCGGTGTCACGCGGGCTGTACGCGGTCGCCTTCGGAGGCGGCCAGGTCGATATCACCAACGGCAAGTTCGTCTTCTCGGCTTCGGAAGCCTATCTGATCGAGGACGGCGTGGTGACCCGGCCGGTCAAGGGCGCGACGCTGATCGGCAATGGCCCCGACGTGCTCACCCGCGTCACGATGGTGGCCAACGACCTCGCGCTCGATCCAGGCATCGGCACGTGCGGCAAGGATGGACAATCGGTGCCCGTGGGTGTCGGGCTCCCGACGCTCCGAATCGACGGAATCACGGTCGGCGGCACCAGCGCCTGACTTTCTGCAGGGGCCGCGGCCGGGGTATCAGCACCAATGTCGTCGCCAGAGCCAAGCCTGGAACTGGCCCACTGGGGAGTGGAGCAGGCACGCGCGGCCGGAGCCAGCGCGGCCGAAGTCCTGATCGCCAGCGGCGAGTCGCTGAGCGCGGGCGTGCGAATGGGCGAGGTCGAGAAGCTGAAACATTCGCGCGAGCGCCGCCTTGGGGTCCGCGTGTTCGTCGGCCAATCGTCGGCGACGGCTTCGACTGCCGAGCTGGACCGCGACGCGCTGTCGGAGTTCATCGCCGACACCGTGCGGCTGGCGCGCCTCACGGCGCCTGATCGATGGTCGGGTCTGCCAGACCCGACGCTTCATCCGAGGCTGCTGCCGGAACTCGAGCTTTCCGATCCGACCAGCGGAATAATCGAGGCTGATCGCGCCTTGAAGATCGCAGGCGAGGCCGAACGCGCGGCGCTGGGCGCCGATCCGAGGATCAAAAATTCGGAAGGCGCTGAATTCGACTCGGGCCGCCATCGCGTGATCTTCGCCAACAACCAGGGCTTCGCGGGCGAGTACGCGGGAACGTCTTACAGCCTGGCGGTCGCGCCGATCGCCGAAGCGGACGGCGCGATGCAGCCCGGGCACTGGTACACATACAGCCGCCGTTTCGACCGGCTCGAGCAGGCTGCTTCGGTAGGATTAACCGCGGCCAAGCGGGCCCTCAGGCGGCTGGGCGCGCGCAAGATCAAGACCACGCGCGCACCTGTGATATTCGATCCCGACATGGCCGCGAGCCTGCTCCGCGCGCTCGTCGGCGCGGCCTCGGGGCCGTCGCTCTATCGCGGCGCGTCTTTTCTCATCAACCGGCTCGGCACGGAGATCGCCAGCTCCAACGTGACGATCATCGACGACGGTACGATGCCCGGCGGACTGGGATCGAGGCCGTTTGACGGCGAGGGATTGGCGACGACGCGCAAGAGCGTCGTCGAGCGCGGCGTGCTCCAGAGCTACCTGCTCGACAGCTACTCCGCTCGCCGGCTCGGGCTTGCGCCCACCGGCAACGCGGCACGCTCGGTCGGCGAGGCGCCCTCGGTCAGCGCCGCAAATCTGTATCTGCAGCCCGGCCCCTATACGCCCGAAGAGATAATCCGCAGCGTCCGGCGCGGGCTCTACCTCACCGAACTCATTGGCTTCGGAATCAATTCCGTCACCGGCGATTACTCGCGGGGCGCCGGGGGGATCTGGATCGAGGACGGCGAACTTGCCTATCCGGTTCAGGAGATCACGATCGCGGGCAATCTCAAGGAGATGTTCATGGCGATCGAGATGGTCGGCAATGACCTCTCATGGCGATCCTCAGTCGCCTCGCCGACGCTCAAACTTGCCGAGATGATGATCGCGGGCGAATGAGAGCGCGTCGCGCCGCCAGCGCGCGACGGCTCTGGAAGCGAACTAGCCGCGAGCGAACAGCGAGCGGACCAACCGAACCAGGTAGCGCCAGAAGTTGAGGAAAAAGCCCTGGCGGGCGACCGTACCCGCAGCCTCGGCCTTGAGCTCGGCCGCGGCCGCGGCGAAGAACTGGCCGATCATCATCTTGCTCGCGCTATCGATCACGCGCTGGCCGACCTGCACCAGCAGGCCTCCGATCTGCACGTCTCCCGCGTAAAGCACGCGCGTCTGATCGGCGCCATTTGGCACGAGATCGAGCGTGCCCCCTCCGCGCATGAAGCCCTGTTTGCCCTTCCCGTCGACGACCATCTTGTAGTGCTCCGGCGGGCGGACCTCCTCGAGCATCAGCTTGCCGCTGTAAACGCCCTTTACCGACGCGATTCCGACATTGATGGTGCCTGCGTACTCGGTTGGGCTGATGATGTCGAGCTTTTCACATCCTGGGATCAGCCGGGAGAGCCGCTGAGGATCGTTCAGCAGCGCCCACACGCGCTCCCTGGGCGCACCCAGTACCTGTTCTCCCGCGACCTTCATCGCCGATCCTGATAGAGGCAAAGCGCGCTCCAGACTTGGCGCGCCACCTCGTGTTGGCGAAACTGAAAACGAGCAACTCGAGCGCCGAGCGTGAGTATGCCGATGTTGCCGCACAATCGAAAGTGGTTAATTTAAAGGCAAAGCCATCAAAGAGGCGCATCTGATGAACCCTGCCCGTTACACTGAAAAATTGCAGGAGGCGCTGGGGCGTGCCCAGAACGCGGCGCTCAGCGCCCACAACCAGGCCATCGACGTCGAGCATCTCCTTGCCGCGCTGCTCGAGGACGACGAGGGCCTTGCCTCATCCGTATTGAAGCTCACCGGCGTCGATCGCGCCGCCGTGCGTCGCAAGCTTGGCGACGAACTGGCCAAGGTTCCCAAGGTCACCGGCAGCGGCAGCGACGCCGGTCAGGTCTATGCGACCCAGCGGCTCGGCCGCGTCCTCGCGCGCGCTGAGCAGGAAGCCGGCAAACTGAAGGACGATTACGTTTCGGTCGAGCACGTCCTGATCGCGATCCTGGACGAGGCGGGTCCCGCGTCGCGAATCCTGCGCGAGGGCGGGCTCACGCACGACAAGTTGATGGAGACCCTGGTGAAGGTGCGGGGCAATCAGCGAGTCACCTCGGCCAACCCCGAGGCGACGTACCAGGCCCTCGAGCGCTACGCGCGCGACCTCACCAAGATGGCCGCGGATGGCAAAATCGACCCCGTGATTGGCCGCGATGAGGAAATTCGCCGCGTGATCCAGGTGCTATCGCGGCGGACCAAGAACAATCCCGTGCTGATCGGCGAGCCCGGTGTTGGCAAGACCGCGATCGTCGAGGGCCTGGCACGGCGTATCGTCGCCGGCGACGTTCCCGAGGGGTTGAAGAATCGCCGGGTGGTCGCGCTGGACATGGGCGCGCTGCTCGCCGGCGCCAAGTTCCGCGGCGAGTTCGAGGAACGTCTCAAGGCTGTGCTCAAGGAAGTGCAGGAGTCGGCGGGCGAGATAATCCTGTTTATCGACGAGCTGCACACGGTGGTGGGAGCCGGCGCGGCCGAGGGCGCGATGGACGCGTCCAATCTGCTCAAGCCCGCGCTGGCGCGCGGCGAGCTGCACTGTGTCGGTGCAACCACGCTGGATGAGTACCGCAAACATATCGAAAAAGATGCGGCGCTCGAGCGGCGCTTCCAACCCGTGGTGGTCGACGAGCCGAGCATCGAGGATACTATCTCGATTCTGCGCGGCCTCAAGGAACGCTACGAGGTCCATCACGGCATCCGCATCAAGGACTCTGCGCTGGTCACGGCGGCCCTTCTCTCCAAGCGCTACATCACCGACCGCTTCCTGCCGGACAAGGCGATCGATCTCGTCGACGAGGCGGCGGCCAAGCTGCGCACCGAAAAGGAGTCGATGCCGGCCGAGTTGGACGAGGTCAACCGGCGCCTGATGCAGCTCGAAATCGAGCGCGAGGCGCTTAAGCGCGAGAGCGATACCGCCTCGCGCGATCGGCTCGAGCGCCTGGAGAAGGAGCTGGCCGAGGTCCGCGAAAAGCGTGACGCGCTGCGCGCGCAGTGGGAGAACGAAAAGGGCGGCGTCGAGCGGCTCGCCGGTCTCCGAGCGCAGATCGAGCAGACTCGCCTGGAGATCGAAAAGGCCAAGCGCGAATACGATCTCAACAAGGTTGCCGAGCTGCAGTACGGCAAACTCGCCTCGCTGGAGAAGGAGCTGGCGGCGGCGGAGGCCAAGGCCGTCCCTGCGGGCGCCACGCGGCTCATCAAGGAGGAGGTCGACGAAGAGGATATCGCCGAGGTCGTCGCGCGATGGACCGGTATTCCCGTCGCCCGCCTGATGGAAGGCGAGATGCAGAAGCTCGCGCACCTCGAGGAGCATCTTCACAAGCAGGTCATCGGCCAGGACGAAGCCGTGCAGGCGGTGGCCGACGCGGTGGTGCGGGCGCGCGCCGGGCTCAAGGATCCGAACCGGCCCATCGGGTCGTTCATTTTTCTCGGTCCGACGGGCGTCGGCAAAACCGAGTTGGCCCGCGCACTCGCGGAGTTCCTGTTCGACGACGAAGCCGCGATGGTGCGGATCGACATGTCCGAGTACATGGAGAAGCACACCGTCGCGCGGCTCATCGGCGCGCCTCCGGGCTACGTCGGTTTCGAGGAGGGCGGCCAGCTCACCGAGGCCGTGCGCCGGCGTCCTTTCTCGGTGATTCTGTTCGACGAGATCGAGAAGGCCCATCACGATGTTTTCAACGTGCTGCTGCAGCTCCTCGACGACGGGCGCCTGACCGACGGGCACGGGCGGACGGTGGACTTCAAGAACAGCGTCGTGATCATGACGTCCAATATCGCGAGCCAGCTCATCCTGTCCTTCAAGGGCAAGGACTACGAGAAGATGAAGCAGGAAGCGCTCGACGTTTTACGCCAGAGCTTCAGGCCCGAGTTTCTCAATCGCGTCGACGAGATCGTGGTGTTCCATCCGCTTACGCGCGACGAGCTGCGCCAGATCGTTGCCATCCAGATCGATCGGCTACGCAGCCGGCTCGAGGATCGCAAGGTCGAGCTCATCCTGACCGACAAGGCGCTCGACTACTTAGCCGAGCACGGCTACGACCCGTTGTTTGGCGCGCGACCGCTCAAGCGGCTGGTGCAGAACGAACTCGAGACGGCGCTGGCGCGCAGGATTCTCTCTGGCGAGGTCCGGGACGGCGCGCGGGTAACCGTCGACGCGGGTCCGCGCGGGCTTACCTTCGACTCGCGGGCGCCAGCCGCCAAAGCCGCGGCGGCGTAACGCGCCGCGCGGCCTATCCTTATCCGTGGGACGGACGCGGCACTGAGAGCGCGTTCGTCCGACGCTTTTTCCCCTTGCGCCGCCATCAGCGCGATTTCGCCATTCCGATGGCATCGTGCAATCCATGACAAGCCGCGCGCTTCGCCGTCCGTGCGCTTTTCCCCGACCTGTCGTCGCGCTTTGCACAATCGCGCCGATGGGGCACAATCCGCTCCGAGAACTGCGCGTCTGTCAGGGAGGATCGATCGGTGGCCAGTCAGGACAGGGTTTCATGGAGGCTCGGCGGCGCGCTTTTTATATCGCTCTTCTTCCTGTGGGGCGTGGGCTATAACTGCTTTCCCATCTTTCTACCCTCGATGATCAAGCAGTTTCATCTGACCAGGGAGCAGGCCGGGCTGGTACCTGCCGCGCAGGCCATCACGGCGGGTGTGTTCGGCATGTTCGTCGGATGGCTGCTCGACCGTGTCCAGGCGCAGATCGTCATGGGAATCGGAGCGGTCCTGACCGCCTGCGGAATCGTCTCTATAGCGCGAGCAGGCTCGCTCAACGGGCTGCTCGCCGGTTCGGTGATTACCGGAATCGGGATGAGTGCGTCGACGATCCTTCCGGCGTCGATGGTGATTTCGAATTGGTTCGGCGAGCGGCGCGGTACAGCGCTGGGCGTGACCATGGCCGGGATGGAGACTGGCGGGATGGTGATGACGATGCTGGCAGGCTACTTAATCGTCACCAGTGGATGGCGTCTCGCCTACATTTTGCTGGCGCTCCCGATAATCGTGGTCGTTCTCCCGCTGTACCTCATCTTCGTTCGCACCAGACCCATGTCGCCTCCCACGGCCGCCCCGTTCAAAGCCGGCGTAGCCGAGACGGTCAGAACGTTGTCGGGTTTGGAAGTGAGCGAGGCGGTGCGGACGCGCGCGTTCTGGATGCTGGTCGCGCTCCAATTCAGCTACACGTTCGTCATCGGGGGAAGCTTCATCCATCTCGTTCAGTATCTGATTGGTATCGGCTACACGCAGGCGGTCGGTACGATGGTCGTCAGCTTTTCGCTGGGCCTGGCTCTCATCGGCAAGCCCGCGATGGGGGCGCTGGGCGACAGGATCGGCGGCAAGAATGCGCTCACGCTCTGCCTGTTGGCGGGAGCCGTGAATATGTTTTTTCTGCTGTCGGCGAGGAATTTCGGGGCGCTGATAGCTTTCACTCTGATCGCCGGCATCACGAGCGCGGCGCCAGTCGCGTTGGGTCCGATGGTACAGGTCGAGACGTTGGGTCTGAGACGCTACGGCTCAATCATGGGGCTGCTGGGGATTCCGTTCACACTCGGCGCTGCAGTCGGCCCACCAATCATTGGCCATATCGCCGACCTTAACGGTGGTTCCTACGCGCTGTCGTTTGAGGTCTGCGTGGTCGTTGGGCTTTTAGGCGCTATGGCAGCCTATCTTTGCGTCGCGCCCACAACCGCTCGGATCGGTGTTCTGGCTCAGGCCAAGTAGCTGGAGCCGCGGAAAGGGCCCGGCCCCCGCCGTCGGTGCATGTAGGCACCTCTGAAGTGCTTGGCGGGCCAGCCGTGGAATACTAAAATCCTAAAGCCGTGCTTAATCTGAGCGATCTGCGATATTAGCTAAACGGGCAAAGGCGGAAGCCTGCCAAACGGGGAATTGTCGACGATGCCGAAGGACTCGAACATCCGAAAAATCTCAGGTCTCCTGACCTCGACGCTGGTCGCGTTGATGTTTCTCGCCGCCGCAATACCGTCCATCGCTGCGGCCAAGACGCTCGAAATCAAGATGACCGATACGCCCGCGCGCTTCGTGCCTGAAAAGGTCACTATCAAGGTAGGCGACACCGTGGAATGGAATAACAACGCGGCCTCACTCCATTCCGTGACGACGAACAAGTCCGTAGCCCAGAATCCCGGTGATGTTTCGTCGCCTGCGGGGGCGAAGCCATTTGACTCGGGCTTCATGCCGCCCGGAGCGAAGTGGAGCTACAATTTTACCGTTCCTGGCACCTACAAATATCTTTGCCTGCCACACGAGAAGGACGGGATGGTAGGTTACGTCGTGGTCACCAAATGAGGGGTCGGCAACGACCCGCCATACGGCGACTTGGTGAGTTGACGAGCCCGCGCCGAACGTTGCGGGGCGCCGGGCCGTTCGGCTATTGTGCCGTCGCGAAGAGGAATCGAGCTTGAAGTCGCCGAGTAGATGCGCTCGCGGCGCGCGCTGTGCCACGCGGATGGCGAGCGTTGCACGGACCAGGGCCGCCATAATTCTAACCGCGACGACGGCCTTGCTCGCGTGCGGGTCGGGGCTCGCCTGGTGCTTTCCTTGGAGTATCGACATGTTCCGCACGGTGGCGATCCAGCCGCTCGAGGTCGCGCCGCGCGTGATGCCGGAGGGAACCCTCCCGGTCAACACCGGCGAGCCGCCGATGGATCTCGAGATGGCTACGATCAAGGCGCACAACCCGCTCAAGCCCACGCCGCAGAACCTGGCGCATGGCAAGGAGCTATACGTTAACAATTGTGGGCCTTGTCATGGCGACAATGGCGACGGCAACGGTCCGGTCGCGCATCTGTTGCGCGCGCATGGCTTTGAACCCAAGAACCTGCTCACCGGCGTGGCGAAAAACCTGCCCGACGGGTACATCTTCGGATATATCCGCGACGGCGGAATTCACATGCCGTCATACGCCGACGCGATGAATTCCGACGAGCGCTGGGACGTTGTGATGTACGTGCGCGACCTCGAGGCGCAGGCGGCGAAAGCCCCGGCCAAAACTGCCTCGAAGTAACTCCTTCCTGAAATAGCCCGCATCGATCGCGACTGTTACGGACGCATTAAACAGCGGCGGCCCCGGCGCCTCACGCATTGGGGCGGTCTTTCCTAGGTTCGGCCAAGACAGTTTAATAAACCACGCTGCCCCTGGGTGGCGGATGCGGCTGCGCCAGCACCGGCCGCTTCCAGCCGCAGTGGCGCATCTCCAGATGGCGAGGCAACCGTTGAAGGGAGGCGGGAAAATGTCCATTCAGGCGAGCAGGGCGGTCGGCGCCGCCGTCATAAGCGTCACGGCGCTCCTGATGTTTGTGCCGACGGCGGTGTGCGGCGCTTCTGGTAACGAATCGCTCGACGTTACCCAACTCATACAGGTCGCGCTGGAGGTCAATCCCCGGGTGCGCGCCGCGCGCGCGCGATGGCAGTCAGCCGAGCACTCCATCAGGCAGAACTACGCGCCCAACGATCCGACTTTCATTTACGGCAATGTAGACAGCCCTACCAATGGCTTTGACCGCGCTGCCGATCACACTATCGCCGTGACCGAGTCGTTTCAGTTTCCCGGCAAGGCGTTTTTCCAGGCCGATCGCGCCCGCCAGTCGGCACAGGTCGCTCGCCTTCAGTATGAGGCTGTCGAGCGCGACATTCGCGCGGCCGTCGAGACCGCCTTTTACCAGGTGTCGCTCGACTCGGCCTTGCTTGCCGTCAACGCCGAGAACATTGATAGCCTCCAGCGCGTGCTCAAGGTCACGCAGGTCGCGTACGCAGGCAGCCAGGTGACTCAGACCGATTTCATCTCGGCCGAGTTCGACCTTGCCACCGCGCGCCAGCAGCAGAAGGGATTCCGAGTCAACGAGCAGAACGATCGCACCATGCTCAATCAGCTTATGAATCGGCCTCCCGACGCACCGCTCGCGCTCGACGAGACGCTTGTTTTCAAGCCCCTGACCATCCCGCTCGACGCTCTCGGGTCCTGGGCGGTCGCGAGGCGCCAGGAGATTCTCGAGGCGGCGCTTACCGCAAAGAGCAGCTCCACGGCGCTTACGCTGGCGCGGCTCGAATACGCGCCGGATTTCACGGTCGGCTACACCTTTGACAATTACCTGATCCCCAGCGCCGGACCGACGCCAAACTCGCTGCAGGACCATGGCTGGGCGGTCGGCTTCAACCTGCCCGTCTTCTTCTGGATTAAACAGCGAGAGGATGTGCGGCGCGCCGCGTCGGACCTGGAGGCGGCGCGGGACGATCTCGGCGCGATTCGCAGCCAGACCGCCGCCCAGGTAACGGCGCTCTACCGCAGCGCGCGGTTCGCCTACGACAATGCGATACTGTACCGTGACACGATGGTGCCGTTATCGCGCCAGGGCTTCGAGGTTGCGCTGATAGCCTACGAGTCCGGCAAAATCGATTTTGTGACGTTGGCGGGCGCGCTGCGCCGCAGTTACGATGCACGGGTAAATTACTTGCAAGCCGCCAATCAGTTTATGGCGAACCGGGTGGCGCTTGAGCAGGCGGTCGGCGCGCCGCTGGGCGAATGAGCGTGCTTGGCAGAGCTGCGATTGCGTTGCTCGCGCTGGCCCTTCTGGCCGCGGCTTTGGGATGCGAAAACTCTTCTCCGAGCCGCGCCGCGGTCGAAACACCACCTCCCGCGATTCCACAGATTATTCGCCAGAATGGCGGCGAAGAGTTGCTCCGCCTGGATCCTTCCCAGCTTCCAGGCGCCACCCTCGTTGAGATCCGCAAAGTCGAGCTGCCCGGCGTGCTCGACGCCAACGGACAGGTGACATTCGACGATCGCCGCGTCTCGACGATCGTCGCGCGCGTTGCGGGGCGTATCGAGGCGGTGCGCGTCTCGCAATGGGACAACGTGCGCCGGGGCGAGCCAATCGTTGCGCTCTACAGTCCGGACTTCATGACCGCCGAGGCCGAATACCTGCAAGCAAAACAGACTTCGCGTCTCAC
>Ga0187846_10000577_pt1 | contig 21097 bp, 21 predicted proteins | sample TC_taG_FD_161473 | JGI IMG/M metagenome (GOLD analysis project Ga0187846, IMG submission 161473) | Biofilm microbial communities from the roof of an iron ore cave, State of Minas Gerais, Brazil - TC_06 Biofilm (v2) | ecosystem: Environmental > Terrestrial > Deep subsurface > Cave > Wall biofilm...
ACCCCAAGGCAGGTAACCAGCGTCTAACCGATAAGGCGAAGGTCCGCGACCCTGCTTCCGGACCGGGCGTATAATCAGGCTCAAGGAGTTCCTATGAAGCTCAGATGGCTGGCAAGCGCAGTGGCACTGCTGGCGTTCAGCGCGGGGCCGTGGACGTTGGCGCAGGTGCAGGATCAGGACAAGGATCAGCCGAAGGCCGGCGACGTACAGGCGTCGCAGGATGCGCCCAACGCGCAGAAACCGGCGCCTCCGGTGCTGCCGTCGCAGGATGACAGCCAGATCAAACATGAGGGCGGCAAGACCGACGTGGATGCAGTCGGAAACCGCAACGTGGGTTGCGGCCGCGGGGTGGGGAACTGGTACTCGGTGGAAGGCCAGGTCGCCCGCGGAAGAGTGTATGCGCAGCAGATCGAGTCGCAGGTGAAGCTGGTCAACGATCCCGTGGTGACCGAGTATGTGAACCGGATTGGCCAGAACCTGGTGCGGAACTCCGACGCGCAGGTGCCGTTCACCATCAAAGTGATCGATTCGGATGTGGTCAACGCGATGGCGCTGCCGGGCGGGTTCTTCTATGTGAATTCGGGACTGATTCTGGCGGCGGATGAAGAGGCCGAGGTAGCGGGCGTGATGGCGCATGAGATCGCCCACGTGGCGGCCTGCCACTATGGCCGGGAAATGACGCGCGCCAACATGCTGCAGCTGGCTTCGATCCCGTTCATCTTCATGGGCGGGGCGATCGGCTATGCCGGATACGAGGCGGCGGGGCTGGGCATTCCGCTGGCGTTCTTCAAGTTCTCGCGCGGATTCGAGGCCGAGGCGGACTACCTGGGCGTGCAGTACATGTACCGGGCGGGGTACGATCCGTCGGCGTTTGTGACCTTCTTCGAAAAGCTGCAGGCCATGGAGAAGAAAAAGCCGGGGACGATCTCCAAGGCATTCGACACGCATCCGCAGAATGCGGACCGCATCGAGAAGTCGCAGGAAGAGATTCGCCGGATACTTCCCGCCAAGCAGCAGTACGTGGTGACCACGTCGGAGTTCGACGAGGTGAAGGCGCGGCTGGCGGCGCTGGAGAACAAGCACAAGATCCTCGACGAGAAGGATGCGAACAAGCCCAGCTTGCGGCGGACGTCGAATCAGAGCGACACCAGCGACAAGAAGAGCGACGACGATGATCGTCCGACGCTGAAGCGGCGCGACGATTCGCAGAACTAGGACACACAAAACTGACGACACCGGCGGCTGCGGCCGCCGGTTTTGTTTTGGGCGGGCAGTCGATTGCAGGCGGGGAAGCGGCACAGTATCATCACAGGAAACTGTGATGGGGGTCACAGATGGTGGCTGGGGCGGGAACTAGGCTATAAGCTGGTTTTCATACGTCCGGTCTCATTTGCGGTTCTCGGAGGAGATCTCAGTCATGCCCCAAAACAGCCTTACTATCACAGACAATCGCACCGGTCAGACCTACAACGTAGCGGTTGAGAACGGCACCATCCGGGCGATGGACCTGCGCCAGATCAAGACGGGCCCGGAAGATTTCGGGCTCATGACCTACGATCCGGCCTTCATGAATACGGCTTCCTGCCGGAGCAGCATTACCTTCATCGACGGCGACAAAGGCATTCTGCGCTATCGCGGATATCCCATCGAAGTGCTGGCCGAGCACTGCACGTTCCTGGAAGTCGCATACCTGTTGCTGTTCGGCGAACTGCCCACGGAGAAAGAGCTGAAAGACTGGGTGTTCGAGATCACGCATCACACCATGCTGCACGAAAGCACGAAGAAGTTCATGGAGGGCTTCCGTTACGACGCGCATCCCATGACGATGTTCGTGAGCACGGTGGCGGCGCTGTCGAGCGTGTATCCGGAGGCGCGGCATGTGCTCGATGCCAACAACCGGCTGCTGCAGGTCAAGCGGCTGATCGGCAAGGTTCCGACGATCGCGGCGATGTCGTATCGCCACAGCGAGGGCTTCCCGTATGTTTATCCGGACAACGATCTCACGTATCCGGAGAACTTCATGAACATGTTGTGGAAGAAAGTCGAGCCCAAGTACCTGGCGCATCCGGCGATTTCGCGGGCGCTCGACATTCTGTTCATCCTGCACGCCGACCACGAACAGAACTGCGGCACCAACGCGATGCGTTCGGTGAGCAGTTCGCAGTCGGATCCGTATCTGTCGACGGCGGCTGCGGCGGCGGCGCTGGCGGGACCGCTGCATGGCGGCGCGAACGAAGAAGTGCTGAAGATGCTGGATGAAATCGGCAGCAAGGACAAGGTGCCGGCCTACATCAAGAGAGTGAAAGAAGGACACGGCAAGCTGATGGGCTTCGGCCATCGCATTTACAAGAACTACGATCCGCGGGCGCGCATCATCAAGTGGGCGGCGGAGCAGGTGTTCCAGGTAACGGGACGCAATCCGAAGCTCGACGTGGCGCTGGAACTGGAGCGGATCGCGCTGGAAGACGAGTATTTCGTGAAGCGCAAACTGTATCCCAACGTCGACTTCTATTCGGGGATCATGTATCAGGCCATGGGCTTCAAGCCGGAGATGTTCACCGTGCTGTTTGCGATTCCGCGGACGGCGGGCTGGCTGGCGCAGTGGCAGGAACTGATTACCGATCCGGAGCAGAAGATTGCGCGGCCACGACAGGTCTATACCGGGCACGAAGTGCGCGAGTTCGTGCCCATCGGGAAGCGGACACCGGTGACGGTGTAGGGGCTGGAACTTCTGACATCCTGAGCGGCGGCGGTGGTTCCCATGTCTCGCAACAGCGGCGAGACATGGGGCATCCAGCGTGACTCTGTTTCGCTTTCGCGCTCCCGGGTACGAGGCAGGGCCAAAAAAAGCGAGAGCCGCGAGCGGTTACTCGCGGCTCCTGGGGGACGGATGGCGCCTTTGGGTTGCGAGGATGCGGCCCGCGCCGATTAAGCGGCCTCGCGCGTGGCCAGCGACGCGACATAGGCGCGGCGCTCGGCGGAGGAGGTAATCACCTTCATCTCCTGCCAGTCGTAGGGAAATTCCTTTCCACAGTCGAGGCATGTGACGTAAGTTCCGGTGAGGGCGGCGGCCTGGGGGCGGCGCGCTGCCTTGCGGATGGTCACGGGAAAACTGTAGCGAGAATGCCGACAACCGAACACGGCTTCAAACAGCCTTGCAATCATGGCCCACCTTCCACCTGCGGGATGGTTTTCCCGCGAACCTGGGATTAAAGCGCGCGCGCCCCCTTCACGCCTACAAGCAAATTACACTCCCTAATTTAGATTCAGGGAAGAGCAAAAGGGTTTCGCCTTTCGGCGAGTGCGCCTGCCCGAAGCGGGAAGCGCAGCGAAAATCGTTGCACTGGATATAGTTAGGCAGGACTGAAAAACGTTTCACAGGGCCGGGAAGGAAACGCAGGAATGAGACCTTGGACTCTAGCAGGGTGCGGAAAAACTCATCCTCGGCGGCTAAAGCCGCCACTGATTTTGTGGCACTTACGGCGCGGCTCGAAGCCGCGCCCTTTCAAAACACGAACGAAAGCACTTACGGCGCGGCTCGAAGCCGTGCCCTTTCAAAACGCGAACGAAGGTCGAGTTTTTCCGCATCCTGCTAGCGCAGATCCAGTTCCCCGGCGCCGACATGGGCGTAAAGGCGGTACTTTCCCGAGCCGCTGCGCTCGAACGAGCGAAACAGTCCGCCCTTGGAGACGTTGAAGGGCTCGGCCTCGAGGTCGCCGGTGTTGACTGAGGCGTGCACGTGAGAATAGGTCGCCGGGTCACCGACATCCATGGTGAGCTGGCCGGCATGGAGCACGACATCCTTGTCGCCGGTGACGTCACGAATCTGCAGATCGCCGGCAAACATGCGGACACGGAGGTTGGAGGACCTGGGGAGTTCGATGGTGACCTGGAAGTTGTTGTGCGGGCATCCGGACACGCGGAGGTCGGCCTCGTCCCCGGAAGTCTGCAGCCGGACTCTGACGTCGGCGGTGCGCTCCTGCTCGGAGTGATAGGAAACGCGCAGCAGATTCTCGGCAGTGCCCCGGAGTTCGACGCCGGAGGAGCAGAGTTCCACGCGGATTTGGCCGCCGGGGGCGAACCTGGCTTCGACCGGGCTCTTGCCGACCTCCTCCAGCTTGGCGGTCTGGGCCAGCAGCAGGGAAGAACTCAGAATCCACAGGGCAAACAGGGCAGGTTTCATGGCACACCTCGGTCCTGGGATGTCAATACGCAAGGGCCGGGGAATAAGTTCCGGGGAAGTGTTGAGAATCGGGCGGTCTTGAATCGGGGGCTGGCTCAGCCTTTCAGAAGAGCTCCGTCTGAATTCAGGAGGGAGGCTCCCCTGAATCGCGGCGGTAAACCCCTGGACACGCAAAAAGGACTACGGCGTCCCATAAAGCTGCTTGTACACATTCGCGTTGCGCAGGATTGCCTGTACGTACTCGCGGGTTTCGGTGAAGGGGATTGATTCGACGAACTCTTCGGGATCGCGGTACTTGCCTTGCCCAAGCCATTCCTCGACCCGGTCGGAGCCGGCGTTGTAGGCGGCCAGAGCGTACTCGAACGATCCGAACTTGTCGACCATACCGCGGAAGTAGCGCGTGCCCAGCTGCAGATTCACCGCCGGCGTGTACAACTGGCTGGGGTTGTAGCGCTTCAGCTTGACCTGGCGGGCGACGAGCTTGCCGGTCTTGGGCAGCAACTGCATCAGGCCCACCGCATTGGCGCGGGACACTGCCAAGGGATTGAACTCCGATTCCTGCCGGATGAGCGACGCGACCAGATAGGGATCGAGACCGTTGGCGGCGGCAGAGCGCTTCAGGTCGGTCCAGTAAGCCTTAGGGAAGAGCGCTTCCCAGTACGAGCGCGGCAGGTCGGGAATGTCGAGCGCGAAATAATTCGGCGCGGAATGCTTCATCACTTCGATGGCGCGGTCGTAGTGACCGGTGTCGAGATAGAGCTGGGCGGTCTCGGCGGGAACCCAGCTGCCACCTTCAACCTTGGACACCGCCTGCAGCTCGCGGACCGCGAAATCGACCAGCCCGCCGTTGCCCAGCAGTTCGGCCTTCTGCACGTGCAGGTCGTCGGCGGGCGGCTCCGACTCGGTCACATGGCCGGTGGTGTCGAGGGGCGGAACGCGATCGAGCAGCGCGTAGTGCGTGGTTGCGTCGGGCGAGGCGGGGAGATGCTTGATTCGCTGGCGAGCGAGCTCGGCATAGTAGAAATTGCGGTAGCGGTCGGAGAGCTTCTGATAGAACGCGCGCGCCATCGCCGGCTGATTGTCCTCTTCGGCGAGACGCGCCCGCCAGTAGAGCGCAGCGGGAGTTTCGGGAGCGGCGGGATAGAGCGCAATCTGCTCCTCGAACTCTTTTTTCGCGTCGTCGTTGCGTCCCTGACGCAGGGTCAGCCACGCCGCCTTCCAGTGCGAATAGGAAGCGCGCGGGCCGCTGGGGAAACGCTGCTGCGATTCGCGGTAGCAGTCGAGCGCCGGATCGTATTCGTGGTGCACGAGGTGCAGGTTGGCGGCGGAGAGCAGCGCCTGATCGAGCCAGGAACTCGCCGGCGCCGACTGCCGGAGTTCGTCGACGGTGGCGTAGAAGGTTTCGTTGTCGTTGGAAGCAAAAGCGACCTGGCCGAGCAGGTAAAGGCGCTGGGCGTTGAGTTCGCCGGTCAGCCCGCCCAGGGACGCGAGCACGGCGCGCGCGTCGCGGTTGCGCGCAGTGCGGTGCAGAGCGTCGGCGAGGGCAAGCTGCATGGCGGGGCGGTCGGTGGCACTCGCTTCGCTGACGAGGTTGCGGTATTCCTCGACTGCGTCGGCGTAGCGCTTGCCTTTCATGAGGAGATCGGCGCGCAGCTTGCGCTGGGCCACGGTTGGAGGGGGCACAGAAGATAACTTCCGCAACTCGGCAGGCGCCGAATCCGCTTCGGTGCTGGTCGGCATGGTGTAGTAGACGTTCTGCAGAGCATCGGCCGCCTTCGCAGATTGGCCGGCGGCGGCGTAGGCGCGTCCCAGCGCGAATTCGACGTCGGAGCGAGTGGGCTGCCGGTCGGGTTCGAGCAATGCGACGGCCTCGGAGGCCTGGGCTTCGCTCAAAAGCGCGCCCGCGAAAGTGACGTGGGCGTCGCGCACCAGCAGGGAATCGGGATGGTCCTTGTCGAAGTCGGCGAGGGTGGCCAGGGCTTCGGCAATGCGGCCGGTCTGCAAGTACGAGGTCCCGAGATAGTAGGCGACGTAGTCGCCGAGGTCGCCGGCGTACGGTTTGGCGCGGTTCAGGGGGTCAATGGCCTTGGCGTAGTCGTGATCGAGCACGTGGGCGTAGCCGAGCACCAGCCAGGCCAGCGCGCCGGCGTCTTCTTTTGAGTGAGCGCGGGCGAAGCTTTCCACACCGGCATACGCCGCCGGGGAGCGATCCTGCAGAAGCTGTTGCGCCATGGGACGCAGGCTGGCCGAGGCCACGAACGCCTGGCGCATGCGGCGCACGCGCGGCGATACAGGACGCCGCTTGCGCGCGTTGGAGTAGCGGCCTTTCGAGCCGGAAGGAGCAGTTTTGCCCGGGGAAGCTGACGGAGTCGTTTTCCTGGCCGGAGCCTGTGTCGTCGCCTTTTTCGCGGCCGGCTTCGCGGCCGGCCTGGACTCGGAGGAGGGCTTGCTTTCTCCGGGCTTCGTCGGCGAGGCCTGACTCTGGGAGGGAGCCGGGACCGGTGGCGCCGCGGTCGGGGGCCTGGAACTGGAAGTATCCTGCGGGAAACTCGGCGGCGAAGAAGATGGGGGCAGCGCGCGCGCGCCGCTCGACAGCCCGCACGCGATCACCGCGGCGAGCGCCCACCACCTCGTTAGACCTGATCGACCCACTTTACTTTTCGCGCGGAGAGCGCGGCCAGAGACCCGGGACATCTCAGCGTGCAACCTAGCGCTTGAAATGCGCGCCCATGATCGAGACGTCGTCCTCGGCCAGGCTGCGCACCAGTTCCTGCTGGAAATAGTCGACGTTGGCGGCGACTGTGCCGCCGTAGCGCTTCGAGTAGGTGCCGCGGCTCTTCTCGATATCGGCCTTCAGGCGATCGTACAGATCCTTGTGACGACGGCCTTCGGCCACCTTGGCCTGGTTGTAGAGCTTGATCTCATCCACCAGCAGGCGGGCAAAGCGCTGTGCCTTGCGGTGGGTGTCGGCGTCATCGGCGGAAAGGCCGGCCAGCGGATCGGCGGCCGCTGCCGGGGCCGCGGCTGCGGAGGCCCGCGCGGACGCGACTTCCACGACCTCGGATGCCGGCTCGGCCGCGGTGTGCCGTGGGGCGTGCGAAGCGAAAGGATCACTGAAGGATGAAACCGTCTGCACGGGCGGAGCCGAGGCGCGCCCGACCGGCATCGCGACAACCTCGCTCTCCCTCTGCGCCACCTGCTTGCGCAGAGAAGCGACCTCCAGCCAGGCTCCGGTAGCCAGCACGAGCAACTCGAGCGCGGGTGAATCGAGGTTGCCGTTCTCGCCGCCATCGGCGTAGACCAGCGCGGCGACTTTGTCTTTCAGCACCAGCGGCAGCATCAACATCTGCTCGTTGGCAGGGCCACCGAACTGCTCGACGAAGCGCGCGTCCATCTCGGCAATGTTAGCCGGAGTCGCCACGCGATTCTCAAAGGCGTGGGCCACCGGCCCGGCGCTCATCTCGAGAGGAAATTCTTTCACCACCTCGTCATCGCCGAGGCCTCGGCTTTGCCATCCCGTGGCCGATCCGGCTTTCACGACAAACAGCGCGATGCGCGAGCAGTGGGCGCTGGCCGCGTCGAGCAGACCGCGGAGAATCTCTTTCTGCGTGGTTCCGGTATGGATACTGGAGATTTCGCGGACCAGCGCGCTTGCGTCGAGGGCAGGAGTGGGCGCCGCGCCGCTGGAAGCGGGCAGAGCGTCGACCACGCGGCGCGTGACCTCGGCCTGCAGCTGAGGAATCTGTCCCTTCAGCGCCTGCGCCACCGCGCGCTCGACGATCTGCTGCACCTCGCTGTTTTCGGCCATCAGTGAATCGCTCTTAATCTGCGGTCGGCCTGCGGTTCAAATCTGCGCTCGCAAACGCGTGACGATCTCTCACGCGGAATCGTCTGCAATCACACTTCGGGTTGCAGGGCGCAGGTTACCATCCTATCTGCTGATTATACGGCACTTGCAGGCCCGGGGCAGGGTACGACAGGACGTGCACGACCGCGTACCTCGCCCGTCTATAACTTTAACGCAAACCTTGCCGCTTCTGGAACGTCAAACGGGGTTGGTCAAACACTTCGGTTACCAAGTAGAATAACAGTTCGAGTTCGCGGTCATATCGCCGCAAAATACTGCATCGCCTGGACAATGGGAGCCATCCAAAACAAACTGAGCGTGCCTGTCAGCGACGAAATGGCGCTGGTGCAGGCGGCCAAGAAGGGCGACGACTCCGCCTTCGAGGAGCTGGTTCGCCGCTACGACCGTAACGTTTTCCGGATCGCGCAGCACATTACCCAGAACCGCGAGGACGCCGAAGACGTGGTTCAGGAAGCGTTCCTGAAAGCGTACGGGAATCTGGCCCAGTTCCAGGAGCAGTCGAAGTTCTACACCTGGCTGGTACGCATTGCCGTCAACGAAGCACTGATGAAGCTTCGCCGCCGGCGGCCCGAGCGCACGGTTTCGCTCGATGAAGACATCAAAACCGAGGACGACTCCCTGCCGCGGGAGATCGCCGACTGGAGCCCGAATCCGGAACAGCTGTACAACCAGTCCGAATTGCGGGAGATTCTAAGCAAGACCATCCAGGGCCTGCCCCCGGGCTTTCGGACGGTGTTCGTACTGCGGGACGTGGAAGGACTTTCGACCGAGGAGACGGCGGCTGCGCTGGAGTTGAGCGTGCCCGCCGTGAAATCGCGGCTGCTGCGCGCGCGGTTGCAGCTGCGCGACCGGTTGTCACGATACTTCCAGAAGAGAGAACGAGAGAGTGGACACGATGGCAATGGCAAGAACAACCCGAGCGGAGATGGCGACCTGTGAAATGTTCTGAATTTTTGCAGGAGCTGACGAACTACCTGGACGGCGTACTCGACGAGCCCACCAAAGTCGAGTTGGAGAACCACCTGAGCTGGTGTCACAACTGCTATGTAGTCTGCGACACCACCAAGAAGACCATCGAAATCTACCGCGACTCCCAGCTGTACGAACTTCCTGAAGATCTCCGAAACAGACTCCGCAACGCCATCATGACCAAATGCCTGCAGCAGCGCCGGCGCGGGCCGCAGAACGCGTAAACGGCCCGATCCGCCTACTGCAGAGCGGTTGCACGGCTCAGGATGCTGATCCGCCCGGAGACAGCGAAACGTCTTTTTTCCTGCCGAACATGATTTCCAGCACCAGCAAGGTCGCGCCGATCACGATGGCGCTGTCGGCCAAGTTGAACACGGGCCACTGGTACTGCTTGTAGTAGACGAGCAGGAAGTCGACCACGCGGCCGCGCGCGAGGCGGTCCCAGAGGTTGCCCAGCGCTCCGCCCATGATCAGCGCCAGGCCGATGCCGGTGGCCACGCGGGCGTGCTCATTCTTCCACAGCAGGATCGATACGATCACCAACGCCACCACGGAAAACGTAATCAGCATGGCGGTTTTCCAGGGAGCGGGGGAATCGGCGAAGAGGCTGAAGGCCGCCCCCGTGTTCTCCGTGTGGGTGAGGCGGAAGAAGCCGGGGATGATCTGGATGTGGGCGTAAAGGGCGATGTGGAGCGCGACCGCATGTTTGCTCCAGCGGTCGAGCAGGACCACGATGAAAGCGATGAACAGGTGGAGCGCGCGCGAGGAGGTTCGGGTCATCCGGAGTTTTGTGCTGGAACTATCTTAAAAGAACTCAGCACGGCGGGCACAGAGGACACCAAGGAAATGTACAGCTGACGGATCGCATTGACAGCGGTTGGGCGAGCACATACGATTTTCGGTTCACAGGAAATCGATCATGGTCAGTGTTATTCATCGCAAACGGGCTGTCGCGCACGGGTTTCTTGCGTTGGCGGCGATCGCGCTGCTCGCGGCTGCCACGACCCCGCCGATCCGGCAGGCCGATCCCACGCGCTACATCAACGACGTCAAGGCTCTCGCCAGTCCGGAGATGGAAGGTCGCGGCGCGGGCACGCATGGGCTCACGCTGGCGACCAGGCTCATTGTGAATCGCTACAAGCAACTCAAGATCGCGCCCGTGGGCGTGAAGGGATACGTGCAGCCTTTCACGGTGATCACCGGAGCGAAGCTGAAATCAGACAACCGGCTGACGGTGACCAGCGGAGCGGCGAAGCGGGAACTGAAAAGCAACCAGGATTTTGTTCCGTTCAGCTTTTCGTCGTCGGGGCAGGCGGCCGGGCCGGCGGTATTCGCCGGCTACGGGGTTACGGCTGACGAGTTCCAGTATGACGATTACGCGAATCTCGATGTGAAGGACAAGGTCGTGGTCGTGCTGCGCTACGAGCCTTCGGGATTCGCCGCCAGGAGCGGAAATCAGGGGATGACGCATCACGCCCAGCTGGTCACGAAGGCGATCAACGCGCGCAATCACGGGGCGAAGGCGGTGGTGGTGATCAACGGCAAGCTGGGCGACGGGGAAGAAGATCTGCTGACGCGCTTCGGCAGCGTGAGCGGTCCGGAGAATGTCGGAGTCGTGTTCGTGCAGGTGAAGAACGCCGAGGCGGAAAGCTGGTTCCAGGCGGCAGGGAAGTCGTGGAAGGACGTGCAGGAGCAGATCAATGCGGCGACCAGGCCGGAATCGTTCGCCTTTCCCGACAGCCTGCAGCTGGGGCTGAACGTCGACATCGAGACCACGCGGGCCACGGTGAACAACGTGCTGGCGTATCTGCCCGGGCAGACCGACGAGTACATCATCGTGGGCGCGCACTACGATCACCTGGGGCGCGGGAACATCGATTCGCTGGCGCCCTCGCAGATCGGGCAGATTCATCCCGGAGCGGACGACAACGCGTCGGGCACGGCGGGGGTGCTGGAGCTGGCGCGGATGCTGGCTCCGGAGCGCGGACAGTTGAAGCGCGGAATCCTCTTCATGGACTTCGCCGGCGAAGAGCTGGGCCTGCTGGGCTCGGCGGAGTGGGTGAAGGAGCCGACGCGACCGCTGAACAAGGCCGTGGCCATGATCAATATGGACATGATCGGCCGCATCAAGGACGGCAAGGTTTACATCGGAGGCGTGGGCACGGGGTCGACGTTCAAGGCAATTCTGGAAGAGGCGGCGAAGGACTCCGGTTTCAAGATGGAGTATTCGGCGGGCGGGCCTTCGTCGAGCGACCACACTTCGTTTGTCACGAAAAAGATTCCGGCGCTGTTCTTTTTCTCCGGGCTGCATGCGGACTATCACAAGCCGTCGGACACGTGGGACAAGATCAACGCGCCCGAGGCGGCAAAGCTGCTGGATGTGGTGGAGAAGGCGGCGGTGCAGCTGGCGAATGCAGACGACGCGCCGAAGTTTCAGGCGGTGGTGGAACAGAGGCCGGCGGGCGGGGGAGGCGGAGGGTACGGTCCGTATTTCGGATCGATTCCGGACTTCGGGCAGACGGAAGGCGGCGTGAAATTTGCCGACGTGAAGGCGGAATCTCCGGCGGCGAAGGCGGGATTGAAAGCCGGGGATGTGCTGGTGCAGTTTGGCGGCAAGCCGATCAACAATCTCTATGACTTTACCGATGCGCTGCGGCGGAGCAAGGTGGGCGACGTGGTCGAAGTGAAGGTGATGCGCGACGGGCAGCCGGTAACGGCGTCGGTGAAGCTGGAGCAGAGGAAGTAGGCGCCATTGGCTGGCTACCTGCCGGGACCAAGGACGTCAAAATCCTCACCCTGTCTCTGCAAAGAGCGCAGAGACAAGGGTGGGGCAACCCGTCTATGGAATGGCCTTCCCATACTTCCGACAGATTCGCTCCGCTCGGAATGACCAGGAAGATAACCGTCTTCTTTTTTTTGTTTGGCTGAATTCTGCTGGTGCGTTTATTCTGGTGCGGCTTCACGCTGGTCGCGGGACTGCGGCGAGTGTTGGGGCGATAAGTTCCATCCCTATGTCGGCGAATTGGGCGAATGAGGTTTCTGAAGCGTTGGAAGAGTCGCATCCTGCTGTTTCTGGCCGTGATGGGTCCGGGATTCATCACGGCGAACGTCGACAATGATGCCGGCGGCATCCTGACCTATTCGCAGGCCGGCGCGCAATTCGGCCATCTTCTGCTGTGGACGATGATCCCGATCACGCTGTCGCTGATCGTGGTGCAGGAGATGTGCGCGCGCATGGGCGCAGTTACGGGGAAGGGCCTGAGCGACCTGATCCGCGAGGAATTCGGATTTCGGATCACCTTCTTCATGATGCTGGGGATCCTGATCACCAACTTCGGCAACGTGATCGCGGAGTTCATCGGAATCGCCACCAGCCTGGAACTGTTCGGGCTGCCGCGGATTTATACGGTGCCGGTATGCGGGGTGATCGTGTGGCTGATCGTGGTCAAGGGGCAGTACAAGAGCGTGGAGAAGGTGTTTCTGGTCGCGTCGTTTATTTATGTGACGTACATTTTTGCCGGCATACGGGCGCATCCGGCGTGGCTCGATGCCACCAAAGCGACGTTCGTTCCTCCGCAACTCAGTTCGTTCCGCGATCAGGCGTATCTCTACATGGTGATCGGGGTGGTGGGGACGACGATCGCGCCGTGGATGCAGTTCTATCTGCAATCTTCGATCGTGGAGAAGGGAGTGACCAAGCGGGGATACAAGGCTTCGCGGCTGGACGTGGTGACGGGCTGCATTTTCACCGACATCGTGGCGTGGTTCATCATCGTGGCCTGCGCGGCGACGTTGTGGATCCACGGATTCCGCGACATCAAGTACGCCGCCGACGCGGCCGCGGCGCTGAAGCCGCTTGCGGGACAGTATGCCTACATCCTGTTTGCCGTGGGACTGTTCAACGCGTCGTTGTTTGCGGCGTCGATCCTGCCTTTGTCGACTGCGTACACGGTGTGCGAGGGATTGGGGTTCGAGTCCGGGGTGGACATGAAGTTCGGCGAGGCGCCGTTTTTCTATTGGCTGTACACGCTGTTGATCGTGGCCGGGGGAGCGGTGGTGCTGATTCCGGGCCTGCCGCTGGTGAAGATCGCGGTGCTGTCGCAGGTGGTGAACGGCATCGTGCTGCCGTTCGTGCTGATCTTCATGCTGCTGCTGATCAACAAGAAGGAGTTGATGGGCGAGTATGTGAATACCCGGTTGTTTGACGTCGTGGCGTGGGTGACGACGGTGATCATGATCGGGTTGACGATTGCGTATTTCTGGACTCTAAGGTCGGGGTAGAGGCGCCAAGCCCAGTTTGTGCCCGTCGCAGGTGCGGCGCGGCGCCTCGTCCGCGAAGGGTTTGTGGATGGCAAGCTTGCTTGCGGTTACAGCAATTTTCCCGCAGCCAGATCCTTGACCAGCGACGCGTCGGCTTCCAGGAAGTCGTAAGACGGGAGGTCTTTGGGCGCGACCCACTGGATGTCGCGGAAAATGCGATTGGCCAGTTCTCCGCGGAATTCCCGGACAATGAAGAAACGAAGCTCAACTTTGGTGCGGTTCGGGTAGGTGTGCTGGATGCGGGCGAGTTCGTGGCCGATGGTGGCGTCGATGCCCAGTTCTTCGTCCAGTTCGCGGCGGAGCGCGTCACGCGGCTGCTCGCCGGCTTCGATCTTTCCGCCGGGGAACTCCCACTTCAGGGGCATGGTCTGATGGCGGGTGCGCTGGCAGACGAGCAGCTTGCCGGCTTTTTCAATGAGGGCGGCGACGACGCGCTTCATGAGGAGAATTTTTCCAGTCGCTTGCCCACCACGGCGGCGCAGTATTGCACGAGTTCCTGGTCTTCGGCGCCGAAAGCGGCAGGGAAGTGACTGTCGATGTCGAGCTCGCCGGCGACTTTGCCTTTGACGAACACCGGCACTACGATCTCGGACTTGGTTTCGAGGGAGCAGGCGAGATAGCGTGGGTCTTTGCTGACGTCGTCGACGACGATGGTTTGTCCGCTGGAAGCAGCAGCTCCGCAGATGCCCTGGTTAAGCGGAATGCGGGTGTGCGGCGTCATGGCGCCGACGAAAGCGCCCAAAGCCAGCATGGGCGGCGCGGCGCCGGGCTCGAGCAAGTAAAAACCGACCCAGTTGTACTTGAGCATGCCGTCGTGGAGAAGCTGGCAGACTCCCTTCATCAGATCGGCGGCGGTGGGAGCGGCCTCGGCCAGAGCGGTGACTTCAGCGCGAACTTCCTCAATTCTGCTGACGACGTGCATGGCAGTGATCTTAACTCAGGGCAGGGAATTCAAGGCTGTGGAAGACTCTGCCAGGGTGATTTGGCGGATTCCCCGGGGCCTCGGAAACAGCTCGGGATGAAGGGCCCAGGCGAGCGCGTCGAGGCCGGCGAGCAGTGTGGGAGCGGGAGTGTTCAGGTATTCGTCGCGGATGCAGAAGACGCGCTGGTTGCGGGCGGCGGGAGTTTCGCGCCAGCCGCGGTCAGCGATGATCTTTTCGAGAGGCACGCGATCACCGGCGCCGCACCAGGCGGTGATGAGGACGTCAGGGTTGAGGTCGCGGACGGTTTGGGAGGTAATCTGGCGTCCGGGTTCGCCAAGGAACTCGCCACCGGCAGCGGAGACAAGTTCTGCCGCCCAGGGCTGCGATGCGATCAGGGGCTTGCCCCATTCCTCGCAGAAGACTCGAGGGCGGCGGGCATCGCGAGTAAAGGTGCGGACTTCTTCGATGCGCTGGCGCATGGCGGCGATGACCTGCTGCGCCCGGTCGTGCGCGCCGACGATGCCGGCGATCGTCGCGATGTCGGTGTAGATGTCAGCGAGGATCCTGGGAGCGAGTCCGAGGAATCGCGCACCGGACTTGAGGATTTCGCTGATCGCCTTGTCCTGGTAGGGGACCGCGGCGATGACCAGGTCGGGCTTGACGGCGATGATTTCGGCGGCGTTTGCAGTCCAGGAGTCGGGGAGGATTGCGGTGTTGCGGGCGGCGACCTGGGGGACGACGTCGGCGCAGTACTTCGTGCATGCGATTATGCGATCGAGCTCGCCGACAGCGGCCAGGATGACCGTAGCACTGGGCTGCAGGCAGGCGATGCGGCATGGGGTGTGAGCAGGCGTCATGATTCAGGCTTTGATCTGCCCCAAAACCGCCGACAACGCGTCGATGGCGAGTTGCGCGGCGTGGGTGGACGCCTGGGGAAGGCCACCAACGGCGGAGATGAGGTCGTCGCGCAGTAGGGCGCGGGCCTGGGCGGGCGTTCTCTTGGAGATCAGTTCTGTAACTGCCGAGCCGCAGGCCATCGCCGGGACGCATCCTTTGGCTTTGAAACGGACTTCAGTGATGCGGCCCGAGGTCAGCTTCAAAGCCAGCCTGAGAACGTCTCCGCAAGCGGGATTTTCGACTTCCGCGACGGCATCGGGGTCGGAGAGGTCTCCGGCATTCCGCGGATTCTGAAAGTGATCGAGCAGCCGGGCGGAGTACATGTACACCGATTGTAGCGAGGGACGGGGAGAAGCCGATAGTGACCTGACGTTCTGCTGGTGTATCAGTTGCGCGGGCCGTATAAGAAACGGATATGACAAAACCGGACGCTATAGCTCTTGCCTTCATTGTCGTGATAGTGCTCGTCCTAGGGTGGCTGAGAGATAAGTTGTTTGGTTATCTCTGGCATCGCCCATCGCTCAGGACTCGGATGTACCTGCAAGCCCGTAAAGAGCGCAAGCAGCGTGAAAATTCAAACTGATACACTACCGACTTTCTGCATCCGGGCAGAGTCACCCTGCAAGAAACGTGAAACCCTCCCGCCGCCAACGCAGTAAGCGTATATAGAGCAAAGATAATGCCGGTGCTGGAACAGCCAACGGACGTGCTGGAACGGTTCGCCACGGGCGATTCCGGCGCGTTCGAGGAGCTGTTCCGGCAGTTTCAGGGCGAGGTCTACGGATGGATCGTGCGCATGGTACGCGATCCCGCCGCGGCGGAAGACTTGACGATCGAAACCTTCTGGCGGGTGCATCGCGCTCATGCGCGATTTGATCCGCAACGCAGCTTCGGGGCGTGGGCGCGGAGGATTGCCACCAACGTCGCTCTTGACCATCTGAAGAGCGCACAGGCGAAGAGGGAGCAGGCAGTCAGTCCGGAAGAGGGGCTGGTGGAGAATGCTCCGGCGGCGGCAGCGCCGGACCCGGACGTGCAGCGCGAATTGCGGGCGCGCACGCAAAAGGCGTTTCAGCAGTTGCCGGCCAGGCTGCGGATCGTGGCGACCCTGGCGCTGATCGAGGAACGTCCGCAAGCCGAAATCGCCGAAGCGTTGAACATTTCAACGGGCGCCGTGAAGTCGCGAATGTTTCGCGCAGTCCGGCTGCTGCGGAGGAAACTGAAAGATCTGGGTGCTGATTTATGAATGATCACGAGGAAGCGAAGCTGCGAAGCGTGCTGAAGCAATCTTTGCCGGCGGTGAATGCGGAATTGGGGCGCGATCTGTGGCCGCAGATGCGGCGGCGACTGGAAGAACGTGCGGTTTCCCGGACGTGGGTGGCGGCGCTGTTTGCTCCGGCGCGATTGTCGGCCGTGCCGTGGTTCGACTGGGCATTGCTGGCAGCGCTGGTGCTGGGCGCCTGCTTTTTTCCGAGATCGATTCCGATCTGGCTTTATCACTTGTGAGGAGGCACGCCATGAATACACATCCTTATCTGCGGGCTTATATGGCAGGAATCACGGTGCCGACGATGCTCTTGCTGGTGGCGCTGACGGGTTTCCTGCTGGCGCGATACACGTTTGCCATTCCGATTCCGATCGAGCGGGCCATTGTGTTTCCCATGGCGCTGGTGCCGAACATCTTCGGGCTGTGGAACATTTTCTATCTGTGGCTGAGGCCAAGGCGGCATCTGCCGATCGGCTTGCACGGCGCGCTGCTGCCCTTCATCCTGGCGCCCGCGGGATTTGCGGTGGGAACACTCTCAGGCTTTCTGGCGGCGACGGACCACGGCCTGGTCTGGTTTCAGCAGATTGCCTTCCCCTATGCGCATTTCGCGATCGGCTTTGGCGTGGCGCTGGTGCTGTACTACCTGGTGTGGAAGTATCTGGTTGGATTCTTCAACCAGGTGCTGGGAATTGGGTAAGAGGCGGCTCGGGGGTGGGCGGGAGGGTTCCGCTTCGGTCCGCCGATGCCCTTCCGGCGCCGGTTGGGAGCGGATTTTGCATTGACAGGGAAGGACTTTTGCTGCACACTTTCAGCCACACTGCGCCTTCCGCCGCGCCACGGCGGCTTCGTCTCTGACAAATTTCTGCCCCTGTGAGTCTGTCAGATGGGCCAATTGCCGCTGCCGAATTCGAGCCCCGGGCCGTCTCTGGGATTATCACCGCCGCCGGTGATGACGCCGCCCGACCCTCTGTCACACGAGCAATCCGGCAACAATAATGGACTCATCTCGGTGCTGCGTCAGGCCCTGGCCGACGGCGCGCATGCGCCGGAGGCGATCTTTCGCGCGGCGGCAGATTCCGCCCGGATTCTGACCGGAGCCAGCGGCACCGCGCTGGCGCTGCGCACAGAGGGTATTGTCATCTGCCGAGCGAGAAGCGGGACGACGGCTCCTCCCCTGGGCGCACCGCTGGATGTGGAGTCCGGCATATCGGGAAAGTGCTTCCGCAGCGCGCGAGCTCTGTATTGCGACGACACCCTGAACGACGATCGAGTGGATCCGCAGCTTTGCCGCCAGCTCGGCATTCGCTCCATTGCCGCCGTGCCGGTGCAGGGGCGTCAAGGCACGGTAGGCATTCTGGAGGTGTTTGGGGAATTTCCCCGCGCCTTCACTGCGGAGCAAGTCGGATTCCTGGAGGAACTGGCCGCGATCGTGGAGGAGGCCAGCGAGCCGGTGGTCGCGGTAAAGATGCCCGACGCTACCGAGGCGAGGCGGGAATACATCCGACGTGAGTTGCTGGCAGCCGGAACCGCCTCAGAGGAGGCGGCACGGATGTTCGCGGAGCCGTCGAGCCGAAGCCGGGGCCGGTACTGGATTCTGGGCGGCATCGCAGTGGCGTTGCTGCTCACCTCGGCGGTGGTGTGGTTCAGCTGGAAAGGCTCGGATGCGGAGGTCGCGGAAGCTCAGCCGGCCGCGCCGGCGCCGACCGCGGCTCAACCGGCGGCCGGTCAGCCTTCTGCGAGAGCGCCTTCGCCGAAGCCGGGGGCTGGACGCGCCGAGGGTTTGCCGGGTGGACCTTCAGCTAAGTCAGTGTTGCGGAATGCGGCTGAGATTGCAGGCGTCGGCTCGGGTTCTTCCGTGGAGGCTGCCTCGACCTCGACAGCCGCCGGGCTGGCAAGCGCCAAGGAAGCAGCAGACGTCGCTCCGCCGGACGTAATGGTCGCGGCGAACGCGAGTGACAGACTCGGAGGCCTGATCGTTTCGCCGGGCCGCATGCCGACGCCCGATATTCCCATCTCGCAGGGCGTGACGGAAGCGGTGCTGATCCACAAAGTTGTCCCTCAGTATCCGGCGCAAGCGCGCACCCAGCGGGTGGAAGGATCGGTGGTGCTGGAAGCGACGATCACCGAAGAGGGAGCGATGCGCGACGTGAGGGTGGTCAGCGGCCCGCAACTTCTGGTCGGAGCCACGACTGTGGCTGTCCGGCAGTGGCGCTATCGGCCGTCGTTGCTCAATGGCAAGCCGGTCGCGGTGCAGAAGGTGATTACGGTGGTCTTCAAGGCGCCGTGAGGGCGAGTCTGCGCTACGACAGATTCAACGCCTTGCGCATCGTGCCGCGTTCTTTCTGGATTTTTTCCTGCAGAAGAGTGATGGCGTAAATGAGCTGCTCGGGACGCGGCGGGCAGCCCGGCACATAAACGTCCACCGGGATGACCTGGTTGACGCTCTGCACCAGCGCGTAGTTCTGGAAGACGCCGCCAGAAGTTGCGCAGGCGCCCATTGACATCACCCACTTGGGCTCGGGCATCTGCTCCCATAGCTGGCGGATCACGGGAGCCATCTTGTTGGAGACGCGGCCGGCGATGATCATCAGGTCACTCTGCCGCGGCGACGGGCGGAAGACTTCCGCGCCGAAGCGCGCGATGTCAAAGCGCGCGGCTCCCATCGACATCATTTCGATGGCGCAGCAGGCCAAGCCGAACGTCATGGGCCAGATGGAGCTTTTGCGCATCCAGTTGACGACGGAGTCCACCGTAGCCAGGATCACGCCCTCGGGCGTGGGATTGCCGAAGGTCAGGTCCTTGACGACCTTGTGGCCGTTCTCGAAATCGACGTAGGGGCCGAAGTTCAGCTCGGAGGGCATGCACTTTCATTTTAAACCACAGAGGACACGGAAGCCACGAAGGTGGACCGGTTTGTATCGGACGACCGCTGTGACAGCCCCTCCTACGCTACCCGAAGTCATATGACTTGAAGCGGTTTTGGAGTGTAAACGCTCGTCATCGTTAATTGTTGTCGGGAAGTCAGACCAGCTCTCAGACGCCGACTTTCATCTCTATCATCATTTGGTCGGCTCTATTGGCCTTCTTCGAGACAACGACATCTCCTACAACTGACTGAAACCCGTTCATCGTCACTTTGAACCTGTACGTGCCTTTTGGGACTCCACTGAGTTTAAATGCTCCCCTGCGGTTCGTCTTGGTGCCTGTTACTCGTCCCGCATCGTCTCGGATTTCCACCAACACATCCTCCATCACGGCCCCACTTTGATCGAGCACGACTCCCCTCACGGCGCGTAACGTGAACGGCTTCGACCGTTCGTCAATGATGTGTTCCGTTGGTGACATCGTGAAGCCTTTCAGCCATCCAGTCTCGAAGCGCTCTTGTGCTGGGCAGAGTGCTGCTAACGTCACAGCCAAGGCTCCAGTAGCCAGCGTGTATCGCACGCCCATAGTGCGGCAATCTTACGCTCACCCGACCAAGAGCGAAATTCATAGTTGGCGAGACACCCTGATATCGGTCATCGACAGCAGCCGGCTGGATTGCAAGGATCCCAGGTTCTTCCTGTGCGGGGGTTGTGTCCCCGCAGATCGCTGAGTTAGACGCTCACAACCACTTTCCCGAACATCTGGCTGTTCTCCAGATACTGGTGGGCTGAGCGGATTTCTTTCAGAGGAAACACCCGGTCGACCACTGGCCGCAGGCGTCCGGCGAAGACGTGGCCCAGAACCTGATGCAACTCACCCATCGTTCCCATATAGGAGCCAAGCAAAGACAACTGGCGGGCAAAAAGATGCCGCAGATCGATGCTCACGTTAGGGCCAGTGGTCGCGCCGCAGGTCACCAGCGTGCCCCCGGATTTTACCGAGCGGACACTCTCGTCCCAGGTGGCGGCGCCCACGTGCTCGAGCACGATATCGCATCCTTCTTTGTTGGTGATCTTGCGAACTTCCTCGGAAATGCGCTGCTGGTAGTGATTGATACCGAAGTCGGCGCCGAGGGCGCGTGCTTTGTCAAGTTTCGTCTCGTCGCCGGCGGTGGTGATCACGCGGCAATGAAACAGCCTGGCAATCTGGATGGCGGCGATCCCCACGCCGGAACTGGCGCCCAGCACGAGCACGGTCTGCCCCGGACGGATGCCGGCGCGCCCGACCAGCATGTGCCACGCCGTCAGAAAGACCAGGGGCACGCTGGCCGCCTGATGGAAATCGAGAGAATCGGGAATCGGGATTACGTTGGCTTCGGGCACGGCGATCAATTCGCAGTTGCCGCCATCGACGGTGTTGCCGAGCACGGCGAACTCGCGGCATTGGTTCTGCAGGCCGGCGACGCACATGGCACAGTGCCCGCAGAAGTGCATCGGCGCCAGGAGCACGCGCTGGCCGGCCTTGAATCCGCTGACGTATTCGCCGACCGCGGCCACTCCGCCGGCAATGTCGCTGCCGAGGATGTGCGGCAGCTTCACGCCGGGCAGGCCCTGGCGCACCCAGATGTCGAGGTGATTCAGTGCGCACGCCCGCACCCGCACCAGGACCTGGTCTTTGCGCGGCTGAGGATCGGGAACGTCTTCGTAAGTGAGAACTTCAGGACCGCCGAACTGATGAATGCGGACTGCTTGCAAGGGTGCCTCCCAATGTCCATCGTTGGGGATCAAAGGATGAAAACTAACACAAGC
>Ga0187846_10000578_pt1 | contig 21071 bp, 19 predicted proteins | sample TC_taG_FD_161473 | JGI IMG/M metagenome (GOLD analysis project Ga0187846, IMG submission 161473) | Biofilm microbial communities from the roof of an iron ore cave, State of Minas Gerais, Brazil - TC_06 Biofilm (v2) | ecosystem: Environmental > Terrestrial > Deep subsurface > Cave > Wall biofilm...
GAGTCGGGCGCCTCGCAACCGCATCCGCATCAGCAGGTAATCGGCTCACCACAGGCATTGCCGGCGATTGAAGCGGAAGCACGGGCTGAGCGTGAGAATCCCGGGTTGTGGGAGGAGCTGATTGAGATTGTCGACCGCGCTGGGCTAGTGATCGAGCGGTGCGACGGCGTAGTTAGCTATGCGAGCCCGATCGGCGCATTCCCGCGCAGCTACGATGTTATCATGCCGGAATTTCGTGCTGGTCTGACTGAGCTGCCGCCAGAGGAGCTGCGCAGGTTTTCGCGCGCGATTTTTCGTCTGGTGCGAATCCTGGGTCCGCTGCCGCTCGATTATGAGATCCATCAGGGCGCTGGGCTGCCGCTCCACGCCCATATCAACGGGCGATTGTATCCCTATTCCAACGTCGCCGGCACGCTGAACCTGCCCAGCCAGCTCGTGCACAACGTAGCCGCCTTGCGCAAAGCCCTCGCGCGCAACTGATCCGATAATTGTTCTTCGGCCGCGCCCGTAGGCTGGCGTGTCTCCCAGCAGGTTGCTGAAAAGGTCTTCGCAAGCCTGCTTCCCCCTCTATAGTCTCCCGCGCGAGCGGGAGAGAGCTAAAGGAAAGGAAGCCATCTTGCTAGAGGCAGCGGTCTCACTGGCCGGTCCAGCGGGGCTTACGTTTTTCCAGGAAGGCTCGGATGCCTTCCCTGGCATCCTGGCTCTGCCGCACCACCCGCGCCATCGCGAGCAAATCGTCATGCCAGGCGTTGTTCGAATTGCTCAGCGCCCGGCGCATGCTCTGTTTCATGGTGCGCAGGCTGAGCGGCGCGTTGGACGAGACCTGTTCGGCCCATGAGTTCGCGGTCGCGCCGAGGCTTGTATTGGGCACGACCTCATGCACCATCCCCATGTGCAACGCGCGTTCAGCATTGACTGGTTCAGCCGTGTAAAGGATCTGGGCTGTATTCGCGGCGCCAATAATCTCGATTAGCTTGCGGATGAAATCATAGGGCACCAGCAGGCCCACCCGCGCCACGGTCATCCCGATACGAAGGTCTTCGGCGGCGATGCGCAGGTCACAATGGAGCGCCAGTTCGCATCCGCCTGCCAGCGCCGCTCCCTGCACCGCAGCAATAGTCGGCACCGGAATATGAGCCAACCGATGAAACACGCGCTCGATGTTGACCGGGCCCTGGCCGCCTTCGAGCCGATCGGCCTCGGCGAGATCGAGGCCGGAGCAAAAGCTTGAACCAGCGCCGCGGATAATCACGGCGCGGATTTCATTATCGCCTTCAATCGAACTGATGGCCTCATCCAGCGCCTGCATCAGCGCTACATTAAGGGCGTTACGCTTCTCGGCACGATTCATCGTAAAGGTCACGAAATTCCCACGACGCTCGATTTTGAGCACATCCTCGGCCATCTCAGATACTCCTGCTTCAATTCCAGCGGTGACACAGGCTTCAAGCCTGCGTCTCTCTTTAGGACTGGCTTTCAGGGCGGTAGGCCGACGCCTTGGAACGGATCTGCCGCATCATTGACCGCGCCAGACGGGCTTGCGCTTTTCGAGGAAAGCCCGCACGCCCTCGCGGGCGTCCTGGCTGGTTCGGACTTTATTGCCAAGCTCATCCAGGTCCTTGTGTTCGACCTCGAAAGCATTGCTGATAACTCGCCCGATCATCTGCTTCATCGCACGCACCGACAACGGCGCGTTAGCCGCGATCGTCGCCGCCCATTTGGCGGCGGCGGTTGAGAGGGAGTCGTCAGGCACGACTTTATGCACCAGTCCCATTTCACGCGCCCGGTCTGCATCAACCGCATCAGCCAAGTACATGATTTCGGCGGTATTCGCCGGACCAACGGTTTCGACAAACTTGCGGAAGATCCAATAAGTTGGCAGGTAGCCAATGCGCGCGGGGGTCATGCCAAGCCGCGCACCTTCATCGGCAATACGCAGGTCACAAGTCAGGGCGAGCACCAGGCCGCCGGTCAGGGCGTCGCCATGAATCGCGGCGATAGTCGGCACCGGGAGTTTCTGCAGCCGTGCGATCACCCTCTCAAAAGTAAGGCCGCCGGCGCCCATCTGCTCGATATCGCGCAGATCGAGCCCAGAGCAAAAGGCGCGGCCCTCGCCGCGGATCACCACGGCGCGAACGTCGCTATCGGCCTCGACCGACGAGAGCGTCGCGTCGAGCATCTCGATGACTGCGCGGTTGATCGCGTTGCGCTTCTCGGGGCGGTTTAACGTAAGGGTGACGTAGTGTTGATTACGTTCGACTTTGACTTCCTCTGCCATAGCGCCACCTGACGAATTTTTTTTAGATCATCGGGACGACCATCGCACGGTGGGAGTCTAAGTATCAAGCGATCAATCTGATTAGGGGGTGAACGTTTTTGCCGTAGTGGCGCGGCTGCAGGGACAGACCTTCGGGGCCTGTCGTCTGGTATGATGGTGCCCGGATGACAGGCTCGAAAGCCTGTCCCACTTCAAGATAACAGAAACGACTTTCCAGTTGTGAGAGCCAAGATTGTTGGACGACCGGGTGCCGTTACGAACGCATACAGGCTGGCGGCTCAAAGCCCCTTCCCAACACCGACGACTCACAACAACTCGGCCCCGCCCTGCGCGGCCAAGCCGAAGGATGACTGATTGCAGATGACAGAACGAGAATGGAGCAATGCTCGATTATGGCAGCATTGATACTGCGTGGAGTGGTGGACGCCCGAGCGCCGACACGAAGGCGGCGACGGCGGCGCCCATATACGGTTGCGGATAGACCCCCAGCGCGATCACGCCGGCTACGCCGACTGCGGCGCTGATCAGGAGTCCGGGGCGGCGGCTCATTTGCTCGACGGCGACACCGCCCTCCTGCATGTACATCGCGACAATGACGCCGATGTAGTAGTAGGCTGACGCGGCGCTGTTGAGGACTGCGATGACCACCAGCCAGACCAGTCCGGCATTCAATGCTGCGGCAAAGACATAGAACTTGGCGACGAAGCCGGCTAGCGGCGGAATCCCAGTAAACGACAGCAGGCACAGCGCCATCGCTGCGGCGAGTCCCGGATGATCGCGTGCGAGGCCGCGATAATCGCCAATCTCGTCGTGGGCCTCGGCACCGCGGTCCAGTGCGACCACGACCGCGAAGGCGCCGAGGCTGGTGAACGCGTATGCAAGCAGATAATAGAGAATCGCCCCACCCGCATCGTGACCGCTTCCAGCCGCCATACCGACGATCACGTAGCCGGCCTGAGCGATGGCCGAGTACGCCAGCATTCGCTTGATGTTGGTTTGAACGAGAGCGACAACGTTGCCGGCCGTCATCGTCAGGACTGCCACTACCCACAGCACCTTCGTCCATTCGGTGCTGATGGCCCCGAGATTTGCCGTGAAAATTCGCAGGAAACCGGCAAAAGCGGCGAGCTTGACGCCGACCGCCATGAAAGCTGTTATCGGCGTGGGGGCGCCCTCGTAGGCGTCTGGCGTCCACATATGGAATGGGACTGCGGCGACCTTAAAGCCGAACCCGATCAGCATCATGCCGAGTCCCAGCAGCAGCAGCGGATTTGCAACGATCCCGCTCGCCAATGCGGCGCGGATCGGCTCCAACCGGATTGTGCCGGTGGCGCCGTAGACCAGCGCGATGCCATAAAGCAGGAAGCCGGTCGAAAAGGCCCCAAGTAGGAAATACTTGATTGCGGCCTCGTTGGATTTTGGATCGCGCCGGATGAAACCGGCTAGCGCATAGATCGCAATCGACATGGTCTCAAGGCCGAGGAAAATAATAATCAGGTCGCCGGCCGCCGCCATCAACATCATACCCAGCGCCGCAAAAAGCACTAAGGCATAGTACTCTGCTCCGGCCAGCGCCGCGTCGGCGGCGTACTGCAAAGACATCGCAACGGTCAGCGCAGTTGCGATTAGAATCACGGCCTCGAAGAAGACCGCATAATCGTCGACTGCCAGCGCACCGTGAAACGCGAGTGTGTTCTGCCCCAACTCGAACATCGTCAGGACGAACGCTGCCAACAGCGCGACCAGCGCGAGGAAGCCGAGGCTGGCGCTATCTTCGTCTTCGACCTGCACCCCGACCAGCATCACGACCATCGCACCCACTGATACGGCAACTAGCGGCAGGATGGGCAACCAGGAGAAACCGATCGTGCTAAGGCTGAAGGCACTCATTCTGATGTATCTCGAGGGGTGAAGGACAGCCAGGAACCGATAGATGAACCTGGTGCGAAAGTAGACGCTGCCAAAATTCGTTCACGCTGCATCTGTGCTTGCGCGTTGTGCACTCGGGCAAGCAGTGCATCAACCGAAGGCTCCATTCGATTCAACAGCGGCCGCGGGTAAAGCCCCATAAAGAACATCAGGGCGAGCAGTGGGACCATTACCGCAATTTCACGCCGGCTGAGGTCAGCGATCGTCGCATTGATCGTCTTGGTAAGCGGTCCCCACATCACCCGCTCATAGGCCCACATCATGTACAAAGCGCTAAGAATGAGCCCGCTGACCGCGAAGTACACGGCAACTTTGAGGCTCAAGTAGGCGCCGAGCAGGATGAGAAACTCACCGACGAAGCCGTTGAGACCGGGCAGGCCGATCGACGACAGCATTACTACCATGAAAACGCCGGCATAGACCGGAACGCTGCTCCACAAGCCGCCGAATTCGGCGATTTCCCGCGTGTGGCGCCGCAGGTAGAGCATCCCCACCAGCAGGAACAACGCGCCGGTAGAGAGCCCATGGTTGAGCATTTGGTACACGGCGCCTTCGACCCCTTGGTGATCGAACGCGAATACGCCGAGGATTACGAAGCCGAGATGGCTTACGGAGGAATAGGCGACCAGGCGCTTGAGATCCGGCTGCACCATAGCCACCAGCGCCCCGTAAATAATTCCGATTACAGCGAGCGCCATAAATATAGGAATGGCTTCGACCGCCACTGACGGAAAGAGCGGAATCGCAAAGCGGATAAAGCCATAAGCGCCGGCCTTCAGCATCACACCCGCTAAAATCACCGAGCCGGCGGTGGGGGCTTCGGTGTGGGCATCCGGCAGCCAGGTATGAACCGGCCAGAGCGGCACTTTGACGGCAAACGCGATCGCGAATCCGGCGAATAGCCACCGCCCTTCAGTGGATGAGAGCGTGACCTTGTAAAGGTCGGCCAGATCGAAGGTTAAGTAGCCCAGCGAGCTTCGCGCGGCACGGGCCAGGTAAATGATCGCAACCAGCATCAAGAGCGACCCCAGCATCGTGAACAAAACAAACTTGAAGGTCGCGTAGATCTTGCGGCCGTGCCCCCAAATCCCGATGAGAAAATACATCGGCACCAGCATCGCTTCCCAGAACACGTAAAAGAGAAACAGGTCGAGGGCGAGAAAGGTGCCGAGCAAGCCGCTCTCCAGGAATAGCATCAGAAAGCAGAACTCGCGCGGCCGCATCTCGATATCACCGCCTCCGGAATAGAGCAGCGACAAGGTGATCAGAATCGTGGTGAGCAGCACCAGTAAGAGGCTGATGCCGTCCATTCCGACGTGGTAAGAAATCCCGAACTGCGGAATCCATTGATACTGCTCTACGAACTGATAGCCGGCCTGATTGGGATGGAAACCGGCGAATAGATAAAGGCCCAACGCGAGCGGGATCAGCGAGAAGATAAACGCAGAGTTCCAGATAGTACGCTCGTCGCTCTGCAGTAACACTGCCGCAGCACCCAGCAGCGGGACGAAGATCAGTATAGTCAGAGGCATACTGTTGGCCTTTGCGGCTTCCTTAAATCGAAGTGAGGTTCGAACTGAATTGGGCTGGCTTGAATACATCCCCCTGGTCAGGGGGAGGGGTCAAACTCTTTCGGGCTTGCCTAAAAGAATCCGAAATTAGCGAGCGAAGCATAGAAAACCTTGCTGATGAGCAGAATACGCCAATTAGCATTGGTTAATGCATAGCCAGGTAGACGTAATATGCCGCTATCGCGAGCACACCCAACAGATAGACAAATGCATAATGCTGGACATTGCCGGTTTCGAGCCGGCGCAAGCCCTCGCCGCTGCCTTCGATGCCGAGTCCAGTACCGTCGACAATCCCATCGATAAGTCCGGTATCAACACCGCGGAACAACACGAACTGTGATAGCCAGAAAAGCGGCCGGCCAATAAACGTGTTATACAGTTCGTCGATATAGTATTTGCCCAGGAGTAGACGATACAGGCCGCGCTGGCTCTCCGCCCAACGGTTAGCCAATCCCGGGTTATGAAGATAGAAAACCCACGCGATCGCGATTCCACCCAGCGCCAGCAAAAAAGCGATTGCGCTGGAAGCCGGTGCTGCCAATCCAGTACCGACCACAGCGGCACCGGGCCCGGTTATCATCGTCGGCGCAATTGGAGTCAGGAAATGTTCAAACGCATTGCCCCATAGAATGCCCTCCGGCAAACCTACCCATCCGCCAATTATCGAAAAGACGGCCAGTACCACCAGCGCAACCGCCATCACCGGCGGCGCTTCATGCAAGCGATGAACTCTCACGAGCTCGACTCGCGAAACACCGTGAAACGTCATAAAAAGCAGCCGAAACATGTACAACCCGGTAAGGCCGACCGTGACCATCCCGAGCACCCACAGCCACACTTGCCCGCTCGAATAGGTGTTCGCGAGTATCAGATCCTTGGAAAAGAAGCCGGCGAATGGCGGGATCCCGCTAATTGCAAGTCCCGCAATCAGCATCGTCAGCCAGGTAATCGGCAGTTGATGACGCAGGCCACCCATCCGGTTCATATCCTGCTCGCCGTCGAGCGCATGAATCACCGAACCCGCGCAGAGGAAAAGCAGGCTTTTGAAGAAAGCATGCGTCATTAAATGGAAGATGCCAGCGGCGAAGGCCCCTACCCCAACACCGAGCATCATGTAGCCGATCTGACTGATAGTCGAATAGGCGAGCACGCGCTTGATGTCAGGCTGCACAATCGCGATAGTCGCGGCAAAAAACGAGGTCACGGCTCCCACCACAGCGACAACTGTCATCGCCGGCGGCGAAAGGACGTAGAGAAAATTCAGGCGGGTAATCATGTAGACACCTGCCGTGACCATCGTAGCCGCGTGGATCAGCGCGCTGACCGGGGTCGGACCGACCATCGCGTCGGGCAGCCATACGTACAGCGGAATCTGCGCCGATTTGCCGGTTGCGCCCAGAAATAGCAGCAGCGCCGCGAGGGTAGCCGCCGGCCGTAAAATATCCTGATGCGCGGCGATCCCGGTGAAAGTCAAAGTCCATACCCCGTGGCTGGCCAGGACCCACACCAGAGTCAGAATGCCAAGAATAAAGCCTGCGTCACCGATCCGATTCGCGATGAATGCTTTCCGGCCGTTATAAGCGAATTCAGAATTGTCGTACCAGAATGCAATCAGCAGGTACGAGCAAAGCCCCACGCCTTCCCATCCCACGAACATCAGTAGCAGATTGTCCGCCAGAACCAGCGTCAGCATCGAGAGGGCGAACAGGTTCATGTAGGCGAAAAAGCGCGCATAGTCTTCGTCGTCCGCCATGTAGCCATCGGAGTAAAGATGGATGAAGGCGCCGACTCCAGTCACCACTAGCGCCATCACCGCAGTCAGCGCATCGAAACGGAGGGCGATATCGACGTGAAAGCTGCCGGCCTCAATCCAAGGCCATAACGTCAGCGTCAGCGCTGCCCCGCGCGGCATCGTCAATAGTAACGCGAACGCCCACAGGGAAACCCCGAACGCGAGAAAGATCAGCGCCGGCGCAACGAAATTGACTGCTGCGCGGCCGCTGCGACGGCCCAGGAAAACATTGAACACAACCCCAATCAAGGGGAAGAGCAGGATAAGAGCGAGGCCAGGAAATTCACGCGTCATCGCGAGTCAGGTCCCCGTGCAACATGGAGCCGTGACCTCTTGAGGGCGCGCTTCGTGGCAGTGGATGCCAATTTCGAACAAAGCATTATGCGAAGGCTACCAGCGCAGCAAGTTGAGTTCATCGGCGTTGACGGTGGCGCGATTGCGAAACAGGGAAATAATAATGCCCAATCCGACCGCCGCTTCCGCCGCTGCTACCGTGATCACAAAAAACACTATTACCTGTCCATCGATCGAGCCTATCCGCCGGCCCAGGGCGATAAATGCCAGGTTGACCGCGTTGAGCATCAGTTCGATCGACATAAACATCACGATGATATTGCGGCGGACGAGCACGCCGACCACCCCGGTCGCAAACAGGATACCGCTGAGCACCAAGAAATAACTGATCGGGGTCACTATTTTGACCTTATGCGATTCGTCGATCGCGTCCTTGGCCGCTATCCACGCGGGCTGGAATTGACTCCGGTATTTGTTCCCGGCGTTCAACCGTGCTGGACGCGCTGCGCAAACTCGTCTGTCCTGTTGCGCTTCGCTCCGCCAGGTCTGCCGATGACGGCAGACGGCGCGCCAGCCCGATCGCGCCCACTATCGCCGTCAACAGCAGCACCGATGTGACTTCGAATGCGATCAGGTAGTCCGAAAACAAACTCCTGCCTAGGCTGGTAATCGAACCTGGAGGTGCCGGCGCCGCGAGCAGTCTGGAAATCGGCGCTGCGCGCCAAAACATAACGGCAAGTTCAGCCGCGAGGGTAGCAGCGCCAACGGCGCCAAAGAATTTCACTCCCAGATACCCGCCGAAGCCTTCCGCTTGCAGATTCAGGAGCCAAATGACGAACAGAAACAGCACCATAATGGCGCCGACATAGACGATTATCTGAAGGAAGCCGACCGTTACTGCGCCAAGTCCGATAAAGATTACGCCGATATCGAGCAGATTAACCGCGAGTCCGAGCAGACAGTGCACCGGATTGCGCTGCAGGATCACCCCTAGCGCCGAAATGACAGCAAGCACGGCCAGGAAAGAGAAGAGCCACAGCGGCATCAGTATTTCGCCCCAACCAGCACCACCACCAGCGCAGTTACGATCAGGTTCAGCAGGCCCACTGGTACGAGCCCTTTCCAGCCGAACTGCATCAACTGATCATAACGGAAGCGCGGCAGCGTCCACCGTACCAGGATTTGAAAGGTACAAAAGAAGACAGTTTTCGCCCAAAACGATACAATCTGAAGAATCGCAACCGCATAGTTCGGCAGTCGCAGAAATGCGCCGTGCGGCCCCGGGAAGTGGAAACCATCGTGATAAAGCCACGGCACTTGCCATCCGCCGAAGAAGAATAGCGTAACCAGCACAGCTGTAAGCACTACCTCAGCAAAATCGGTCATCATGAAGACCGCCTGCTTGCCGCCCGAATATTCCGTAAAATATCCAGCGACCAGCTCAGATTCGGCTTCAGGCACGTCGAATGGTACGCGCTTAGATTCGGCCATCCCGGCTGTCAGCAGTAGCAGGAATGAGACTGGCTGTACGAGGATACCCCATCGGGGCAGCCATCCGAACCACACCGCTCCCTGGATCCGGCAAATCTCTTGCAAATCGAGCGTGCCGTAGGTTACGACTACCGACAGGAACGCGAGTCCGAGCGCCAGCTCGTAGGAAATCATCTGCGCGCTCGCTCGAATTCCGCCGAGCAAGGACCAGCGATTGTTGGAAGCCCAGCCCCCCAGCGCCAGACCGTACACACCAATCCCGATGGCGGCGAGAACATAAAGCGCAGCGACGTCGAGGTGGGACGCCTGCAGGTTAATCGTCCGCGAGCCAATCCGCAGGGTGTCGCCCATCGGAACGACGGCGAAGGTGATCAGAATCGGGAAGAGTGCCAGGAACGGCGCCAGCCCATGCAGGAAGTGGTCTGCGCCTTCCGGCACGAAATCCTCCTTGGTGAAAAGCTTCAGCGGGTCAGCCATCAGGGTGTTGACCAAGCCCAGGTTCGGCAAACCGAGGCGCCGACCCACACCGAGCACTGCGGCGCGATTGGCGCCAATACGGTCCTGAATCAGGGCCGCCCCCTTGCGCTCAAACCACAGCAGCACGCCGGCCAGGCTCAGAGCCAACAAGACAATTACAATCGCTTTGAGCGCACCGATGACAAGCTCGATCAGCATTGCACTGCGCGGCACAGGCGTCAGCGGCTGCGTACCTCTGTTCGCCTTATGCTCCCAGCCTCCAGTTCGGGGCCTCATCCCTCCCCCTGGTCAGGGGGAGGCCAGGTGGGGGTCCGGAAAAAACAGATAAGACCTAACTCAATTTGGCCGCACATGCCAGAGCCGATCGCATCCCGACCAGGGCTGTATCACCAACTTCATCTATAAGGCACGAGCAATGGCAGCCGAAAGTGCCGCATAGTCTGCTAAGCTGGTTCTTATGCGAGGTTTGAGAAAAGGGCAGGCCCGAGCTTAAAGGCCGGGATGGCGTATCTACTAACATGCGCGTAATTGGCGGACAGGAACGAGGCCGAAGGCTCAGTGCGCCGCGCGGCAACGATACGCGTCCGGCGACTGCCCGGGTGCGCGCGTCGATCTTTTCCCGGCTGGCATCACGCAACGCGATTGCAGACGCGCGGGTACTTGACGTCTTCGCAGGCAGTGGATCCTTCGGACTCGAAGCGTTATCCCGCGGCGCCAGCTACGTGGTTTTTGTGGATCGAGCGCGGTCTGCGGCGGAGGCAATCCGACGCAACTTGAGCGAACTCCGGCTCGCCAGCCGTGCGAACGTGATAAATGCGGATTTTCACCTTGCCTTGGAGCAGTTGGCCGCAGGGGGAGGATGCTTCGGGCTGGCGTTTGTCGATGCGCCTTTTAGGGCAGATTCAACCGCTGAAGTTCTTGCGCTGATCGCCGATCTCGGACTATTAGCCCCAGATGGACTAGTGGTTACGCGGCAGTTTCATCGGACCCCGGCTCCGGTGGTGGCCGCCTTGGAATGCGTCAACGTTACAAAAATCGGCGATCATCGGATCGCCCTGTACCGGCGGCGGCAGAACGCTGATGCGAGCGAGGATGCCCGCACATCGTTGAGAGGCAAGTGACGATTGCCCCCCGCAGGAATGAGTGGAAAAGACCCGCATGGTCAATAAGAGCAAACCCCTCACGGCGATTTACCCAGGAAGTTTCGACCCTATCCATTTCGGCCATATCGACGTAATCCGGCGCGCCGTTGCGATCTTCGACGAGGTGATCGTTGCGATCGCTTACAACCCGCACAAGGATTCGGCCCTTTTCACGCCAGACGAACGCGTCGAAATGATTCGCGAGAGCATTCGCGACCTGGAGCCGCGTGCCCGGGTCGACAAGTTCAGTGGGCTGTCGGTCGACTACGCCGAACGAATCGGCGCGAGCGTTATCATCCGCAGCCTGCGCGCTGTCACCGATTTCGACTATGAACTCCAGATGGCGCAAATGAATAAGCAGATGAAGGGCAGTATCGAGACCATATTCCTGTTCGCTAATCCCACACTGTTTTTTTCTGCTTCACGCCTGATCAAAGAAGTGGCCGGCTACGGCAAGCGTTTGCCGGAATTGGTCCCGGAGCTGGTGATGAACCGGCTGCGCCTCAAGCTCAAGGTCGATTAGCATGACCCGGAAGTGGAACTCCGACCTGTGGCAACTTCGAGCGGCTGCGAAATGAATGCCCGCCGACTGCTCGCCGAGCCCTAATTGTGAGGCAGCGCGACGAAGTCATAAGTGGGAGGAAGCTTCTCCGTAATGACCGCGATCTGCTCTTTGCCGTTACTGACGCGGATCAGGCAGCCGTCACTCATTGCGCCAAGCAAGCCCCCCGCAGAATCTTCCCGCAAGCGCATCACCATGCCACGTGTCGGATGAGGCGATCCGTCACCGGCGGCTAGTGGCCGGAAACTTTCGCCACGATCGCTGCTGCGAAATATCAAGGCGTCTGCACCGATAGCGCCCATCGACCAAGTTGGCGGAGGGCCCGCTGCCGCTGCGGTGTAAACGATAGCGTTGCGGCTATGCCGCACCGCTATCGGGATCGTATACGAGCGGCTTAACCCCTTAACCAAACGCCAGGAGGCGCCAGCGCTGAGGCTGACGTAGAGCCCGCGGCCGGTGGAGGCGTAGAGCCGTTGGGAGTCGTCAGGGTCGACCATCACACAATGGATATCCGGATAGATGTTGTGATTGACATGTTCGAAGCTTTGGCCACGGTCGCGGGAGCGGTAAATGCCGCCTTCCTCAACCCCAACGTACATCGTATCCGGCCTGCTGGGATCGAACGCGATGGAGCGAATATGTGGGATGTGCGGCGGTGGTGGAAATGTCCAACGCTCGCGTCCGGGCAACTTTAGAAAGGAGCTGCACTCGTGAAAGCTGCGGCCACTGTCATCGCTTCTGAAAAGCCGTGCGTGCGAAGTGCCTATAAACACCTGGCCGCTAACATCAGGGGCCGCCGCAAGAGCCCAAACTTCCTCGTCACGGGCATTGCGCGGAGTAATGTCATGCCACGAGCGGCCACCGTCATTCGAGCGCGCCAGCGATGTCTTCCCGCGCGCGCTACCGGCCTGGATATTATGGATTGACCCCGCATAAAGGGTGTCCGGTTCCCGGCAATCCTGCGCCATGCACCAAACCGAGGCTGGATCGGCCAGCACCATCAATGGCGTCCCGCCGCGCTCAGGGTCGAGCACGATGATGCCCTTGGCAGTTCCAACGCAAAGCCTCATGGCTAGCCCTCCCCGTCGAAACTCATCCTCACAGATGAGCAAGGCGAGACCCCGGATCGAGATGGTATCCGGATACTAACGCGACGAGGCCATTAGTGCCACTCGCGAGGCAAAAGGAAAAGGTCGTCGGCTCGCAATGGCTTTCTAATCGCCCGTGTGGGGCGTCAGGCGCGGCACCCATTGGATTGTTAGATCTGGAGCTGCAGGAGTATTAGAAAATCGAGCGGACGCGGAGAATAGCAGATGCTGAACCAGCCGCGACGGCGCGAACGCGAGCAGCCGGTCCGAAGGGGGTCGTGGTGCGCTCTATTTGTCGGATGCGCTTCTACAAAATCGCAGCGATCAGGGCGGTCAAAATCCGTGCGACCAGCTGCTCGACGATCACTCTAAGTATGAAGCTCAACATAATCGTTCCCCCGGTGCTGAATTAAATGGTGTTTGACTCTGAATTTAGCATTCGTCTGCACTCCGCGATTGCACACGCGATTAATGTTGAGTTAAATCCGCGCTAAACGTTCGGGGCGCTAGCGAAACTGCGCGTCGCCCCAAGAAGGTAGATTCGAGTGGGATAGGCGGCAATCAGCCTATCGCAATCTCTGTGCAGGGCTGCTCATCAAAGTGACTATCAGGATCGTCGCGACCCCAATGGTGATTGCGCTATCGGCCACGTTGAACACTGGATAGCTGAATGCATCATGATGAAAGTAAATAAAATCGACCACGCGGCCCCGCATGAGTCGGTCGATCAAGTTGCCGAGCGTGCCTCCCAGGATCAGCGCGAAGCCTGCGCATGAGCTGGCCGAAGTGCTGGCGCGGGTGATTAACACAAGCAGCGCAACTGTCGCGACGCACGAAAGCACCAGAAAAAAAATGCCGCGGACAGCGGCCGGCATGGTGGAGAAGAGACTGAATGCGGCTCCCGGGTTCAGCGTGTACGTGACGTCCAGCCAGTTCCGAATTATCGCGTGCGTCCTATACAAGCGGAGATGAGAAGCGACGTAGCTCTTGGTCAGTTGATCCAGTGCAACTATCGGCAACGTTATCAATCCAAGCATCGTGCACAGACGCCTGAGCGACCACGAAACCGAGCCTGTATCCGCCACGTCAGTGGCCAGCGCCGAGCCCATAGCAGCTTCAGGGGCGCACCACGGCGCGGCATCTTTCGCAGAGGTCGGGATGCCCGTCATCGTTATAGTAACACCAGCATCGCTGACATTTGCGGCCGTCGGCTCGCCGGCCGAGGAGAACAGCCGGTGGACTTGTGCTGATTCTGGCGAACTGGCCGTTACTAACGAACTCGTGCTCGGCCTTGGCCCGTATCTCGCCGACCTCAGAATCGGTGAGGACCTCGACGTCGGAGACGATAAACAATTCCTTAAGAAGGCCGCGACTGGCTCGGAGAGTATCCGCCCATCCGTCCCCCTCGGCGCCGATCGCGATTCGCGCCTCCAGTGGGGCACCGATGGTACCCGACTGCCGCATTCGTTCAAGCAATTTGAGGGTTTGCTCACGCAGCTCCAGTAAGCGATCCCATCGCGCCTCGAGTGCGGCATCAGCGAACTGTGGCTTCGCCTCCGATAACTTCAGCAGGTGGACGCTTTCGGCGGTTCTACCGGGAATACGCAGATACACTTCATCGGCGGTGAATGGAATTAGCGGCGCCAGCATTCTCACCAGCGTATCAAGCAGCATGTAAAGAGCGGTCTGCGCTGAACGCCGCTCAACCGACTCGGCGCCCCCGCAATAGAGCCGGTCCCGCACAACATCGATGTAGAGCGAGCTCAAATCGACTACCGTGAAGTTCAGAATAGATTGAAACGCGGCCTGGAAATCGTAGCGCTCGAAGGCGCTCAGCACGGCCGTCTTCAGCCGTTCAAGCCGCGCGAGAATGAAGCGTTCGAGTTCGAGCATCTGCTCGATGGCGACGGTGTCGCGCGCCGGTTCGAAGTCATACAGATTGCCCAGCATGTAACGGCAGGTGTTGCGAATTTTGCGATACGACTCAGAAACGGCGGAATAAATGGTGTCGCCCAGCGCGATTTCTGCCGTGTAGTCGAGCGACGCGTAGACCAGCCGCAGAACGTCGGCGCCGATACGATCGACCACCTCGAGCGCGTCAGGGGAGTTGCCGAGCGACTTCGACATCTTGCGCCCCTGTTCGTCAACTGTCAGTCCATGATTGATAACGTTGCGAAAAGGTGCTGCATCGCGCTCGGCCACGGCACACACCAGCGAAGAACCGAACCATCCGCGTGCTTGCTCGACCGCCTCCAAATAAGCATCGGCCGGCCACGCCAGCTCGGGTCGCAGGCTCAGCACCGCATTCTGTGACGAACCCGAGTCAAACCACACGTCGAGGACATCTTCTTCCTTCTCGAATACATCACTTCCGCATTTGCCACAGCTGAACCCGGGTTCAGCGAAGTCTGAGGCCGGGCGTGCGAACCATGCGTCGGAGCCTTCGTGCGCGAAGATTTGCTCGACGCGCTTCATCGTTGCGAGATCGAGCGCAATTTCGCCGCAACCAGTGCATCTGAGTGCCGGAATCGGCACACCCCAGGCGCGCTGGCGCGAGAGGCACCAGTCGGGGCGGGTCTCGGTCATATTGCGAATCCGTTCGCGGGACCACGGCGGTACCCAATTCACCTGGTCAATCGCAGCGATAATGCGCCGGCGCAGCTCGCGATGGTCGACGTTGAGGAACCATTGCTCGGTCGCGCGAAAAATCAGCGGATTCTTACAGCGCCAGCAGTGCGGGTAGCTGTGCGCGTACCGATGCGCAGCTAGCAGCGCGCCGGCTTTGCGCAGGCGCTCGACAATGCCATCGTTGGCGTCGAACACATTCTGTCCCGCCCATTCGCCGGCCTCGGCGGTAAATCGCCCCTGATTATCGACCGGCGTATACGGAGTAAGCCCGTACTGCGCCCCCACGACAAAGTCCTCATAGCCATGGCCAGGCGCGGTGTGGACGAGGCCGGTCCCGGTTTCCGAAGTGACATGGTTCCCGTACATCAGCTTTACATCGCGCGCTACGAAGGGATGCCGAAAGATATCACGGGCGTCGAACTGCCGCAGTGCGTCACGATCGAGCAGAATAGTTCGCTCGAGGTTCAAGGCACATTCCTTCGCGATAGCGTCTGCCAACCTGGCCGCAACCACGTAGTAGTGGCCGCCAGACTTCAGTGCGACATAGTCGAAGGCGGCGTTGAGGCAAATGCCAAGGTTCGCGGGCAGTGTCCACGGCGTTGTCGTCCAAATTAACGCTGACAGATTACCGGCTTCGTGGGCGGCGGCCAGTTCGTTCCGGTCAGACGGATCGGCCGCGAGCGCGCCCGCATCGGTCAAGTTCGAATTGACCGGAAAGGCAACGTAAATCGAGGGTGAGACGTGCTCGTCATATTCAACCTCAGCCTCGGCGAGCGCCGTACGGTCGTTGAAACACCAGTACACTGGCCTGAGCCCGCGATAGACGAAGCCGCGTTCTACGAGCAGGCGGAGTACACCCACCACCGCCCCATCGTACTCAGGGCTCATGGTCAGGTAAGGAGCAAACCAGTCGCCGATCACACCCAGCCGTCGGAAGTCTTCACGCTGTAACTCAATCCATTTCGACGCTTCTGCCTGGCAGAGCCGGCGCAACTCGAGTTTCGAAATCGTGCGCGCCCGTTTGCCGAGGTCGCGGGACACTTTGTACTCGATCGGCATTCCATGGCAGTCCCATCCAGGCACGTATGGTGTGCACAAGCCCATCATTGAACGCGATCGCACCACGAAATCCTTGAGGATTTTGTTGAGCGCAGTGCCCAAATGAATCCGGCCGTTTGCATAAGGCGGTCCATCGTGGAGAATCCACTTGGGCGCGTGCTTGCGCACCTCCAACAATCGCGCATAAAGGTTCAATTCGTCCCAGCGCCTCAGCATCTCGGGCTCGCGCCTGGGCAGATTCGCCTTCATCGGAAAATCGGTCTTCGGCAGCTTAAGGGTGGTTTTGTAATCAGTCACTGGCACGAACCCTTGGCGCCGGAAGTCACTCCGGCGTTCTTGACCTCCTCTAGCAATGTGTCGGGTATCTTCCCAAACACTGAGCTTAGCACAACTGCTGATCTGTCATCAGAAGCGAGTGAAGAGAAGCACAGTGGTTTCCAGTTCTGCACTTGCAACCGCTGTTGGCATAGCCGCCCCGGCGCGGCTCACGCTTACACAAGGCGAAACAGCGATGGTCTGCGGGAGGTTGGCAGTGTAAACGGACACGCATCGCGTTCTGCTGGGTACCCTACTGCCGCAAGAGATTGTCGACCGCGAATGTCTCATGGGTCGGATCAGCTCAAAGACGAAGTTGTTCTTATCCTCAGACGGACATTGAGCCGGAACCTGAGCATCCAAGCCGCCGCCATTTGCGACAGGGGACGCCAGTTCTGCATGTGCGACGAACCCCATCCCCGTTCGCATGTTGGGATACGCAATATTCTAACCGGCTGGAAAGTGGAGTCTTGAAGATGTTCTCGACATCCATAAGCTAAGCTCATGGCGGACCGATGGACGCACTGTTTCAGGGGTCCAAAAGAGGCACGCCTACGGAACAGAGTCAAGTTGTACCGCATAGAGATTTTTTTGGGGGGCCATTGCCGGGCGAGCGCGCAAGCGCTAAATGAAACAAGAGCTTGGTGGGCTGATCACTGTTAGCCTGCATGTTGCGCGGCAAGCTACTGGTCGTGCCAGGCCGTGCACCTGATGCGTCCTGGTCCGCCGGGTAGCAGTTCGATGATGTAGGGGGGCTGATGTGGAAAACGGTTGAGTCGGTCGTAGCTCGGCGTCGGGTCGTTCTATGGCCGATGCGCTGTCTGTCGTGGAGCGGCTCGTCTTGGTTCAAAGATGGCGGGAATACAGACGAGCCAGAATATGCAAACGGGTTTGCGCACGGCACCGTACGGAGGCTGAAATTTGCGGACCGGACCTTTAGTGCGAAGGGGCGCGAACGTGTCGCGAACAGGTCAGGCGGCGGCCGCGATGCCGCGAATGCTGCCCCGAGTTTTCGGTAAGCACAATCTTTCTTTGGCCGATTTTCCACTGCCGCCAATTACACCCAAGGCTGCAACTCGTTCGACGTGTCGTCTGCCGATTAATCTCCGCAGCTTCCTCGCTGCATACTTGGGGTGTCAACCGGAAGCCGGTGACGACACTATCCTAAACTTCGCAGCGCGCGCCGACCAATTTACCCTGAACAAGCTCGCCCGTGCTATCCGGCGTTATTCGACCGCGCGCGCACACGAGGCGTGGGCTGAATGCAGCCTCGCCGTGGCGGCATTCGTCCGCGCGTATCAGAATGGCCATCTCGCGGTCCTATGTCTTCGCTGCGTACGGGTTGATTTCGGCGACACTGCCGCTCGCGAACATCAGCGTAATGGGTGCGTGTCGATTGCACTCGTTGGGACGGAAACCTCAAATGGCGGCGAGGCGGCAGAGGATATTCCGGAAAAGATTCAGCACTTGGTCGAGGAGTTTCGGGCGTTGCGCACCGCATTCGGCCTATCCCATTTCGACCTGGATTGCTATGTCAGAGGCGAGCAGCTCACGCTGATGTGGCGTCCCCTGCCTTGACTTCAGCAAAATCGCGTATTGGGCCGTGCACCGAAACCAGCTTGGCGGCGAGCTTCCGCTGCGCGCCAAACAAGCGCGGGACGGCGCTCCGCGACGTCTGTCTTAGAGGGAACGATTCCTTTGATTTAGAGGGAACGATTCCTTTTATTCAAGTGTCAGATTGCTGAGGCACGCCGGCGGCGTTGCTCTTTGCGGCGACGACGCTGCGCTTCGGAACGCTTACGTTTACGGCGGACACTGGGTTTTTCATAAAATGCCCGCTTCTTCATCTCTTTGAAAACGCCCTCCTTGGCCAGTTTGCGCTTGAGCACGCGCATCGCCTGGTCGAGGGAGCCTTCGACCCTGATCTCCATAAACCTCCGTTTGGCAGAGCTAAATCGATAATCGACATTAAAGCGCGCCTGACGCAGTGTCAACCAAAAGCTGGTCGAGAGATATCTCCGGGTCCCCGCGCTACATTGATTTTGGCTTAGTGCATCGCCGGAAGATCCGGATCAACGGTCGTCGGTCGCGCCTGCGCCTAACCTTCCTCTCTCGGCCATGCGCGCGAGGCCGCTACTGTCGCTACGCGGGTGCCCGGTAAAGTGTCTCTTCATTGCTACCTCGGACTGCGTCGAATCAAGTGGTGCAAGAGATTGTCGCAAGCTTAGGCGGACGCTATGACCAGTATCGCCTACGTAAGGCTAAGCGTGAACCTCTGCTTTGGCTCACCGATGTCGCACAAACCTACTTCGACGCGGGCGAGCACCAGGAAGTCCTTAATCAACTCAGAAGGGGCTTAAAACTACAAACTCCCCAACTGACAATGTTAGAAGGTTGGTCACTATATCGGCTTGGAAGTATCCCTGATGCTGAAAAGTCGTGCATGACGCGCTCCAAGACAGTCGGGTCGCGCGTGATGCTCATTCAGGGATTGGATATTCCGCCTTGAAGCAAAATCATCTCGAGGAGGCGAAGAGAGAATTTAACCAAGTACTCAGTGTCAATCCAGGCGATCCCGCAGCACTAGTAGGATTGGCAATCGTCCGAAATCGCCCGCGTCAAGATGCGAATGCGGCGAGATATCTTGAGAAGAGTTTAGCGTCAGGTCCGCCCAACGCGGAGGCCGAGGGGATCCTGCGCAAAATACTACTCAAGGAGCGCGTCAGCGGGACGACCACTCATATGGATCGCGGCGAGATCTTAGGTCGGCCGAACTGGTTGAAGGCAGGAGCAAAGCCGGGGCAGACCACTCCCGAGGCGATGCCGACGGCAACGAAGCACTGTAACCTCTGTTTATGATGATCCTGTTCCGAAATGATCATGTGGTTGCGAACGTCCGATTCTGAAACATCCGAACTGAATTGTGCCGCCGGACAACTATTAAACGCCAGCGCAATGGCGCTCGTGCTAGTAGCAGCCGACGGAAATTGCAGTTAGCGAAAAACCCGCGATGGCAAGCAGCTTGCGATATATCAGTGATGCTCCACACAGCAACGCATGGTTTCGTTACGGCGTGAAGATCAGCTCGAACTCGTCCTGCTGTTCGCTATCACGAACATGCGGTGGTTGGAATCCCGGGGTAATGCCTGGTTGACTTTCTCGCGCGGCTAACGCCGCTTGGAGCGGGGCCAGCATGAATCCGAGTTGGTAGCGGCTGGGAGGGAGACGCTTCCAAATTGAGCGGCTTAGTTAACAGATCGTCAAGACCGCCTGAACATTACGAACCGGCGGCTGATAGCGTCGGGCACGTTGAGCTCCTGGGAGATGCGCCCCAGACGTTTTCAACAGCCGAGGCACTTGGCGATTCAGAATTACCTGAGCGGCTGCTGCGAATTCTTGTCGCCCAGGTCTCGGACAATAACCGCCTGACCATAAGAGGGTGCCTGAAGTCTACGCGCTATCGCATCGAAGAGGCCGAAGATGCCGATATTGCAGTCAAGAAATTTAAGCTCGGAAGGTACGATGTGGTGCTACTGGAAATGCATCGGCCTTTGGTTGAAGGCTATAGCACGGTTCGCGAGTTACGTAAATGGGAAGTGCAGGAAGGCTTACCCAGCGCACCGCTAGTTGCCCTGATCCCATCAACTTCAGTGGATGACCAATACCAGGCCCTTAGTGCCGCTTGCGATGACTGTATCAGAATGCCCGTTTCCGAGCGGAGCCTGCTGGACGCGATTCAAGCCTGGACTAATCCGATCGATCCGCTCGCGCTGGCAGAATTGCGCGCCTTTGACGCACCTGGTCAGGAATCGCTGTTAGACGCCCTCATCGTTCAGTTCGTGCGTGATCTGGATTCTCGCTTGACTACCATACGAAGAGCGGTGTCGGCTGGCGAGACTCCCATTCTGCAGATCACTGCGCATACTCTCAGAGGCAGCTGCGGCCATTTCGGAGCTCACCGGATGGCTCGCTTATGTGCTTGCCTTGAGCGCAATCGCCGCGAAATAAAGGCTCAATCCTCTGAAGTGGTCACGGAGCTCGAAATCGAAGCGATGCACGTACGCCTCGCACTGGCGGCTGACCTAAAAGGAGGTCCGTCGAGTCGCATCACCCGGTCAGCACTCGGTGAGACGACGGATGACGTCTTCAAATGCACGGGCGCAAGATGACCGCCTCCACGGAGGGGCTGGATGCGCGGTTGAGGACATGACGAGGTGCAGACGATGAGTTCGGGAGCCAGTTACGGACATGACGGCGTCGAACTTCCGCGACCTGTACTAGACCGCTTAGCTGGAAAGCGTTTTGCCCTAATTGATTTCGAAGCGCCGCAGCTGAAGGCGATACTCAGGATGCTGGATGAGATTGGCGCTTTCAGCCGGGCCGTGGAGAGTGCACAGATCCGCACGCATCTCGCGGTGCTCGATGCGTTCGATATATACGTTTGC
>Ga0187846_10000579_pt1 | contig 21043 bp, 15 predicted proteins | sample TC_taG_FD_161473 | JGI IMG/M metagenome (GOLD analysis project Ga0187846, IMG submission 161473) | Biofilm microbial communities from the roof of an iron ore cave, State of Minas Gerais, Brazil - TC_06 Biofilm (v2) | ecosystem: Environmental > Terrestrial > Deep subsurface > Cave > Wall biofilm...
CGTCTCGAAGGTTATCGCCGGGATCGAGCGGCCGCGGGCCGAAGAGTACCTAAAGGCTTACCTCGCCGGCACTCCCGACCGCAGCGACTGGCCTACTCACGCGGCAGCGCGCGAGTGGCTCGGCAAATTGTACGAATCGGAAGGGAAGCGCGCCGAAGCCGCCGAGCAGTATCGCGCCGCGCTGCAGCTCGATCCGTCGCGCAAGCAGGCGCGCCAACGCCTCGAACAGCTCGAAAAGTCGTCGCGGTAATCCCCATGTCATCCTTGCGAAATCAGCCGGTTTTCTGGAGCGAGACGTGGAGTCTCGCGCTGCAAGCTCTCAACGCCAATAAGCTGCGCGCCGCTCTCACCATGCTGGGTGTGATCATCGGCAGCTCGTGCATCGTTCTGGTGGTTACCGTCGCACTAGCGGGGAAACGCTACATCATCGGGCAGATTGAAGGGGTCGGCGCGAACCTGGTGTACGCCGAACTCGTGCCGGGCTATTCGCAGGCGGCGGCCCTCGCCGACCAGATCACGCCGGCGGACCTGGAAGCGGTCAAGCAAGACGTTCCGGAAGTAGTGGAAGCGGCCGGCACTCACAATGTTCCCATGACCGTGGTGGTGAACGCCGTCGAGCGGCCTGTGAATCTGGTCGGCGTTACCGAGGGTTTTCAGCACATTCGCAACCTGGCGATCGTCAGCGGCCGCTACTTCGACCCCGACGACATGATGTCGCGCAGCAAGGTGTGCCTGCTCACAACCGACCTGGCCCGCCTTGTTTTCCCGAACGATAGCGCGCTGGGCAGGGATATCCGCGTCGGTGAACTGCACTTTACGGTCATCGGCGTTTTTCAGGAGCGCGTGGCGACATTTGGCCAGACGGAGATCACCCGTGAGTCGATGATCGTGCCGTTTCCGCTCATCAAGTACTACACGGGAACCGAATACTTCAGAACGTTTTACGCGCAGGCCGATCGCTCCGAGGATGTGCCCGCCGTGACCGACCAGGTGGCCGAGGTTCTGCGCAGCAGGCATCGCCCCGGCGCCGAATACCGCGTTGAGAACCTGACGGGAATCCTGGAGACGGCGCGGCGGATTTCGATGGCCCTCAGTATTGTCTTGATCTTCGTCGCGTTGATAGCCCTCGCGATCAGCGGTATCGGAATCATGAACATCATGCTGGTCACAGTTACCGAGCGCACGCGCGAGATCGGAATTCGCAAAGCCATCGGAGCGCCGCGCGGCGCCATCCTGTACCAGTTTCTCACCGAGGCGGTGCTCATCAGCGGGACCGGAGCGCTCATCGGCATCGGTTTGGCCGTGTCGCTTCCGCTGCTAAGCAATTTGCTCATCCGATTGATTCCCGACGCTCAGGGCATCACCATCCCCGTGTCCTGGATATCGGTCGTTCTTGCTTTCGTGGTTTCTTGCTCCACCGGCCTGTTTTTTGGCTATCTGCCGGCAAGCCGCGCCGCGCAACTTCATCCCACAGAATCGCTCCGGTATGAATGAAGGAACCCGCATTTATCCAGCTTTTGGGGGTCGGAGCCTCAGCTCCGACATCAGCGTCGCATTATCCTCGAGGGCTTCAGCTCCTGAGGTTCGCGAAGCGAGGTCGTCCGCCATCGATAAGGGGGGTCGTATGACAACACGAATTTGCGCCCTGTTCGTGCTTCTCGCAACCTCCAGCGCGGCGCTGCCCGCTGCGCTGGCGCAGGACGCCCCCAGCTCCTCCGATGCAGGCAAGCTTCCGCTGCGCGAGGCCGTCACTCTCGCCCTGAAGAACAGCCGCGAGCTGGCGCTGGCCCGCGTGCAATACACCGTCGCGCTCAACGCCGCCGGCGTGGACCGCGCCGAGTTTCTCCCGAATTTCTACACCGGCTCCGGCGCCGCCTATACCAGCGGCTTTCCCGCCACTCCCGGCGGCCAGGCGCCCGCGCTGTTCAGCCTTTCCTACACCGAAGCGCTTTTCAATTTGCCGTTGCGCGGCCAGGTGAAAGCGGCGGAAGAGCGCGCAAAAAGCCAGAAGCTCGAGCTCGACCGCACCCGCGACGCGGTCATCGTCCGCACGGCTACCGCTTACCTCGAGCTCGCCAAGCTCCGGCACTCGCTCGAGCTGTTGCGCAACGAGCAGGCCAGCTCCGAAAAAATCGGCCAGGTCACGCGCGAACGCGCCGCGGCCGGCCAGGAGCTTGCGATCGAAGTGACGCGCAGCGACCTCACCGCCGCGCGCATTCGCGAGCGCGTCATCAAGCTCGAAGACCGCGACGCGATCGTCTCCGCGCAAATTCGCGCGCTCACCGGCATCCCCGATACGCAGTCGATCTACGTGGACACCGACGAGCCGTCCTTCAGCACCGACCAGCAGGAAAGCGAATTGATGCAGCTCGCGTTACACAGCGATCCCGTGCTGCGCGAGGACGAAAACGAGCGCAAGGCTCGCGAAGATCTTTGGAAAGGCGCGAAGGGCGGCTACTGGCCCACGGTGAATCTGGTCAGCCTCTACCAGGTGCTCGGGAAATTCAACAATTACAGCGAATTCTTCAACCACTTCCAGCGCAACAACGTCACCATCGGCATTGACGTTCACATCCCGCTCTTCAGCGCCAAGACGCGCGCCAACGCGGCCTTCGCGAAGAGCGAATTGAGCGCCGCCGAGCTGGCCGTCGGCAGCCGTCGTCAGGAAGTTCGCCAGGAAGTGCTGCAGAAGGCGCGCGACGTTCGCGAGCTGGACGCCGCGCGCGAAGTTGCGCGCCTCGAAATGAAGCTGGCTCACGAAAGCGTCGCCATCGTCCAGGCCAAATTCGACGATGGGCGGGCCACGCTGCGCGACATCGAAGAAGCGCGCCTCGAAGAAAACGACAAGTGGATGGCCTTCCTCGACGCCGACTTTGCCCGCCAGCAGGGCCAGCTCACCCTGCTCCAGGCCACCGGCCAGCTCGCCAAAGTCTTCCAGTAACCGTCTCCCGCAAGAGCGGAGCACTCTTGGTTCGCGGCATTGACGTTGGACTTCTTTCGTATAATTGGCTTATGGCTGAGACCTCTGCCATCGAGCCGTGCGCGGCCCCGCAGACCAATCGAAGGGATCACTACATTCCGCGGGGCTATCTCCGCGGGTTCATTGCCCCTGCGCGAATGAACCACCAGCGTCCCCTATGGCAGTTTGACATTCCCAACCGTGTTTGGTCACAACGGAGCCCGCGAGAGGTCGGCTACCGTTATGGGTTCTACGACTACGCGAAGGGTACGGTCGGCTTGGAAGCGGCTGATCGCACTTTCGTAGAAATGGAGAAAACCTTTCCGAAAGTGCGCGACGCCTTGATTTCCAGCGACTTTGAGAACTGGAAAGAAGACTTCCTGGAATTCCTATTGTCCTCAGATGATGCGGGCCAGGTCCCTTCTGTTTTTCGATCGCGTCAGGGAAGAGGGTAAGAATCTTCGTGCCTTGGTTGTGGAGGAGGTAAGCCCCGACCACAGAACGGTGAAAGTTCGTTCCATGACTCCCGAACCCGTTTCGGAAGCATTCGTTCGGAACCGAACGATTACGACGATGTGCGAGGAGATAGAGAAAGGACCCGCGTGGCTGAACGATTTCAATTGGTGCCTTCGCCGCTGTGATTCACCCGAGCTGCCGTTCATTATCTCGGAACAGCCGCTCATGGCTTATGGTCCTCATTCGCAACTCCTAGAGGCCCTCCGGGACCCGGAAACGCTGCTGTTTTTCCCGGTATGCTGGCAGGCGTGCCTTATCGGGAGCCGCCGGTCTTTTGACGTGGAGACCGACAGATTCGGGAATGAGGACATGCGCAGGTTTCAGAGGATGTACCGAGAGAGCGCGGAGCTCTTCCTCCTGTCGCCAACGAAGATAGACTTTTGACAGGGTTAGCTTGACCCGCCAGGTCAACATGCGCGCGTGCGGGGTGCGTCGGAAAGGTTCAACTGTAGCGCCGCGGTCTTCAGTGCGCCATCTTCCTCGGCGGCGCGCTCGTAACTGTCACAGAACAGCAAGCAGCAACCGGTGCGGCTCGCCGCTCGATACAGCCTACAATGTTTCGGCGGTTCGAGGGGATGGGCCGCGCTGCCGCCGGCCCAGGACAATCGCGCTTGGGATGGCGGGGCGAATCAAGTACACTAGCAAGGTTTGGGGTATTGCAGTTATTTTGTCGCGTCCTGAGGGGGCGATGATGCCGTCTGTAATGAAAACGCTGTTTTTGAACCCGCCGAGCTTCGAGAAGTTCGACGGCGGCGCCAGTTCACGCTGGCCGGCCACTCGCGAGATTGAATCCTACTGGTACCCGGTCTGGATTGCTTATCCCGCTGGAATGTTGCCCGGCAGCCGCCTGCTCGACGCTCCTCCTCACGGCGTGACCCCCGAGGAAGTCGTGCGCATCGCGCAAGATTACGAATTCGTAGTGCTGTTCACCTCTACGGTGGGCTTCCAGAGCGACCTGAAGATGGCGCGCGCGATGAAGGAGAAAAAGCCGGACCTGAAGATCGCGTTTGTTGGCCCGCACGTGCAAATCAAGCCGGCGGAAAGCCTGCTGGCGAGCTCTGATCTCGACTTCGTCGTGCGCGGAGAATTCGATCATCCCGTCGTTGAATTCGCGCAGGGCAGGCCGCTCGCGGAGATTCTGAACGCGAGCTACATCCAGGACGGCAAAGTGGTCCACAATCCGTCGCGGCCTCTGCTGCAAACCGCCGAGCTTGACGCGCTGCCCTTCGCCACCGAGGTCTATAAGGACAACATCACCATCGAAAAGTACAACGTGCCGTTCCTGCTGCACCCGTACATTTCGTTCTATACGGCGCGCGGGTGTCCGGCGCTGTGCACGTTCTGTCTGTGGCCGCAAACGCTCTCGGGGCATGCCTGGCGCACGCGTTCGGTGGACAACGTCGTGCGGGAATTCAAGCAGGCGCACACGATGTTCCCCCAAGCCAAGGAATTTTTCTTCGACGACGACACGTTCAACATCCGCAAGGAGCGTGTGGTGGCCCTGTGCAAGGAGTTCGCGCCCGTCGGCTTCCAGTGGTCCTGCACGTCGCGGGTGCACGCCGACTTCGAAACCCTGAAGGCCATGAAAGACGGCGGCTGCCGCCTGCTGATTGTCGGGTTCGAATCGGGCGATGCGCAGATTCTCAAGAACATCAAGAAGGGCGCCACAGTCGAAATGGGCCGCCGCTTCATGGAGAACTGCAAGAAGGTTGGCATCCGCGTCCACGGCGATTTCATCATCGGCTTGCCCGGCGAGACGAAGGAAACCATCGAGAGGACCATCGAATACGCCAAGGAGCTCGACTGCGAGACCATTCAGGTTTCCATGGCCCACGCCTATCCCGGCACTGAGCTTTACGACCAGGGCGCTCGCGAGGGCTTCCTCGCCACCGAAGCGCTCACTGACGCCGGCGGCCACCAGCTCCCGCACCTCGAGTATCCGCACCTTTCGCGCGAGTACATGGTCGAGGCCGTGAACCGTTTCTACGACAGCTATTATTTCCGTCCGCGCGTGGCGTGGCGCATCGTCCGAGACGCTCTGTGGGATTCCCACGAGCGCAAGCGGCTCTACCACGAAGCCGTGGACTTCCTCAAGCTGCGCCATGACCGCTGGAAGGTGGCGCGCAAGGGCGTGGCGAAGAAGGCTCTCGTGCACGTGCCGGCGGTGGAAACGCGCGCGGCCGTCGGCGCGGCCAGCGATTCGCACGGCGCATGACCGCCGCAGCGGGGCTGCGCGCGAAAACCTTCGCGCTGATTTTCTTGATGGTCGTCTTCGGACCTCTGGGCGATCTTCTCCTTGGAAAAGGCATGAAGCGCATTCCAGCCATGACCAGCTGGGCGCCGCGCGACGTTTTTCACTTTTTCGCAAGCGCGTTCACGTCGGGAACCGTTTGGCTCGGGATCGTGTCTCTCGCCGGGTTCTTCATCGCGTATCTGGTGGTCCTTTCCTGGGCGGACTACACCTACGTGCAGCCGGCATCGGCGCTTTCCTACGGCTTGATCGCGCTGCTCGCGTATTTTGCGCTGCACGAAACGATCACGCCGACGCGCTGGGCAGGCGTGTTGCTGATCGTCCTGGGCGTTTCCGTTGTAGGCCACACATCCCCACAGACGACGGGGCAGGCCGCGCCGCAAACCACGCCGCAGGCGACGGAGGATCGCTCGTGGTGACGGCGGCGATCTTTTACACGCTGCTCATCATTTCCGGCACGGGCGGCGAGATGTGCGTATCGCGGGCGATGAAAACGGTCGGCGAAGTGCAGGACTTTCGCCCCCAGGCGCTCGCCCGCGTGGTGCTGCGCGCTCTGACGGTGCCGTGGATGTGGATCGGGCTCGCCATGATGACGATGGGGTTCTTTGCGCTGCTCGGCCTGCTGTCGCTCGCCAATGTCAGTTTCGTTTTCCCGGCGACGGCGCTCAGTTACGCAGCCGGCGCGCTCGGCGGAAAGCTTTTTCTCGGGGAGCGCGTGACGCCGCAGCGCTGGCTCGGCGTCCTGATCGTTTCCGTGGGCGTCGCGCTCGTGTTTGTCGGCAAGAGTTAGCCCAGCCATGGCCTGGACGGTGATTCGCGAGGCGCTCATGGCGCTGGCGCTCGCCCCGTTCGCCTATTACGTCGTCGCCATCGTGGCGGGTGAGCGCTTCTTCCGTCCGCGCGGGTCTGCTCCCAAGGATCACACGCCGCCGGTCAGTATCCTGAAGCCCATTCGCGGTCTTGACCGCGACGCCTACGAGAACTTCGCGAGCTTCTGCCGCCAGGATTATCCGGAGTTCGAGATTCTGTTCTGCGTTACCGGCCGAGACGACGACGCGGTTCCGGTAATCGAGAGACTGATCCGTGATTTTCCCGAGCGGTCGATTCGCTTGTTGACCGGCGCGCCGTCCATCGGCGCAAGCGACAAAGTGAATAAACTCTGCCGCATGGCGGGAGAAGCGCGGCACGACATTGTGGTCGTCACCGACAGCGACGTGCGCGTCGAGCCAGGCTACCTGCGCGCGGTGGTCTCTCCGTTTGTGGATCCGAGAGTCGGCGCCGTGACGTGTCTCTATCGCGGGCTGACGGATGGATCGCTCGCCAGTGATATTGAAGCGCTCGGCAACAGCGCGGATTTTGCTCCCGGCGTGCTGACGGCCTGGCTGTTCGGCGGCGTGAATTTTCTTCTTGGCGCAGCGATGGCAACGACGAAGAAGCATCTCGCGGAAATCGGCGGCTTCGAGTCGCTGGCAGACTATTTCTGCGACGACTACGAGCTGGGCAACCGCATCGCGGCTCGCGGCTATCGCCTCGAGCTGAGCGCGTTTCCCGTCTCCCTCGTGTACCCGAAGCAAACGATCCTCGACGCGTTCCGCCATCAGGTGCGCTGGAATCTGAGCATCCGCTATTCGCGGCCGTGGGGGCACGCCGGCATGATCTTTTCTCACGGCTTGGCGTGGACGCTGCTTGCGGTTTTTCTCGCGCCGTCGGCTCTCATGGCGTCGGCGTACTTGGCGGCGTATGTCTTGCTGCGCGGTGATATGGCGCTCACCGTCGGCGCGCGTGGAATGAAGGATCCGCTCGTGAGGCAGAAGATTTGGATGCTGCCGCTGCGCGACGCCTTTGCTTTCATCGTGTGGCTCGCGAGCTTCTGCTCGCAGCGCATCCGCTGGCGCGACGCGCAGTTTTACGTGCGTGACAAAAAGCTGGTTCCGGTGGAAAGGTGAGCCGCGTCAAAGCTCCGGTGTAGCGCGCGAAGTTGACGAAAGCGCGTTGCGCCGCTAAAGTAGAAGCGGGTCGTGCCAGCGACCCTTTTTGGTCGCCTGCTCCAAGCCGCTGGGAGGTCGTACAATTGGTAGTACATCAGACTCTGGATCTGATTATCCTGGTTCGAGTCCAGGCCTCCCAGCCAAATCTCGATTCCTAGCTGGCCTGATTTGATTGCGCCCGTCGAGCGGCCTTGCTTGGCAGAGAAGCGAAGTAGCCTTCGTGGGCCAGTAGCTCGGCGTTGAGGATCGCCGCGCCGGCGGCTCCGCGAATCGTGTTGTGGCTGAGAGCGACGAAGCGGTAGTCGAGTACGCGATCCGTGGTGATCCGACCGATGGTGACGCTCATGCCGCCGCCCGCGTCGCGGTCGAGCCGCGGCTGCGGGCGGTCCGCTTCGTCGCGCACAATCAGCGGACGCTCAGGCGCCGAATGCAGGCGCAAATCCTGCGGGCAACCTGTGAAGGAAGCGAACGCTTCCCGCACTTCTTCCAATCGAGCGGGCCGCGCCAGTTTCACGCGAACGGCGGCCAAATGTCCGTCGGAAACGTTGACGCGGTGGCACTGCGCGCTGACGGGGAAGCGAGCGAGGTCAACTTCGGCGCCGTTCATCCGCCCGAGGATTTTCAGTGTCTCGCTCTCGATCTTTTCCTCTTCGTTTTCGATGTAGGGCAGGATGTTGTCCGTGGCGTCGAGCGAGGCCACGCCGGGATAGCCGGCGCCGGAAAGCGCCTGCATGGTCGTGGCCGCTGCCGCCGCCACGCCGAAACGCTTGTGCAGCGGAGCGAGCGCAAGAGCCAGCAGGATCGTCGAGCAGTTCGGATTCGTGACGATGAATCCGCAGGGCGCGAAGCCTCGGCTGCGCCGCTGCGCGTCGATCAAGCGCAAGTGCTCGTGGTTGACTTCTGGAATGAGAAGAGGAACGTCTTTGGCCATGCGCCAGGAGGAGGAATTGCTGATGACTGGACAGCCGGCGCGCGCGAATTCCTCTTCGCTCCTTTGTGCGATGTCGGCCGGCAGGCTCGAGAAAACGACGTCGCAATCCAGCGGCGGCCGCGGAGCCTGCAGTCGAAGCGGCCGGGCCGACGCCGGCATCTCGCCGGGCAGCCTCCACGCGCATGCCTCTGCATAGGCCTTGCCTTCGGAGCGGTCCGACGCCGCGACAGCCGTGACCTGAAACTGCGGATGGCGCTCCAGCATCTGAATGAAGCGCTGGCCGACGGTTCCGGTCGCACCAAGAATCCCGGCGCGAAGCCTTGCCGACATTGTGGCCCCTTCTCCGCCGGCGGGTTCGGGCTTGATTTCGACCCCGCAGGTGCAAACAAAAACTATACACGAATTGCCGCCCGGTCCCGCAGTGCGACATCCCGCGACGAAGTCGGTGGCGATGGGGCAGGATGTCCGCACGCAGTGCGCTACGATACGTAGGCCGTTCAATTCGATGATGGAGGAAGAATGACAAGCCCGAGCAAACACCTCTATATCCCGCCGCCGTCCGGTGTCGGCCCCCTGCCTTTCAGCAATGGCGTGCTGGCTGGGAACACGTTCTACTTGAGTGGACACCTGGGATTTGATCCCGCGACGAAGAAAATTCCACTCGAGGTCGAAGCCGAGGTGAAATTCCTGGTCGAGGGTATCCGCGCCACGCTCGGCAAAGCCAGCCTGACCCTGCAAGACCTCGTCTGGGTGCAGATTTTCTGTTCGGACGTTTCTCTCTTCGAACGGTTCAATGCGGTATATCGCACTTACTTCCAAGAGCCTTTTCCTGCGCGAGCGTTCATCGGTTCCGGGCCCCTGCTATTCGGAGCGCACTTCGAGATTCTGGGCGTTGCGGTGAAGAGTTAGCCGGCGGGATAGGCAAGCGAAAGGCACCCACGTTTCGGCGAAGCACGGCCCTGCGCGATCCACTTTCGCGTGAACCGAAAGGCTTCTTATAATGGTGCGCCATGCCGCTTTCCGACTACCGCCAAAAGCGCGACTTCAAAGCGACTCCAGAGCCGCCGGGCAAGCGAGCGCCTCGGCGCGGCAACAGCTTCGTGGTGCAGGAGCACCACGCGCGGCGCCTTCATTACGACTTTCGTCTGGAGATTGATGGAGTCCTGAAATCCTGGGCTGTGCCGAAGGGGCCGTCGCTCAACCCCTCGGACAAGCGCCTCGCTGTCCAGACGGAAGACCATCCTCTCGAATACGGCAAGTTCGCCGGCACGATTCCTGCGGGTCACTATGGCGCGGGCGTGGTCAAGATTTGGGATTCGGGCACGTTTGAGCCCGAGGGCGCGGTTTCCGCGAGCGAGCAGCTCGACAAAGGCGAATTGAAATTTACTCTTCGTGGCAAGAGATTGAACGGCAGTTTTGTTTTGGTCAAGATTCGCGGCAAGGATCCCACGCGGAAAAACACCGGCAAAGAGTGGCTGCTGATCAAGCACGACGACAAAGGGGTGCACCGGGCTGGCGCCGGGCCGGTGACAATCCTTTCGCCTGCTAGCGCGCCGCCGGTGGATGCGCCCGCCGCGAAGAAACACCGAACGAGTCATGCCACGTTGAAAATCCCGGCCGGCGCGCGCCGCTCCGCGATGCCCGAAAGTATTCGGCCGGCGCTCGCGACGCTTGCGGACAACCCCTTCTCCGATCCGGACTGGCTTTTCGAGATCAAATGGGACGGGGGGCGAACGCTCGCGGAAATCCGCGACGGGAAGACACGCCTGTGGGCGCGCTCGGGCCGCGATGTCACCGGCGAATATCCGGAGCTGGCCGGCCTGGCGCGAAACGTTGAAGCGAAGCAGGTCTGGCTCGACGGCGAGATCGTGGCGCTCGACGAGCACGGCAGGAGCGACTTCGAGCGAATGCAAATGCGGTTTTCCGTGAGGAAGCCTTCGGCGCAGCTCCTGCAGGAAGTCCCCATCGTTTATTACGTGTTCGACATTCTGTACCTCGACACCCACGATCTTCGCGAAGTCCCGCTGCTGCAGAGAAAGGAGCTTTTGAAGCAGGTGTTGCGCGCCGATGCGCGCGTCCGTTATTCGGATCATGTCCTCGGAAAAGGGAAGGAACTGTACGACGTGGCGCGCGCAAAGCGCCTGGAAGGAATCATCGCCAAGAAGATTTCGAGCGCCTACGCGCAGGGACGCACGTCCGCCTGGGTGAAGATCAAGCTCGCCGCCGACATCGATGCGGTCGTAGGAGGGTGGACCGACCCGCGAGGCTCGCGCGAGTACTTCGGCGCGCTGCTGGCCGGCCTCTACGAGGGTGACCGGCTCGAATATATCGGCAACGTCGGCGCTGGCTTTTCCGTGGAGACGCAGAAGCAGCTCTGGCCGCAGTTGCAGGACCTGCGCGAGACCGCATGCCCCTTTGCTGTCGCGCCAGCCACGCAGGAGCGCGCCTTCTGGGTGAAACCCGAGCTCGTTGCAAGAGTCAGATTGTCGGGCTGGACCGACGGCCGGCATCTGCGCGCGCCGCGCTTCTTGGGTTTGCAGCCGGACCGCGATCCGAAGGCTTGCACATTCAAAGAGCAAATGACACGGCCGGATCCAGCGGTGGAAGAAGAAACGCAATCCTCGAAGAGCAAGGGCGCAGCCGAACCGGGTGCGCGTGCGCCGGCGTCGAAGCCAGGGCAACCCGCCCGGGCGCGGCGAGAAGGGGAGCTGGCCACCGACCGTCAAATCGAGAAGGAGCTGAACCAAGGCTCGGCCGAGAACGTTTTCGTCGAGCTCGACGGCCGTCGGCTGCGCTTCACGAATCTCAACAAGGTCTATTTCCCCGAGGACAAGTTCACGAAGCGGGATTTGCTCGCTTACTACTTTCGTATCGCTCCGTTGATTCTGCCGTTTCTGAAAGGCCGGCCGCTGGTGCTTCGGCGCTACCCCAACGGCATTCACGAGGAGGCCTTTTTTCAGAAGGACGCGGGGAAGGGCACGCCGGACTGGGTGAAGACGGTCGCCATCGAATCGGAACACAAGGGGCAGGCGACAAATTACATCATCGCGAACGACCGCGCTACGTTGCTCTATCTCACGAACCTCGGCTGCATCGATCAGAATCCGTGGTCCAGCCGCTACAACGACCAGGAACATCCCGACTATATTTTCTTCGATCTCGATCCCACGGACGGCACGCCGTTTGCGACGGTCCTTTCGGTGGCGAAGGAAATCCTCTCGACGCTCGAGAAATTCGGACTGCAAGCTTTTGCCAAGACTTCCGGCGCCACGGGCTTCCACATCTACATGCCGGTTGAGCCGCGCTACACGTACGCGCAAGCGCGCCTGTTCGTGCAGACCATCGCGGCGCTCGTGGCGAGAAAACATCCGGGAGTGCTGACGTCGGAACGCACGGTGAAGAAGCGCAAGCCTGGGACGATCTACATGGACGCGCACCAAAACTCCAGCGGACAGTCGCTCGCTACCGTCTATTCGGTGCGCGCGTTTCCGCACGCGCCCGTGTCCGCGCCGGTCCTGAGGAGCGAGTTAACGCGCGACCTCCGCCCGGAAAAATGGAACCTGAAATCCATGGCGCGCCGCATCAAAGACGCAGGCGACCTTTGGGCGGGATTCTGGAAAGCGCAGCAGGGCCTGGAGTCCATGCTGAAACACGCAGACGTGCCCTAGCGCCTCAACTCGCTTCGTCTTGCGAGTGCCGAGGCTGAGCCGGGTGATATGCGGCGCAGCAACACAACGAACCCGATTAGCAACGCAGCAGTAAGCACGGAGATTGCCGCGCCAGTTGTGCGATCCCACGTACGGACGAAGCGCAGATCCACTGCATGTGCCCCTGGCGTGAGCGGCACGAGCAATTGCCCCGTGTCCGTGGCCGTGCTCGCTGGAGCCGGCTTCCCATCCACGCGAACCTCCCACGCCGGATAATTCACCAGGCGGGGCGCGAGCACGAATGCTTGGGGAGAATCAACCGAGAGAACCCTGCGCTCGGCGTTCCATCGCTCGATGTGGACGCGGACGCCGGCGGCGGGCGTGACGTTTTGCATCTCCGGATCGGCTTTCGCGATGCGCGGCGCCGCGCGCGGCAAGTTGTAGGGATCGCTCGTGACCGGCGCGTATTCGTCGGTTCCTTCGTAACCGCGGCCCGCGTGAATCCCTGCTGCGATGGCGGGAATGTCCTCACTGTCCCACCAGGCATTGGGCACGATCAGAGCGGCCGTGGCGGCAGTGCAGGCGATTAACCCGAAGACGAGCAGCCAGGGTCGGCGCAGGCGAGCCATCGCGGCGGCGGCGAACAGCGCGAAAACCAGGTCGAGCGGAATGAGCCACCGCCAGGGAAACTGCACGAAGTGCAGGTCCGGCAGCAGACGCCATACAAACGCGCTCGGCCGGAACATGAGCAGCACGGAAGTGGCGCCTAGCGTGAGCAGCATCCACCACAGCTCGGCAAAACGACGCCGCAGCCGGGCCGTGGCTACGGCGGCGATGCCGGCGACAAGCATCACTTCCATGGCCACACCTGATACTTTCCAATTGAAGAGCACGAATTCCGGGTCGCTGGCCTGGGTGAAAAGGAAGTTCTGCTCGGGGCGCAAATTATTCGAGGCCACCTGCGCAATTTGCACCCATTGTCGCTCCCACGCGGCGGGCAGAACATAAAACGCCGCGAGACCGAATCCTGCCGCCATGGCCGCGCCGCCGGGAACGGCGGGCGACACACCTCGCCGCAGAAAGCAAGCCACGGCGAAAAGCAGCACAAGAGAATAGGTCGCAATCACCGCCGCCGGCGCGTTCGAGAGCCAAATCGCGGCGAATACCGCGGCTAGCGCCGGCAGTTCGCGCCATCCTGAAGTCAGCATTCGCAGGGCCACCTGCAACATGAGAGGGAAGAGCGCGCTCGCCAGCAGCTCAGCGAAATCAGCGCGGTAATAGATCATCACGAGGTGATATGGATTGGCGGCGAAGAAAACTGCCGCGGCAACCGCTTGCGGCATAGGCAGCCATTCCCGCGCGAGCCTCCACATGCACATGCCGGCGAGGGTTGTCGCCAGCCAGATGAAGGCGCCCGGCGCCATTTTCCACGGCAGCAGCAAGCCCAGCGCGGCCCCGGCCATCCACGATGCGGGGGGATAGAAGATGAATCGCGGCTCGCCAAATCCCCAGTTGGCCCACTCGGCCCAGCGCGGGTAGAGAATTCCTTCGCGCCACTGGCCGGCCACCTCGAGCCACGATGCTAGATGAAATTGGAAGTCGTGGCCCGAAGCCTGGCCGAGACGAAGCATTGGCGCGATCAGCGCGGTCGCAACAAAGCACAACAGCAGCAGCACGCTACCTGCTGAATACTTGAAAGTTTGCCGCTGCGGCGTCGCCGGGAGTTTTCCTGTGGTGTGCGCGCTCATTGCGTCGATTGAATCGTCGAGGATACCTAAGGGCTGCCGGTTGTGCCAGTCGGCGGTTCGCCGCGGCTGGGGTTGGGGATTGGACATGGCCGTGGCAGCGCGCGGTTCCCGGGCGCACAGAGCCGTAATAGCATGGTGTATTCAGGCGTCTTTGCCGCCCCATGAAACAAACCATCCAGCGCGCATTGATTCGCGGCGGTTTCTTCGGCGCATTACTCTTGCTCGCTCTCGGAGCTGCTGAGGGTCACGATAAGCTGCCGCTGCCTGACCGGCCTCACTACGCCATCGAACATTTCGGCGAGCGCTACGGCCTCTCGGCGATCACGGTCATCTCCATGGCGCAAGATCCGCAGGGGTTCCTCTGGATCGGAAGCCAAACGGGCGTGTATCGGTATGACGGATCGGAAATCACGTCGTTCGGGCTGGCCGAGGGCCTGCCTAGCCTGCATACAACTCAGTTGCTCGTAGCGCCCGACGGAAAACTGTGGGCACGCATGCGCAAGGGGCTGGCGCGACTCGAGGGCAAGCGATTCGCCCAGGTACTGATCCCGCCCGAGTTTGGGGGTCTCGCGGCCGGCCCGCAATCGTTTGCGGTAGATGCAGCGGGAAGGTTGTTTGCCCTGACCGAAAAAGGCCTGCTTCTGATGGATCCTTCCGCGCGCGGGCCTCGTTTGCTGGGACCCTCCGATGGCTTGCCGGAAGGACGTGTGGAAGCTATCGTGCGCGCGCCCGACGACGCCATCTGGATTGCAGGAGGGAGAAGGCTCGCACGCATCGCATCAGGCTCGACGCGCGCTGAGGTGCTGGCCGCTCTCGAGCTGCCCGCCGACCGAGCGGTCGCTTTGCTTTTCGACCAGCAGCGGCTCTGGGTGCGCACGCTCCACCATTTCGCCATGCTCGATACTGCGAGCTCTCCGCCGCAGCACCTGGTGTTTCGCGACGAGGGGATCCCCGGCGCAAATATGGCCGGGATGCCGGTTCTCGACCGTGACGGCAACCCAATGCTGCCCAGCGGATTCGGACTGTACTGCTGGCGAGGCGATCACTGGCAGCTCGTAGATCGAAAGACGGGGCTGACATCGAGCGCGGTCTTCAGCGCCTTTCAGGACCGCCAGGGCTCGGTCTGGGTTGGTCTCGCCGGCGCCGGTATCGATCGCTGGCCCGGGTCAAAACAGTGGTCGGGTTGGACCGACGATGGCGGGCTCCCCGATCCACTGATTCTCGGCGTAGTGCGCGACCCGCACTCCCGCCTGTGGGTGGGAACGAATACAGCGCTCTCGATGTGGGACCCGGAAGCTCATCGCTGGCAGGTCTGGAACCAGGCCAACGGCATGACGGGGAGCGGGACACGAACGCTGTTGCTTTCGAGGGACGGCGGGCTCTGGGCGTTCACGCCGGGCGCCGGTCTCACGTGGTTCGACGCCGCGAGCGCCCATCCGCAACCCATCCGCGCGGTCACAGGCAAGATCGGCGCGGGGATCGGCAGCATCGCCCTGGCGCCGGATGGCGCGGTATGGTGGTCCGACGGCGATGTCTTGCGAGCGGTGCGGCGGCAGGAGGGGCGTTTCACGTTCGACGAAGCTCCGATGCCCGAGCCCATCCAGGGCACCGCACGCCATCTGTCGTTTTCGTCCGGCGGTGTGCTGTGGACCGCAGGGCCGAATGGGCTTTCACGTCGCGAAGGAACGCGCTGGCAGCGTTTCCAGAAGTCCGATGGCTTGCTGGACAATGACGTGACTTTCGTGGCGGGGGTCGGCGATAGCGAGGTCTGGGTTGGCTACGCGGATGAAGATCACGCCACGCGCGCGCGGCTCACTCCGGATGGCAGACTCGACGTGCATCATCTGGCGAAGGGCCTATGCCTGCTGGGGATGGACCGCGGCGGCAACGCCTGGATCGAGATGGACGACGGAGCGGGCAGATTCTCGCCCGACGGAGTGCTGCGCACGTTCACGCAGAGCGACGGCTTGCTGTGGGACGACACAAACTGCGGGGCCTTCTGGCAGGAAAGCGACGGCAGCGTTCTTATTGGCACAAGCCACGGACTGGCGCGCTACGACCCCGCGGAGGAAGAGTTGCCGCGAGTGGCGCCGACAGTGGCTCTGACGCAGGCCCAGTTCTCGCGGATCGACCACCTTGCGGAGACGCACCCCAGCGTGCCGCACGATCAAGGCTTGTTCGAAGCGCGCTGGGCAGCCCTGACTTTCAGCGATCCGAGTCAAGTGCGTTGCCGCTACCGCCTCAACGGGCTCGAGTCGGCGTTCACCGAAACATCGCAGCGCGAAGCCAGATACTCCGCGGTTCCGCCCGGCGGCTATACCTTCGAGGTGTCGTGCGGATCGCCGGAGCTGGGCTGGAGCGCAAGTCCGGCGACCTATTCGTTCACGATCGAAGCGCCCTGGTGGCGCACACCTTGGGCGCTCGTTGCCGCGCTGCTAGCCCTGGCTCTGTTCGTCCTGGTATTCACGCGTCTTCGCACGCGGAAACTCGAGGTTGAACGTCAGCGCTTGGAAACCGCCGTGGAGGAGCGCAGCGGTGAGCTCGCGCGCGCCAATCGCGAGCTGGAGGAGGCCTCCCTCACCGATCCGCTCACCGGCGTTCGCAACCGGCGCTTTTTCCATTCGACTATCGTCGCCGACGCCGACCAGTCCCTCCGCGCGTACGCCTCGGAAAAGGGCAGCTACAGCCTGGATCACCGCGACCTGATCTTCTATTTGATCGATCTCGATCACTTCAAGGAAATCAACGACACCCACGGTCACGATGCGGGCGACGAGGTGCTGACCGGCGTGGCCCGGCGGCTGGCGCGCATCGTGCGCCAGTCCGATTTGCTGATTCGCTGGGGCGGCGAGGAATTCCTCATCGTGTGCCGGGCCGCCGAGCGCAACAACGCTGCGGTTCTGGCGGAAAAGATTCTCAAGGTCGTGGCTCAAGAACCCTTGGCCATCTCGCGAGGCCGCCAAGTGCGAACCACCTGCTCGGTCGGATGGGCGCCCTATCCCTGGCAGCTTTCGGCGGAGTGTCTAACAATCGACGAAGTTGTGAAGCTGGCGGATCGCGGCCTCTACCGCGCCAAAGAATTGGGGCGAAACCACGCCGTGGGAATGCTGCCGCCGGACGGTGAAGGAGTGATGGCCGGAGCGGCGGGCGCGGAGGCTAGCGCCGATCCGGCGGCATCGCCAGCGCGAGAAATTGTTTCCGCCGGGACATCCGCCGCTGTTTCGATTTAGTTGCCCACCACGAACAGCTGACCATCGTTCTGCGTGTACAGCTTTCCATCGGGCCCGATGGAAAGAGGCGTGTAAGCGGCGCCCAAGGCGAGGTTGAGAAAGAACTGGCCGGCCGGCTTCGTGAATACTCCCGTATTGCCCTGCGGCAGAGCATAGATGTTGCCGTCTTCACTATTCACGTAAACGGTGCCGTTGGCGTCTATGGCCGGCATGTTGATGCACCACTCGAAGCCGTTGGGATTCGTGTTGGGCGTGCAGGTGATCGACCCGTTCGCATTGCGCGTGCAGCTCGATGTGGTGGTGTTCTGAAACTGCCATTCGATGTTCATGTTGGGATCGAGCTGGGTGATGAAGTAGGGTCCCTCCGGCAAGGTCTGACAAATCGGGCTGCTGAGGAAGCAATAGAGAGGCGCGTCGTAGTGATTGTCCTTGATGACGATGGAATACGTGCCGTTGTGGGCGAACACACCGGGCGTGGAATCCCACCCAAAATCGAAGGCGTTGAGAAAGTTGCCCTGCGCGTCGAAGTGAAACAAGTGACCGCGAACGGCGTTGTAGAAAGTCAGGGCCCCGAAGACCACAGAGCCGTCCGGCAAGACGGTAGGCGAAGAGGAACCTTCGTCTGCGATCTGGCCGGAGCCGGGCGCGTTGGTGATGGGGTCAACGCCCGAGTTCGCGCCGACGCGGCAGGCGTTTGGAGTGGAGTTCGTGGGGCCGATGGGGACGAGGAAACCGCAGCCGTCGTTCCGACGATTTTGAAGAGATGCCGCCCACTTGGGCGTGAGGTCGGGGTTCACAGCGATGAGAAAAGCTTCCATGGCGTCGAAGTGCGCGAGGCTCGCGGTGTAGATCGTGCCGTCTGCGCCGATGGCAGGCGCGATATTCACGCCCGGCCGCTGCGAGCCGCAAACTTGGGTGGGAGCGACGGCGTTCGTGCTTGGCGGCCAAGGGAGCGTGCTGGCCGCGTTGGGAAGAGAGTTGAATGTGCCGGGACACGTGACCGAAGACGCGGAAGGGGCATCGGGCACCAGCGCCGCGAAGGTGACCGCCGTCGCAGTGTCCTGCGGCGTGACTTTCACCAGCCACGCGCCCTGCACATCACTCTGAATCCACGGATCGCCCAGGCTGGGATCGGCGAGCTGAATCACGTTGTAGTAGATATTCCCGCTGGAGTCGGCGGAGAGCGGGTCGGCGACAAAAGTATTCGGCGCGCTGGGAGGATTGGGCCCGGCGAACGCGGGAGTGATGTGCGAGGTGGCGGTGCCTTTGTTCTTGTCCACCTTCCAGATCGCGCCGCCGGCGCCGGGAACGTAGATGAAGCCGTTCGCGTCGAGCGCGTGGAACACGGGCTCCCAGCCAGCGAGTGCGGCGCCGTTTGTCTCCGGCTTCCAGTCGCTGGTGAAGGTCCAGATCCTGACGAAACTGGCGCCCTCCCAGGTGAAGCGCACTTCATTCCAAATCTGTGTGTCCCAGGTGTTCGGGCCCGTATAGCTTCCCGTCTTCATCATGACGTAGAGGTCGTTGCCGTCCACGATGGACGCCTGGTAGTGCACCAGCAGCTCACCGCTGCTATCGGCCTGCTCTTGCGATACAAAAGGATCATAGACAAAGTTGGCAAGCTGGTGATTCAACCCCTCGCCGACTGCGTTCACCATTCCCGCGTGCTGGGGATTGGCGCCCCATTGCGCCCAGAAGGGAGTGTTGGAAGCGGGCGGAACGCCGCCGCCTCCACCGCCCATATTTCCGCCGCCGCCGCAAGAAGAAAGCGCCACAAGAAGGATTCCTGCGACTACAACTCGGCAAATGCGGTTCATGTTCACCTTCCGTGCCGGCTGGCCGCCCGGGAAGTCACAAGCGCAAGTCTATCAGGACAAACAGTTGGGAGAACGAGGCAAAGGAAGACCACGGAGCGCGGGCACCCCGGTGCACCGGGATACCCGCGTACCCGCAGCAGAGCACTAATCGGAGGAGGCAGAGGTGGTAGCGGCGGCGCGCGAAGCGCGCGTGTACGACTTGTCGCTTTCGCCGGAGTCGCCCGCCTTGTCGATTTCGATCGAGCCCTTGAAGTACGCACCGTCCTCGATCATGATCCGCGCCGTCGTCAAGTCGCCCACCACCGAACCGTCCTTCTTGATCTCAATGCGGTCGCGCGCTCGAAGATTCCCCTTCACGTTGCCGTACACCACAACTTCGCGGGAAACGATGTCGGCGGTGACCTTGGCGCTGGCTCCGACCGTCAGCTTGCGGTCATCCAGCTGCACCAGTCCTTCGACGCTTCCGTCGATGACCAGGTCTTCGTTGCCCGAGATTTCTCCCTTGATGTGCAGGCTGGCTCCGAGCCGGGCCGTGCCGCCGCCCGTCGTTGCCGGGTACGTCGAATCCAATGGTGCCATTGTCCTTGCCTCCCCAGGAAAAGGTGTCGCGGATGCTGCCGGCGCTACGCTCGGCTTTGGTGCCTGCGCGAGCGGCGCCTTTGCGGGAGCCTCCTGCTTCTTGTCTCCCCACATGTGGCCTGACCTCCTTGGGCCTGACTGCGCCTAATGAAGACGGGGATGAGGATTGGGTATCCCAATCTAGTCCCGCGCAGGATTCATGGCAAATGCAATTTTCGGCAGAAGTGCCGGGGGAGATAACGCCGGAACCGCCCCTCGCGCGCCAGGTCGGCGTCGTATGATCTCGTGCGCGGAGAAATGGGGCGGGTCAGAAGCTCGTTGGGTCTTGTTGAGGTTAGATGCTTTCGCAGCTACAAAATTGTTTGCAATTCTCAACCGCCAACTTCAATTCTCGTCTCGAGTTTGGCGAGTGACAGAGTCAGAATCTGCTCCAGGCCGTTTGTTGAAGATCTCCAAAGTAGCGTTCTTTTCATTCAGGGCTTCGAAGAGGCTCTTCGCAGGAGCAGGTGCTTGCCACGGCTTTAGGCGTAGAGGTAGTGAATGAACTAAATATGCGTTAAGCAACAGAGACACCGGTACCCACAGAATCAGAGCCGCAACCGCAAGAGCGAAGAGATTCTTGACTCCAACCATCGCTACGATCGATCCAGAAATGAGGAACGATGCAGTAAACCTCAAAAGCGGGTAGGGCTGAACAAAATGGACCGTCTGTGAACATCTCGGACACAACATTCCTCCGCGCGATCCTTCGACGACGCGCAGTTCCAAGGTGTCGAGCTTTCCCTTACAATATGGGCACTGGAGCGTCACGAGAGTCTCCACGCCGAATGACATTGCGGACTCCCCGATGAGGCCGGTAGTGAGGAGACTGGCGTCGTATGATCCCTGCGCGGACTTTGGGGGCAGTTCATCAGCTTATTTGCCGCGCTTAACAAGCGCTGCAACGCCGACAATTTATGATTCCAATGAGCCCTAACACGCCCGCGAACGATTTTCGAATGAAAAGGCCTGCCCCGTAGTCCTCCCACAAACCATGCGGAATCTGAACTTTGAGGCTTGCCTTCGCTGCATCTAGCTCAGATGTGTCTGGCCTCACGCGCAGCATCAATGGGTAGATATGGCCCGCCTCGCCTTTGAATCTTCCAATGACCCTTTCCTCCGTGTCTCCCCACGTGTCCCACGGTCTGCCGACGGAGCTGCCTTCGGAAATCGCGTTCCCGCCTTCCCATACCTGCCACGAAATGTCAATTGTCTGTACTCGTCCACATGATTAGTGACACTCGGCCTTGGGAGATTGAGATTTCCACCGCTCGAGAAATTCGAGCGGCGTTTGATATCCGAGCGCCTGATGAGGACGCACGGTGTTGTAGATGTGCTCCC
>Ga0187846_10000580_pt1 | contig 21027 bp, 23 predicted proteins | sample TC_taG_FD_161473 | JGI IMG/M metagenome (GOLD analysis project Ga0187846, IMG submission 161473) | Biofilm microbial communities from the roof of an iron ore cave, State of Minas Gerais, Brazil - TC_06 Biofilm (v2) | ecosystem: Environmental > Terrestrial > Deep subsurface > Cave > Wall biofilm...
CCTTATTCCCCTCTCGCGATGCTGTTCAAGGCACAAAGCGCCGCGGTTTACGGCATTGACGCCTACCTTGTTGAAGTTGAGGTGGACGTGGGCTCGGGCCGAATGGGCGAGTTCAATGTCGTCGGCTTGCCGGACATTGCTGTAAAGGAAAGCCGTGAGCGAATCAAGGCGGCTCTGAAGAACTGTGGGTTCGAGTTTCCTTTTCCACAAAGCGTCACTGTCAACCTGGCGCCCGCCGACATCCGCAAAGAAGGCTCCGCGTTCGATCTGCCGATGGCGCTCGGCATCCTGGGGTGCCAGGGAACATTTTTTGGCAAGACTTTGGCGGCATTTGTTTTTCTTGGCGAATTGTCCCTCGACGGCGGAGTGCGTTCGGTGCGCGGAGCGCTTTCCGCGGCGCTGGCGGCGCGGGATCGCGGCATCCACAATCTTGTCGTTCCGGAGGCCAACGCGTGCGAAGCGGCGGTGGTCGAAGGCCTGCACGTCTATGCCATTCGTTCGCTGCCGCAGGCAGTGGATCTCGTCAACGCGCCGGAATCGTTTTCAGCCGTGGCGGTGAACACGGGGGAGATGCTTGCCGAGGCGAGCCAGTATCCGGTGGATCTGCGCGACGTACGCGGGCAGCAGGCGGCGAAGCGCGCTCTCGAAGTGGCGTGCGCGGGAAGCCACAACATCCTCTTGATCGGGCCTCCCGGTGCGGGCAAGACGATGCTGGCGAAACGCATACCGACGGTCTTGCCGCCGATGTCGCTCGAAGAAGCCATCGAGACAACGCGCATCCACAGCGTTGCCGGCCTGTTGGACGATTCGCGCGGCTTGGTGGGCACGCGGCCCTTCCGGTCGCCCCACCACACGATCAGCGACGCAGGGCTGATCGGTGGCGGCGCCGTGCCCCGGCCCGGCGAAGTATCGCTCGGCCATAACGGCGTGCTGTTCCTCGACGAGTTGCCGGAATTTCAGCGCAATGTGCTCGAGGTGCTGCGCCAGCCGCTCGAGGTTGGCTGACCTCGTAACTACCTCCCATTTGGTCTGTTTGCCGGTGAATTTCTGATGAGCTTCTGCGGATAGATCTTGGTCCGAGTCTCGGCGCAAGTGACAGACGCTTCTGGGACGATCTGGGCGAAAGGGACGTACTCTTTCACGTTCTGCCCAAACCAGTGAGCGTTTTGAAAATCGAGAAGAGGGGGGGCGGCGATGGAGGAACAGCAAATCACAGAGTCGGAGCGGATGGAGCGAATCTTCGCCCGGTTAGAAGAAAAAGCGAGGGCATCTGGCAAGCTGGAGGAGCCGCTCCTGGGACCGCCGGGCTTTGTGTCCGCAGAGTTTGCCGACGATTTGCGGGAATTGTCACCCGATCTCTGCATGCGGGTCGAGGAGCATGCTCAGATGTTGCAAGAAGCGGCCCGCGCAGGGAAGTTGGGACGGTGACATGCCAAGCCGACAAGCGGGCAGGTGGCGTAACCTTCCGCAAGCTGAATCCTTCAGCGCCGTAAGTAGTAGGAGGTAGTAGTTCCAATGACTCACCGTCAGCGAAAATACGTGAACGAAAGATCGAAAGGCAAAAACAAGAGGCAAGCAGCTCTTGCGGCCGGGTATGCTCCGAGCACTGCGCTTCGAGTCAAGCAACACATCGAGACACCCGAGGTGCGCGCAGCGTTCGCCGCAGTGATCCGGAAGCAGATTCCGCCGGAGAAAATCGCTCGTCGCATCAAGGAAGGACTCGACGCCAAAGAGACTCAGTTTTTTCAGAGGGGCGGCATAGTCACGGACTCGCGGGAGGCAGTGTCTTGGGCTGAGCGCCGTCAGTATGCTGCTTTGGCTGCCGAGTTCGGCGGATACCACGTGCCCGCTGTCGAAGTGACTGGGAGCATCACGCACGAGCTGACGGAGCGCGAGAAGCAAGAAGCGGTCGAGTGCGTCGCGCGGATATTGGAATACGAAGAGAAGGAGCGGAAGCTGTTGAAGGAGTGAGCGCGTGAAGCCGTACTACGATGAGGCGTATGATTCTGCGAGCGAGAATCCGCTGCTGGCGGAAGTAGCCGGGGAAGACGAACGCCCACAGTAAGACCGGGCTGCTCAGGCAATGAAGACAACTATTCAATCGGTCCCTCTATCTCATGCGGAAACACGCGCAGATCACTCACGCTCGCCGAGTGCCCGATGCCACACTTGGTTTGCCAAAAATTTCCGCACAGTATTCTCTCGGCTACGTCGTCTTGCGTGGTACCTGAACCTGTGTAGAAGTGTATTCGTATCGGAGTTCGGCAGCCTGGTTCCTCGCATGGAATATCGACCGATAAAAACTGTCTCCTCTTATGCCAACTATGCCTTGCATTGCAATCTTGGCTGCAGTCTCAGTTAGATCTGTGTACTCTGAGAATGAAAAGATTCGGACATAGTAACGAAAGGCCGTATAGGAGGATTCCGACAACTGCGGCAACGCATTTCCCGAGGAGCGGATGCGAAAGAGCCTGTCATTCAATCGAGGATTAGTGCACAATTGTTGGCCGCTCACAGGAGCACCAAGCAAATGGTTTTTCGAGCGCTCCTGGTCACCTGGTACAAAAATTCCCGGTCACCTCAGTCCCGTGCCGCCGGGCCCGAGGGCATAGGTGACGCGGAGGAACCGCGTGCCGTCGCGAGCGACGAACGTTACCGCCTGCTTGTCTTCAAGAAATCGGGGATACGCCACTGCGTCGTACACCCTGCTTTCGTGACCGTCCACGTTCATCAAGTCCCGGTCGCCTTTCGCTCCAAGGACCGCGTAAGAATAATGGTGCGCGCCAGCGTCAAAACGGAACGCTACGAGATTTTTCGCGTCGTACTCAGGTCCCGCCTGGCCATCGATAATGACCGAACGTAACGCCCGCGGGGTGTTGCCTGCCTTGAACTGCGCTCCGCCGCTCACGGCTTGATACGCAAGATGTGTGGCATCGCCGCTCATGGCGATCCATTGCACGTCGGTTGGCCCGCGCTTCCCGGCGGAGAATGCCCGGCCGGGCGTGTTGTCGCGGACCTCGACGAAATCCTCGCCGCGTTTGGCGACGTATGCGAAATGGCGTGAATCCTCCGAGAACACCACCGGACTGAGAATTTCATCGAATCCGGGCCCGGCATCGGTTCCCGCGAACACGGCCACATCACCTTTATCGCGCCGCGCGGCATAGACCAGCTTTCCTTCGGGATTGAATTGCGGAGTCGAAATCCCATGGAAATCCGCGGACAGCTCGCGAACTCCTCGGGTCATCACTTGCGTCGAACCGCCCAGCGCGGTCCAAGCCCCCGCCATGCCTCTGCCTTCATACGTCGCGACGGCTTGGCCGTCGAGGATCATCGTCCCGATCGTTTTCTGTTTCTTGAATCCTCCTTTTGCGTCTGCGCCTGCATAGGCGTAATGCCGGCCGTCATGACTGAAAGCGATTCCGCTGATGACCTCAAACTCCGGCCCGGGCGCCCCGTCCACTGCATACATCCAGTTGTTCCTGGCCGCCGCGGCAAGGTAGAAGCGGCTGCCATCGGGACTGAATCCCCAGCTCGAAAACCACATCTCACCGGCTTCCGGATCCATTTCCTTTCCATCCACGACTGCGATCCATTTCTTGTCGCGTTTCGCCAAATACGCCAGCCTTTTGCCGTCGCGGCTGTATTGGGGATAGGAGATGTCTGCGTATTCCGCTCCCGTCTCGGTGCCGTCCACAACCAGCCGGCATTTCTTTTCGCGGCATGCGCCGTAGGCGATCGAACTTCCTTTTCGCTGAAAATCGATGGCTGTAGTTTTCGTGTACTCTGGCGGATGCTCTTGGCCGTCGAGGACGAAAACCCACGTCGACCCGCGCTTGGCGAAAAATGCGAAATGCTTTTCATCGGAACTCGCTTCCAGGTACTTGGCGTCGTCATACACTGCGCCTTGCTGTTTGCCGTCCAGCTTGACCGTCCGTTTCCCACTCACATTTTCGACCCAGGCTAGGTGCGAGAGCGTCACCAGCATATGCTTCAACTCGCTCCCCGGCGACATCTCGGCGATCAATTCCTCATGGAATGGACTTGCCTCCTGGCTTTGCGCGCTCTCTTCTTTCGCAGCGCGGCCGCGCGCTCCCGCCGCCGCATTGAACAACGCAATACAAACGGCGAGCCCCAGGAAGGCCGCTAGCGAAGCGACGCGATTTGGTCTGTGCATGACCGAACCTCCGCGCGAAGCGCCCAACGCAATTCATTCTGAATTTCCGATTTCAACTCGGTCTTGCGCAAAAATATATGCCTGCCGCCCTCTCACGTCAACCTCAAACGGCTTTGACCACGGTTGGATGGGCGCATGCTCCTCCTCGAGGCATTCGCTCCTTGTGAATCCCTCGACTTAGCCATATAACATCGATTGCGAAGAAACTTGGACGCTGGCGGAGTTGATTTAGGAACGACATGGAAAACGCAGCCCAACGGACATCTAGAGCGTAATACTCGTACACAAGCCCGCATTCGTGACACGCAACGTATGCTTTCCAGTCAGCCGTGGGCCACAGCGGTTGACCTAGCGATATTTCTGGAGGGTTGGGATAAGGGAGCAGAACGCGTGTTGGCGGAGTCTGACAAATCTTGCATTCAACGACCGGGAGAAGATACTTAGGCTGCATCTTGCACCTTAGCCGTAAGCCGTGCTCTGTCTGAAAAGCATCTGACTTAACCGCTCACCGCCTGCCTACCTTGCGTGTTTCCCAGCACACCCACAGAAAACTAGCTCCCAGCGCAAGGGCCGCGACTGCCATGTAATCCTTGATCGATGGGAAAGCGAGCGCCACTAAGAGCGGCAGAGCGACCCAGAGGAGCCGATACATCTTAAGCAGTGTTACGGACTGCATCTCCTGGACGATGTCGGGAGCAGGAGCCCGTGGTCGTTCGTAGGAGTACAGAATTGGCTCATCGGGGCGGAGCACCATAAGCTGGCCTGTCCGGGTCTCGGTGTAGAACTTGCGATACCAAAATCTTGTATTCGCCTCGCGCCAGTCTGAGTCGTTAAACCAAATGGAATCGGAATCGTCCTCACCTCGGAAAACCGTGGGGTCGAATCCACTGTCAAAGGTGTCGTTGAGGAGAATCTCCTCTCGGACGATCCTGTCGCCGCAGACAACGAAAAATCTGTAAATTTCGTGCGGGTCGTCGCTACACGAATCGCTGTCGTACCAGAACCAGAGAGTAGAAAACGGCCCAACGCCTTCCTTCTTCAACTCAAGCAGTGCCTTGAGGATTATGCAATTACACCAGGGCCCTCGAAAAGTTAGCTTCTCCGCGTCCGTTGTGATTCTGACACAGAAAGACTCCGGGCCGACTCCGAAGTGCTTGTCGGCTACGCTTTCATAGACCTTGCTCAGAGTAGTCGGGATTTGCTCTGCTTTTCCATCCGTAGAACGTTCTTGTGTCAGCGGAAGGTCCCAAACCTTGTCAACGTCGAGGGAGTATGCAGTAAAGCGAAAGCCCTCCCACTCTTTTGTCGGGTCTGCCCAAATGTGTCTCTTCATGGGAAGTAAGCCCTCGTGGCGATCATGCGCGAACAGGGGCACCGACTTTCATGGCGCAACTCGGCTTTGCGCCTCAGCCGAGATGAGCTTAATCCGTGAGAATTTACCGGAAACCACCCACGTCGAGCCGATCACCGACGGCTTGGCAGGCGACGGTGGAGGCGGAGGTGGGACCCGTGGCTCAATAGGAGCCTGCTGGGCCATCGCGCAAGGGCCTAAAAGCAGTGAAAAGAGCAGCCCCGATGGGAATCGCCTTGCCATGGGCACCGACCTCCAGCCAGGGATCAAGCTCTGCGAAGCTCACGTCAGGTAATTATCGGCAATCTGACCCGCACGGCTTGCCGTAGGCGGGCCGGTACCCTTCCTTCTGCGCCTGGCACTCGCCCATGTATTTCCCTTGCTTCGTCTTCCCGTACCACCGGCTGCCAGGACAGTGATAGACACCGCTCTTGGTGTTGACCCAGACCTTGACTTCCTTGCGTTCGGGCTGCTGTTGCGCGGCAAATGCGGAACGGAGAGGCGAGAAGCCGGATGGTGCCAGGCCAAAACCGGCTGCGATCAACAGGACGGCTAACCAGATCGGCGTGGGTTTCCTCATCGTGCCAACCTCGATGGGCGGCCATTATGTACCTTGTGCACGGTATCTACAAGGCAGGGTGAGCTACTTGACTCTTGCCCGTACCAGACCGCGTATCGCCGAGGGATGACAGCTTTTCAGCCAGATGCGCTGCGGCGGAGTTCGCTGACGCGCAGATTCGGGCCGTGAAGTCTCCGAATACGACGGTGTGAGGGCTGCCGCTAGCGGCCACCAGACATAAACGCGGGCTTTATCGAACGATTTTGCTTCTCGCTCACTGCTAGGGCCAAAGAAAGTGGAAGGATGTGAAAATTGGGGAATACGCAGCCTGCCCTGGACTGACAAACGACGTTAGTAAGGAAAGCCATTCTGCGCCCCTTCGCATCACCGTTCAGAACGCACCGCGCGGTCTGGCATGGGCGGCAACGAACTCGCGAGGAAGCAATCAGGCTCGGGGCCGGCGGCAGATGGAGCGATCCGAGCCTCGCAAACCGCGATGCGGGCTGATGGATGGAAGCCTCGTGCCTTTCCCTTTTCCACACGTCCTCCGAAATTCGCCAACCCCGTCTTGCTGGCTTAGACTACGATTATAAGGAGACGACTAAGATGGTTAGGGTACGAATCAGCGGAAATGAAAGGCAAGCTGTTCGTGGAATCAACTCAGGGGCGTTGGCGCTGTTGGCCGACGATTGCATGAAGCTTGCCGAACATCATCCAGAGATAGCAGAAGAGGCCATGTCATTGCACACCGAATGGGCGGCGCTTGTTGCGAAGTCCACCCCCGCGCCCATCCATCTCCGAGAAGCCGACTTGATCAACGCACAGGCCCGAGCACTTGCAGCCCGCATGTTCGAGTTCTTGAAGGCCAACTCCTAGCAAGCGGCAGGCGCGTTCTCATTTTGGGTGCCGGTGGGCGTCGAAGTATCCACCAAGAAAGTTGGCTATTTGAACTGCGCCCGTGATCGTTGAGACGAGAGCGGCGTACCATGCGACAACGGAGGCCGAGATAGTGAGCGTGAAATGTGGTTGGAGCATCGGCTGGAGCCACATTCTACATCAGCGGGCGGCCATTGAAACGGCCTATGAAGGTCGATTACTGCTTCGTTTTCCTCCCCGGCCTGGCCGTGGCGAGCGCCCTGCTCGCCTGCAGAAAGCGCGCTAGGAGCTACGAATGCTCGCGTTGCAGGGGCGATAGGCACGATTTGCGCTCGGAGAAGAGAGTCAAGAGCGTGGAATCCTCGTAACGTCGCCTAGGCGCTCGTTCCACGCGATCCCCGGATTTTAATCTTAAAATCGCTACCCAGATTGGTTTGAGAAACATGGTCCCACAGTGAGCTTCCGAGCAGCAAAATGTTACAAAACAAGAAAGCCGCCCATGTCGGAGCGGCTTCTAAGTTGTTGATTCTTGGAGAGCGATTCCAGAAAAAAGTTACAGAATAGCCAGAATGTAACCTCAGGCGAAGGCTGTCATCAGGGCTTCTTGCGCCGACTCGTTCGCCTGTCTGTCAGAAATGTGAGTGTAGATCATCGTGTTCGAGATGTTCTTGTGACCGGCCCGACGCTGGATCGCGTAAACGTCCGCATGCTGCGACGCCATGATGCTGCATAGGCTATGACGCAGGATATGAGGGTGAGCCAGCTCCGGGGAAACGCCAGCGGCCAGCGCGTACTTGCGGAACAGGCGAAGCAGTTGCATCCGCGTCAGCATGCCACCCTTCTGCGAAGGGAAAAGGATTTGCGAGCCGTCCTCGACCCGTTCCCGGAGCCAAGAGCGCAACGCGAGAACCTCATCTAAGATCGGCTCGCCTTTGTGCCTGTCGAGGCTCTGGACGCCGGAGCGGGAGCCTTTGACGCGGTTAATCGTAATCGTAAAATTTTGTAGATCGATGTCGGCCAGCTTGAGATGACGCGCTTCTTGGCTCCTCAGCGCATGGCGAAACGTCAGCAACAACAAACACCAGTCTCGCGTTGAACAGCCGCGAGCTTCTTTAAGAATTGATTTAACCTGTTCAGTGGTAAGAGTATTGATAGCCATTGCTCGAAGTCTCCTTTCGGGTTGTGGTCAGAAGCCGTTCGGTGTTTCGAGCACCGGGCGGCTTCGCTTCTTTTTCAGCGACGCCTACGCGCCTTTGCCCCTCGTGGATAGTTGCGCGGTTCCACTTTCAAGACTTCGGCGACATCAGCGTCAGTCCAGAGCCGAACGCCGGCAGCACGAATCACGGCGGGCGCTTTGACCCTCTCCTCGGCAATCCACGCCTGCAACGTCTGCCGCGAGATGCCCGCTCGTTTTGCGACCTCCCGCGTAGTGTAGAGCCTCGGACTCACGCTTCTCTTATAGCACAGCTTTACAGCCTTGTAAAGATAAAGTATACTGTGTTCAAGAAAAAGCCCCGGCCAGAACCGGGGCAAGAGGCAATTACATGGACAGGGGCCACGGTACAACAGAACAGCATCCCGGCGCAATCTGGCGAGACTTGCGCGACGAGTTCATGCAACTGGAAAATCAGGCGCTCGCCATGAGCTGCACCCTGAGCGTCTACCATGAAGCAGATCCCGAGTTGAAGCCGACGCCCGAGGCCCAGGCGACGTTTGAGAAAAATGCGCGTTGGGCAACCTTGTTCGATCCCCATGGTGAGGTTCCAGAGATAGTCGAGACCTGGATCACCAAGGAGGGCTACTCCTGTCTTCTCAAGACCCAGGCCGTGAGCGCGGACTTCCTTGACCGGTTCCGGACTCTAGCGACGCGAGCATGGTTTGCCCTGGGCGCTCCGAAAGGGGCCGAGCCGTTTAGGTTCTGGCTGCAAGAGCTGATTGGGAGCGGGCTGCTTGTCCATCGCGCTTGCAAGACTTCGGCTACCGCTTGCTCACAGCGAGAAAGAGAGGCGGTCGAAAACGCTGCAAAAAAGTCGGGGCTTCCGCTGGCGGGGCAACCGACGCCGCAGCCGCTTACGAATCGCGAACAGAAACTTTGGGAAGTCATCCAGGGTGGCACTACTGGCCTACAGTATTGCCGCGAGGTAGATCACGCGGGCATTGCGCCACCAAGAAAGGGGATTTGGAAAGAAGGCCCACGCAACTACGAGGGAGCTTACAAGAGTAGCGACCAGTTGCGTCACTGGATTCAGAACGAGAAGTCCAAGATTCGACGCAAAGCGGAACTCACCGGCGCGCTCTCTAGCTAGTAAGTCCATCCTTTCACAAGACCCGCGTAAAACCTGCCTGAAGCCGCTGTTTTCACTATCTGAGAGTCCTTCCTATACTGGACAGACCGAGCCTTGCTCGTAAAATCGGCCCCATGACCGCGAGGACCGATAAACCACTGCTGGTTTCGATTCCCGAAGCCGGCTTCCAACTGAGTCTTCCAAACGAAGAGATCGCTGCACTCATTCACGATAGCGAGTTAGTCGCCGTGAAGGTCAGAGGTCAGGTGCTGATCGTTTACGACTCACTCACGGCCTTCACGCGTCGGGCGCGACGGAACAGCGCAGTTACCGAAGTGGTTCGGGCTTAGGCAGGAGTACATGCCAGCACAGGAGCTTCTTAGTTCAAAAATGTCAAGCGCCGGGGGGTTCATTCCCGGCGCCTGGCAAATTCGCGAGCTTGCTTCGACGGCGGCTCGCAAAAGGAGACAACGATCGTGGAAAGACTAAACCAAGTCCCTCACCTAAGTAAAGCGCACCAACGACAATTGCCATACGACCCGCTTGCGGTGTGTTGCCCGAGATGCGGATCATACATTGAATTTCCATGTAGATCGACCAGGGGCCGGACGCTTCACTATCCTCACCACCAGCGCACGGAGCTGGCCGCCTCCGAGTTTCGCTCGGACGCCCGCCTGGCGATTCTGAACTCTATTCGCCGCACGGCTCCCGCGGCAATGGCGGGTGCCCGATGAGCGCACGGTCTCAGGCCAGCGGAATCTTAGACGTTAAAAAGGAATCTCCGCGCGGACGGCCTGCCTTCGCCGAGGCATATCAGCGGATCGAGTCCATTCTTGAATCTGGTCCGTTCATCCCAGGCACGCGAGCCGTGCATCGTGCTCATCCGCTGCAGAACGAGCGCGAGGATGTCGAGCGCAAGCCTCGCCCAGAGCAGGCTTCCTTGTTTGACCAGCGCAGTCATCAGTTGGAAGAAAAGGCCGCGCCGCTGTTCGCGGAGGTGCGGGAATGACGAACGCTTGGTACGCGCACTATCCGGGCGATTACGGCCGGGACACGGCGCACCTTTCCCTGATCCAGCATGGCGCCTACCGTCTCCTGCTCGATCATTACTATGCGACTTCCGCCCCGCTTCCTGCCGACATAGCCGCTCTGTACCGCATCTGCCGAGCTTTCGACCAAGCAGAGCGGGATGCCGTTGACCATGTGCTTTCCCGGTTCTTCAGTCTTCAGAGTGATGGCTACCACAACGCGCGGGCCGATGTGGAGATAGTGAAGCGGAATGAGCACCACGAGCGACTGGCGAACGGAGCACGCAAGACAAATGTGCAACGCTGGGGGTATCGCCTAGCGACTCGCTCAGCGACTCGCCCAGCGCTCGCAAGACCACAACCACAGTCACAACCAAAGAGGAAAACCCCTGCCGCGAAATCCATGCGTCCCGCTGATCTCCGCTATCAACAATTCGTAGATTTTGCCTACGAGAATTTCGAGCAAAAGCACGGGCAGGGGCCAGACTGGAAGGGAAGGGACTGGAAGGCTCTGCAAGACCTTCTTGGCAGGAATAAGAAGATCAGCCTCGAAGAGATGAAACGGCGTTGGAAAAACTACCTCGCAAGCACCGAGTTGTTCATTGCGAAGCAGGGAGACTCACTCGGATATTTTTGTACACATTTAGATTCATTCATCAGCGGCCCGCTTGCGGTCTCGAACGGGAAAGGGACGCAAGGCCGCGCCGACGCGGCGGGGCCTGAGTTTCACGGGGAGATCCCTCTCTTGGAGGCTGAGCCGTGGGCGAAGTAGTGATCGAGCGCAAGCTGCCGCAAGACGAGGACGCGGAGCACGGCATTCTCGGCGCGATCATCATTGAGGCCAAGGGATTCGAGGATGTTTTCGATCGGCTGCGCCCAGACGACTTCTCCGACACTCGGCGCCGGCTGATATACAGAACCCTTCGCAAGTTGCGTGAGAGCGGAAAGCCAACCGATTCCCTGGCGCTCCACAACGCTCTCGTGGCAAGCGGCGAATTGGAAGCGGCTGGCGGAGTCTCCTATACCGCAACGCTCGGTGATGGACTTCCAAGGGTCTGCCATCCGGAGTACATGGCGTGGCTTGTGAAGGAAAAGGCCATTAAGCGCCGCGTGATCCATCTCGCCGACGCAATCCAGCAAGAGGCCTTCGAGGACAACGAGATCTCCGACGCCGTTCTAGACCACGCCATCGAGCAATTCTCCGAATTGGCCCGCGATCGCGAGGCCAGCCGCGACGATGGGCAGACTCACTTCGATGCTGCTGGCCAAGCGCTCATGGAACTCGGCGAGAATCCTGGACCGAGGATTTACAGCGACGTTGACGAACTCGATCGCTATACGGGCGGTTTCCGGCCCGGCGAGCTTGTCGTCATAACCGCGGAGACGGGCAGCGGGAAGACTCTTCTCGCTCAGCAAACGCGCGCCAGGGCTTGCCGCGACGGGTTCCATTCTCTGTTTTGTTCGGCGGAGATGCTTGCTCCGCATCTCAAGCGGCGCGAGCTGGCGGCGGAAGCGGATGTTGCTCCGGCGAAGATGCGCCGCGACGACCTGCTCACGCCGGAGGATAGACAAGCATTGCTCGAGGCGGCGGCGCACGAATGCAAGCTCTGTCGAATCCTCGACGGCGAGTTGGATCTTCCCCGCATCCGGCGTATCGCTCGGGCAATAAAAGGCAAGACCGGGCTGGAGCTGGTCGTGCTCGACTACGACGAACTGATCGAGGCCCCCGGCGCGAACGAGTTCGAGCAGCAGCGGAACCTCGCGCGGGGAGCCAAATCCCTGGCGATGGAGCTCCGCTGCGTCGTCATCCTCATCTCGCAACTGCGGAAAGTGCTCAGCGGCGAGGACGTGCGGCGGCCCAGCCTCCAGCGCGTTTACGGAACCGGGGCGAAGGTCAAGCACGCAAGCATCGTGATCCTAGCCGACCGGGAATACGTGCGCGAGATGAGCGGCGATGAGAAGGAAGCCCAGCTCTTCGTACTCAAGAACCGCGACGGCCGGGTAGGCAGAATCAACGCGGCGTTCGACATCCGCAAGCTACGCTTCATCAGCCGTGAGGAACATCCGGGAAGCGAAGTGCGCGACCACAAAGCCGCGGCTACTGGTGAGGACGAATCATGAGCGAGCGCCAGAAGCGCACGGGGTTCTGTCGGCAAAGGCTCGCTTGTTAGATTTTAACAGTTAAAAAATCCTTGCGAGGTAGATAGGAATCATGCAGCTAACTTCGGAACGAAGCTACGCGCTGCTCAACAGGTTCGGAGTTTTTGCCCGAGAAGTTTGCGACAAATGCGGAGCGATTCTTAGCGCAGTACGTTTCACGCGGAAAGATGAATCGGGAGCGTGGTGCAGCCGCGAATGCAGGGGCGATTCCGAGAGGACTGCGATCCGTAAGGGTGGACGGCCACGCAAGTACAAGACGGATGATGAGCGGCTGCGGGCCGTACGACGCCAGAACGCAGAAAGGCAGAAAGCATTTCGCACGAAAGCGCAGCGTAACGGAAAACCGCGCGCGGGAGCCAAGAGTAACGGGGAATCACCTCGCAGCGTTCATGAAACAAAGGACTTACGGGAGCAAAATCGGCTTTCTCGTATAGCAACACTTAACCGGCCCGATTTGCCTGTCTACGAGGCCGAGGGCGTGGAGTAAGATGCATCGCCTAATGATCGAGCGGGCGTTGGAAATTTCACGCAAGCGCCGGGTCTATCTCGACGCGATGCGCAAAGCGATCCGCTTGGGCGACAAAGAGTCTGTTTTTGAACTCGCGAGGAAATTGACGGGGTTGAGCGGTGAAAAACGCCATCGAACTGATCCGGGTGTCAACTGAAGGGCAGGCCGGTGAGGACCGCGCGGGGATCCCCGCACAGCGTGACGCGAATCGCCGCACTGCGGCAGCCTACGGCCTCACGATCGTGAAGACCATCGAGATCGTGGATGTGTCGGGCGCCGCGGTGCTCAGCTCGCCCCAGATGCAGGAACTCCTCCGCATGATGGAGTCGCCGGAGATCCACGGCGTTGTGACGAAGGAATTTTCCCGCCTGATGCGTCCAGAGAAGTTCACCGACTACGCCCTGCTCCAGCAATTCATCGACACGGAAACGATTCTCTATCTGCCTGACGGCCCGATAGACTTAGCCTCCAAAAGCGGCCGGCTGCTTGGCACGATCCGCGCGGCCCTCGCAGGTTTAGAGAGACGCGAGATCATCGAGCGCATGAATGACGGGAAAGAATCTATGCGGAGGGCGGGCAAGCACCCAGGCGGCGAGTCGAGCTTGCCGTACGGTGTTGCCTACTCGCCGAAAACCGGCTGGTCTTACACGGCGGACGCGGAGAAAGTGCGGACAGCCTTCCGCCTGTTCCTCTCGGGCGAAACCAGCTACACGATTCTCTCTCAAAAGTTGCACATCCCCAGAACCAACGTGCGCTTCATCCTGGAGAACCCCGTTTACACCGGCTGGCGGATATACCGGGAAAAGCGCGATCCTTCCGCGTCCGGCTACGTGAGCCGACCCGGAGGGCTGCAAGGCTACCGCCGGAAGGTCCGGCGCGCCCCGGATGAAGTGATCCGCGTCCGCGTGCTCGACGCCATCGTGAGCGAAGCGGACTTCAACCGCGTGCAACAGATGATCGAATTGAAAAGGCAGAAGCACTGGCGCTCTTACGCCGGTGCGCCCTATCGCTACACCTACAACGGTTTCCTCACCTGCGGAGATTGCGCGAGCTTGCTGTACACCCACACGTCGAAGCACGACTTTTACGTTTGCAAGTCGCGGAACACGCGGGAGGCTCGGCTTCGCGCTGCCCGCGGTTTGGTCCCTTGCTCGAACCGCTACATGCTGCGGAGGAAACTCGAACCGAAGATAGACTTCCTGCTCGGCGAAAAGCTCCGCGAGCCCGAGTTTCTTTCGCGCGTGGTGGATGAGTTCAACAACGGCACGCAGAGCACGGCGAGCACAGCGGATCGGGAGCGATCCGTCATCAGCGGGAAGTTGGCCTCGCTCGAAGCCAAGAGGCAACGGATACTTGAGGCGTTTTTCGACGGCGCGATCGACAAACCGGAGCGCGACAGCCGAATTGCTCAAGTCGATGCGGAAGTCTCCGCGTTCCAGAAAATCCTTCTCGACACCATGCCGCAAGCCACGGACGTGACAACCGAGCGAGAGATCGGGCAGGCCCTGGAGCCGTTCGCGGAGTGGGAGTTTTTGGAGCGCGAGGATAAGCGCGCCCTGCTCGCGGCGCTCTGTCCGGAGATTCGAGTTGAGCGTTACGTCGTTAAGTCCTTGATGTTAAATTTACTTGCGGAAGGTAGTAACGAAGTCAGACAACCGAGGACGGCTGCGTGACGATTGCCCGAGCCGCCATCTCCGTCAGCTTTCCGGCACGGTTCATGCTCGCCGCGGCGATGAACCCCTGCCCTTGCGGCTTCTTCGGCGATCCCACCCGCGAATGCCACTGCTCGCCGCCGCAGATCCAACGCTATGTCTCGAAAATCTCCGGGCCGTTGCTCGACCGCATCGATATCCACATCGAAGTGCCCGCCGTAAAATACAAAGAGCTGCGTGGTGATTCCCCGGTGGAAAGCTCCGCGGAGGTGCGCGAGCGTGCGTTACGCGCCCGAGCCATCCAACTCCAGCGGTTCGCCACGGAAAAGAGCATCTATGCCAATGCCCAGATGTCACCGAAGCTGTTGCGCAAATATTGCGGGATTTCCGCGGAGGGTGAAAAGTTGCTCGAAAACGCGATCCTGCGGCTGGGACTTTCGGCCCGGGCGCACGACCGAATCCTGAAGGTATCGCGAACGATTGCGGACCTCGACGCCTCGCCGGGTATCGAGCCGCGCCACCTGAGCGAAGCAATCCAGTACCGTACCCTCGACCGCACCTACTGGGCATAGCGGTTGCATGGAGCGGCAATCCGCACCTGTCTGCAGTGCACGTTGAAACTAAAGAGGGAGGTGGGGCCGGTGCCCGCCCGCACTGTCTCATTGACTTCGGCGGAGACGCTGTGCTACGGATACAGGGCCTTATGGGCACAGATTGACCCCTTCTGGATGGCCGAACAGACCAAGCGAATTGAGGTGACGCTGGAGACGCTGTTGGACAGCGTGGACCTGGCCGAGCATATCACTCTGCGCATTGCGGATGCCGCCGGCTTTGAAGAAGAGGACTGTCACAAGATCGGCATGTCAGTGCGCGAGGGTGTGATCAACGCCTACAACTATGGGAACCAGCGCGAGCGCAGCAAGAAAATTTTTTTAACGGTCGAGCTTGAACCTGAAAGGATGATCATCCGCGTTCTGGACCAAGGGCCCGGCTTCGAAGTGAAGGAAATCCCGGATCCGCTTTCGGAGGAGAACCTACTGCGAACCTCCGGACGCGGGTTGTTCCTGATGCGCGCGTTCATGGATGAATTCGAGGTGCACCGGGGCCGCAACGGAGGCGCTGAACTGGTGATGATCAAGCGGTTTCCCAAGCGCAACAACGGCAGGCAGCCGGCGCAGGAGTAAGGAGGGCTGATTCCATGAACCTGGAAGCTACCCCGCGCGAAATCGATGGCATCGTAATCATCGATTTGAGCGGGCGCATCACCCTGGGTGAAGGCAGCGCACTGCTCCGGCGGATGGTGCACGAGCTGCTTCAGAATGGGCAGAAGAAAATCATTTTGAACCTGGCCGATGTGAACTACATCGACAGCTCCGGGATCGGCGAGTTGGTGAGCGGCTTTACGACCGCCCGGAATAACGGGGGCGAGCTGAAGCTGCTCCACTTGACGAAGAAGGTGCACGACCTGCTGCAAATCACCAAGCTATACACCGTCTTCGATGTCCACTCGGACGAGCGGACCGCCGCCGCCAGCTTCCGGTAGACGGCTTAGCACGATCCTCCGGCCGCCTCGTCTTTCCTGCCCGGAACAGCCTGTCTCATTCGCGTTTTCTCTGCCTCCCCGTACAGCTTACGCACCGTACTCTGGACAGTCTCAACTTCAGTGTGCCAAAATCGGTTTGCTTGGGAAGGTCTTGTAATACCGTAGGAGTGCAGAGTTCGCCCGCAACGGCTCTTTTGTACTGCCCACTGGCGTTACAAGCACCAAACCGCAACATCAATGAAAGAGGAGTGGAACGTTGGCCAGAGAACAAGGTGTCGTGAAGTGGTTTAACGCGTCCAAGGGATATGGGTTCATCCAACGCCAGTCGGGTGAGGATGTTTTTGTCCACTACTCGGCTATTCAAATGGATGGGTACAAATCGCTGGCGGAAGGGCAGCTGGTGGAGTTCGAAGTGAAGCAGGGCCCCAAAGGCTTCCAGGCCGAAAACGTCACCAAGGTTTAGGACAAACCGGATTTTGAGCCCTGCTCGCTGCCACGAGCAGGGTTCTTTTTTTCGGTGGGGCGCCACAAGGGGGGTGCGGCAAGGGCGGGCGGCCTTTTGTGGTACGATGGATTTCTTCGCGCCGCGAAGAGGAGTCTCGATGGCGCACATTTCGCGCAAAGAGCTGAAAAAAGACGAGGTCCGGGAGACCCTGGTCCACGGTGCCGAAGCCGTCTACACGCACCAGAAGCTCGTGGCCTACATCGTGGGGATTGCGCTGATCGCCGCGATCGTTGTGTTCGGCTGGCGGTTTTACAGCCAGCGGCAAACGATGAAGGCGTCAGCGGCGCTCGACGATGCCCTGAAAGTCTATAACGCGCGCGTCCGCGCAGCCGGAGAGCCGGAAGAGCCTGGCGAACTCAGCTACATGATTGAGAAGAACAAGTACGAGGACGCATCCAAGAAACTCATTGAAGTGGCGCAACGCTATCCGCGGACACGGCCGGGGCAACTGGCCCGTTACTACGCCGGTCTAAGCTTTGAGAAGCTTGGCCGTGATGCCGATGCGCAGAAATGGCTGCAGGATCTCGCGAGCAGCGGCGATGACGAGTTTGCCGCACTGGCGCGCTTTGAGTTGGCTCAAATCGCCGACCGGACGGGCAAGCCAGACGACGCGGTGAAACTGTATCAGCAACTCATCGCCAAGCCCACCGCCCTCGTCCCCAAGCCGGTAGCGATGCTGGCCCTTGCTGATCACTGGCGCAAGACGAATCCCGCCGAAGCTGCGAAACTATACAACCAGATTAAATCCGAGTTCCCCGACACCGCAATCGGGCAGCAGGCGGACCAGGAGCTTGAGCTCCTCCCGAGCAAGACCTAGCTGTTCGCAAGCCTCGCCACGCCCTGCGAGCTTCCCAGTCAAAGCCTGGAATGGTCTAGAATGTCGCCAATGCCGCTTGCCCCGTATGCGATGGAAGTGAGCCGCTCGCGCGGCCGCCGCTACCCTGAGCCTGCTCATTCCTACCGCAGCGACTACGCCCGCGACCGCGATCGTGTCATCCACTCGCGCGCCTTCCGGCGTTTGGAGGCGAAAACGCAGGTCTTCACCACTCGCTACTCGGACCATTTCCGCAACCGGCTGACGCACACGCTCGAAGTCGCGCAGATCGCACGCACCGTGGCGGGCACGCTTGGCTTGAACACAGACCTTGCGGAAGCGCTTGCACTTGTCCATGACATTGGCCATCCGCCGTTTGGCCACGCGGGCGAGAAGCGGCTTGACGAGCGAATGCGCACTTTTGGCGACCGCTTCGACCACAACCTGCACGCCCTGCGCATCGTGGAACAGTTCGAGCAGCGCTATCTCGATTTCCCCGGCCTGAACCTTACGTTTGAGGTCCGCGAAGGCATCATCAAGCATTCGCGCGATTACGGCGCCGATGAATTTCCTGAGCTTGCGGAATACTTGCTCGACTTGCGGCCGCCGCTGGAAGCGCAGTTGATTGACCTGGTGGACGAAATCGCGTACAACACCGCAGATTTGGACGACGGCTTCGAAGCGCATCTGCTCGAGCTCGAGCCGCTGATCGAATCCGTGCCGGCGTTTGCCGAACAATATGCGGACGTGGATCACCGCTACCCCAGAGGCCGGGCGAAGCTGAAATTCAACGAAGCGCTGAAACGCGTGCTCGACGGCCTGGCTACTGATTTGATTGAGTTCACGCGGCGGCAGATTGCCACGAGCGGTGTTGCCAGCGCCGAAGACGTGCGCCGCCTGGCGAAGCGCCTCGCCGGGTTTTCACCTGGAATGGCAGAACAGAACGCAGCGCTGAAGCACTTCCTTTATACGCGGCTTTACAATCATCCCGCAATCGTCGTGGACCGCGAGCGTTCCGTTCAGGCGCTGGATGAGCTCTTTGGGTTTTTCTTGGAGCAACCAGCAAAGATGCCGCCCTACTATGCGGCCCAGGTGGAACGAGAACCGCGCCACCGCGTCGTTTGCGATTACATTGCCGGCATGACCGATCATTTTTTGCTTCGCCAGCACTACGAACTGGTTGGGGCCATAGCCGCCCGCCCCGCCGATTGAGAATGAAGGTGAACTCTTTTGGAGGGATTTAACCCAATGAATAGATTTCTCTTAATGGCAGTAATCGTCCTGGCTCCAAGCAGTTTCTTGCTAGCGGGCCCGAAAGACCCACAGGCGGAGTCGATCATCTTGCTGAAGGCAGATGAGGCGTTCGACGCTGCGACCGCTGCCCAAGGCGTCAAAGGGTTTGCGTCCTTCCTGGCAGAGGACGTGGCCACCTTGCGCCCCGACAAACCCATCATCACCGGAAAAGATGCTATGACCGCACTATGGACCCCCCTGCTGAGTAATCCGAGCCTGACGATTCGCTGGAAACCACTGAAGGCTTCGCTATCGGGCGGCGGCGACCTTGGCTACACCGTAGGCACTTATGAGATTACGAGCAAGGATGAACAAGGGACGCATGTTGTTGCCACAGGCAAATATGTAACTATCTGGCGGAAGCAGGGCGATAGCTCATGGAAAGTTGCTTTTGATTCGGGCGTCGAAGACACAGCGGCGCAGAAGGCCAAGTAGCGTAAGTTCTAGTACTTAGGGGAGGGGGGCCTTGCGGTGACGAAGAAACCGTGCGTGAAAGCCATTGACGGTTTGGCCGCCCTTGATTGTCCACTTGCCCGGTTTTCTTGACAATGAGGGGGTCAGCCTTATAATGGCGTTTCCCTTCGGGGGCTTCGGAAGAGCCCATGTTTATCGACGTTAATGAACTCGCGATCCGCAAGAACCGGATCCGCAAAACTTACGAGCCGGGAACGCTGGATTTCCATTCCGGCGAGTTTCGGCAAGTCGAACCGCTTGAAGTGCGGGGTACCGCAGAGCTGGTAGACGGGCAAATCCGCATCACCGGCTCGCTACACACCCGGCTGGAGCTGATCTGCGCGCGGTGCCTCGATACCGTGCAGGAAGAAGTGAACAGAGACTTCGATTTGTACTACCGGCCCATGGCTACCATCGCGAAAGATGAAGAGGTACACCTGAACGACGACGAGACGGAAATTGCATTTTATGAGGGCGATGGCCTGTTTCTCGCAGATGTCCTCGCCGAACAGGTGAACCTGGCGCTCCCGATGAAAGTGATTTGCCGGAGCGACTGCCGGGGCTTGTGCCCCCACTGTGGTGTGAACTTGAATCACGAAGAGTGCCGCTGCGAAACTCATGCCGCCGATCCGCGACTGGCGCCGCTGGCGCGTCTGAAACAGGACTGGTTCAAGAAACAATAGCCAGAAGAAATCCATTGCGAGGCCCGCGATTTGCCGGAGCCTGAGGAGTTTGAATGCCCAATCCAAAGCGACGTCACTCGAAATCGCGTAAGAACAAGCGGCGCGCGCACGACCATCTGACGGCACCGTCACTGGGTGAGTGCCCGAACTGCCACGAACGAAAGCTGCCCCACCGCGCCTGTCCCCATTGTGGCTACTACAAGGGACGGGAAGTGATTGACACGTCGGCCTGATCGTCCTAAGTTTCCCGGGAACTGCCTTCCTCTTACGAGTGAAGAATGAATACTATCGCCCTGGACGCCATGGGAGGCGACCATGCCCCCCGCACCGAAGTCGAAGGGGCGGTCCTGGCGGCGCGCGAGCTGGGGGTGCGCGTCCTGCTGGTGGGAATCGAGGAAACGGTTCGCCAGGAATTGGCCAAGCTTCGGCCCCGCGACCTTCCCATTGAGATCGTCCACGCGAGTGAAGTGATCACCATGCGGGATTCGCCCTCGCATGCGTTTCGGAAGAAGCGGGATAGCTCTGTGCATGTGGCGTCGAAGCTGGTCCGCTCCGGCCAAGCTGACGCCATGGTTAGCGCCGGCAACACGGGCGCCGTGATGGCGACGGCGCGGTTTGTGCTCGGCACGCTGCCTTCGGTGGACCGGCCCGCGCTTGCGGCGCCGTTTCCCACCTCGCGCGGCGGCGTTTCGGTGCTGCTCGATGTTGGCGCGAACGTGGATTCGAAAGCGACGCAGATCGAGCAATTCGCGATCATGGGCGAAATCTACTATCGGGCGATTTTCGGCACGCGCCGGCCACGTGTGGCTTTGCTTTCGATCGGCGAAGAAGAAATGAAGGGCAACGAGCTGACTCGCGAGGCGCACAACCGGCTCAAGCAGACTTCGTTGAACTTCACGGGCAACGTGGAGGGGCGCGACGTTTTTGCCGGCAACGTGGACGTGATTGTTTGCGATGGGTTCATCGGCAACATCGCCCTGAAAATCAGCGAAGGCCTGGTGGAGCACGTCGGCGTGCTGCTGAAAAAGGCGCTGCTCAGCTCCTTGAGCTCGCAGGTCGGCTACGTGCTGTCGCGCAAGGCGTTTCAGGAATTCAAGAAGAAAATCGACTATTCCGAATACGGCGGCGCGCCCCTGCTCG
>Ga0187846_10000581_pt1 | contig 21018 bp, 18 predicted proteins | sample TC_taG_FD_161473 | JGI IMG/M metagenome (GOLD analysis project Ga0187846, IMG submission 161473) | Biofilm microbial communities from the roof of an iron ore cave, State of Minas Gerais, Brazil - TC_06 Biofilm (v2) | ecosystem: Environmental > Terrestrial > Deep subsurface > Cave > Wall biofilm...
CAGCCCAACCTTGATGCAGTTGCCGTCCCAGCCGTAGGGAGGGCGTTCGAACTTGCTGCGCAATTGATCGGCAGGAATAGCCCCCTGGTCGTCGCTTGCCTGGGGCAGACTTACACGCAGTGTACTGATCAGCATATGGCTCCCGTTCAGCGTGCCATCATTTTTGTAGACGCCCAGATTCTGTAAATCAGTATTGGTCGTATTGCCGCCCAGAGCCGCCTTGACTGCTGTCTCTTCATTCATAATGCGATACGGCACCTCAGAAAAGCGGGAATAGATACTGGGAAGGAGCTGGCTGAGCGTTTTACGCACGGCATCGCTGGCGTTGTCTCCATCGAGCAGTTGATAGTCTGAGCCACGGAAGAAGATCGTCCCGCCTCTCACAGCCTGTGTAAGAAGATGGCGCACCTCATTTTTGTAGCTTGGCAGGTCAACCTGCTTGGCCTGCCGTGCCACCTCCCCTTCGGGGGTATTGGCTTGGTTGGCTAGTACCTGGTTGGCAATCTCTTCCGTTGCTAGCGCGAGTGCCAGTGCTCGTCTCAAGCCCTTTGTTTCAGCCATGCGAAAGAAAAGATTATCCGGGTCCTGCTGCGACCGCTGCTTCATAACTGTGTCATCAGCGATCTGTGGTTCAAGGGCCCGTTGAAATGGGCTGTAGACATGGATGGTGACCGGCATCGAAGGATTGCGTACGCCACGACCATCAATTTCAAGTTTGAGCCGTATTTCGCGACCTGCGAGAGACACCTGGTCAAAGCGGAGCGCATCCTCCCCCTCATATTCTCGTAACTTTTGGCTTAACTCATAGGTCTGATTAGATAACTCTTCCTGGCGTGAGCGTACCTTGTCCTGGAAACTGCGCTGCTGGGTATTCAGAAAGAGATAGGTTTCTCCCACCTGCTTGGCATATCCTGCTGCGACGAGTCGCTCTAACTCATGCTTGACTTCCATACGCCGTGAAGCGAGGTTGATATCGAGCGAGTCGACCAGGGCGCGTGTGACATTTTCAAGCGTACAGGGGATGTAGGGAATCTGGCCAAGTAAGTACAAAGCCCGAGCTACCTGCGTTGTGAAAGGGGTCGCATCGGAAACAGTCGTGATGATGCGATTGATATCGGTCCTGGTTTCAATTGGTGCATCGCTGGCGAGCTGATCATACAGGTCTGCCAGGCAGAGGATGCGACCAACAGGGGTATTCAGCAGTCCAGGTGTGTCGATAATACCTCCCTGGACGACGCCAATCATCGTGCGGTTCGAGCCGGTGAGCGCTTCGTCGCGCCCGGTCGCCTGGGCAATGCCTTTGACCACATTGGGAATAGCCACCACCGTCCAGGGGAAATAGGGATAGAAGCGCGCGAAGTTCTCTCCATCCGGGGCGGGAAAGACACGTTGTGCCTGTTGTACCGACCCCAGGTCGGTGATCTCGCCGCTTCTCTGGTCAAAGCGCCGGGTCAAGTCAATGCGTGCGGACTGTGTTTTACGTAAAAGGCGCTCTTCAACCACCTGGTTGATATCTTCATTACTGAGTTTACACTGGAGGGCGAAGCGCTGGTTAATCTTGGCATATTGCTCCTGCTGGACGTTCTGTTGCAGCTCCTGCACATCGCCATGCGCCGTGACTGCCATCCAGATACGCCCGTGACCAGCCTGGGCAGCAGTCTCGACTAGCGCCTGCACCTGCATGGTACGCTCATTGACATTGCCACTGGCGATCCACTGTCCAAGTTCATCCAGTTGTAGCAGCAGTTTATGCCGGCGTCCTGCATTGTCCCTGTCAACACACCAGCGCCGCAGTCGATCAATGAGCATAGCTGGTGTAATGCCAGTTTGTACGGCGCTCATGACTGCTCGTTCAACGGCCTCGGGCCCGCCCTTAAAATGCTCTGGTAGGACGGTGGCTGCCGCTTGATAGAGCACATCATTATAGAAGTCAGGATCGTTCGCGACATCGCTCCACTCAACGCCACTCAGTTCGCTCGCTACGCGATGAAACTCGCTGCTTAGGCCCTGTCTGTCCAACTGATATTCAACTGCCCAGGCAAGGGGCCAGTTATGGGTGTAGCCATGCTCTTTGGCAAAGAGCCTGAAGACAATCAGCGCCAGGGGTTCATTGCTACTCGCCAGTTGTGCGTGAAGGTTGCCGCCGATGACCGAAGTGGAGAGTTTTTGCCGGCAAATCGCCAGAAAACGCTCCAGGTCGGTTCGTTCCTCGCTGTGACTAGGCAGGCGACTGAGAAAGACCCGGTGCACTGATTCGCCTAGCAGTTCACCGCCTTCTAGCAGCACGCCCAGTTCCTTCATCAGCAACGACTTGCCTGAGCCAAAAAAACCGCTGATCCAGATCCCAATCCCCTGTTCATCTTCACGATCAAAGGCATCGCTATACGCTTCGAGCACGCGATGGAGATAGGTTTCCCATTGAGGAGTGACGACCAGGTTCTTTAACTCACCAAGCAGGACGGCAGGATTGCGGTCAGCTACTTTGACCACAGGCTCAATGCGTTCTTGAATAGTTGTAGCAAAGATCTCGCGTATCAGCATTACATTTCCTCCCCCCGGTAAAAATCGAGACGGAGCCGCTCTTGTCCTAAAAACAGATAGCGGCGGCTGGTTTGTGGTGGACGAATGCCAGGTATCAGCAGCACAATAGGAACAATGGTATTCGTTGTGGGATCACGCGGTTCCTGTTCGGCCAGAAATTCCATCAGCGCTGTTGGGTTTCCTATAGGATGGAGCGCTGCCAATCCACGCAGTACGACCACCGGCTTTCCTCCCTGTTCTATAGTTTCCTCCAGCCTTGATGCGATTTCATGGTTGAGTGTGCGTGCCCATAGTCGCATGATGGCCACAGTCGTACTGCTCTGCTTGAGGGGATCATTCAGTAGTTGTTGACGACGTTCCTCCTGCCCGGCCAGGCTTTTGATCGTCAGCGGTAAGAGATCGACATGGTGAAAGCAGAGCGTCGTATCGCTACGTAACTGCTCATCGATCATGCGCTGCACAGTTCGCTCTTGTTCTGGCGGATAGACAAAGTAGACGTAGGGTCGCCCACTGCTATGACCAATCCCATCATAGGCGGTATGCAATCGATACATAAGCACATCAAGTCTCTGCTGAAGATCATCACTCATACCACAGGCTCCTGAAGGTTAAACGCGTTGATTGCCTTCTGTGCGCGAGTTGCATCCCAGAGCCAGAGTTGCCAATCAGCATGAGGTGATACTTGCTCCGGCGTGATACCTTCTTCTTGTAAAAGACGGACCAGGTGTCGTACCACAGTAGGTGGCACAATAGGTTCGATGATCTGCTTGGCCACTTTGCCTTGAAGTAAGCCAAAGTCACGCATGGCTGCGAGTGCATGGCGAGATAGCCTTACCCGCGTCGAATAACTCCATCTGGCTACCTCTGGATGAACCGACTGCATGTCATCAAGGAAACGTTGTATATCAGCTGTAATCAACTCGCGTTCGCCAGCAGTCCACTTTGGTACAACAACTTCTTGGATGATATCGTAGAGCAGCACATCCTGCCGAGCAGTATGCAGCAGCAATGCAGCCTGTAACTCAGCTTGGTGCCCATCTTGCGCAAAGGCAACAAGATCATCCAGCACCCATCCAGGGGGATTCCAGCGCACGAGCCGTATTTGCACGATCTCAAGGATAGTCTGGCGGGTTGCTCGCGAACGCTGTGGCAAGCCAGCATCGACTAGTTCCTGCCGCGTTGCCTCGATATCACGTAGACGAGCATAGGTGAGAAGGAACAGCCTGGTCTCTTCGATTAAACTAGTTTTAGATGCCAATCTGAGCAAATAGGAACCAGTTGCCCGCCAGCGCGTTGTCTCTTTCGACGTAGGTACCGTCATACGTGAGACCTTCCAATCTTCAAGATGAGGTAGTTGTGCTCAGACGGGGAAAGACAACATGCTGCGGACTGGTTAAGCTATTAGCAATGAGCACATGAAAATAGGGCGGGAGAACATTGTCAAAATAGCTCTGGCTCATGTATTTCCCCAACTACAAAACAAACCTCAAACAAATAGCATGGTGGTGTTGACGCGTTCCATTATACAGAGTGTTGTAGTATGATGCAACCAGATATAGACCATTTCTCTATAACGCTGTCTGGAAAGCGTTATAATAAAATAGATGCAGAGTCAGCATGCGAAGAGCGGTTTGGCAAAAACATCGCACTGCAGAAACCGATCAAAAATCTCGCTTGATATCGAGGGCATGCCAATCTTGATTGAAGTTCCAGATATGGAAAGCGCTGAGGCTATTTTGAAGCTCACATACAGTATTCAGGCAAATCACCCAGACATTGCCACAAAAATGACAACGCAGATTACTATCCAATTCAAGGGCAGCGTAACGAAGAGTGAAAGTGAAAGTAGTAACTACAGTTCATTAGGACAGACCAAGAAGCGTTCGCCATACACTTGCATCTCCTTCGGCCTTTGCCACTTCCCGCTCGATGGCTGCGAGCTGTTGAGATAGCCTGGTCCGCTGAGTCTGGCTGGTCAAGCGGTCAACATAGGCTTCTTGCCCGGTGATATCCTTCATTCTTGTGGTGGCGAGTACTTTAGCTTGATTGAATAGATGCCGGAGCATGTCTTCATCCGATCTGGATCCAGAGTAATGTTCAAAAGCTTTTACCGCCATATTCTCGAGATGATATGATTTCACCTCAACACCTCGGTTATTACAGATTCTTTTCGCCAATTTGATGCATCGGAGTAGTTTCCCCCCCACTTCTGCGTTGCGTTCCTGTAAAAGCCTGGCAAAAACTTGAGGCTGGGTTATAGTCCATCCTGATCCCTGAGGATCTGGTATCCGGTAGCCAGAGCGGTAGCGAAATGCTGGTAGAACCTGCAGTTCCAGACCATCTGAAAACTGAATAGTCACCGCCATACGTCCTGATGTGATGGTGGTATTTGGGAACCGTTGACGCAAGCGTTTCTTCATGTAAGTCAACACGGCCTTTGGATCCTCTTTGTTGGGAATTTTACTGGATGAGTACGGTCCAAGGAAAAAGAGAATATCTATATCACTTAGGCCATTTACATAGGTATGCCGAGTATATGATCCACCGCCTCGAAGATCGTACGCCTCCTCAAAAGCAGTCTCCAAGGCCTTTAATATTTCATTTTTATGACGGTTGAGCGCTTCAGTGTCGGTTTGATTGATCTCTGATAGAGCGTCAGCAAATGCTGCAGCCACCTCCGCCTCAGACGCCTGTTGGCGAGTTTGTTCCAGAGAACTCTCGAGATTGGGTGGTTGCCAAGCTTGCCTGCTCGTCCTTTCAAAACTATAGCCGCCGCTGCCTCCCATGTGTACCTCCTATCATCAACTTATTGCTTTCTTCGGATAGCTGTATATTATGATGTGGCCAACTCAACCGCTTGAAGATTTTCTAAACACATCTTAAACTGTGATAAGTCACGGGTAAGAACTGAGTATTGCAGGTCCGCGCGTAAACGTTCAAGTTCCTCCACATTATGTCCGAGGAGATTTCGCATGGCCTCTTTAGGGTCTAGCAGATTCTCAAGTTGGGTATCATACTCGAATTCCTTGTAATAAAAAGCGTGGCCGTCGCGAAAGTAGTAACGCATCCATGACAAACCATCGAAAATATCAACTCCCGAGAAGAAAAGATATGGGATAGTTTGCGGATCAAAGCAACCAAAGATGTGGATGGGAATATATCGTCCTAACCTAGAATCCAGTTTCGTACGCAATTGGCGTATGTAGCTTGCTGCGATAAACCAGGGAAAGCCGATGTCCTTTTCAGTCAAACCAATAATGTCGATATCAGGCGCAAGATCGATGATAACCTCCGCCAATGCATCGGGCGGGGCACCGTTTGGGTGTAGCAAGAGGTCTCGTTTGATACCCTGAAGTTCAGTACGTTCGAACAGAACTAAACTCTGCTTAATCTGATCGACAAGGCTGAGAGAACGATCATCATAGGAGACCAAGACGTCTCCTGCACGCACATTATTTTTTGCGCTCTCGATATAGAGTTCTTCTGACCATGGTTGCTTTCCAGGAGGTTCATTAATGCCCGGTGTATCTGCAAGCCCTTCAGTCTCGTATGTACCACTGTCGAAAAATCGAATTGCTGCCGTGACCTCCAGAGCGCTTGGCATACCTGAGCAGCTTAAATGGTGATGAAGATCGTAAAGAGAAACAAGTTGGACCGGCACCAGGTTTCTCGTCGCTATATACCGTTCTGGTAAATCTGAAAATCCTCGGCTGGAGTATGAATAGACAAACAAGGGAAAGCTATAAGTGCCGAGTTCTATTTGCACAGGCCCTTGTCGGCTATCACAGAGTTGATTTGTAAAGCGCTGAAGATTGCCTGAGTATCGCGGCATTTCACACACTCCTTACATGGTGGAAGTAACCCTTTCTCGCAACTATAGGTGAGGTCTATCGGCACGGCATGCGACATAGCATACTCAGCAACATCGAGCTTTGACCACTGTAAGAATGGGCAGTCAAGCCGTAATCTGCCATCTGACAGAAGTATTAGTAGACTATTGAGCAGTTGGGCATAGGCGTCAGTGCAGTCTGCAAAAGGTGTCCCCTGGTGAAGACCCAGCGCTATGAGGCCTGGTTCAACAGGGGCGGCATTTAAGGCGAGAGAGACAAGGGTGAGGTTTCGACCCCGGAATTCGAAGAGTTCATTATCCAATTTAGGCCAGTTGATGCCAGTGATATGAGCTTTTTGAAGTGGCACATTGTAGTGACATGTTATCCGTTCGATGGCAGACTCCTCAGCTTGTGCAGAGGGCTGGCCATAATCGACCCAAAGCGCACGAACGGAGTAGTTTTCTGCAAGGTAATAGGCCAGGCAGGTGGTAGAATCCAGTCCGCCAGACGCTAGTACTGTAATCACGGCTTTTGTCATAGACCCTCTTTATTTGTAATGTGCTGAGCCGCCTTTAGCAGCTTTTTGAAGATTTGGGCTTGCGCAATCGCATCGTCTAAAGCGTTATGAGTTGGCTGATGGGTTGGCTGAAATTGTTGTGGCAGTTGGTTAGAGGTTGTCTCTCGCCAGTGACAACCTGAAAGCCCCATGTAGTATGCTTTCATATCAAGCGCACCGATTCCAAAGGGGTTTTCACCTAGAAATACATGAAAATACCAGTTGACAAAAGCCCAGTCGAAGCTAGCGTTGAAGCCGACAAACACTGGGGTTGTGCCTGCTGCTACTTCCTGCACCCAACCGCGGAAAGCCTCCATCACCTCTTGCGGGTCGCGCCCTGTACGGGTGAGTTGATCAAGCGTGAAGCCACTCACATGGAGCGCTTCTGGTATAGCGCGGTCTGTAACAGGGCGCAATTCGGCGTAAAACGTACGCTCTGGCGCGCCAACAAGACAAGCTCCTAGCGACAGCATGCTGTAAATACCAGGCACAGGGCCTGATGCCTCGATATCAACCGAGATATAGCTTTCTGTCTTGGCATGTGCATGGTTCTGCGGCATTACCGCACCTCCTTTGGCTCGACGATCGGGGGCTTGCGCAAGTTGCGCTTCCAATAGGCTTTGAATTCTTCTTGCCTGACTTTGTCGTCCGTCCCGTCATTCCAGAGACAGGTTTCCAGGGCATGCGTGTCGAATTGTGGGGGTGTACCTTCGCGGCTTGTGATCAGGACTGGCGAGTCACCGCGGAGCGCATAGCCGAGTTCGATAAAGCAATTGGGGCGCACCCCGGTCAGGTCTACTACGACCAGTCCGCTCTCAGCGATCCGGGCGAAAATCTGCGCATTCATCCATGCATGGGTGTTATCCGATGTGCCCATGACTACCGGCTCGTATCCGTGTCGGCGTACGACGGGATCAACCACATTGGCGAAATACCTGTCCACCTCAGTGAAATACTCGGCTGTGCGATTGAGCAGCCGCACGAAAAATGCTGCTGGTGATGTGAGGTTATGGAGTAGGTCGACAGTAGCACGCACCACGTCCGCTACCGGTGTTGCACCCTGCCGGGTTGCCATGCGGAGCAACAACCCTCCCGCTGCACCAGGATCTTGAAGGCGAACAAACTGCGCGGGTGCCTCATGCATTCGCTTCGCTAAACGCGCGGCACCTCCCGATCCATCGTTGGTGCTCGCGCCCAAATCCAGATCGAGCGGGATTACGGGCTTGCTCTGGGTGGCATAGTCATAAGCCAGCTGTTCGACACCCTCACCGCCGCTGAGGAGGATCACGATGTCACAATGACGTGCCAATTCCCGCCGCCGATATGCTGCCGAGTACCATCCCTCCCGTGCGTATCTGATGTCAAGAGCATCATCTGAGATGAGCCTGTCCCAGAGCGCTCGCCTGTCAACAGGAATCTGCCCATCTGTCTTATCGGTCACCACCGTCGTGATCAGCCTTCCGCTGAATGGTGCGGTAAGCCGTTGCACCTCTCTGTTCTCATACGCTGTCTGCATCACCGTCCAATCGAATAGGAGAGCTGGTGCCTGCGGATCATCGTCGAGATGGGGCTCCTTGCCGACACCTACACCGAAGACTGTGCCTTCGGCAGCCAACGTGCGGACGAGTTGGGCAATCAGTTCATGCCCATATCGCAAGCTGTCTACTGGCGTGTTGCTTCCTGCACTTCCTGCAATATGGATACATCGTCCAAGCAATTGCATATACATCAGGCTCCTTCTTCGTTGGTTAATGTCGGTGACGGCTCCAGGTCGCGCGCTGCCCCGAGAAGATCCTCTGCCGTGATCCTGCGGTCGGGAAACGCACGTGCCAGGGCCTCTGGTAATAGCCGCGTGCGCAGATCAGAAAACGTGAACCCCAACGGGCGTGATGCGCCCAGAGGGCCAGTTAGGGCTACGACCTCGCGAATCGCGGCTTCACTGAGTTCCAGGCCCTCGCATTCTAGCCGCAATAGATCCTCGCGTTGACCTTCATCAGGACGATCAAAGTGCTCGATGCGTCCCGCACGGCGCACGATCGCCGGGTCAAGCGCCGCAAAGCGGTTTGTGCAGAGGAACACCAGCACGCGGCCACTGCAGCGTCGGATATCGTCGATGCGCTGAATAAGGGTGTTGACGGCGACCTTATCCTCGTGGTGGCTCTGATCCCCGTTTCGGTTCGCTGCCAGCGAATCGGCTTCGTCGATGATGATGAAAGAGAGCCGTGCCTTGCCAGCCTCCTGCACCACTATCTCAAATGCGTCGTGGATGAGCTGGCTCATCTGGCCGACCATGCCCGAACCCCGCACGCGCGTACTCAGCGAGAACAGTACGCCTTCACGCTGGAGGTCGCGTGCCAGGGCGTCTGCTATCGCCTCTGCCGTCGCAGTCTTGCCGGTCCCGACATCGCCATGAAAGATAACGAGCGGATACCGGTCCTGGGCAACGCGCACCAGAGGCACGATCTTCTTGTATTGCGTGCGGCTCCATTGTTCGATTTGATCACGTGCCAGCAACAACTGGAGATCGCGACGCAGGCGCCCGTATCGTTCATCAAATCCAATGAGCCGCCGGGTCTGCTCGTGGATGTACGCATCGGGCAAAGCCACCTCGCGCTCGAAGACCCGGAGATAGGCAGTATCGTTCATGATCGTACCTGCTTCTCGAACAAGGCCTTTTCCATACCGTAGCCATTGCTCGCATAGCGCCGGTCAACGGTTCGACCCATACCGCTAAATGAGGTATCTATGCTCGTAGCATCCCATGATCCTTGCAGCCCTGTACGCTCGCGGAATCGCGCCTTCTCTGTTGCGGACATGGTCCACCAGGTGTTGCTCAACGTTGCGATGACCAGCAGGCGTGTACCTGAGACCTTCGGCCAGAGGTTATTGCCAGGTTCCTGATTGGACCAACCTGAGGCAGTAGTGGAAACAGTATACTGAGCTGCACGCACTGGAACATCTTTCGCATCCACTAACACAATTTCCACGACGAGCAGCATGTCGTGTCCGGCGAAGATCGTCAGATCGGCCACCGTGCGCTCGACATGTGCAACCGAGTGGGTAGCGGTCGCCTGCGCGATCATGCTATAATCGGCGGCCAAGGAAGCGAGGACACAGCACACATCTGTGATGGTGTAGGTCGAGGTCCGAGTTGTCGTCATTACCATAGCTGCGTCACTCCTCGATGGTGAAAGAGCGACCAAAGACCGCTTTCCAGCAGTCGATGGTTTCGCCCTTGGTCGTCTTCCAACAGGCACTGTTCAGCTTTTCCCAGGCCTCAAGAGCCTTGGACACGATCTCGCTCCGCTCATCGATGGTGATGCGCTTTGTCACGTTGTTGTTGACGTTGACCGGATCGAGAATAACGACCGGGTCTTTCGGAAAATGCGGCTTAGGGCCGTGTTCGACGAAAGCAATAGGTGTCATAAGCTGAGATTGTGCAACGAAGAGGAAGAAGCGAATCAAGCCCTCCTCAAGGCTCGTCACTGGGCCCTGCGTATCCTGGAGGTGGGCTGTGATGAGCTCGATCGCGAACGAGCGCAGCGAGTCGTCGAGTTCTTGACGGTTGCGCCAGTACTTGAGCATACGCACCAATCTACGGTAGTTATGATCCCTGTTGACGCGCTGTTGGATAAAGTTGAGCTGGCCAGGAATCGATGTCTTAATTGGAGGAGCACCGCGCGATGATGGCTGCAGGCCGTAGTCACCGGGCTCGTCGTCCAGTAGCATCACCGGTACAAGATCGACATCCAGTCCTGACTGGTGGAACTCAATACCCAGCGTGCGCGGCTGCACCTGGAAATCGCCGCGCAATTTCTGGGGGTAGATGGCTATGAGCAAGGCGCGGATGGTGTCGTGCAGGGTGTCGAGTTCGAAATCATCGCCCCTCTTCAGGTACACGGCTATGTCTGCGTCCACTCCGAAGCCATCGCGTGGCTTGAGGACTGTTCGCTTCTGCAGGGAGCCAGCTTTGAGGAATTTGCGCACTCCAAAGGAACCATCTTCCCTGATCTTGGCCGCCAGACGCTCGATGAGGTAATCGACCTGGCGCGTATAAGTTTCGCGGCTGGCCGCTGGTAGTTTGAGTACCTTCTGGTCAAACACCGCAAGATCATTATCAGTTAACTGCATTCGTTGTTTTATCTCCAGCGGCTGGAAGGAACCTGAAGCCAACCCTTCTCTTCAGATATCCCATCAACCTTTCCATCCTGCCCCGGTATTTATGGGGCAAAGCAAGCGACATGTGTGCCTTTCCTCTGCGCTGAGTCCTGGTTTCAACCGGGGAGCACTATGTCAGGGTGTACTATAGCATAACGTTGTGACGAATTCAAGAGTTTTGACACAATATGTTGATAAAGTACTATCTCAAAACACAAGATATTGGTTTGTATAACTTAGTAATCTCAGCTTACATTCCGCAGTTTCAAACCGAGAGAAGATAGAATTTCTCATAGAGCGGCTCTAAGAGTTGTAACATGAGCCGGTGAAGTGGTTGAAGACGTAAAACGAGAATGTGGGAAGTCGTAGGGGTCTGGATGTGGAGTAGCTCAACGCCTTCAAAGCATTGAAAGACGAGAGCCGCATCGTGGGACGCGCCGTCGGCTTGTGGACTTGATCGGGAATAGTCTGCTGGGTCTCGACGAGACGGGACCGCAATCGCACTTCGGATAAACGATAGACGAGCGGGCAGAGGACCTTGATGAACCTAAGCGCTATAATGCGCTCGGGTTTCTTGACAAAGACGGAGGATGCCAGAAAAAGCGGATCTTTGAGAAAGCGAGAACCCTGGTGCATCCTCTCTTCACTTTGAAGGTACAACAGGGCCTTCGTCCATCTGGACCTCGTAACCGGCTTAATCGCCGCCTCCGGAGCCGCCGTCATCCGGAGGCTGGTCATCACCCATGTGTCTCAGCATAGCTATACTCCTTTTTGTGTGACTGCTGATTACTGGAACAGCCTAAAACGACAACCTATTGAGACTATAGCATAGTTAGAACACATCTTCAATCTTCCCAGTACCTTATGCAACTCATCCTTGCGGATGCGATTCGACCTCTTCGAAGGAAAGAATGTGGGCATCCAGGTCTGGACGCTGTGCTAACTTCCTGAGCGGCTGGGGAGCTGTCACGATCCCCAGTTCTTTGAGGTCAGGAAGCTGCTCAAGCGCCACTACACCTACCGCCAGGCGGTCAAGCACCGTCTCATCCTGTCTGAGAACCTGTTCGATCTTCCACAATCCGCGTAGATAGAGCCCATCTTTGCTGTAACACACGCCCGCTCTCGTAAGATCGGGAACTCCCCGATATGTGCGGAGGCAGCGCGCAAGGGCTAGCTTGCGCGCGTACTGCTGCGCGGTCTGGGCATCCTGGTCTGGCCGTTTGAGCAGGCGATACAAATAGATGAACGCTACGAAGAAGTCGTAGAGCGGCAGGAAGGTTTGCGGGGGGGTGACAACGCCACTTGCCAGTCCCGTTGCGAGCGTCCCGAACCAGATGCCCGTCTCGTCGTAGACCTGTCCTGCCAGCTTCGCCGTTTGCATATCATGATACGTCGCGAGGCCCTCTTCTGTCTCTAAGGAATGCCTTGTATGGATACCCAGGAGGCCAAGTAGCGAGCTCTCGCCTGCAATACACCGGGCGACATGCCCGGCCAGTTCGTGCGACAGGCTATGCTTGATCTGCTGAAGCGAGACCGGGCTGTCCGGGAGATAGATATACCGCAACCCCTGTTCGATGCGCGGACCACTGGCGTTGGGATCGATCACGGCCCGCCATCCCTCGTAGCCCCCCTCCCGCAATACCGCTTCAAAGAAGCGCTGTGCGGTTTGCGGTGATATCATGCGGCGCGGTGTAGAGGAAGACAAGGGAATATTTTTCTGTAATTCCTCTGCTTCTTGCTCGTCATAGGACAGGTCGAGCGAAAGACCAGACCGCTCACGCAGGAACCCGATGACGCGCTGGCTGGCCTCTTGCATTTCCGGGTGCAGTGATCCCTGTAAAATGATATGTCTGACACGCGAGAGTGTATACTGCATCTCTTCCGGGGTAGGCACGGGGTTCAGGCGGAGGTTGTACTCCCAGAAACGCTCACTTTCTCCCTCATAGGAGGCTTCGATCAACCGCAGGAAGTCTATTTCTTCCTCTATCGTCCCCTCGTAGAGGCGGCGCACGATGGCATTGGGCTCATACTGACCGATCTCGATACTCAACTGCGACAAGCCCTCGATGCGGCAGCGGACATCGGCGATATCGATGGCCGGGTAGTGCAGCCCCGGCTCGTGCTGTCCAGCGATGGCTGCCTCAAGCTCACGCTCGCGTGACTCTGCAATCAGCGCCCCCAACTGCTCCTTCGCGGTCGCGTCCATGTTTGGGCAGAATAGCCGATCCCACCGGCGTTGTTCTTCTTCGCTGAAAGGGCCAGCCGGTGCCAGCCACCAGTACGAATCAAATGAGGCCAGCGTGCGATAGCGTTCCACCCAGCGCCAATCCAGTTGATACTGCCCGGATGTCGCATTTCGACGCCACTGTTCGATTTCATCAAGCGCATTGTGTGCAAACATGCGATACATGCTCCTTTTTGGTGGAATGTGTTGGAGTGCTTCTCGCAGTAGGTCTTCCGCTTCGTCTATCTTCCCCAGGCGTAAATACAGGCGTCCACGATTGACGCGATAGATCCAGAGTTCCTCTTTTGAAGCGCTATACCCTGCATTGGCAAGCCGCTGTGTCTCCGCATAGGCTTTCTCATCGAAGAGCAAGGCCTCCTGGAAACGACCGAGATTGCCGAGGATCTGCGATTTCTCGCCGTAGGCGTCGGCCAGCGTATCGACTTCGACATACCCGCGTTCTTTCAGGTCGATGCTTTGGTCAATACAGTGGAGCGCTTCTTCATATTGACCAACCCTGTTGAGATAGTACCCGAGATTGTTGTGGGCGCGCGCCAGGCGTTTATTCAGGAAACTCTGCTCGAGTGGAGAATGCTCTTCAGTGGTCGAGAGGAGGGCCACAATCTGCCTGTTGAGAGTAATGGCCTGCGCTTGCAATTCATTTGCGAACTGTACCTCTCCTTGCTCTTCAACATGCTCGCTCCATCTCCCACAGAGCCTGGCTTGTTTCTCTAAGAGGGACGTCTGCAAGTCCGGATTCGATGCCTGGAGCGGGCGCAACCTTTCATCACAGTTCTCAAGGAGTGTCTGGGCCTCTTCAAAGCGCGATTCGTTGATCTCCTGCGTCATCAAGTGGTTCGTAAGAGCAACTTCCGTAGGCGGTTGAAGCGTGACTCTTCCTGCAAGAACAGCATCATAAATTTGGCGATAATCTGCAACTTTCTTGCCAGCGTCGACTGTCTTACCAAGGAATGGCGAGAGGAAATGCTGTAACAATAGCCCTCCGCATTCATTGTCTGTCTGGCTCTGCCAGTCAAACTCTTGCAACACGGAAAGCGCGAGGCGAGCCAGACGCGGGGCGTTCCCCAGGTTAAAACTGAGCCAGCCATGTCTAATAAGCAGTTGGGCAGCATCGAGCAGGCGGTGATGTTTCAGCAGCAGTGTGGCATATTCTGTCACGAGCGCTCCACTCTCATAACCATAAAAATTCCCCTCGTGCAGCCACGCAGCATATGCTTGCAGCAAGGCGTTCTCTCGATCGGCAAGCTGGTCAGGGGTGAGGTATCTGATCACTGCTGAAGCGACCATAGGGAGTACCTGTACGCGATCTTCGTATGCAACCAGCATGGAGGCTCGTCGCAGTTCCTTGATGGGACGGGGGCCTGTTGCAGCAATGACCTCTAGTGCCGGTCGAGCTAAAGGTACGGTTGCCACCGAGAGGATTTCAAGCAAGGAGCGGGCCTCGGCAGAGAGCCGCTGGTTAGCGATGATGCGCTGCAGCAATGGGGCAATATCATCAGCAAAAGCCCCACCAAAGATGTAGGGTTCCGCTAAAAGTTGCTGCACCGCCTGTATCAACGCGGAGGTTTTTGCAGCAGCCAGCGTATTGGTGGCGTGCCCGTGGGAAGCAAATTCCTCCCAATCATCGGCTTGCAATGGTTGTTTGACGAGCGCGACAACCCATTCCAGGCAGAGCGGGATGCCGCCTACTTTATTATAGATATCGCGCAGTAGCGTCACTGGAACCGTATCTAGCCCGAGCTGCTGGAGGAGAAGCAGCCCTTCATCGGGTGATAAGGGGGGAAGCGGATATTCAGCGACAAAGCGGTGTTCGCCGCCATACCACCCTGGCCATTGCCTGGTGGCTAGCACGAGTTTAGCATAGTGCTGACTGCGTAAAAAGAGCGAGAGGAACCGCTCCCAGCATGCGGCAAGCGAGCCATTGTCGCGGAGGAGGCACTCGCCATGGTCGATTAGCACGACTATCGGTATCGCGAGCTGTTCCAGTTGATCTAAGAGGAATAGGGTCCGCTCTTCCACATCCATATGAGGTGATTGAGGGTGTGGAGAGCGGAGTTCCGTGAAGATGGTTCCCAGCAGAATATCGAGTGCCTCCTCCGGAGAATGTGATCGTTCATCTAAACGCAGGTCGCACAGGAGTACCCTGTACGATGAAAGCTCCTGACGAAAGAGGTATGTCGCCAGCCAGTTGAGTTCGCTCGACTTCCCTATTCCCGCTGGCCCGCGTATCACCAGCATTTTCTTCTCGCGGAGCAAACCTACCAACTCCTCGCGTGAGCGCTCTCTTCCGACTAAATGACGTGTTTCAGCAAGAAGGGGCCTGGATGAAAGAGCGGTGTGATCTGAAGAAAGATCCGGCAAGCCATCCAGCCGCGCCAGTTCAAAGCGCAATTGTGCCCACTCGGCATCTGTCCGAACATCCTTATAGGTTCGCTGGATGGCAATGCGCTTGCGTGCAAGATCGAGGAACTCCAGCCGCGCATGAAGAGAGAACGTGATGCCAGCTTGTTGGAGGGCGTGATACAGCCCGGGAAGCTGGTCAAAACGCGGGGCGATATCACCGTTCTCCAGGCGGCTATATGAGGAGATGGTCCATCCCGGCAGGAAGGCGACGACATGTGCTTGTGTAACCTTCTTACTTGCGCTGATACGCAGCGTCGTGAGAAGCATTCCGAAAGCATGTTTATCATCAAGTTGGAAATCTTCGCCTCGCAGTAACATATACCCCCCGTCAGTAACTAGAGCATCGTAACCGTGAAGAACGTCTCTATTTGTTAATAGTGCCATGAAAAGGTAAAGGTTGCAAGTTTTAAACGTATTTTTAGCCCAAGGCTGCAAATTTTCGCTTACTTTTGGCGGCTCTCCTCTGCTACACTTTACTGGAGAGGTGGCTTCTGAAAGCGAGGTAAAAGGAGTGGAAAGTGGCAGGATGCCTTGTACGACACACAGCTAGGAGTTATGCTTGATCTCCGTGCCATCGCTACCCTCTGTAGATACTGTTTTGGGATGTTCTTGCGAAGACTTTTTACGTGGCCCTTTGGGTCCGGGTTTGCGATCAGTCGCCAGGAAGCGTTCGAGTGAGTCTGTATAGATCAGCCAATCGCGACCGAGTCGAAAGCCCTCCAGGATACCTTTTCGAAGGAGTTGGGTGAGATAAGTCTTGCTAAAGCCAGTGCGCTGCGCAGCCTGAGGCGTAGTAAGGTACGTACGCTTCGTGTCAATCTCGTCAACCATATCCTACCTCGAATCAGTTTTCTTGGAGGAGATTATAGCACAGAGGCCGAAGAAGAACATCTGGGGAATTGCTTGACAATTAGTTCTTTATAGTGTAATATTAACATTATGAAGAACTAATTATTCATTCTACGTATGTGCCTTGATGTTCTTGTGCATACGTAAAGAGGCGTCCGTAGTTGTAGCTACAGACGCCTCTACATTGAACCTGGTTACATGGATGCTGGTACAAGTTGTCCAGACGAGGCCAGCACACATGCCGTTTGTCCAGGTCTGTGTGTAGTATACCTCACACTGGCTTGGCGAGCAATCGACAGTTTTCTCAGCAAGGAGATTGCGTCGCTATGGCTCAACTGTCTGTCTCACAACGACGATCCTGTGTTACTCAGGTGTGCGTTGCCTCAGACTTCGCCGTGATTCCAGCTTTCACCATCTCCTCGCCTTTTTGATCAGGCACCTTCACAACTCAAGAAGCGTACATCGTCTCCGATTAGGACACACTCTTTTGAGCAACATTCACTGGTCGGGGCTTGCGATGCGAGGGTCACACCGGTCGCAAATAGGTCGGGAAGATGTACGTTCCTCCCGGTTGAGCATTGCCTATTGGGGTTGTTCGACTTGCCTGGTCGGCACTGCTGAGCCGTTGAGGCCACTCAGTTCACTTGTAGAGAGTCATCCAGTACACCGCAGTATTCATTCCTTACTGGATGCCTTTTGATCACCAGCATTTTTAGAGATTAAAAAGAAGGAGGTTTTATGACTCACACGAAGGTCTATGGCCTGGAAGCATTTTGTGCTACCTGCCCCTCTGCCCAGGAAGTCACTAGCCTGCTCCAGACGTTAGGATTTAAGCTCACCTTCCACATGGAGATCGATGCCTCACCCGCATATGAGCAGGTACCGCCACTCCCTGCCCAATTCCACTTCCAGGACAAGCATGGCACTGAAGCAATCTTTCTGGCTGGCCCTGATGCAGACCTCGACGGCATACCGCTCCCCGCGCATGCATCACGCTTCTGGCTGTTTGCTGGCGCTGATGCAGCAGCCTACCGGCGGGCTGCTCATGTGCTAGCCCTCAAGTGGTTTCTTCCCTGGCAACCTACAACGCAAGCAAGCCAGGATGTTGCGTAGCAAGTCAACGTGTGCTCAACGCATCAGTTGAGCGATCATTAAACAACGAAATGAAAGGTCAACCATGAAGGATTACACATCGATATTCGGAAGCGCATCACTGCACCCAAACCAGCAGCACTCATCAGGAGGTGGTAAGAGCACGAAAAAAGCCCAGGACCAGTTGCTGACCTTTGACGCGGGCAGCACCCATCATCCACCCTGGTTCACCAACGGGCTTGCCTGGCTGGGCATTGCCGTCGGGATCTTTGGGAATCTCATGCAAATCTACACCTCGGACATCGCTTACCAGCAACTCATCCGCACCAACGAGGTATGGCTTCACTTGAGCAGGTCCGGACAAGCTGGAGCAGAGCCCGTGATCCAGATCATTTGCTTCGGGGTCTCTATTGTCTTCCAGCTGGGGTTAATGTACTTCGTGTTTCGGATCACCCAGGAGTTTAAGAACACAAAGACTCAAATGGGAGTAAAGGGCATGGAGGCGATCAAGTATACCGCGGTCCATATCATTGACCATCAGAAAGTGCTGCTGCTCTGGACAATCATTGCTTTTGCCTATGACACCCTGGGCGACTTCACGTTCATTAACCTCTACACCGATGACCCATTTTCCATCTTCATCTATACCGCTGCTTTGTATGCAGCCTCAACCGTCCTGCTTTCTAAAGCCCTTGAGAAGCAGTGGGCCGCATCCATCGCTTATGCGAATTGGAAGAGTTTTCGCCTCTACCAGAAAATTCAGGAGGCCACCCTTGCTGCCAAGCAAGCTAAGCCATAGGGCACTTTCAGTTAAGATGCGTAGCATGCGGTTATGAGGTGGCCATCAATTGGGGATTGTCGCTTCGGCTAGCTTCGCAGCGCATTGTGTAAAAGGCTGGCTTGCGAGAACAAGCCAGCCGGGGAGATAAGCAGATGAAACGATTATTGGACGAACATTTTCGCGCCTGGCGAGAAACCCTTGCTACCCTCGCCTTTTTCGCGCTGATGGCCATTTTTGTGCCGGCAGCAAAACGAGTGCACCTGGGGACACAAGGCATGTTTTTTGCCATGATTGCAAGCGCGGCCCTTGTTGCTGCCATCTATTACGGCGGGAAACTGCTTCGTCGCAGGATGGCAGAGAACCCGATCAGTGGTCGAGAACTCGTCTCCTACTATAAAGGTGGAATGCTCGTAGCAGGTGAGGAGGATCTAGGTGGCTCCGCCCTTGTGGTGATGGACCCAAGAACGATGCAGGAAATTGGTGTTACGCGCAAACTCACCGAGTACGATGAGGCTGCCCTGGCACTGGTCGGGGAAACGGAGGACTTGCTTCAGGAGGAATTGCCTGACCAGATCATCGAAGTAAACCCGGTGTATCTCTCAGAGTCATTCCAACCAGATGTCACCACCCTGATCGGCGCGATGATCCTCCTGATCGGCATGCGCCGGTCCGGCAAATCGAACGCGACCGCTGTCCTCATCGAAGAACTGGCCAGGTGGCTCTTGCCGATCGTCGTCTTCGATACGATGGATGAGCACCGGGGTCTAGTCGATAAGCGCTTCCTGCAGCGCGGGGTTCATGCTGGCAGCATGGATCTTTTGAAGGAATATTCCGAGCTGCGGGACTTCGTTCCCATCGATGGAGAAGGCGCATATGAGTTTGGCCATTCCATCATGGACGGGCGGCTGCAGGTTGTCGTCAATCTCGAATCGTTTCCCAACGAGACGAGCGCGAAAATCATGTCCGAGATCATCGCCGGGATCAACGACTGGGAACAGGCGCGCCGCAATCGAGAGCGCCTGCCGGTCATGGTGGTGCTGGAAGAGGCGCCCAAATGGCTGCCGCAAAATCTGGCTGATAGCGTTGTTTCCAGGGACGCACAGGCGCTCCTGCATGATGCCTTCTTCGGCAAGGTCGTCGCGCGTGGTGGCAAAAACGGCTTTGGGCTGATCGCGACGGCGCAGCGCTACAGCATGATTAACAAAAATCTCTTGCAGCCCCTGTGGCAGTTCCTGTTCTACCAGAAAGCGGAGAACGACGTGGACCGCTACATGAAGCTTGGCCTTGCCAGGGGCGCAACGATGTCGCTCCAACAGGGAGAATGCTTTGTCTTTGGTCCGACCGTGCTCGGCTTTCGGACAAAGATTCGCGAGCGGTATTCTGAGCACATGGGGCATACGCCTGGCATCGAGGCACTGCTCGCACATGATGCGAGCGCGTTGCCGGTTCCTGTCGTCTTGAGCCGTTCCTTTGCCAGGGAAAATGAGCATAGCGGGCCAGGGACCATCTATCGGTATCAGGGCCTCAAAGAGCAAATAGGCATCCCAAATCGGCAGGGCCATCAGCAGACGGGCGAGCAGGGAGAAGAACCTGCTCGCTCAGAGACAACGCATCCGAGGACCCTGTCTCCTCAACTCCAGCTTGCTCTGGACCTCTATAACCGGGGGACCACGACCATTTTCGGGCTTGCCTCTGCTATGACAGCAGATGGTCGGTTTGGGACCATCTCTTCAGCGGCAGCCTATAAATTGATCAATCAACTGAAGACCTTGCATCTGATCGCTGCGGATAAACGGGTGAAAGAGGAAGCGTGACAACCACGTTTTTTCATTTTTTCTTTTTTTCACCCTCCTATTTTTCGCCCATTTGAGCGTGAGGTGGGCACAAAAAAAGAAAAAAAGGGAGAAAGATCATGATAGAGGAGACATCGATACAACGGATGGCCTACTACCCGATCCGCAAGCGGCCCATCCCGCTGGTGGTTCTGATGTTTTTGATAGACACTAAGCCGTATGATGCTGGACAAAGGTGGTCAGTCCCCATGACGGAAAAATCCACAAGATGCGCAACGAGCTGCTCTAGCAGGCAATCAGACAAGGAAGATCGGGTAAGCGGGTGCTGAAAGTGTCGGCCCTGGCATACTCCATGGACCTGTGCTTGTCAGAAATCCCTCCGTCTCCTGGGAACGGGAAAGATGCTTCCACATCGGCTTGACTTGTGCGAGAACACTGGCGGTTTACGCTGTGCATTCCCCTCTTGAAGGCTTGTCTGTGACGCTGCTTTACAGCTGTCGCAGCAGATGAATGTCTTCGGGCTCCAACGCATAGAGTTCTTGGTGGACCTGCTTTGCCAGGGCAAATCCCTGACTCAGATAGAAGCCGACGGCCGACTCGGAAGGGGTGGCCGAGACGTAGAGCTGGTCTGCTCCCTGTGCTTTCGCCAACCGCATGACTTCTTGTGTCAGCCGTGCTGCGATGCCTTGCCGCCGGGAGTCTTTACTCACAAAGAGCGCCACTAAGTGAGCCATGCGTTCCGTTAAGTGATACTCCAGCACGGCAATCCC
>Ga0187846_10000582_pt1 | contig 21000 bp, 18 predicted proteins | sample TC_taG_FD_161473 | JGI IMG/M metagenome (GOLD analysis project Ga0187846, IMG submission 161473) | Biofilm microbial communities from the roof of an iron ore cave, State of Minas Gerais, Brazil - TC_06 Biofilm (v2) | ecosystem: Environmental > Terrestrial > Deep subsurface > Cave > Wall biofilm...
AGGCGCGGCCGTGCGTCGTAAAACTCAAATCCCCCGGGACCCCTCCGTGCCCCAGCAGCGAGTAGTTCAGATTCGTCACGCCGTACCATTTGCGCGACAGCGGCCATTGCATCGCCAGATCGATCTGATGGAGCGTCGCGCTCTGGTAGCGGTAGCTCAGGTCCACCACGGAGGCCGCCTTCGGCTGCCAGCGCAAAGCCACATCGGCCCGCACGATCTGGCTCTCGACCGCCGAATACTCAAGCTCCGTCTCCGCTTTCCACTCGCGCGCGGTCTGCGCGCTCGCCTCCAGCAGCAAGTCCGACGTCAGATTGGCGCGGGGCGCCTCGTGCGGCAGCGTCACCCGTTGCGGGCCGAAGTAGAAGCGCTGCCCGATGGCGGTCCGAAAACGCTCCGCGCCGGTTTCGCTGTCGATCATCCGACTGGTCACGGCGGTTGTGATCTGGTTGGCCTCCCCGATGCGGTCCGAGCCGGTATATGCGTTTTCGGTGAACAGCTGGGCGAACGTGAAAGTCGGATCGGCGCTGTCGAAGTTGGGGAGCGCGTTCTGGCTCCGGTTCAATGGGATATAGGCGTAGAAAATGCGCGGCTCCAACGTCTGCGTCGCGCTGTGCCCCAACCATCGGGTATCGCGCTCGAATATCAGCCCGCTGTCGAGCGATGCGATCGGCAGCGCCCGCGTCACGCTCGAGCCGTCTCTGTAGTTCGGATCCAGGTCGTACTCGGTCACGTGATACTGGATCTTCGGTACGACAAAATAAGCGGCGCCGAGAACGGGATAAGCCAGACTCGGGTTGAGAATGAAGCGCGAAGCTTCTTCCAGCGTCTCGTTGCGAAAGCGCGTCGCATCGAAAGTCGCCGCCAGATCGAAGCCGTGCCAGTCGGCTCGAAATCCGTTCAACGTCACTTCGGGCACCCGGTCATAGGGCGGCGGCTGCTGGCCCCCCGCGGGAGTACCCGGCGGATTCAACAGCGAAAACAGCGTCTGGTTGCGCGCCACCTGCACCGTCGCGTTCCAGTACGCCTGCCCATAGGTGATCGATTCGACCTGCGGCAACTCGATCGGGGCAGCCTCCGACAGGCTGTGCGAGAAGTCGGTCAGGAAACGATCGTCCGAGACACGGTTGTAATTGATGTAGCCCGACAGGCCCGAGCTGCCGGCGTACGACGCAAGCACCATCGTGTGGTTGCGGGACGATCCGGTTGCGCGGTCGTACGGCATGTTGTCGTAGTCGACCACGCCGCGCACGGTCGGCTCCAGGAAGCGGAACTCGTTGCCCAGCAGCGCGCCCAGGCGTGGATACAGCGCCGGCGTGATCGTGTAATCGTAGTTCGGCGCCATGTTCCAGTAGTACGGCACCGTCGCCTCGAAACCGGAGCGGGAGTCGAAGTAGTAGCTGGGCGTCAGGATCCCGCTGCGCCGCTGATCCCCCAGTGGCATCGAAAAATACGGCGACGAAAGGATCGGCACGCCCTGGAAGTACATCGTCGAGTGGTGCCCCACCGCCCGTTGCTCCTGGCGGTCGATATCCAGGGTTTCCGACTTGACCCACCAGGACTCGTCTCCCGGAGCGCAGTTCGAGTAGGTCGCATCGTGCATGCGGTAGCGGTCTTCGCCGAGAAATTCGATCAGCGTTGATTCGCCCCGCCCTTGCCGCGGTGAGTACGTGTAGGACGCCTGCGGCATCTGGCCGGTGTGCGCTTCCAGCCGATAGTCCAGCTCCGGCCCGTAAAAGACGGTCCCGCGGTCGTACAGGCGCGCATTGCCATGAACCTTGGCCTCGTCGCTGGCGCACAGGTATTCAGCCGAGTCGCCGCGTACCGTTACGCCCGAACGGCGCAGCTCCACCGACCCGTCCATCTGGACTCGCTCGTCGACTTCTCCCTGCATGTGATCGGCGCGGGCGTACGTAGGCAGCCGTGGCGTGCCCCGCGCGCGGTGTGCACCCAGCGCGCGCTCCAGCTTCAGCGTCACCGGCTCCTGCTGTGCGGGCGCCGGGCCGACGGCCAGGGCGGCCAGTGCCACCGTCAGCCGCGCCGCCAGTGGAACCGCTGCCGGCGCGGCGCAGCGACGCGACAGTTGACTCAGATCGCCGAGGTGCCGCACGGAATGCCTGACGGGCCGCTTCAGCCTGCCCGCTCCCGCGCAGGCCGTACGGCTTAGTTCTCCTTGGATAGCGCGGCATTATGATGGCAAGCGCAAAGGTCTGCAGTAACGATCGGTTCACGTATCCATGAGCCAGGAATCGGCGGCGCCTGACGCGCGCCGCAACATGCTGATTGCCTGGCTGCGGTCAATGGCCGGCGCATTCGGCCTGCAGGTCGATACGTTGCGACCGGCCTCCAGCGACGCCAGTTTCCGGCGCTATTTCCGCGTCGACGCGGCGTCCGACGGCACGCTGATCGCGATGGATGCGCCGCCGGATCGCGAGGACAGCCGGCCATTCGTCCGGGTCGCGCGCCTGTTCGGTGCGGCAGGCGTCACCACGCCCCGGATCGTCGCGGAGGATCTGCCCAACGGCTTTCTGCTGCTGAGCGACCTGGGGCAGACCACCTACTTGCAGGCTCTGCAGGACGGCGCCGACCGCCAGGCGCTGTACCGCGATGCGCTCGAGTCGCTGGTCAGGATCCAGGCTGCCAGCCAGGCCGGGGTGCTGCCCCCCTATGACCGCGGCCGGCTGCTGACGGAATTGCGGCTGTTTCCGGACTGGTACATCGGACGCCACCTGCACACGCAGCTGCCGGACGACGAGCGCGAGCGGCTCGAACGTGTATTCGAAGAGCTGATCGCGTGCGCCCTGGCTCAGCCGGCCGTGTACGTCCACCGCGACTACCACAGCCGCAACCTGATGCAGCTTGCCAGCGGCAACCCCGGCGTGCTGGACTTCCAGGACGCAGTGTTCGGATCGGCCACTTACGATCTGGTGTCACTGCTGCGCGACGCGTACATCGAGTGGCCTGAAGAGCAGCAGATCGACTGGGCCGTTCGTTACTGGGAACGGGCGCGCGCAGCCGCAGTGCCGGTGCCGGCCGATTTCCCCCAGCTGTGGCGTACGATGGAATGGGTCGGGCTGCAGCGCAGCTTGAAGGTGCTCGGCATCTTCGCGCGTCTGTATTACCGCGACGGCAAGGACCGTTACCTGGTCGACCTTCCTCTGGTGATGCGGCACACGCGGCGGGTGGTGCAGCGCTACTCGGCGTTCGAAGACTTGCGAGGCTTGCTCGATCGGCTGGATCGGCAGGCCTTCGCCCCGGACGCCAATCCAAAAAGCCATGGGGCCTGCCCGTGAGGGCCTTGATCTTTGCCGCCGGGCGAGGCGAGCGGATGCGGCCGCTGTCGGACCGCACTCCGAAACCGCTGCTGATGGCCGGCGGACGAATGCTGATCGAATGGCAGATCGCGGCCGTGGCGGCCGCCGGCATCGACGAGCTGGTGATCAATACCGCGCACCACGCGCAGATGATCGAGAGCACACTGGGCGACGGTTCACGCTACGGGGTACGGATCCGCTATTCGCGCGAGGGCGGGCGGGCCGAAGACGCGCTCGAAACGCTGGGCGGCATCGTGCAGGCGCTGCCGCTGCTGGGCGAGCAGCCGTTCGCCGCCTTGAGCGGCGACATCGTATCCGGCTTCGACTACCGTAACCTGCGCGCGCCTGCCGCGCGGATCGAAGCGGGCGAGCGCGATGCACATGTCGTGCTGGTCGACAATCCTGCGTACCATCCGCAGGGCGACATGGGGCTGGACGGCACGCAAGCAACGATGCGCACGCCCTGGCTCACGTACGCCAACATCGGCGTGTTCGCGCCACGCGTTTTCGCCGGCGTGAGCCGCAGTCGCCGGCGCCTGTTCCCCTGGGCTTTCGGGCTGGTCGATCGACAGCGCGTCAGCGCCGAGCGATTTGCGGGACGCTGGTACAACGTCGGCACGCCGAGCGACCTTGCGGCGCTCGACCGCGAATTGTGGCGGGCGCCTCTGGTGCCGGATCCGACATGAAGCGATCCGAGCGGTTGAACAGCAACGGCGCGACCGCCGACCGTATTGCGATCCTCGGTGGTGGCCCAATCGGGCTGGCGTGCGCCTTGCTTCTGTCGGCGCGCGGCATCCGCTCGCAACTGCTCGATGCCCGCACCGTCGAAGACAGTGCCCAGGACCGTCGCCTGCTGGCGCTGTCGCGCGGAACCGTGCAAGTGTTGACGGGGCTGCTCGGACCCGGCTTCGCGCCGATGGCCCTCATCATGGACGTGCACGTCAGCTCGGCGGGCCAACTCGGCGCAACTCATCTGAGCAGCCAGGATTTCAGCGGAAACGCGCTGGGCGCGACCGTGTGGTACGCCGACCTGGTGAGAGCGCTGGCGCGCGCTGCGCAGGCCAAGGCCGATATTGCGATCCGCCGGCCGTGCCGCGTGCTCGGGCTGGAACAACGCCCGGATTCGGTACTGATCCAGGTCGACCAGGCCGAGCCGGTTGCGGCCACGATCGCGATCAACGCGGAAGGCACGCCGGCCGCGACGGCCGATGCCGCGGCCGCCGCATTGCTGTGCGACCTGGAGGTGCAGGGGTTGGCTGCGGGCACCGCCGTGGAACGCTTCACGCGGGAGGGGCCGCTGGCGCTGCTGCCGTTGCCGGATGGGGCTGGCGCTCGCGACCGCAAGTCGATGATCTGGTGCCTGGATCAGCAGCTCGCTTCGGAAAGAATGGCACTGAGCGACGATCAATTTACCCGCAAGATTCAGGCCACATTGGGACCCCGGATCGGTCGCGTGGTCCGTGCCGGCCCGCGCAGCCGCTTTCCGCTGCTGCCGCACAGCCGGCTTCGGCTGCGGGAGCACCGGCTGGTCTATATCGGCAACGCCGCTCAGAGTCTGCATCCGGTGGCCGGGCAGGGGTTCAACCTGGGGATCCGCGACTGCGTCTGCCTGGCCGATTGCCTCGCGGGAACGCCACAGGACCCGGTTTCGGCCCTGTCCCGCTACGAATCGACCAGGAAAGCAGATCGATTCGCGATCTCCCGCTTAACCGGAGCCCTGCCCGGCTTGTTCGCGGCCCGAGGAGCCCCGATTGCGATGGTCCGCTCGATCGCACTGGTCGCGTTCGACCTGGTTGTCCCGGCGCGACGCAGCCTGTCGTCGGTCCTGATGTTCGGGGTTCGAAGCTGAGCGCTGGCCGACGGGCTGTTACAGGCCGCTAGGTCGTCTGCCGCATTGCCTTCGCAGCCCGCTTGGCTACAATGAGCTCACGCCCGCGGTGAAATTTCGGGCTTTTTTTCTTGCTCCCATTTTCTTTCAGATGCGCATCGGCTCCATCGAGCTGAAAGACCGCGTATTCGCAGCGCCGATGGCCGGAGTGACCGACCGGCCATTCCGCCGGCTGTGCCGTCGGCTGGGAGCCGCGTATGCGGTCAGTGAGATGGTGGCATCCGATCCGCGCGTGCGCGCGAGCGTCAAGACGTCGCGCCGCCTCGACCACGAAGGCGAGTCTGCGCCGATCGCGGTGCAACTGGTCGGCGCCGACCCGGCGGTGCTGGCCGATGCCGCCCGCTATAACGTCGACCGGGGCGCGCAGATGATCGACCTGAACCTGGGCTGTCCGGCCAAGAAGGTCTGCCAGGTCGCATGCGGTTCGGCACTGCTGAAGGACGAGGCGCTGGTCGCCCGCATCGTGCAATCGGTGGTCGCCGCGGTCGACGTGCCCGTCACTCTGAAGTACCGGACCGGTTGGGACCCGCATCATCGCAACGCGGTGCGCATCGCTCGGATGTCGGAAGCGGCCGGGATCCGGATGCTGACGCTGCACGGACGAACGCGCGCCTGCGGCTTTACCGGCCACGCCGAGTACGACACGATCGCACGGGTCAAGCGTGCCGTGCGCATCCCGGTGGTGGCCAATGGCGATATCGACTCGCCACAAAAGGCGCGCTCCGTGTTCAGCGCCACCGGTGCCGATGCGATCATGATCGGCCGCGCGGCCCAGGGGCGCCCCTGGATCTTTCGCGAGATCTCCGATTTCCTTCAAACCGGGTCGATCGCACCGACCCCGCCCGTCGGCGAGGTGCGCAGCCTGTTGCAGGAGCATCTCGAAGAGCATTACGGGTTCTACGGCGAAGCGCTGGGTGTCCGGACAGCCCGCAAGCACATCATCTGGTACACGCGCCGCCTGCGGGGCGGCGCGCAATTCTGCGAGCGGATGAATCGCCTCGAGCGCTGCGACGAGCAGCGCCAGGCACTCGACGAGTTCCTGCAGGAGGCGGGCGACTCGGACGATCGATTGCAATACGCCGACGACTCAGCCGGTCAGTCGGCGGCGCCAGAATGCGGAGGAGATGCAGGTGAGATCGACACCATCGAGGCGTGTGCACATTGAGCGCGCGGCGGTCTCCGGTTTCAGCGAACCGGCCGGATCTCTGCCTCGCCAGGAAACGCTGGAACAGAGCGTGCTGCGCAGTCTGGACCGGTACTTCTCGGATCTGGATGGTGCCCGGCCCCACGCTCTGCACGAACTGGTGATGCAGGCGGTGGAGCGACCGCTGCTGAAGTTCGCGGTCGACCGCTGCTCCGGTAACCAGTCGGCGGCCGCCGACCTGCTCGGCATCAATCGCAATACGTTGCGGCGCAAGCTGGTCGATTACGGCCTGCTGTGAGCGCAGGCCGTTGAAAAACTACTGCGCGGGCCGATTTGCGACCTGCGGTGCTCGCTGTACTAATTTGTACAGGTCCGCTCCTCGGTCGCAACTCGGCCCTGCTCGCGACGTTTTTCAACGGTCTGCTTCGGCCGAGCGATAATATGCGCCGCAGCAGATGACCACCCGCACCGCGTTGATCAGCGTGTCCGACAAGGCCGGGGTGGTCGATTTCGCCCGCGCGCTGTCGGGCCTGGGATTCACGATCCTGTCGACCGGCGGTACCGCGCGCGCGCTGGCCGAAAGCGGCATTGCGGTGACCGAGGTCGCTCACCTCACCGGGTTCCCGGAGATCCTGGACGGGCGGGTGAAAACGCTGCACCCGGTCGTGCACGCAGGGATCCTGGCGCGGCGCGACGCGCCGGAGCATGTGCGCGCACTCGCGCAGCACGGGATCGGGCTGATCGACGTGGTTGCGGTGAACCTGTATCCGTTCGAGCACACGGTCGCCCGGCAGAACTGCACGCTGTCCGATGCTATCGAGAGCATCGATGTCGGCGGTCCGGCCATGCTGCGCGCGGCCGCCAAGAACCATGCGGCAGTGACAGTGATCGTCGACCCGGCCGACTATCCTCGCATCGTCGAGGAGCTGCAGGCCCGCGGCGCAACGAGCGCATCGACCCGCTTCGAGCTGGCGATCAAGGCGTTCGCTCACACGGCCCGCTACGACGGCGCCATCAGCGGCTACCTGTCGAGCATCGATGCGGACGGGCAGCGCGCGCTGTTCCCGCGCGTGCTGACTCGGCAATGGAGGCTGGCGCAGCCGATGCGCTACGGAGAAAATCCGCACCAGCAGGCGGCGTTCTACCGCGAGGCGGAACCGGGTCCTGGCCTGCTGGCCGGATACGAGCAGCTGCAGGGCAAGGAGCTGTCGTACAACAACGTGGCCGATGCCGACGCTGCCTGGGAGTGCGTGCGCGCGCTGCAGGCGCCCGCGTGCGTGATCCTCAAGCATGCCAACCCGTGCGGGGTCGCGATCGGCGCGGACGTGCAAGCCGCGTACCGGCAGGCCTTCGCGACCGATCCGACTTCGGCTTTCGGCGGCATCCTCGCGTTCAACCGCCCGGTCACGGCCGACTGTGCGGCCGCAGTGGCCGAGCAGTTCGCCGAAGTGATCGTCGCACCGGCTTTCGACGCCGACGCGTGCCGCACATTGGCCGGCAAAACGAACTTGAGGCTGCTCGCGGTGGCTCCCGGCCCGGCCAGCAATGACTTCGATTTCAAGCGGGTCGGCGGCGGACTGCTGGTGCAGACGCCGGACATCGCGCAGATTTCCCGCTCGGACCTGAAAGTGGTAACGCGGCGCGCGCCGAGCCAGACCGAGCTGGAGGACCTGCTGTTCGCCTGGAGCGTGGTGCGCTACGTCAAGTCCAACGCGATCGTGTTCGCCCGGGCCGGGGCCACCGTCGGGATCGGCGCCGGTCAGATGAGCCGGCTCGATTCGGCGCGGATCGCCGCGATCAAGGCGCGCGACGCCGGGCTGTCGCTCGCCGGCTCGGTGGCCGCCTCGGACGCATTCTTCCCGTTCCGCGATGCGCTGGATGCGATCGTCGAGGCCGGGGCACGCGCCGTGATCCAGCCGGGTGGGAGCCTGCGCGACCCGGATTTGATCGCGGCCGCGGACCAGCACGGCGTCGCGATGGTGTTCACCGGGATGCGGCATTTCCGACATTGAACGCACACCTGCGCATGCCTCTGGCCAGCCGCGCCGCCACCGTACGCATCATCGGGATCGACCCCGGACTGAACCGGACCGGCTTCGGCGTGATCGAGGCCCGCGGCGGGCGGCTGACGCACCTGGCCGCCGGCGTCATCCGTGTGCCGGCCGGAGACCTCGCCGCCCGCCTCGCGCATATCCTGGCCGAACTGGCCGGCGTGATCCGCGCCACAGAGCCTTCCGAGGCTGTGATCGAGAAGGTCTTCGTCAACGTGAACGCACAATCGACGCTGCTGCTGGGTCAGGCGCGCGGCGCAGCCCTGTGTGCCGCGGTCGGCGCCGGCCTTAAGGTGCACGAGGTCACGGCGTTGCAGGTCAAGCAGGCCGTGGTCGGATACGGCAAAGCCGACAAGATCCAGGTGCAGAAAATGGTGCAGCGACTGCTGGCGCTGGAGCGCGCGCCCTCGGCGGACGCAGCCGACGCGCTGGCCTGCGCGATCTGTTTCGCCCACAGCGCCACGCTGCTGCGCGCGATGCGAGCGACCAAATCGGTTCGCGGCCGCGCGCGGCGCGGACGCGCCCGCGCGGCCTGGAGCGATTTCGCGGCACGCGCGCTGCCGCTCGCCAGGAACAAGGCGGACGCGTGATCGGGCGCCTCGCAGGCACACTGATCGAGAAACGCCCGCCAACGCTGCTGGTGGATGCCGCGGGTGTCGGCTACGAGATCGACGTTCCCATGAGCACGTTCTATGGCCTGCCGGGGATCGGCGAGCGCGTCGTGCTGCTGACGCACCTGGTGGTGCGGGAGGACGCGCATCAGCTGTTCGGATTTGCGACGCAGGCCGAGCGCGGCGCATTCCGGGCGTTGATCAGAATTTCCGGCGTGGGCGCGCGTACCGCGCTCGCGGTCCTGTCGGGCCTGAGCGTCGACGAGCTGGCGCAAGCCGTCACCCGGCAGGAAGCCGCCACGCTGAAACGGCTGCCGGGAATCGGCCAGAAGACCGCCGAGCGCTTGCTGCTGGAATTGAAGGGCAAACTGGGCGCTGACATCGAGGGCATCGCGGCCGGAGCGGCCGGCACGCCGGATACCGGCACCGATGTGCTGCGTGCCCTGCTCGCACTGGGCTATTCCGAGCGCGAGGCGGCGGCTGCAGCACGGCTCGTCCCGGCCGGGACCGGCGTGTCGGACGGGATCCGGATCGCCCTAAAATCGCTGGCAAAAGCGTAGCGACTTGTCCTGGATCCGGCCGCACGAATGAACGACGAACGACTGGTCACCGGCGCCACCCCCTCGCCCAACGAGGAGGCGGCCGAGCGCGCGCTGCGGCCGCAACGCCTGACCGAGTACATCGGCCAGCAGCGCATCCGCGAGCAGCTGGAGATCTTCATACGGGCCGCGCGCGGGCGCGCCGAAGCGCTCGACCACGTGTTGCTGTTCGGCCCTCCGGGACTGGGCAAGACGACGCTGGCACACATCATCGCGCACGAGATGCAGGTCAACCTGCGGCAGACCAGCGGGCCGGTGCTGGAGCGGCCGGGGGACCTGGCTGCGCTGCTGACCAACCTGGAGCGCAACGACGTCCTGTTCATCGACGAGATCCACCGGTTAAGTCCGGTGGTCGAGGAGATCCTGTATCCGGCGCTGGAGGACTATCAGATCGACATCATGATCGGCGAGGGTCCGTCGGCCCGGTCGATCAAGCTGGATCTGCCGCCGTTCACGCTGGTCGGCGCCACGACCCGCGCCGGCATGCTGACGAACCCGCTGCGCGATCGTTTCGGGATCGTGGCACGCCTGGAGTTCTACAGCGAGGGCGAAATCGCGGCGATCGTGGCGCGCTCCGGCCGGCTGCTGAAAGCGACGATCGACTCCGAAGGTGCCGGCGAAATCGCGCGCCGCTCGCGCGGAACGCCTCGTATCGCGAACCGGCTGTTGCGCCGCGTGCGCGACTACGCCGAGGTGCGCGAGAGCGGACAGATCGGCCGCGCAACGGCCGATCGCGCGCTCACGCTGCTCGAAGTCGACGCCCTCGGGCTGGACGTGATGGACCGCAAGCTCCTGAAGACCGTGATCGAGAAGTTCAGCGGCGGACCGGTCGGTATCGAGAGCCTGGCGGCCGCGATCGGCGAGGAGCGCGACACGCTGGAAGACGTGATCGAGCCCTTCCTGATCCAGCAGGGACTGCTGCACCGCACGCCGCGCGGCCGCGTTGCCTCAGTGGCCGCCTATCGCCATTTCGGACTGGCGGAGCCGCCCGGCGAACAGGAAGGCAGCCTGTTCGGTTGAATCAGAAGTCGTACTTCGCCACCACGTAGAACACCCGGCCGATCGCATCCGCATAGCGACCGTCGTATCCGATCTGGTTGCCGCCACCGGCGCTCTGCAGCGAGAGCGGCGGGTCCTTGTCGAACAGATTGCGGATGCCCAGCGTCAGGTGCATCTTCTTGCTGTAGTCGTACACGGTCTGCCAGTCGAACGTCGTGTAGCTCGGCACATCCAGGCCCGGGAACGTCGATGGGATCGGCGCCAGGCTCGGTGCCAGGAACACCGAGGTACCCGGCGGGTAAGACTCGTCCTTGTAGCCCGTTTTGTAGTGCGAAGTCAGTATGTTGGTCAACGGACCCGTCTGCAGGCTCAGCTGCACGCTGAACTGGGTGCGGAACGTGACGGTCTGGTCCGGACCGAATACACCGAGGTCAGAACAGAACAGCGACGGGTTCGGCGGATTGCAAGGGCCAGCGCTCGCTGGAGCGAGCTGGTACAGCTGCCGGATCATCTGCGTGCCGGTCCATTGCAATCCGGCCAGGCCGATCGGCGTCTTCAACTTCCAGCTGACGTCCCAGTCGATCCCCATGTACTCGGACTGCACCGCGTTAAACGGCAGTTGCTCCAGCGCGATCGTCTGGAACAGGCCCACCGGATCCGTGTACGGATTGATGAACAGGCTCGCATACTGGCCCGGATTGCCGAAAGCAACCTGCTCCGGAATCCCGCCTGACAGGATCTGATTCTTCAGTTTCACGTCCCACAGGTCGGCTCCGATCGACAGCTGGCTGATCGGCTCGACCCGGAAGCCGGCGGTCCACTGGGTGGATCGCTCCGGGCTCAGGCCGCTGGTGCCGGATTTGCCGTTCGGGCCGATCACGAGGTCGTACTGGGCGCTGCCCGGACTGCAGCCGACCGATCCTGGGAACGGGCAGGGATAGCTGCCGGACGTGCTGCCGTTGAACACCAGCACGCCGGCGATGTCGGTCAGCGTCGGGGCGCGGAACCCTTTGCCGTACGAGCCACGCAGCAGGAGCTGCTCGATCGGGGTGATGCGCAATGTCAGCTTGTACGTGCCCTTCTTGGCCGTATTGCCGATTTCCGCGTCGTTCTGCTGCGGGATGACGCCGTTGACGGGCGTGTTTCCGAACACATAGCTCGACAAAACCTTGTTGTAGAAGTCGTAGCGCCCCGACACGTCGAGCTCGACCTGCTTGACAAACGGGAAGTCCCATTCGGCGAATGCGCCCCAGTTGTTGCGCGTCGCATCGATCGGGACCGCTCCACTGGAACCGCCGACCGGGACGTCGGTCAACGTTCCCTGGGTCGAATAGCCGCTGTTGGCCAGTTCGATCGGGGAGAAATTTTCCCGGAAGGCCTGGCTGTCGAACTCGCCGCCGACCGCAACGATCGAGGTGCCGCCGGGCAGGTCGAACGTGGAGTGCTGGATGTTGAACGAGTATTCGGTCAGATCCGACACGAACACGTTCGCATTTTCGTGCAGCACCGCAGACCTGACGCTGGACGCGCCGTGCTCGCCGACCGGATCGTACGCGCCACTCTGGATCAGTGAGGTCAGCGTGGCCAGGCTCGAGTATCCCCCCGCCAAATTGTCGGCCAGGCTGTTGTGCGACCGTGTATAGCCCACCTTGTAGTCAAAGCCGTACAAGGTTCCGTCCAGTCCCATCGAGAAATGTTCGGACTCGGTCACGTAGGCGTCGGCACGGCCGCCTGCGGCGACGGCCCGGTAGCCCATCGTGGTGGGGAAGCGGTTGCCGGTGGAGGGATCGACGTCGGTCAGACCGTTGGCCGCCAGGAACGGAACCACGTACCTGTTGTACAGCGGCGAGAACCCGTTGGTCGGGCTGACACCGAACGGCTGCGCCGGCGGCGCATAGCGCGGCGTCGTCACGAAATTCGTGATCAGGTACTCGCCCCACAGCGTCGTGTTGTCGTTCAGCTTGAACGTCGCCTTCAGCAGCCCCGCATCGCGCGTCTCGGGCGGCACGTCCTCGACCGTTGCGGCGTAATTGAACCGGCACGACTCGCCGGTCGCGCCCGACAGCGAAGAGCCCTTCAACACCACCGCGTTCGGGCCGCAGTTGCCGTGCGCCTCGTAAAACGGGTTGATCGAATACTGGGTCGGCGTCGTTCCTGCGGGCGAGCCGATCGGGACCGCCTGGAATGAGAGGTTGGCCGGCTCGGTGTTGTTGGTCGCCTGGTTGAAGATGTAGTTCGTTCCCTTGTAGGTGAACGGGCGGTACGCGCCGGGTGCCGAGAACGGCCGCTCGGAGGCCATCACCGTCTGCTGGTAGTCGTGCGTGTAATTGACCAGCAGATTGAAGTGGTCCGTGTTCAGGTCGCCAAAGCCCTTGCTGAATCCGACCGAGTAGCTGTCGCCGCCCGGATGCTGGGCCGCATTCCAGTTGAAATACACGTTGCCCGCGGTCGAGTTCTTGCGCAGGATGAAGTTCACCACCCCGGCCACCGCGTCCGATCCGTACAGCGCCGAGGCGCCGTCCGTCAGCACCTCGACCCGCTCAACCGCGTCCAGCGGAATGCTTTCCAGGTTGGCTGCAAAGCCGCCCCCGAAGTTGGAGCCGGCAAACAGCGTCTGCTCGGCCACCCGCTGTCCATCGATCAGCACCAGCGTGTACTTGGACGGCAGCGCGTGGATCGACGCCGTCGTGACGCCGGCACCTGCGCCGTTCACCGAGTCCGAGGAAGTCAGGTACCCCTGCAACGCCGGCAGCATCTGCAGCAGCTCGGTCGCGGTGGTGGCGCCCGTCTTGGCGATGTCTTCGCGCGTCAGCGTGGTCACCGGCAACGCCGTTTCCGCCTCGATACGGCGGATCGCCGACCCCGTGATCTCGATCCGTTCGATCGGTGCTTCCTGCGCCAGGACCGCTGCCGATACGGACACGGCAGCAACCCCAACTAGGGCAACAGCCAGCGCTTTAGACGCCGGAATGGGCTTTGACATGTTTCCCCCCAAATCTCGTTGATCGGACTTCTGCCGGCTCGCCGCAAAAGGTCAACGCGCCGGATGGCCCGCGATCGTCCGTTTATCCTATTGACCCCTGGACGAGTCGCGCGCCCGTGTTGATCAAAGGATTTTTAACCCCAGCAAAGTGCTTTGCAATACGCGGTCGTGATCGCGTTGCGCGATTGTTGTTTTTGGATCACACGCGATCCATGGGATGAGCCCGCGCGGCAAGGCGATCGGAGCGCAGGGACCAGTTGGCATGATGCGCCGCACCATGCGGCAACAGCCCGGTCGCCCGCGCTGGCCGCTCGGATGTGCGCGATACACTGGACGCGGTGCGTGCAACAGCCGATAGGGCGGGATCCATCGCAGAGTCGGGCCCGGTGTTCCGTTGGCCGGTGCGCGTCTACTACGAGGACACGGATGCCGGCGGTGTCGTCTATTACGCCAATTACCTGAAATTTTTCGAGCGCTGCCGCACCGAATGGCTGCGCGCGCTCGGCGTCGAGCAGGCGACGCTGGCGCACGAGCAGGCGCTGCAGTTCGTCGTGGTCCGGATCGAAGTGAAATTCATCGCGCCGGCGCGGCTGGATGACGAACTTGCGATCGAGGCGCGCATCAGCCAGCTGGGGCGCTGCTCGCTTCAGTTCGAGCAAGCGGCGCTGCGCGCCGGCCAGGTGCTGGCGCGCGGTCAGGTCACGGTCGCCTGCGTCGATGCACGGCGGCGGCAGCCGGCGCGCCTGCCGGAGGCGCTTCTAACCCGGTTGCCACGATAATTAATAGACTTTGCTCGATCCGCCATGAACGTATCTGCCGATCTTTCGATCCTGTCGCTGGTCACCCAGGCCACACTGGTGGTGCAAGCGGTGATGGCACTGCTGCTGCTGATTTCGCTGGGCTCCTGGACCGCGATCTTCAACAAGGCGTGGTCGATCCGCAGCGCCAACCGGGAAACCGACACGTTCGAGCGGCGCTTCTGGAGCGGTGTGAACCTGGACACGCTGCACCAGGCCGCCTCCAATCCGCGCCACAAGACCGGCGCGCTCGAGCGGATCTTCGAGGCGGGAATGAGCGAGTTCCTGAAGCTGCGCGGTCGCGGCCAGGAGGTGGAACGGCAGGCGATGCTGGACGGCGCGCGCCGGGCGATGCGCGCGAGCTATCAGCGGGAAATGGATGCGCTGGAAGCACGGCTGTCGTTCCTCGCTTCGGCCGGCTCGGTCAGTCCATACGTGGGCCTGTTCGGAACCGTGTGGGGCATCATGCACGCGTTCACCGGGCTGTCCGGCCTGCAGCAGGCCACGCTGGCCAGCGTCGCCCCCGGAATCGCCGAGTCGTTGATCGCCACTGCCATCGGGCTGTTCGCCGCGATCCCGGCGGTGGTGGCCTACAACCGGTTCGCGCACGACATCGACCGGCTGGCCAACCGGTTCGAGAGCTTCATCGAGGAGTTCTCCAACATCCTGCAACGGCAGCGGTGAGCCATGGCGGTCCTGGCACGACGAATCGAAGGCGGCCGGCGCCGGATGATGTCCGACATCAACGTCGTGCCGTACATCGACGTGATGCTGGTGCTGGTCGTGATCCTGATGGTGGCGGCGCCGTTCGTGAATCCGAGCCTGGTCGAACTTCCGTCAGTCGGCAAGTCAACGCGCGCACCCGACTCTCCGTTGGAAGTGATCGTCAAGGCCGACGGTTCGCTCCAGTTGCGCGATCGCACGCCGGGCGGCAACCCGACGCCACAGCCGATGGAGCTGGACCAGCTGCTGGCCGCTGTCAAGAATCGCCAGCAAAGCCATCCCAACACGCCGGTGGTGATCGCCGGCGATAAGAGGGTGCACTACGAAGCGGTTACCAAAGTCCTGGACGCGCTGTACAAGAACAACGTGCGGCGCGTCGGGCTCGTCGTGAAGCCATCCGAGTAGCAGCGCCGATGCCCGCTCCCCCAGCCCGACGATCGTCGGCCGCCATGGCCATACGGCCGCGTGGTCCCGGCCGCGGCCGCAACACGCTGCCGTCCTTCGTGGCGGCGGTGATGATGCACTCGCTGCTGATCGCCGGCATGTGGTTCGCAGTGCAGTGGCGCACCTCGACCGAGGCCCCCGCCGTCGCCGAGTTGTGGGAACCGTTGCCCTCGCTGGAACCGCCAGCGCCGCCGCCCGAGCCACCGCCCCCGGCGCCGCCACAGCCGGAAGCAGCGCATCCCGAGGCCGACATCGTTCAGCAGCAGCAAGTCAGACCGCACGCGGCCGAGCAGCCGAGCCCGCCGCCGCTGGAGCGGCGCCCGATCGAGAAGCACGAGCCGAAAAAGACCGAGCCCAAGAAGGTCGAACATAAACCGACCGCCGCCCAGATCGAGCGCGAGCTGCGCGAGACGGAGCAGCGCCGCCAGGCCGAGATTGCGCGCATCACCGGACAGGTGGCCGGCAGCGCCCACGCACCATCGGCCTCGGCCGGCGTCATCGACGACGCTTACCGAGCCTTGATCAAAGCGTGCGTGCTGCGCAATGTCCGCTTCGCCGTTCCGGAAGGCGTCACGGACCAGGTGTACGCGGAGTTTCAGGTGGAACTGTTGCCGACCGGCGAGCAGGCGGCCGGATCTCCCCGGCTGACCAAGCCGAGTGGGCTTCCAGGCTGGGACGACGCGGCCGAGCGCGCAATCATCCTGTGCGATCCGTTTCCACGCCGTCCTGATGGAACCGCGCCTCGATCGATCAGCCTAACGATGCGTCCCGCGGAAGCGCGATGATCGTCCTGAAGACCGCCAACTCCGGTCCCTATAATCCGCCCGCGATGCCAAAGACCCGCGCAAGACCAACCCGTGTCACCTCGCTGGTCGTGCTGCTCGGTCTGGCCGCCGCGTTGGCAAGCCGGCACGCGCCGGCGCAGATGACGGTCGAAATCACCGGCGTCGGCTCGCAGCAATATCCAATCGCGGTTGCCGCCTTCAAGACGGACGGCGCGGTGCCCCAGGACATCTCCGAGATCGTCCGCGCCGATCTGGCGCGCTCCGGACAGTTCCGGATGGTCGATCCGGGGAGCACCGCGGTGGCGGAGGACGACAGCGTCGATCTGCCTCAATGGAGGTCGCGCGGCGCCGACACGCTGGCGGTGGGTTCGGTCTCGCATCTGGCCGACGGGCGGTTCGACATTCGCTATCGGCTGTACGACAGCGTCCGCAATACGCGGATCGACGGCGAGTCCTACGTCGCGCCGGTCGCGGAGTTGCGGCTGGCCGCGCACAGAATCGCGGACCGGATCTACGAGAAGCTCACCGGGGACAAGGGCGTGTTCGCGACCCGGATCGCTTACGTCGTCGAGCTCGGCCACGCGGCCTATGAATTGAAGATCGCCGACGCCGACGGCGCCAACCCGCAAACCGCGTTGCGGTCGCGCGAGCCGATCATCTCGCCCGTGTGGTCGCCGGACGGCACGATGCTCGCGTACGTCTCGTTCGAATTGCACAAGCCGGTGGTTTATGTACACACGCTCGCGAACGGAGCCCGCCGCGCGGTCGCCAATTACCGGGGCAGCAACAGCGCGCCGGCGTTTTCGCCCGACGGCAAGAACCTGGCGGTGGTGCTGACCAAGGACGGCAATTCGGAGATCTACCTGATCGGAATCGACGGGTCGAACCCTCGTCGGATGACCTCGAACGATGCCATCGATACCGAGCCGTTCTTCTCCGCCGACGGCGCCTGGATCTACTTCACGTCCGATCGCGGTGGCAGCCCGCAGATATACCGAATGCCGGCGGCGGGCGGTGACGCTCAACGCATCACGTTCAACGGGGACTACAACATCAGCCCCCGGGTCAGCCCGGACGGCCGACTGCTGGCCTACGTCTCGCGGCGCAATGACCTGTTCCAGATCGAGGTGCTGGACATCGCGCTGAATCAGGAGCTGACGGTAACCGATACGGTCAGGGACGAATCGCCGAGTTTCGCGCCCAACGGCCGTTTGCTACTCTACGCGACCGAGGTGGGAGGTCGGGAAATCCTGGCTTTAGCCTCGACCGATGGCCGCGCCCGAGCCAGGATCACCGGTCCCAACGGCGATATCCGCGAGCCATCTTGGGGCCCGCTCTTAAAATAAGCAAAGCCGGCTCGGCGGTCGAAGAATCGGAGAACCATTCAGGAGAACGACAATGACATCGATGCGCATTCTGTTCACCGCGTCGGCGGCGGCGCTTCTGGTGGCGGGCTGTGCCAGCACCAAGCTGGAGGAGAAGCCGGCGCCGGTGGTTGAGCAGAGCCAGCCGACGCCGGCACCTGCCCCGGCTCCGGCACCCGCCCCCACTCCAGTTGCCAAGGTCGAGACGCCTCCGCCGATAGATCCGCTCAATGACCCCAGCAGCGCGCTGGCCAAGCGCGCCGTGTATTTCGACTTTGACAAATCGGTGATCAAGGTCGAATTCCAGCCGCTGATCGAGGCGCACGGCCGCTACCTGGTCGAGCACAGCGGACGGCAGGTCCGGATCGAGGGCAACTGCGACGAGCGCGGAGGACGCGAATACAACCTGGCCCTGGGGCAGCGGCGCGCCGATGCGGTGCGCGAACGCATGGAGCTGGTCGGGGTCCCCAGCACGCGCATCGAGACGATCAGCTTCGGCAAGGAAAAGCCCAAGGCGGACGGTCACAGCGAGGCTGCCTGGGCCGAGAACCGTCGTGCCGACCTGTCTTATCGCTAGGCTGACTCCGGTGTCCTGATCCGGAAGTTGCGCAAAAGATGTCGAGACACGCGCGAGTCTGTTCGGCTGCGCTGCTGACGCTGCTGCTGAGCCTGGCAGCGCCGTCGCGGGCGCTGTTCGGCGACGAGGAGGCGCGCAAGGCGATCGTCGATCTGCGCGATCAGGTCGCGCAGCTGCAGAAGGACCACAGCGCGCGCATCGACGACCTGTCGCAGCGGATCGAGCGGATCGACAACCTGGTGCAGGCGATCCAGCGCGGCCAGCTCGAGGCCGGCGGACAGTTCGAGGACCTGCGCCAGCAAATCGCCAAGCTGCGCGGTGCGGTCGAACAGCTGACCAACGATATCGCGACCTTGCAGAAACGCAATCGCGACCTGTACTCGGACCTGGATGCGCGGATCAAGCGGCTCGAGCCCACGTCGGTCACCGTGGACGGCCGCAGTGTTCAGGTCGACCGCGACGAGCAGGCAGCGTACGACGCCGCAATGGCGCTGTTCAAGGTGAGCGATTTCCGCACGGCGGTGGGCGGGCTGACCGCCTTCCTCGCCCGCTATCCGCAGTCGCCCTATGCGCCCGCCGCGCAGTTCTGGCTGGGCAGCTCGTACTACGCGATCAAAGACTATCGATCGGCCATCGCGGCGCAGCAAGCGCTGATCGACCGCTTCCCGGACTCTGCCAGAACGCCCGACGCTCTGCTGAACATCGCCGCCAGCCAGATCGAGTTGAATGACAAGAAATCGGCGCGAGCGACGCTGTCCAAGATCATCAGCGATTTCCCTGATTCCGACGCAGCCAAGCTCGCCAAAGAGCGGATGGGGTCATTGGGTCCCAAGTAGCTTGACCACGTGAAGTTTGACGGGGCGCGCGGCGGCTTGGATAATGTCAAGTTCCCCAGCGCCTTAGTCAGAAGACCCACAACGAGATTTTTTGGCGCCCTGCCCGACGGGTCGTTAGCTCAGTCGGTAGAGCAGCGGACTTTTAATCCGTTGGTCGCAGGTTCGAATCCTGCACGGCCCACCACATCCCGCTGAGCGAACTCGACACCCTGAATTTCTGAAGGTCGGCTTGCCACCCGGGATTGGAGCGTGTAACCGAGCACATTCGGCTGGCCGAAGTTGACTAGGATGCGGTAGCTGGACCTTTGACATCGAATCGCATTGCATGCGATAACGGAGCGCCCGCCAAGTCCTTGACTTGTAGACTGTTTGATCTTTCCTCACCGATCGATCGGAACCATGCCGCGCCTTCCCGCCCTGACCCTGTTCTGGCGCTTTTTCTTCGGGCTGCTGGTAGCCGCCCTGCTGCCGCTGCTGATCACGTGGTACTTCGCCCGCGACGTGACGACCAAGAATGCGCAGCGGCTGGCCGAGGCCAAGCTGCGCACCGAGGCGGCGCAGATCGCGTCTCACGCCGACGGCTGGCTCAACGTCAACTACGAATCGCTGTCCGAACACGCCGACACGATCGCGATGCGATCGATGCTGCCCGAGCTGCAGCGGCCGGTACTGATCGCGATCGCCAACCATCAGCCGTGGACGCAACTCGCATTCACGGTCAGCCCGGACGGCATGTCGCTGGCCCGCTCCGACAGTCTGGCGCCGATCGATTACAAGGACCGGCCCTACTTCAAGACCGCAATGGCGGGCCAGCCGCTGGGGCAGATCATCGGCATCAGCCGCACCACGAACCGTCCGTCCTGGATCTTCGGCGTGCCGATCAAGGATGAACAGGGCAAGGTGGTCGGGGTCCTGGCCAAGACCAACGGTCTGAACGAGCTCACCGACCAGCTCGCCAATGTCCACATCGGCGATTCGGGTCGCGCGATTCTGCTGGCTCCCGACGGCAAGCTGGCCGGGATGACCGGCGCGGTGTTCGACAAGGAGTTGCGCGACTTCAGCAAGCACAAGCTGTTCACCGACCGCGAGAACGCTCGCAACGGCGTGCTGCACTACGACGACGAAACCGGGCGGGCCATGGTCGCTGCGCTGCAGCCGGTCCGCTTCGGATGGCTCGTCGCGGTGCAGATGGACGAGGCCGAGGCGCTGGCGCCGGTGGCCGACGTCGACCGCGAGATGGGTGGTCTGCTGTTTGGCGCTGCCGTGCTGGCGGCGCTGTTCGCTGCGGTATTCGCGCCAGGACTCTCGCGCCCGCTGGTTCAGCTCACGACCATTGCAGACGACATGAGCCGGGGCCATTTCGACCATGAGGTCCCGGGCACGAACCGTCGCGACGAGGTTGGTGCGCTATCCAGAGCAATCGAGCGGATGACTCGAAGCCTACGGCTGGCGATGGAGCGACTGACCAAGAACGAAGGGGGATAAGCGATTCTGATTCGCTGACCGAGGGTGGTGCGCCATGTCGCCTCTGGAGCTGTTGCTTCGCGTTCAAAGCCGCGATTCGACCGGACAGATGTTCGTCGTGACCTATGATGGCCGTCAGGTCCGGATCGGCGTCGAAAACGGAAAGATCGTGCACGTCGGCTATGGTCCCCGCCGGGGCAAGGCGGCGGCCGAGCTCGCATCGAGCGCTGTGGCCAAATCGGCGACGTTCCGCGCCGACCCGGAGGTGATGCGGGACGAGGACCTTCCGAATGAGAGGGTCCTGCTGGGCCTTCTGTCGAAGATGCTGTCGGGCAGCAATGCCGACGCCTTGTCGTCGGTGCTGTCGGGCGACGCATTCGAGCCCGAAACGCTTCAAACCGGCAGCCCGCTGGGCACGCTGCCG
>Ga0187846_10000583_pt1 | contig 20976 bp, 11 predicted proteins | sample TC_taG_FD_161473 | JGI IMG/M metagenome (GOLD analysis project Ga0187846, IMG submission 161473) | Biofilm microbial communities from the roof of an iron ore cave, State of Minas Gerais, Brazil - TC_06 Biofilm (v2) | ecosystem: Environmental > Terrestrial > Deep subsurface > Cave > Wall biofilm...
GCTGACGATCCCAGCCGGGCGCTCTCCTCGATGGGAAATTACATTTTCACGACCGATGTGCTCGTCGACACCCTCATCGAGGATGCCCGGCGCAGCACCGACCACGATTTCGGTCGCACGATCATCCCGGAATTGTACCCCTACGCGCGCGCCTACGCGTACGACTTCTTCCAGAACGAGATCCCGGGGATCCGCGCCACCGAGGAGCGCGGGTACTGGCGGGACGTCGGAACCATCGAAGCGTACTGGCGCGCCAACATGGACCTGCTGGGGCCCGCGCCCGCCTTGGATCTGGACAATCCCCGATGGCCGATCCTGGCCTCGCCGTTCGCCGGCCCGTCGGCCAGGGTGGTCGGCGGCCGAGTGGAGGACGCCGTGCTCGGCGAGGGGACCGTCATCAACGGCGGGACGGTCCGGCACTCCATCCTCGGGCAAGGCGTCGTGGTCGAACGCGGGGCCGTCATCGAGGACAGCATCATCATGGACAACACCACGGTCGGGCGAAGCGCTCACATCCGGAGGGCGATCATCGATCGGTTCAACGTCATCGAGGCAGGGATGACGCTCGGCTGCGACCCCGAGCGCGATCTCGAGTCCGGCATTCTGGATCCTTCGGGGATCGCCGTGCTGGCCCGCGGCGCGACCCGGGTCCGCGGGGCCTCACCGGAAACGCCGGTCCCGCGCTGAGTCGCGTCGCATGACTACGATGGCGCCCACGCCGCGAGCCGTGCGGCACCGGGAGGCGCACATGCTCTGGGCAAACTTTCTGCACATCTATCAGCCGCCCACCCAGTCCAGAGAGATCACCGAGCGGGTGACGCGGGAGTGCTACCGGCCGCTCGTGCAGCTTCTGCTGGCATCCCCCCGCGCCCGGCTGACGCTCAACATCAATGGCGTGCTCACCGAGCAGCTGGCGCGGTGGGGGGGGCAGGACGTCCTCGATGGGGTGCGCGCGCTTGCCGAGCGGGGGCAGATCGAGTTCACGGGAAGTGCGAAGTTCCACCCCATCCTCCCGCTCTTGCCGGAGACGGAGATCGTCCGGCAAATCCGTCTCAACGAGGAGACCAACCGCGCGGCGCTGGGGAACGCCTATCGTCCCCAAGGGTTCTTTTGCCCGGAGATGTGCTACGCGCGCCGGGTCGCCGAGATCGCCGCGGATCTCGGATACCGCTGGCTCGTCATCGATGAACTGTGCTACAGCGGCCGGTTCGGGCAGGTGCGGACTGACACGTGGCACACGCTCACCGGTCGCCCCGACGTCGGGATCCTCTTCAAGGATCGTGCGGCGAGCGGCGGCATCGCGTTCGGGCGAGCACCCACCCTGGAGGCGCTCCGGGGCCTGGTCGGGGACCGGATCCGGCAAGGCGGCGTGTTGCTCACGGGCACGGACGGCGAGATCTACGGCCACCACCGGCCGGGGCAGGAGCGGCTCCTCGCCGAGGCGTTTGCCGATTCCAACGTCGAGACCGTCCGCATCTCCGACCTGCGTGACATCCTCAAAAGGCAAGAAGCCGTGGATCCCCGCCCGGGCTCCTGGTCGACGTGGGAGGACGAGCTGGCGTTGGGAGTTCCCTACCCCCAGTGGTGGTATCCTGGGCACAGACTGCACCAGCTCCAATGGGCCCTGACGGATACGGCGCTCGACGCGGTGGGCCGGGCGGACCCTCACACCCCGGGGTGGATCGAGGCGCGCGCCCTCGCGGACGAGGGCCTCCACAGCTGCCAGTACTGGTGGGCCTCCTGCCGGCCGTGGTGGGATGTCGGGATGACGGAACGCGGGGCGGAGGTCCTGCGGCGGGCGGTGGAGAGCCTCGCCGAGGCGCCCGAGGACGCGCGCACCCGGGCACGCGCGTTCGCGCGTGAGATTTCCGTGACGGCGCGACGGTGGCATGACGCGGGAATTGCCAAATCCCTGCAGCGGCGCTACATGGAGCAGCACGCCTCGGTCACCTCGCTGCTGACCTTCGGCAGCATCGCGTGACCCCGCCTGGACGGTTCGTCTGCGTCCACGGTCACTTCTACCAGCCCCCCCGCGAGAACCCCTGGCTGGAGGAGATCGAGATCCAGGATTCCGCGCGCCCCTACCATGACTGGAACGCGCGCGTGACCGCCGAGTGCTACGCGCCGAACGGGGCTTCGCGCATCTTGGATAACGACCAGCGCATCCTCGAGATCACGAACAACTATGCCCGCATCAGCTTCAACGTCGGGCCCACGCTCCTGGCGTGGATGGAGCGGGCGGCCCCGGAAACATACAGCAGGATCGTCGAGGCCGATCGCGAGAGCCGCGTGCGGAGGAGCGGACACGGCAACGCGCTCGCCCAGGCCTACAACCACATGATCCTTCCGCTCGCCACCCTGCGCGACAAGCACACCCAGGTCATCTGGGGGATCGCGGATTTCCGCCGAAGGTTCGGGCGCGACCCCGAGGGGATGTGGCTTCCCGAAACGGCGGTCGATCTGGAGACGCTCGAGGTTCTCGCCGCGCATGGGATCGCGTTTACGATCCTCGCACCCCACCAGGCCGCCCGCGTGAAGCCGCCCGGCGGAGAGCAGTGGGTCGACGTGAAGGACGGCCGCGCGGACCCGAGCCGGCCGTACGTCTGCCGCCTGCCGAGCGGGAAGGCGATCACGCTGTTTTTCTACGATGGCCCGATCTCGCGCGCGGTCGCGTTCGAGGGTCTGCTGAACAGCGGCGAGGGGTTTGCCGAACGGCTGGCGTCTGGTTTCAACGCCGACCGCGACGGCGCCCAACTCGTCCACATCGCCACGGACGGCGAATCGTACGGGCACCACCACCGGTTCGGCGACATGGCGCTGACTCACGCCCTGCGGCTGATCGAGGAGCGACACCTCGCGCGGCTGACGAACTACGGGGAATTCCTGGCCCTGCACCCTCCCAGCGATCAGGTCGAGATCGTGGAAAACACGAGCTGGTCGTGTCAGCACGGCGTGGAGCGGTGGCGCGCCAATTGCGGATGCAATGCGGGCCACGCGGGGTGGAACCAGGAATGGCGCGCTCCGCTGCGGGACGCGCTGGACTGGCTCCGGGACGAAGTCAGCCGCGTGTTCGAGGAGCAGGGCGGCCGGGATCTCAGGGACCCGTGGGCGGCCCGCGATGCGTACATCGATGTGATCCTGAGCCGCACCCCCGAGGCCGTCGACGCATTCTTCGGCGCTCACGCGCGGGCCGGACTCGCGCGCGAGGACCGGCCGCGGGCCCTGCGACTTCTGGAAATGCAGCGGCACGCGCTCCTCATGTACACATCGTGCGGGTGGTTCTTCGATGAACTCTCGGGCATCGAGACGATCCAGGTGGTCAAGTATGCGGCGCGGGCCCTCCAGCTCGCGGAGCGCTTCGGCACATCGCTTGAGACCGAGTTCATCCGCCGGCTTTCCGCGGCCAAAAGCAACCTCCTTCGGTGGGGACACGGGGGGGAGATCTACCGCCGCACCGTACGGCCTTCGATCGTCACGCTCCCGCGGGTCGTGGCCCACTATGGAATCAGCGCGCTTTTTGAGCCGTACGAGGAGGAAACGCGCGTCTTCAGCTACACGGTCTGCCGCCATGACCTGAGGCGGGAGACGAGTGGAGGCAGCGCCCTGGCCTCGGGCTTTGTCACGGTCGCCTCACAGGTCACCGAAGAAGAACAGCGCGCGGCGTTCGCGGTGCTCCATCCGGGTGGGCACGATTTTCAGTGCGGGGTTCGGATGGCGTCCTCGGCCGCGTGGTACGAGGAGGCGAAGGCGTCGCTCGCCGATGCCTTTCTCGGCAAGGGCCCCAGCGACGCCGTCCGGATGCTCGATGAGCAATTCAAAGACTCGCTGTATGCCCTGCCCGATCTCTTCACCGAAGAGCGCCGGAAGATCCTCGGCCTCATGACGGAGGAGCGCCTTAGTCGATTCGAGGGGATTTACCGCGAGCTCTACGAGGAATCCCGCCCGCTCATGGTGTTCATGCGGGACTCGGAGGTCCCCGTGCCGGCCGCGTTCCTCGTGGCCGCGGAATACGCGCTCACCAAAGAGCTGCTCAGTGGGCTCGGCAAGGCGTCCGGGGAGGCGCTCCCCGATCGGATGTTTGAAATCGCGAGGGAGCTTGAGACCCTCGGACTTTCCGCCCCCGCGGGAGAGACCGAGCTTCTGCTCCGGCGCGCGATCGATGGCCACGCTGAGGCGCTGCGAACCGATCCCCTCGGACCCGATCTCGACCAAGTACACCGCCTTCTCGACCTTGCGGGCGCGCTGAGCGTGACCGTGAACCTCTGGCAGGCCCAGAACTCCTACCACGCCGCAGCGCGGGGGCGCCGGAAAGAACTGCTCCGACGGGCCGGGAAGGAGGTCGAGCGGACGGACCAGTTCTGGTGGCTCGGAGAACGCCTCTACTTCAACGTGGAACGGCTGCGCGGGGCAGATCGCGTCGCCAGGTAGGCCAACAGGAACCCGGCTGAACCCACGCTGTCAGGCGAGCCGGAGAGGTTTGGTCTTTTCTAGAAGATGCCTTAGCAGCATGATGGCCGCGTGCTTGTCGAGCGGCGCATTGAGATTGCCGCATTTGGGGGACTGAACGCACGACGGGCACCCGGCTTCGCAAGGGCACGCGGAGATCGCATCGAGCGTGCGGCGGAGCAGTTCGTCGAGCAGTTCGAATCCCTTTTCCGTCACCCCGACCCCGCCCCGGTGTCCGTCGTAGATGAAGATGGTGGCTTCGCCCGTCTCGGGGTGGTGCGGATAACTCACGCCGCCGATGTCCCACCGGTCGCACATCGCCAAGAGCGGCAAGAGCCCGATCGCCGCGTGCTCCACGGCGTGAATACCTCCGGCGAGATCGAGACCGGCCTCTTCGACGGCCGCGACCAATTCATGGGGGATCACGATCCACAGGCCCGTCGTCGGGAACTCTTCTTCGGGTAGGTCCAATGGCTCCACGGACAGGACGGTATCGGTGATGAGCTGCTTCCGGCGGTATTCCACGACCCGATGGGTCACCATCACCTCGCCGTAGTGCGCCGTCGCGGTCCCGCAGGCCCGCTCCGCGCGCGGCCGGGTGATGCTGAGGTCGGTGAGCGTGCGGGCCTCGGTGTAGTAGCCGCCCTCCTCCGGTTCAACTAGGGCGGTGCGGGTGGCCAAATCGAGACGGCTGACCCGGAACGCTTCCCCCTGGTGCAGATAGACTGCCCCCGCGTGAACTTGTTCGAACGCTCGAGCGGCATCCACGGTGCCGATGAGCCGCCGAGAATGACTGTTGACGATTCGGTAGAGTTCGCCGGAGACGCTTCGGATCTCGACCGCGCCCGCGGGATACGCTCGGGACCGCGGATACCACCGGTCGCGGCGCCGGATGAGCTCCCCCATATGTTCAAGGGCCTCGGCGACCTCGTGCATCCGCGGACCGAATACCGCTTCGTCACCCGGCCACAGCGCGACCTCACTCGCGGCGCACCGAAGGTGCGCCGCCATAATGTAGGGGTTCTCGGGATCGACCGTCGCGTGTTCAACCGGTCGGCCGAAGAAGTACTTTGGCTGGCGCATGAGGTACTGATCGAGAGCGTCCTCAAGGGCGATAAGAACGGCGAGCGATTCTCCCTCCCCGCGCCCGGCCCGACCGGCACGCTGCCACACGCTGGCCATCGTACCCGGGAACCCCACGAGGATCGCCGCGTCCAGGCCTCCGACGTCGATCCCGAGCTCGAGTGCGCTCGTGCTCACGACCCCGGCGAGGTCGCCACGGAACAGCCGCTGTTCGATGTCCCGCCGCTCCTCAGGAAGATATCCGGCCCGGTACGGGCTAATGCGCGCCGCCAGTGCCGGAGCTTCGCGGAGGACATCAGACGTGTACTTGTGTACGAGCTCCGTGATCTTTCGGGCTTTTGTGAACGTGATCGTCCTGATCCCCTTTGAAACCAGAGCGGCCATAAGCCAGCTTGCCTCCACGTACGGGCTCCGGCGGCTCATCCGCGCCCTGTCGACCAGGGGGGGATTCCACAAGGCAAAAAGCCTGGGTCCGCGGGGTGCGCCGTCCTGATCGATTACCCTGAGTGGCCGACCTGTCAGCCGCTGGCCGAACTCTTCTGGGTTCGCGATCGTGGCGGAGGTACAGATGATCTGCGGGTCGGTCCCACGGAGTCGGCAGACGCGCCGCAGTCGGCGGATGATGTGGGCGACATGGCTGCCGAACACCCCGCGGTAGACGTGCATGTCATCCAGCACTATGTACCGGAGGTTCTTGAAGAAAGAAGTCCAACGAAAGTGCTGGGGGAGGATCCCAACGTGTAGCATGTCGGGGTTACTCAAGAGGATTTGGGCCTCTTGGCGGAGCCGCCGCCGCTCTGCCGAGGGAGTGTCGCCGTCATAGATTCCAAAACGGAGATCGAGGCCAAATTCTCTAAGCGCGTCTGCCTGATCTTGCGTCAGGGCCTTCGTCGGATAAATGAAAAGCGCTCTTGCGTTCGGGTCCGCCAGCAAGGTCTCAAGAACCGGGAGTAAGTAGCACAGAGATTTCCCGCTGGCGGTTCCCGTGGTGACGATAATAGATGTTCCCTCGCGGACGTCGTCAACTGCTTGTGTCTGGTGCGTGTACAGGCGCGTAATCCCCAACCGGGCGAGTGAAGCGGTCACCGGTGCAGTCAGCGGGCGACTGAGGACGCCGTACCGCGCTGGGCGCGCAGCGAACCGTTCCTCGTGCACGATCTGGTTTCGGTACTGAGACTCGTTACGAATCTCGTCTAGAAGGTCGACCATCCCCATGTGATGAAAGTTCGCATAGGAGGGGACGGGGGCCTCTATGAATAGTCCCTTAAATTCCTAGGATGTTCTTGAGACAGGCGCGAATGCAGTAGAGAGGCGGTTGGCGAGTCCTATATCGACGGCGTTTAGGGCTTGCCTTGTTAGCGTAAATGTCGGGCGGATCCGGCGTACCCACCGTAGCGCAGTCCAACGGCGTGCCGTTTGGTGCATCGCAGCCACTCCGCCGCAAATGCGGATGGCAGTAGCAGAATCCACTCGGACCTCCACTATGCGTCCTGCACGCGATATCGTCCGCACGGCGCGTGCATGGCCGATCCTACTTTCGAGCAGGAGACATTCCAGAAACCTAGTAAGTTCAGCGCGCTCTTTCGTTGGGAGGCCCTCAGTGACATCCCCGCTCCGTAGTATCTGGCCCTGGAACAATGGGACGTCAACGCATCTATCTTGCATCTGAAAGTGTAGCGTGTCCGGTTCGGGGGAGGATCTTGAATCTGTTGTGTGAGCACTAATAGGTGAATGCATCTCGGAGGGATACTCGTTTTTTGGAAGGCGACGGGCCCATAAGTGATGGTAGACTACAAGTTCAGCGGTACTAGGAGGCTGAGGCGGTATTCGCGCGATATACTCAGGACGGAGATAAAAGGGCGGGCACCATAATCGCGCTGGCGGCATCCCCGGGAGACGCACAACCACCTCATCCAACGAAGCTCCGATACCCCTAAGCTCCTCAGGACGCTGTAGGGGGGTAGGTATCATACGGCGGTGTTCAACCTGCTGACCCCGGACAAGCGCCCAACTGCGGCTGATCGAAACATCTTCAATCATCGCTGTTCCCATCACGCGGCTGAGGGATTCGGCATCCGAGTCGGCTAGCGAGGAAAAGTAAATCTTTGTGACCAAATTGGATGCGACCGCTGCCCAGCCATCACGGCCGTACACATATTCGCCTTGAGCTTCACTCTGCAGCATCGCGATTACAGAAACTTGACGGCTGCGAAACGTTGCTAAATAGTCGGCGAGATTAGGAAGTGGGCCCCATGCAGGAAGCTCCTCTAGAATCAATAATACCCGAACATCCTCCTGAGGGCTTCGGGGGCGGAGCAGATGGGAGGCTAGATCCCGGAGAAATAGATGACAGAGCCACCGCAAACGAGCTAGGGATGATTGCGGAATACCCACAATGAGTAACACAGGCTCCCGGCGTAGGCGAGCAAGATCGATTCGCTCCCAAGGCAAACATGTCCCTGTTGCGGACCTGACAGATTCATCCCCCCACGCCTCGAGCCGAGAGGCGATCCCCTGGAGAATCCCCGCTTCATCCTTTGGGAGCATCGCCATATACGAGCCTAGTCTTGCAACTAGCGTTGTAGCCTTTGGATGTGTATGAACATATTGATGCACGGCTGCTGGGCCAGCCTCGCAAAGCGACCGCAAGCGTTCAAGTGTCGGTGGACCATCGTCCGTGGTGAGCGCATGGCATAGAACCGCACAGACGTGACGCTCTGCACCAATCCAGTAGAGAAGGTTTGGGTTTTCAGAATCGTTGTCATCAAAGAGCTGAGCAGCTAAGTGCTGAGCATCACCGATAGATTCGCAGCATGCGAGAGGGTTCCATCGCAATGTGGTCGCTTCCAGGGGAGCAAAAACTAGCACATCGCGAGCCTGTCGTTGCCACTCAGGCGCTACACGGATAAGGCTATCTTCCTCGCCATATTTGAGATCTAATGCCACAACTGAGACGCCATGCCGCGCGGCGTCTAGCAACACCGGATAAGTGATCGCAGTCGTCTTATGAGCTCCTGTGAGCCCGATGGCAAGAACATGTCGAGCCAGGTCCCCCGCAGGAAGGAGTAATTGCGGACCAGCGAGAATCCGAGGCACCGGTCTTTTTCTAGTACGCTGCCAGGCGTGCCGCAGCCACCGGAACCGCAAGACGTACCCTAGAGGGAACCACGCGCCGTTTGATCGAACTGCAAGTTTTCGAAGTTCACTATAAACGGCAAACCGCGCCTTGCCAGGAGACGGTCGCACAAATCCCGCCCGTGCAAGCCGCGTCGAGCCCCAGGCGGCTAACGCGCCCGCCGCGAACAAAGCACCGAACAGTGCAGGCGCATGAGTGCGGACAGCCTCTCGAAACGCAGTTGCCCAGGTCTCGAAGCACTGGAGGTTTTCAACGCAGCCACGCGCCGGCCACGTCGATAGCCCTCCATCGACCCAAGCGAGATCAGCTCCAAGCACGCCCCGAGCAATCATACTTGATATCTGGAGTGTGACGGCTGTCACAATTGAAGGCATCCATATTCCAACCAGAAGCAGGGCTGCTGCGATTAGGAGTGAGAGAATTCCCCGCTTCATTGGACGAACGGAATGCCATACCCTTCGGGTACCGCCCTAACGATAAGTCCACATCTGATTCCCTGCCAATGCACAAAGAGAAACACGGCGTAGCCCCATTTTTCGTACGTCGCGAGATCACTGACCATTGGGGTAATCGCCTTCAGCGCTTCTACGGTCGGATCTCCGGGAGTACGCAACGCCCCTGCGATCCGAGTGATCTCAGTACATGATCCAATCCCTGCAGGGTTCATGGGTGTTCGAAGGAGCCCGTCTGCAATTCGCTCGAGAATCAATTGTCCAATCCCTGGGCCTGTAATAAGCATCATGATCGCTCCTGGCCCAGGGCATCCATCCCAAAAGTAGGGCACGAAAGGGTACACAGTAACATCTGATGAAGCGTCAGGCCAATGCCGGACTATTTCAACTCCTCCGGCCGCGGCGTCAACAAATGCGAGGGTCGCAGACGCGTTGCCGGCCGGAATCTGCGCATCCACGATGGTATGCGCGCCAACAAAAATTATTAGGCTTAACCAAACACCTGCGACAAGACGGGGAATTCGCCAGGCCAGAAAACGCCGAGATTGGGGAACGCCCGGTGAATGGAGTCCCTTTGACTCGAGCATAAGGTGTTAATGATGAAATCGGCTTCGGACCTTGATCACTGTAGCCTCCTGTGCTCCGCTACCACCACTTCCTGGTCCGCCAGGAACCGTCCATGGCCCCTCACTTCCTGAGAAACCTTCGTAGGAAGGGAGGCGCGATGCCGAATGGTCTATCGATTGGTGTGAATACAATGATGCCAATTGCCCACGAATCCAGGAGCTGCCTGACGCTACCCCCTCGCCAAATGCGACCCCTTCAACAAACTGCCCCGTCAGTCTTTCTGCGCGTAGCATTGCGTATACACCGATCCCGGTTCCGACTATCATCCATACAAGGAATAATGTCAGATTCAACATTAGCACCCCTAGTGCTGCAGGGTAGCCGCCCGGACCCTGGGCGAGGGAATGAAGTCCGCCTGTAAGTCCCGCCGAAACCTGACGGATTGGTACGATCACTGCCAGGTAGATTGCTGCTGCATGAACGACTCTAACAAGGAAAACCACGAGACCGGTCCTAACGACAACCACCAGCCAGCGAGCCGTCCACCGTGACGTCCCCGGAGCCACAAGAAGAGCCATGGCGAGGGGCGCCAGGAAGAGAGCCAAGAGGAGAGTAAGGTGGGCGAAGAATAGGATTGCTAGGTAGACAGTGAACCCGTAGGCAAAAAGAAATATGCCAAGGAGGACGCCAATCAATAGAATGGCTATCCCCCAAGGATACACAAACCAAGGGCCGAAAAGACCAAACAATGTGATGCTCTGTGGTGTCAACCACTCCTGCATGAACTGGCTCCACTGTTGACCAATCAACCCCGAGAGCACGGCTGACCCGGCGGTTCGAAAGGTTTCGAAACCTAACACAATGACGCGATTGAGGGGCCCAACTTCTGTCAAGAGCCCACCGGCCAGGGCGAGCCGTCCAAACACGCCTATAAGATCAGGCTCTCGACCGGGGCGCATTGCGGCCGCCACATGACCTAGCCAAAGGACAGTTAGTACTGCCCAAGCTAGGTTTACCATCGACTGGGTTGCCCCGCTTGTGACAAGCCAGTCTTCGAGGGCAGCAAAGACATCCGCGATACCTTGCTCGAGCCCAACCATCGCGCAGACTCAAATCAATACAACGGATCAAGTCGAATGTCGTTTGGGGCTGGCTCGCCAACACTGTTGAGACTATCTTGTAGCACATGTTCTATGGCAGAGATAGCATCAGCAAAGCCCACCCGCGCGTTAAGCGCTTGACGATCCCGCTCAGCTTGCCGGAGAGTGAGAGCACCCGTTGTCGCGGCGAGCGCGCTGATCTGCTGGCTCACCTGTGCGGTCTGTTGAACGAGCACCGTTAGGCGATCCGCAGTGGCGGCACCGATCTCCGCTTGTTGATGTAAACCAAGCCCAACCCCTACGTTAAGCAACTCGATGCCTGCCCTCGAGCTTGGGAGATTTCCCGCGTTCGTAATCAAAGTATTGGCGATGTCATCAGCCTGCTCCAAAGCGGTGGAGGGGCCTCGATCCTCCGACAATGCCGCCGCTGCAAGTGCTGTTGCCTGGGATGCCGCCGTCTGTTGGACATCCGCACCCGCTACAATCTCGTCGACCTCGGCAATCCCCGTGGCCTCATTGGCTATGGTTGGATTGCCGCCTATTTGCTGTTCATGAAGCGCCTCCATACTACCAGGGAGCATCTGGCTCATGAGTTTGGCCCGAACCGTCTCAAGTCCGCTGCGCAGCGCGCCGGGAAGCAATTCGATTTGGGCTACAAAATCTGGGAGGTCCGCACCCTGCGGCAAGAGGCCGGGTGATTCCCAAATCAACCGCGTGAGAATGTCTGTCGAAGCTCGCTGGAAGACGCGCGCCCAACGAGCTATGGAGTCGAGGGTTTGCTGCAGGCTTGAAACAATAGAAGCGAGATCTCCGAACGATGATGCTCCACTCTGCGGGGGCCAGGACGAAAGGTCTCCCGAGGTGGGGGACAAGAATGGCAAAGGCAGCGGTGGCAATGACATGGTTGGAAGAGAAAGCCGGTGACTGAGTGGCCGCATGGGGTACCAATCACTTCCAGCGGAAGATTGAGGCGACGCTTGCAGTAAGAGGGCCGCGCATAGAAACGCGGAAGCGCTCGATGTTATCATCCACCGTCTAGACATATTTCCTCCTCGACTCCACCAAGAGGTTAATCGCCTGCCACGCTCCGACATCGGCAGCAAGTCGGTCACGTTCAATCCGCTCTGCGGGCGTAGAAGTACCGATCAAGTAATCCTCCATGATCTCCCGTACTACCACGACACTACCTTCACGCCCCTCTAGCAAATCCATCACAACTAGAGCTTCGCTATAGGTGCCTCGGCGTTGAGTGAGGCTCTTCCAAAGCTCCCGGTACTGATCGTTGAGGTTGAAAAGCGATGCGACTCGGTCAACTTCTGCCGTACGTGTGAGGATCTTAAGCGGAGCGTTCTCTAGTATCCCCCTAGCATACTCGTTCTCAAAATCCTGAACACGTTGGCTGATTGCCATAACGCCTGCCCCAAACTTGCGAAATCGTCGGAACATCCCCGCCAAGGAATCGGCAGCGATCCGGTTGAGGAGGGTCACCCATGTCTCATCACTGACCACATATTTGAGCCTTCCCTCTTCCGCCTTAATCCGTTGGTAGATAAGGTGATTGGCCAGGAGTGCGATGATCGGGACGAGATCCGGGTATTGTTCATTGAGTCCCTCAGTATCAAGGCAAACAATATCAGCGGTCAGATCCACGGTTGATGGACGGTCGAGGAGGCGGGAGTAAAGACCCTTATCGACCCATAGCTCAAGTCGGCGAGCGATGCCACGCGCCACGGCCCATTCCTCTGGCCCAGAATCACTTCCACCGACCTGTTCAAACGTTCGAAGGGTTCGGGCCAAGTCGTGCAAGAAAACGGGGGTGCCAGCCGCGCGGGCGTACGTCTGCCTGAGGGCTGATTCCAAAACGGCCGTCTCCTGGCGTCCGATAACCCCGTCCGGCTCGGCGACCATGAGACCGATCAGACTCTTTAGGAGGCCAAGTTGAGCCGAATCAGGTTCAGTCTCCCCAGGGAGGAGATCAAACGGGTTTACTGCAATATCCGAACCAGGGTCGATGTGGACATATTGACCGCCGTAGACTTCGCAGAATGTCTTATATGATCCACCCTTGTCAACGATCAACACAATCGGATCACGTGTCAGCAGATAGGAAAGCCAAGCTATCGCGAAGTGAGTCTTCCCTCCACCTGACTCGCCCACGACAACGGCGTTCCAGGACGGGAGACGTGGGTCAAAAGGGTCAAGAAAAATCAAGCTATCAGCGCGAGTATAAAATGGGCAAACCGCGCTGTTCGAGCCCCGCCAAGGTGCATAGCAAGGAACAAAGTCTGCTGCATTGCTAGACAGCATGCGCATTAGCCGCTCGTTAGGTAGACCGCTAAACGGAGCAAGTTGCATGAACTGTCGACGGAGAGCAACAGACTCGATTCGAGCATCAGCACCAGGGACCTGATGGAAAGCGTCCAGTGCTTGGCGCGCGGTGTCTCGCACGGCTTCGGGGCTAGAGTCTTGCAGAACCACCGCGACTCCCACGCGCATCACACGTTCGCTAGTAAGATGGACAACGTCAAGCGCATCGGCAACCTGGCGCTCGACGGCTCGAGAATTGGAGTCACCACCATCCTGGGCTAGAACGGCCTGGCGGCTTAATCGCCCTTTGAGCTCCAGTCGTTTGATTTGATCAGATCGCGGATCGTTCCATGCCTCCACAATCAGCCAGTATCCACCTGGCAATGTCTGCAGAGGCCCTAGCACATTTGGAAAAGTGGGTTTGTCCGGAAGCGTATCCATCGCTACGATCGCGTGCGCTCGACCGTCAAGCCAGAGAAAGTCCCACCGTCGGTAGAGGTCCGACCGGGCCACAACGGTGCGCACCGACCGGCCACTAAGAAAAGGCGCAACGTCCAGAAGGCGGCGCGGGACTTCGAGCGCTTGATTTTCCAATGGCACTGAAGGTGCAGTGCAATAGCGCTTGCGATCGGGATTAAAGTATCGCCAGATTGTTGCCAACATCTCCGCATCATCCAACGCTCGAGCCTGGAATCCGCACCTCTCACAGTGGCACACCATAACATCGCGTAAAATCTGCAACTCGGCCAGGTGCTGGCGATACGTCGCGACATCAACCGGAGCCCACAGCCTCTTCCGCATGCGGCGGCGGGGATGATACGAGAGGTCAAAAATCATGCGATAGTCGATCAACCGCCCCTCGGCATTGAGACGGCTCAAAGTGGAGGCACGGCGCCTGTGAAGCTCGCGAACGACCGGATGAGCGCTCTTGCATCCTTCCGCGTAGGCCCGCAGCACGTCGATATAGTCGGTATGAATTTCGACAATAATGCGGAGGCACTCTCCCTCAGGGACGGCTGTGCTGATCAGAGTCCGGAGCCGATCGTTGCATGCGCTTAGTTGCCCAGCATCCCAAACCTCGGTCCCCGGCAGCCTGACTGCAAACCCCAGGCGGTAACTTCCGTCGCGCAGTACGACAGCCCCGTTCAAAATCGTCCAATAAGGCAACTCACGTGTGAGATTCCCAGTCACATCCGTCAGCCGCACGATAGTTCCTCTCAAATGATGTAGGGGATCGCATCTTGATCGGAGGAAATAATGTACGCTTCAGGCTCGCCAAGATACTCAAGAAGATGCCGAAAGAAATTGCGCGGGGTCCGCTCTCGGACGCGACGCCAAACAAGAAACACAAGTCCAGTAAGCAGGGCCGATACGCCAGCTTCGCCGCGCGGAAATCTCAAAATCCTGCCAACCAAAAGGTCAGAAACTTGGGAAAGGATCACGAAGGTAACGCCGAGGCCGAACCAATCTTCAAGCTCGATGCCGAGGAATGTTACAGCAGAGTCTAGTTTTCTGTAGATGGGATGTCGAGGCAGCATCGAGCTACCCATGAATCATGCGTATGATCTGGCCGCCGAAAAAAAGGATGACTGATCCGATCATGACCCAAAGGGCGTTTCGTACTCCATTTCGATGATCGGCGACAATAAGGGCACCGGCAACTAGCAAAGCAGCCGTTGCGTAGGCGAGACCAAACGCTCCGGAGAGACTTAGAGCGGCCGCATTGAACAGGTTTGTCAAAGGAGCAAATAGATCGCCTGTAGGGAAAGGCCCTCCCGATTGAGGGCCGGGGAGGGATTGGGCCATTAAGGGGTCAGCTATGAAGAGAATTGATACCAACAAGGCGCTTAAGATCCAAGCAGTTGTACGCTTCATCTCACAAAGCCTCCGTAAGTAGAATGTCGAGCCGTGACCCGATCGGGATTTCTGCTGTAGTCACCCAGGTCCCGTTGGCACCGCGTGAGTTGAATTCCTGGGCGAGACGCGTGGCAATATCGGTCCATGAAGAAACAGGTTGGCTTATTGCAAGGGCTGACAATCCGCTCGCCATGTTCGTATCATTCTGCCGACCAATGGTCTGCATATACTCGCCAGCCGCTTGAATTGCGGCAGTAGCGACCATTGAGGCAGGGTAGGGGTGCCGCACTGACATTCGACCGACCAAACCGGGAGTGAGGTGATCGGGGTCCAATGCAATGCCGCGCACTAACCTAGATCGGTCCTTGCGTGCTAAGGTAAGGGAGATATGCACAAGATTGTCAGGACCCAGTACGGCTTCGCCGAGCCACGTTCCGGGGGGATCGGTGGTCTCGACTACAACCGGTGTTGGGCCGCCGCCTGCTAGGACAACAAGGCCGGTTACCAGTCGTGCAGGGACACGAGCTCCCTCTGTCCAAACGTCGAGTCGAATTTCTCGCCCTGTTCCAGCGGGCAAGTCCACAGATGCGGAAGCATTCTCCGATTGATTGGAGATGCGGTCCTCTTCCACAGTGCGAGAGTTCTGCTGATCAGCATGGCGCTGATACACAACTGGCGTGGAGAGCGGCCCGAGGTTGTTTGGCGGTGCGTCCGTAGGAGCACCGATCACGATGGGATTCCGTTGTGGCCTGGCGCCGGGATCCCGATATTCAACTGAAATGGGAACCGAAGGAAGTAACGGGGTCACAACTGCCGACAATCGAGGCGTTGGGATCGGCGTCGCATCCTTTGGAAAAGCAAGAGTCGCTGGCTGCCGGGCCATGATGTGTTTTGTTTGGCGACCCGACGGAACATGGCTTCGTTCTTGGTTCCGAACCGACGCGACAAGGTGCGGGGCGTATCTCGACGTACGGCTGATCATGCTCGAAAGGATGAGGAGGGCCAGAGTTAGACATGCGATCCCAATCGGTACCGCAGCTGCGATCCGACGCTTCGCTGGCAAGCGATCGCCCACAGTAGTCTCGTACTCGCCCCACCAGAACAGAAACCGACGCAGCAGACTTCGCCTGCGTCTCCTCTCCAACTCCTGTTCGCTATCGAGCTTAATTTGCGATCCTGATATTTCTGCCAGGACATCTGAATAGACAGCTGGAGCCTCCACTGCAAGTCGGGCCAGGATGACGGGGATCACGTCGGGGGAGAGGGCAACGTCTTCCCCAAGTGCGGCTCGGATACGTTGTGCAGCGGCTGGAGTTAAGCTGACTTCCATCACGCTCCACCAGATTTCGCGTTGAGGAGTTGGTAGAAAGATATCTTAATATCTAGACATCATTATATTCGAGTCGAAAGACAGTGTCAAGAGGCGAACCCCTGCTCTCCGGCGAAATCACTGTGACATGGCTTCAACGGGCTCTCGTGAAAGTTGCCGGCTCTCCCCCGAGGCTCTTGCATGGGTCTGCGACCCGCATGAACTCGACTTCGCGACTACCGCTGATCTGCGCCCGGCGATGGCCATCATCGGACAGGCCCGGGCGGTGCGCGCCCTGAAATTCGGCCTAGGCCTCCACCAGCCCGGCTACAACATTTTTGTCAGCGGACTTTCAGGGACAGGCCGCACCACGTTCTCCCGAGACGAAGTCGACTCGGTGGCGCGAGCGATGCCCGTCCCGACCGACTGGTGTTACGTAAGGAACTTCGCAACGGTCGACCAGCCGATCGCCATCTCCCTCCCTGCGGGCGAGGGGCGGGCCTTCCAACAACACGTGGGAGAACTCGTGTCCGAGGTGCGCGAGGCTTTGCGCCGGAGTTTCGCGAGCGAGACGTACGAACGCCAGCGTGCCGAAGTCGCCAAAGGCTACGAGCAGAAACTCAATGAACTTTGGAGGAAGGTCGAAGCCCAGGCCCGTTCGCGCGGTCTGATGCTCCAGCGCACGCCGGGCGGCGTGCTCACGGTTCCGGTGGACATGCAGGGGCGGCCGATTCTGGAGGAGGTGTTTCAGGCCCTCCCCGAGACGGAGCGGACCCGCATCACCAACGCGACGAAAGAAATCGGCGAAACCCTGGACGACGTCCAGCGCAAGGCGCACGCGCTGGAGCGGGAGGGCCGCGAGGCGCTTCGGGCGTTCGACCGGAAGACGGCCCAGCAAGTGATCGACGCCCCCATCGGACGTCTCAGGGAGCAGTACTCCGCAAACGCCAAGGTAATTGCCTTCCTCGCCGCGATCGAGCAGGACATGCTGGACCACCTGGTTGAGCTTCGTACGGCCGGGGATGAAGAGGCTGCGGAGGCGCGCCCCGAGCTCCCGTTCATGAGGCGTGATCCGTTCAATCGGTACCAGGTCAATTTGCTCGTGGATCACCGGGAGACGCGCGGCGCCCCGGTCGTGTTCGAGCCCAACCCGACGTACTACAATCTGATCGGCAAAGCCGAGTACCGGGCCGAACTCGGCGCCCTCGTCACCGACTTCATGCTGATCAAGCCGGGGGCGCTCCACCGCGCCAGCGGGGGCTTCTTGATCCTGCAGGCGCGGGACGTCCTGACAAACTCCTTCGCGTACGAGGGACTGAAGCGGGCGCTCCGCAGCCGCGAGGTCAGGATCGACCCCTTGGGAGAGGCGGCGGGGATCTTGCCGACCGCCAGTTTGCGCCCGGATCCGATTCCCCTCGACGTCAAAGTCATCTTTATCGGAACGCCGGAGACCTATCACGTGCTCTACACCCTCGACGAAGAGTTCGAGAAGCTGTTCAAGATCCGCGCGGACTTTGACGTGGTCATGGATCGGACGCGCGAGACCCAGCAGGAGTACGCTCGGACGATCGCCTCGATCTGCAACCGGTCCAACCTGTGCCACTTCGACCCCTCGGGAGTCGCGGGGGTGCTCGAGTACAGCGCCCGCCTGGCGGGGAGCCAGGACAAGCTCAGTACCCGGTTCAGCGAGGTGGTGGAGGTCATCTACGAGGCCGCCGAATGGGCGCGACAGGCGGGCAGCGAGCTGGTCAATCGGGAGCACGTCCACCGGGCCATCGGGGAGAAGGCGTACCGCTCCAACCTCCTCGAGGAGAAAATCCGCGAATTGATCACCAAAGGCCAGCTGCTGGTAGACACGGACGGGGCGGTGGCGGGACAGATCAACGGCTTGTCGGTCCTCCAACTCGGCGATTACGCGTTTGGCCAACCGAGCCGGATCACGGCCCGTGCGTTCGTGGGCGGTCGCGGCGTCGTGGACATCGAGCGTGAAACTCAACTATCGGGACGGATCCACAGCAAGGGCGTGTTCGTCCTCTCCTCGTTCCTGGCCAACCGGTTCGCCCAGGAGCACCCGCTCAGCCTCTCCGCGTCACTCACGTTCGAGCAGCTGTACTCCGACGTGGATGGGGACAGCGCCAGCTCAACGGAACTGTACGCGCTCCTGAGCGAGCTCTCGGGGCTGCCGATTGACCAGGGGATCGCGGTCACCGGCTCGGTCAACCAGATGGGCCAGATCCAGCCCATCGGAGGCGTGAACGAAAAGATCGAAGGCTTTTATTACGTGTGCAAGGCCAAAGGCCTCACCGGCCGGCAGGGAGTCATCATCCCCCATCAGAACGCCCGCGACCTCATGCTGCGAGATGAAGTCGTCACCGCGGTCCGCGATGGCCGCTTCCACGTGTGGGCGACCCGGACCGTCGACGAGGGAATCGAGATCCTGACCGGAACCGAGGCGGGCACGCGCGGGGCCGACGGGCGCTTTCCTGAGGAATCGGTCAACGGACGCGTGGCCCGGCGCCTCGACGAGCTCGCCCGCCGCTACCGGGAGTTCGGGGCCGCCGCCGACCGCCCCAGCGAGGGCCCGCCGCCCACCTCCTCATAGCCTCGCCCCCCGGCTCCACGATCGACGCACACTTCCCGAAAACTGCCACTAGAGTTCCAGGAGACCTCTCGGGGACCGCCTCAATGCGGTAGAGCCCTTCCGCGGGAGCGGCGGTTGCAAACTGCCACCCCCGCACGGTCGGCGACGGGTGGGGGAAATCCGGCGTCCGGAGTCCTGGATTTTATGGGCATTATCAAGTAAAAGGTGGGACCCTGCCAAAAGGGAGCCCATGCCTCGCCATGGGATCCCCCGTGGCGTCGAGGCAAGGACTGGGATCGCTGAGGATTCCGCTACGTGAAGGATGAAATCACTGGCCTGAATAAGCCCGGCGGCGGCCCTCAAAGCGAGGAGCGCCTGCAGGCCGCCGTGGCCTCCCTCGATCAGCGCGCGCTCGCTGGGGTCGACCTGTCCACGCTGATGAATGAGGCGGTCGCCCTCGTCGCCGAGACCCTCGACGTCCGGTACTGCAACGTGCTGGAACCGATCGGCGGCAGCACGACGTTTCGGATGCGGGCCGGCACCGGATGGCAGAACGGGCGGCCCGCCCGCGCCACGGTGGACGGTGGCCCCACCTCGCAGGCGGGCTGCACGCTCGCGTACGGACAGGCCGTGGTCGTGCAAGACTTCCGGTGGGAGCAGAAGTTCAAGGTCCCGGCCGTCGTGCACGATGAACCGGTGGCCAGCGGCATCAGCGTCGTGATCCCGGGTCACGATCAGCCGTTCGGAGTGCTGGGGGTGGCCGCCACGACCCCGCGGAAGTTCGGGGCGGACGCGGTCAAGTTCATGGAGGCGGTCGCCGGGGTGCTGGCCGCGGCGGTGGAGCGCCAGCGAACCCAGCGGGTGCACAAGACGGCCGAAGAGACCGACCACACCCTGCGCGCCCTGATTCACGCGTCTCCCCTCGCCATCATCTCGCTCGACCCCGGCGGCAGAGTCCGGAGCTGGAACCCCACGGCCGAGCGCATCTTCGGCTGGAGCGAGGACGAGGTGCTCGGCCATTCGGACCCCATCCTGTACCAGGTGCACCTCGAGGAGCTCGGCGATCTCCAAGCGCGCGTGCTGCGCGGTGACACGCTGACCGAGGTCGCCGCGAGGGTCCTGCAGAAGGACGGCCGCCCGGTCGACGTGACCATCTCCACCGCGCCGATGTACGACGGCGACGGCGCGATCAACGGAATCATCGCCGTGATCGCGGACGTGACCGAGCGGCGGCGGACGGAAGCCGCCCAGGCCCAGCTGATGGAGATCGTCGAGACGACGACCGATTTCGTGGCGATCACCGACGTGCCGGGGCGCGGCTTCTACATCAACAAGGCGGGGCGGAGGATGCTGGGCATCGGCCCGGACGAGGACATCTCGTCCGTGAACATCGCCGACATTTACACGGAAGAAGCGCGCTCCTTCATCCTCAACGAGGCCATGCCGGGCGCGATCGTGGACGGCGGGTGGAGCGGCGAAACCGCCTTCATGAGCCTGGACGGGCGGGAGATCCCCGTTTCCCAGGTCCTCATCGCCCATAAGGCGGACGACGGGACGGTCCAGTTCTTCTCCACCATCGCGCGCGACATGACCGAGCGCAAGTTGTTCGAGGCGCAGCTGGTCCAGCTGGCGAACAACGATCCCCTCACGGGACTGTACAACCGCCGGCGCTTCGAGGAAGAGATGGAGCGCGCGCTCGCGCAGTCGCGTCGGTTCAACGCCCGCGGGGCCCTGATGTTCCTCGACCTCGATCAGTTCAAGGACGTCAACGACAGCTTGGGCCACCCGGCCGGGGACCAGTTGCTGCTGCGGATGGCCGGCCTGCTGCGCGAGCGGCTGCGGGCCACCGACGTCATCGCCCGGACGGGCGGGGATGAGTTCGCGGTCCTCCTGCCCCACACAGATGTGGCCGAGGCGGAGTCCCTCGCCGGGGACCTCCTCGAGGCGATGCGGGGCACCACGATCACCGCCGGCGGGCGCCAGATCGGCATCACTGCCAGCATCGGCATCATCATCTTCCCCGACCACGGCACGACCGTGAGCGACCTCCTCGCCCGAGCCGACCTGGCAATGTACCAGGCGAAGGAGAACGGCCGGAACCGCTACGGGGTCTTCACCCCCGACAGGGACTGGCAGGG
>Ga0187846_10000584_pt1 | contig 20895 bp, 17 predicted proteins | sample TC_taG_FD_161473 | JGI IMG/M metagenome (GOLD analysis project Ga0187846, IMG submission 161473) | Biofilm microbial communities from the roof of an iron ore cave, State of Minas Gerais, Brazil - TC_06 Biofilm (v2) | ecosystem: Environmental > Terrestrial > Deep subsurface > Cave > Wall biofilm...
GTCGAGCGGTGGCTGGAGCCGCACCAGTCGGGCGAGGGCAACGCGCCCGACTATCGCCAGCCGCGACGGCGGCGGGCGACGACCCGTCGCCGCCCGGCCCGCTCGAGCTAGCAAGCGCCGCGGCGCCACGCCCCGGCGCGCGTTCAGACGGTGGCGTGAGCGGAGCCAGGCGCCGGCGCGAGCGCGTCCTTGGCTGCGTCCTTGAATGCGACGCCCGGCGGCAGGATGATCGAGACCGGCCGGACGCGCTGCGCGGCCGGATCGGTCGCTGGCGGCGCAACCCCTTGGTCGAGGCCCTTCGCCGCCCCGAGCAGGCGACGGCGCGCCATGATGACGCCGTTGTCGGTGGCGACGAGGTTCTCCTTGGTGCGGTCCTGAATCGGACCCATGCTCTCCTGGACCGACGCATCCTGCATCGCAAAGCCTTCGATGCCGGAGAAGCTGCGCCCTTCGCGCTGCGCCTGGCGGTCCATCAGGTAGTCGTTGTCCTTGTTGGCAGCGGGACGGAACGTCCCCGGGATCAAGCGCGCGTGGATGCCCTGGCCCGACTCGACGGCCGCGCGCTCCGACCGCGTGAGCGGCCGGGTGGCGTGGTGGTTGGTGCTGTAGGCCCAGCAGTTCTGATCGTCGATCGGCACCCAGCAGTGGCCGCCGATCGGATGATCGGCGCGCGGCGCGATCAACGTGAAGGTCGGCATCACCCACTGCGTGATGCGCCAATAGTGGTTGCCGTCCCCGGTCTCCCGGCGCGCGCCGATATACAGGCCGCCGGGGGACTCGACGACCTCGAATTGCGGCCTCGAATCGCGCAGGTTGTACTCGTTCCCTTTGGCGCCCTCGAACAGCGGGTCGACCGTCATCGTGTGACGATGCAGGAACGAGACATGGCTCGAATCGATGCCGCCCTCCATCGCTTGCAGATAGTTGCACTCCTGCCAGCGCTTCGACACGTAGCGCTGCGCGTCCGGGACCATCGCCCACTCGTGCTCGGGCAGGGGCGGCTCGTGCGCCGGCGGGCCGAGGTAGGTCCAGAGCACGCCGCCGCGCTCCACCAGGGGATAGGACTGCAACCTGATCTTGTTGCAGAAACCGCCCTCCGCGGGCTCGGAGGGAACCTCGATGCACTGTCCGGTCACGTCGTATTTCCACCCGTGATAGGCGCAGCGCAGCCCGCCTTCCTCGTTGCGGCCGAGCCAGAGCGAGACGCCGCGATGGGCACAGAACTCGTCCAGCAGCCCCAACCGGTTGCGTGAATCGCGAAAGGCGATCAGGCGCTCGGAAAGCAGCCGCACGCGCACCGGCGCGCAGTCGGGTTCCGGCAGCTCGCTCGCGAGCAGGGCCGGGAGCCAGTAGCGTCGGAAGAGCTTCCCCATCGGCGTACCCGGACCGGTCCTGGTCAGGAACTCGTTCAGTTCCGCTCTCATGGCTGCATGGCGATCTCTAAGGGGTGCAATCCGCGTCCCGACGTAGCGGAAACCAAGGTTCGTCGACCAACCGACCGATTAAAATATAGACGCCGGCGGCCGTCAATCCATGCGCCGGCCGGTACCCGACGGCCGATCCACGGCACCGCCGGCGTCGAGCCCGAGGCGCGGTGGCAACGAACGGGGGAGCGGCTCAGCGCGAAGAGCCGGCGGCCGGTTCGTCATGATGCGTGTGATCCGGGTCGCCGTGGTGGGAATGACGACCGTGCTCGGGATCGTGATCGTGCATCAACTCGACCGGCACGTCCGGGAATAGCTGTCGCGCGGTCGGCGCCGGTGCGCCGACCCATTCGACGCCGCCCTGCTTGCGCGCCGCCTCATGCAGATCGGCGAACGACATGAGCCCCGGATCTCGGGCGACTTCCAGTCGCTGCGCCAGGGCAGCGAGCACGAGCTTGCGCACCTGGCGCCCGTTCCATCCCTTGCAGACTGCCGCGATGCGTTCGAACTGCGCTTGCTCGCCGAGCAGCGGCCGCAGCGGCGGCCATTGCACCGCCAGCTCTTCGACCGAGTGGCGCAGGATACGCGCAATGGTTTCCCGGTCCGGCAGGGCGAACTGCATCACCAGGTCGGCCCGGGACTGGAACGCCTCGTCCACGGCGTCGAGGAAGTTGGTCGTGGTGACGAAGAGAACGCAGGGCAGCTGCCGGGCCACTTGGTCGATGCCGAGCAGCACGGCGTCGGTGGCCCGATGGACGTCGACCGGATTGGTCTCGAAGGAGGCGGTGCTTCGCCGCACCGCGAAGCTCTCCACTTCGTCGATCAACACGACCGTGAACGGGCGGCGCGCCGCGACCTCCGGGATCGTATCCTGCATGAGCCGGGTGATGTTGCGCTGACTCTCACCGAGCATGTCGCTCGGAAAGGCATGCGGATTGATCTCGGCCAGCGTGGTGGCGCCCTGCTTGGCGAGCGCGAGCGCCGCCACCTGCGCCAGGCCGCGAGCGAGCGTTGTCTTGCCGGTGCCCGGCGGGCCGGCGAGGATGATGAGGCCGTGCGGCAGCGTGGCCATCGTGGCCAGCCTGCGGCCATGCATGAGCGTGAGCAGCGCCTGGCCAAGCAGACGCTCCTTTACCGCACGCGGACAGATGATCGCGTCCCAGTCCCTGTCGTGATGCGCCGCGGGCAGGACGTGCAGCGAAAGCACGCCTGGCGGGAGGGCGGGCGCGGGTTTCACGATTCAGGCTTCCGGACGATCGTCGTCAGGCCATTCGATTTGGGAGATCTCTTGCGTGCTGAGCAGGGTGTCTTCGGCCTCCTCGAACAAGACCAGGGGGTCGACCAGCGCGCGCATCGTCTCCAAGATCGAATCGAACATGTGCACGCGCACCAGCCGCGCCTCGCGCTGCGGATCGTCGTTGAAGTGCTGGTGCCAAAGGAAGTGATCGACGACGATCAGATCGCCCTTTTGCCAGCGGCAGTGCTCGCCCCGGTCGGGCGCCGTCCCCATGAAGCTGTGGCCGTGGCCCTCGACCACGTACAGCCAGGCCTCGCCCGGGTGGCGGTGCAGTGATTGGGTCTTGCCCGGCGCGAACTGGATCATGACCTGGGTGATCCCCGATGCTTCGCTGCCGATTGCCCGGTCCACCAAAAATTTGGTGCGCGTGCCGCGCGGGGTGGCGAGTAGATCCTGCTCGTCGTAGGGCGTGTGAATGCGCCCGGCGCGGCGCTTCTTCGTTTCCTGCGCGAGGCGCCGTATGCGGCGGGCGTACGGATCGTCGCCCGCGATGCCGGCGCTGAACGACGGACGCGGGGGCAGGTTCTTGACCTCCTCATGGCCGCGGTCCTCGAGTACGCACATGCCGAGCGTCCAAAGCATGGGCTCGGAGGAGTAGCTCATGAAGCGGGCGGTCTTCGTCCCGTCGTTGCCGTGGCGGTGCCAGCTCCAACACGGGATGTGGATGGCATCCCAGGGCCGCCACCGGTAGCGCACGCCGTCGATCTCGGTCCAGCCCGAGCCCTCGACGATGAAGAGCTGCGCGTCCCACGAATGCCGGTGGATGGTGGTGACGGTGCCCGGATCGATCTCGTGCACCAGGGCGTCCAGGCACCGGGTCGGCGAGCCGCCGTCCCTGCCCATGTACACGCCGGTGCGCAGGCCGCGCGCGGTCGGTTGCAGCACCACGTCTTCCCGGCGCACGAGCAGGCGCCGGTACTCGCGCCATTGCGCGATGAATTCGGTGCGCCGTTGCTTCTGGATCTGGTAGTGGGTGACCGCGGTGGTGGTCTTGGTGGTCATCGGCAGGAGCTAGCAGCATGACTCGGCGCGCGGCTCGCCTGGTCGACGGCCGAAAGCGCCCCGTTCCTGTATGCAGAACAACGTTCCGTTGTTGGCGCGCTCAGTTGAACATAGAATACCGTCGCGGTCAATTGACGCGCCGGCAGCCGATCGGTCGATTCGGGCGCCGCGCGCGGTCCAATTGCGGGCTGGATCGAGGTGTCCCATACGAGCGTCATTGGCAGCGGCGGTGGTGTGCGCCTGCGCGTTGGCAGCGCCGGCGGCAGGCTGGGCGCAGGCGCCGGGCAAGAACGATGCGATCTTGCGCTACCAAGGCGCCGATCGGGAACAGCGCCTGCTCGAGCGGGCGCGCAAAGAAGGCACGGTCGTCGTCTACACCTCGCTCGCGCCGACCGAGTCCACGCCGCTTGCGCAGGCGTTCGAGCAACAGCTCGGCATCAAGGTCGAGCTGTGGCGGGCGATCAGCGAAAAAGTCGTGCAGCGAACTGTGACCGAAGCGCGTGCCCGCCGCTTCGCAGTCGATGTGATCGAGACCAACGGTCCCGAAATGGAGATGATGGCGCGCGAGGGGCTGTTCGGCGAGTTCTACTCGCCGCACCTCGCGGACTTGCCGGCGAGTGCGGTGCGGCCGCATCGGCTCTGGATTCCAGATCGAATGAACTTCTTGGTCGTGGCTTACAACACGATCAAGGTGCGGCGTGACGATTTGCCGCAGAGCTACGACGGCTTCTTGGACCCGAAGTGGAACGGGCGCATCGGCATCGAGGCGACCGACGCCGAATGGATGGCGACCCTGATCAAGCAGTGGGGCGAGGAGCGTGGGGTGGCCTATTTCCGCCGGCTCGCGGCGATGCGGCCCGATGTGCGGAAAGGCCACGTCCTGCTTGCCGAGCTGGTCGGGGCCGGCGAGATTCCCGTCGGCCTCACCATCTACAACGGCAACGCCGAATCGTTGAAGCGCAAGGGCGTGCCGATCGAATGGGTGCCGATCGAGCCGGTGGTGGCCCGCCCACAAGGCATCGCGGTGGCGAGTAACGCGCCGCACCCGCACGCGGCGCTCGCGTTCGTCGACTTCGTCCTGTCACCCGCCGGGCAAGGGCTGTTCGATTCGATGGACCGGGCGCCGGCTAGCACAAAGGTGCAGACCCGTATGAACCGGTTCAACTACACCGTGATCGACCCGGCGACCGCGCTGGATGAGCAGGACAAGTGGGACCGTCTGTGGCATGACTTGTTCCTCAACCGGTAGCGCGCCGGCCCGCTGTGCGCGCGCGGGAGGGCGTGGTGGCTGGTGACGCGCGCGCTGTTCAAGCATCGATGAGACGCTCGGTGTCGTATGCCCTGGTCAGCCGCTTGGCCGCGGGATCGCGCAACGCGAAGTCGGCGGCGTGAACAAAGCCCCCAGTCGCAAATCGGTCAAGGTGCGGCTATCCTCGGTCGCGAACTCCATTCGCCTGCTGATCGCGTTCGCGGGCGAGGCCGACGAGCTGGGGATCAGTGCGCTTGCCAATCGACTCGGCCTCGCGAAGAGCACCGTGCACCGGCTCGCTGCAACGCTCACGGTGGCACGATTCCTCGAGCAAAACCCCGACACCGGCAAGTATCGATTGGGGTTGGCGCTATTCGAGCTCGGCGCGCTGGTCCGCCGGCGAATGGATGTCGCAAACGAGGCGCGCCCGCAGCTCCGGCAGCTGATGGAGCAGCTCGGGGAGACCGTCCAACTCGGCGTCATCGACCACCTGAGCGTGCTCTACATCAACCGGATGGAGAGCCGGCAAGCGATCCGCATGGCCGCAAACGTGGGCTCGCGCGCGCCGCTCCACTGTACCGCCGTCGGCAAGGCGCTGATCGCGTTTCAGCCGCCCGAGCTAGTGAAGCAGGTGCTCGACCTGGGACTAGCGGCCTATACCCCGCGGACCATCACCAAGCGCGAGGCGCTGCTCGCCGAGTTGGCAGAAGTGCGAGCGCGCAACGTCGCGATCGAGGACGAGGAGAGCGAGCGCGGCTTGCGCTGCATTGCTGCGCCGATCCGCAATTACGCCGGCGCGGTCGTCGCGGCGCTCGGCGTCGCTGCCCCAGTGCAGCGCATGAGTAAGCGGGCGATGAAGACCCGCGCCCCGACCGTGATCGCCGCCGCCGACGCCGTCTCCGCGCGGCTCGGATATCCGCGGGCACAAGCGGGCGCTGGCAGCTAGAACGGGCTGGTAGCGATAGCCATGGCAGACGAGACCAAAAAGAAGGCACCGCATACCCTTGCCGACCACCGGTACGGCAGCGACCTTGAGCACACGCACGACGGCGAGGCGGCGGATCACGATCACGACCACGACCTCGTCCCGGCCGGACCGCTGGACGAGAACGCGCTGTGGATCCAGGACCACCTCTCCCTGGTGAGCGTCGGCATCGACATCGGCTCGGCCGGTACGCAAGTCATCTTTTCGCGCTTGCACCTGCGCCGACTGGGCGAGGACTTGTCCAGCCGGTACTTCGTCGTCGCGCGCGAGACGCTCTACCAATCGCCGGTGACGCTGACGCCCTATCTGAGCGAGGAGCGCATCGACGAACAAGCGCTGCGCGAGTGCATCGATCGCGCCTATGTTGCAGCGGGGCTGCATCCCGACCGCATCGATGCCGGCGCGGTCATCCTGACCGGCGAGGCGCTGCGCCGCGAGAACGCGCAGGCAATTGGCGAGATGCTCGCCGAGATCGGCGGTGAGTTCGTCTGCGCTGCTGCCGGCCATCACATGGAGGCGATGCTTGCGGCCTACGGTTCGGGCGCCGCCATGGCCTCGCACGACCACAATTCCCGGATCCTCAATATCGACATCGGCGGCGGCACGACCAAACTCGCGCTGATCGACAGCGGCGAGGTGCTCGAGACCGCGGCGGTCCATATTGGCGGACGCTTGCTCGTGATCGACGCCGCGGGCTCAATCACCCGCCTCGACCCCGCCGGGCGGTACTTGGCAAGCCAGGCCGGCTCGCAATGGAGCCTCGGGGACCGCGCGGCGCCGATCGCGCTCGACGCGCTCGCGGACTGGATGGCAGAGGCGCTGCTCGCGGCAGTGCTCGAGCGGCCGTCGCCGGCGGCGGTCGAGCGGCTTTATCTGACCGCGCCGCTGCAGGATCTGCGGCGGATCGACGGGGTCATGTTTTCCGGCGGCGTGGGTGAATACGTGTACGGTCGCGAAGAACGCGATTTCGGCGATTTAGGGCGTCGCCTCGGTCTTGCGCTTCGCCAGCGCATCGACGCCGGCCGGCTGCCGTGGCGGTTGCTGCCGGCCGGGGAGTGCATTCGCGCTACCGCATTCGGCGCATCGGAGTACAGCGTTCAGCTGTCGGGCAATACGGTCTACATCTCGAGCCCCGCAGCGTTGCTGCCGCGGAAGAACCTACCGGTGCTTCACCCGCCGGTCCGGTTGGACGGCCGCATCGACGCGCTCGCGCTCGCCGCGGCGATTCGCAGCCACTTCGGTGCGTTCGATCTGGTCGAGGGCGAATCGGAGGTCGCGCTCGCATTTCGGTGGCGCGGCGAGCCGTCGTTCGAGCGGCTGTCCGAGTTTGCAGGCGGTGTCGTGTCGGCGCTCGAGCGGACGATCGAGCGGCAGGTGCCCATTTATCTCATTCTGGACGGCGACGTCGCGCAGACGATCGGCGCCATTTTGAAGGAGGAATGGGGGCTCGCGTCCGAGGTGCTGGCGATCGACGGCATCGCGCTGCGCGACTTCGACTACATCGATCTCGGCCGAATCCGCATGCCCTCATGCACCGTACCGGTGACCATCAAGTCGCTGGTGTTCCGCCAGGATCCGCGCCCGCCGCACGGGGCCACGCCGCGGCATGCGCACGCGCACCCACACCCGCATCGCGACTAACGCCGCGTGACGCTGCCACCGGGGGTGAGGGAGGATAGTTGACAACGGCAGGCCAACCCGCGCTGCGCGGCAACGGCGGCGGCCCCCTCCTTCCAGGCGGGGCGCGCTACACGCCGGGCGGGCGCGCTCGCGGTGTCGATTTCAAGTGGCTCCTCATCGGCGTCTGCGTCCTGCTCACCCTGTATCTCGCGGTCGTTCCGCTCGCGTTCCTGCTGTGGCAGAGCTTTTTCACGCCCCAGACTGCAGCCAAGGCGGCCGAAGCCACGCTCGGCAACTACCGGGAGGCCTATACCTCGGCCGAGACCTGGCTGCTGTTCTGGAACTCCCTCAGGTACGCGGCCGGAGCCGCGCTCCTCGCGTTCTGCATCGGCACGCTGCTCGCGTGGATGAACGAGCGCACGAATACGCCGTTCAAGTCGCTGTGCTTCGCGCTGACGATCATTCCGCTCATCATTCCGGGGGTGCTGTTCACGGTGGCGTGGATCCTGCTCGGCAGCCCCAAGATCGGCATCATCAATCTCGTCCTGCAGCAGTTGTTCGGCACCGACCGGGCGGTCATCAATGTCTACACCCTGTGGGGAATGATTTGGGTCGATGGCCTGCACTACTCGCCGATGGCGTTCCTGCTCATGAGCGCGGCGTTTCGGTCGATGGATCCCGCGCTCGAGGAATCAGCGGTGATGAGCGGCGCCAGCGTCTTGCAGGTGGCGCGGCGGATTACGCTCAGGCTGGCATGGCCGGCGGCCTTCGCGACGCTGCTCATCCTCTTCGTGCGTTCGATCGAGTCGTTTGAAGTCCCGGCTCTGCTCGGCTTGCCGGCCGGCATTCAGGTGTTCACCTCCGCCATCTACCAAGCGGTGCACCGGTATCCGAGCCAGATCGGGCTCGCCTCTTGCTACGCCGTTACCCTGGTTTGCCTCACGACGATCGGCGTCTATTTCCAGTCGCGGCTTTCCGGCCGCGGCAACAGGTACGCCACCATGACGGGCCGGGGCTTCCGGCCGCGGCAGATCGACTTGGGCAACTGGCGCTATGTCACTAGCGCAATCTTCTTTGGCTACTTCGCGCTCATCGTCGCGCTGCCGTTTGCGGTCCTGCTATGGTCGTCGTTCCAGAAGTTCTATTCGGTGCCGTCGCTCGCGGCGCTGCACAGCCTGACGCTCGAGCCGTACCGGACCATCCTCGCCTATCCGAACCTCGTGCGTTCGGTGTGGAACAGTCTCCTCCTCGCCCTCGGCGGCGCGACGATCATCATGCTCGTGAGCTCGGTCATCGGCTGGATCGTCGTCAAGACCAAGTTCCCCGGGCGCTGGCTGCTCGATAACATCGCTTCGCTGCCCATGGCCCTGCCCGGGCTCGTGCTCGGGCTCTCGATCATGATCCTGTACCTCTACCTGCCGGTCGGCATCTACGGCACCATCTGGATCATGTTGATCGCGTACGTCACGCGCTTCATGCCTTATGGCCTGCGCTACAGCACGACCTCCATGCTGCAGATCCACCAGGAGCTCGAGGAATCGGCGGCGATGAGCGGGGCGTCGTGGACGACCACGTTTCGCCGCATCATCTTGCCGCTCTTGACGCCGGGCCTCGTTGCCGGCTGGATCTACTTCGTGATCGTCTCGATCCGCGAGCTGTCGAGCTCGATCCTGCTCTACAGCCCCGGGACCGAGGTGGTGTCGATCGTCGTCTGGGAGCTGTGGGAGAACGGCCAGTACGTGGAGCTCTCGGCGCTCGGCGTGTTGCTCATCCTGGCGCTGCTGGTCCTGGTGATGCTGGCACAGTGGGCCGGGCGCAAGTTCGGGATCAGGGAGGCTTGGCGGTGAAGCGTGTGCACCGACCGGCATCCGCCGGCCCAGTCGAACAACAGCCGGTGGGCAACGGGAGTCCGGCCGGTATGTATGGCGGGGGCAGCGGGCGCTGGGCAATGCGGTCGTTGGCCCCGACCCCGAGACCGGATTTGCTCAACGCCCGGGTGGCGTGGGCGACGCTTGCCGGCCGCCCACAAGGAACGACGCCTTGCTAAGCGTTAGAGGGCTCACTACCGAGTACATCGGGGAGCGCGGCGAGGTCATACCCGCAGCGCAGGACGTGGCCTTTGAGGTGCCGCACGGAAAGCTGTTCACGCTGCTCGGGCCGAGCGGCTGCGGCAAGACGACCACGTTGCGCTCCATTGCCGGCCTCGAGCGGCCGCGCGCCGGGGAAATCTCGGTCGGCGGGGAAGTTGTGTATTCGTCGGCGCGCCGGCTCTTTGTCCCACCCAACCGCCGCGGCCTCGGCATGGTGTTCCAGTCGTACGCCATCTGGCCGCACATGACGGTGTTCGAGAACACCGCCTTCCCGCTGCGGGTAGACAAGCGGCGGCTCGGCAAGCAGGAGATCGCGGCCCGCGTCTCGCGCGTGCTCGGGGTCGTGGCGCTGGAGGAGCTGGCCGACCGTGAGGCCACCAGGCTCTCCGGCGGCCAGCAGCAGCGGCTCGCCCTCGCGCGGGCGCTGGTCATGGAGCCGCGGCTGCTGCTCCTCGATGAGCCGCTTTCCAATCTCGACGCCAAGCTCCGCGAGCGGATGCGGTTCGAGCTGAAGCGTCTGCAGCGCGAGCTCGGAATCACGACGGTTTATGTCACGCACGACCAAAGCGAGGCGCTGGCCTTGTCGCATTCAATCGCGGTCATGAACGGCGGGCGGATCGAGCAGATCGGATCGCCGCGCGAGGTCTACCAGCAGCCGCAAAATCAGTTCGTCGCGGACTTCGTGGGCAACACCAATTTCCTGTGCGCGACGGTGAGCGGGCCGGAGCCGACGCCGGGCTACTACCGCGTGCGCTCGGAGCTCGGCGAAATGACCGTGCGATCGGTCGACGCGCTAGGACCGTCGGATCGAGTGATCCTCTCGGTCCGCCCGGAGGACATCGAGCTTGCCGAGGCGCGGCCGGTCGGCGCCAATGTTTGGCAGGGAATCGTCGATCAAAAGGTGTTTCTCGGCGAGTCGGCCGACTTCCAGATCAAGGTGGGAAGCCGCAGCCTGCAATCCCGCGTTCACCCGTCGCTGCGGACACCGGTCGGGAAGACGATCTACTTCAGGATCGATCCGGAGAAGTGCGTCGCGCTGAAATCCGGACCGGAGTGGAGCGCGGGAGCATGAGTGAAGCTTCGAGCCGGACAAATGACGCAGCGATGGTCAGGCGCCGCCATCGCCGGCCCGGCTCTTGTACTATGATTTCGCTGGCCAACGCCAATACCGGCGCGCTGGAGAGATGACATGAGCATTGAGTCGCACTACCACAGCAAGAAGGATCGCGTTTTCGTGCGCGCGATTCAGGGCCAGTACAGCCTGCAGGAGGAGTTGGCGCGGCTGCGCTCGATGCCGCGGGTGCGCAAGGGCCGCACGATCAAGTTCACCGACGGGCCGCAGACCTACAGCAAGCACTACGTGGAGCCGAAGGACGGGATTTCGCAGATGTTGCATCTGCACATCGAGGAGTACGCGCCCGGCGGCAAGTCGCAAAAGCACGGCCACGTGAACGAGGCGGCGTTCTACATCCTCGACGGCAAGGGCTACGAGATTCACGACGGCATCCGCTACGACTGGCAGGCGGGAGACGTGGCGATCGTGCACAACAACTGCGTGCACCAGCATTTCAACGCCGACCCGCACCGGCCGGCGCGGGCGCTGGTGATCAAGACCAAGCCGATGTACATGTTCATGAACATGCTGTTTCAGAAGCTCATTGAGCCGCGCCCCACGGTACCGAGCCCGACCGGGGCCGGATTCCAGCCGCGCGACGACGATCCGGCCGAGTGAGTGCCGGCAAGGAGAGCATGATGTCCTGGGATGAATCGAAGGCGTGGCTGCGCGGTACGGCAAACGAGGGGCTGTACCGGCGGCTGCTGGAGGATGCGGCGAGCGCGCCGGTGCGCAACGCCAAGCGGAAAAAAATCATCCATCCGGACGAGATGCCGTGGGAAATGTCGCGCCAGGGTCTGCTGAAGCACCTCATCAACGAGCAGATGAACACGCGCATGGAGACGGTGGATGCGTACATGCAGATCATTCCGCCGGGCAGCCGCTCGGGTCGGCACCGGCACTTGGCGGAGGAGTGCTTGTACGTGCTGGAAGGGCAGGGTTACGACCTGCACCAGGACTGCGATGTGGAGATCACCGACACCTATCATTGGCGGCCGCAAGCGGAATTGAAACGCTACGACTGGGAGGCGGGGGACGTGATCTATGTCCCGCCGAACACGATCCATCAGCATTTCAATGCGAGCACCGAACGGCCGGTGCGGCTGGTCTCGGCCATCAACCGGATCTACAAGGCGTGCGGATTGAACGACCTGGAGCAGCTGGAGGATGCGCCGGAGTACGACCCGAGCGTCGCGCTCACGCCGCAGGTCGTGGCGGACTACCTGCGCGCCGCGCATCGGGCGCCGGCGTAGCGCGGGCCAACGGCAACGAGAAAGGGCCGCGCGGTGACCAAAAGCGCAATCGTTTCGGCGGAGCTCGCGCAGAAGTTTGCGTCCGAAAAGGAGACCCCCTACACCCGCTGGGTTCGGGACGAGGGGCTCGACATCATCAGTGCGCTGTACGTGCCCGATCTTCACTCCGTCGCGCTGCGACCCTGGACGCGCCGCGGCGCGCGAGCGGTCTTCATCAATCACGATGCGTCGCGAACCTCGAACGACTGCTATGTCTGCGAAATAGCGCCGGGGGCGAGTCTCGCGCCGCAGCGGCAGCTGTACGAGGAGATGATCTACGTCCTCGACGGGCGCGGTTCGACGAGCGTGTGGAACGACGCCGGGCAGAGGCTCAGCTTCGAGTGGCAGGCGGGAGCGATCTTCGCCATTCCGCTGAATACCTGGCATCGGCATTTCAACGGCTCGGGCGAGGCTCCGGCGCGCTATGTGGCCGTGACCAACGCGCCGGTGATCATCAACGCCTTCGGCGACCTCGACTTCGTCTTCAACACGCGCTACGACTTCAAGGGACGCTTCGACGGCGCGCCGGAGTACTTCGCCGCGAAGGGCGAGCAGAAGGGCCTGCTGCTCGACACGAACTTCGTTGCCGACGCCGTCAACCTGCCGCTGTTCCCGGCGCGCGAGCGCGGCGCGGGCGGCGGCCACACTCGATTCAGCATGGCGAAAGGTTCGATGAACAGCCACATTTCGCAGTTCCCGGTCGGCACCTACAAGAAGGCGCACGCCCACGGGCCGGGCGCGCACGTGATCATTCTGAGCGGCGAGGGCTACACGCTCATGTGGCCGGAAGGGGAGACGCCGCAGCGCTACGACTGGCGGCGCGGAACGCTCATCGTGCCGCCGAATCTCTGGTATCACCAGCACTTCAATACCGGCACCGTACCGGCCCGGTATTTGGCGTTCAAGGCGGAGGGGACGGCGATCCGCAACGCGCAGGGCGTGCCCAAGGCGTGGATCAGCAAGCGTCTTGGCGGGGATCAAATCGACTATGCGGACGAACGGCCCGAGGTGCAGCGCTGGTTCGCCGAGGCGCTCGCCGAGCACGGCCTCCAGCCCAGGATGGACGAGGCTTACGCCGCCGAGCGGGCCGACCCGCCGCAGCCGGCGGCATAGACGCACCATTGCGGCCGGACTCACATTGATGCCAGAACGGGGCGTGGTGGCGCGACTGGCGGGCGCGTTCGCGCTGTGCCTCGCCGCCGGCAGTGTCCAGGCACAGGGCGCCGGCAACGTCGCGGACATCGCGCTGTACGAGGGGCCAGATCGGTTGCCCAAACTCCTCGCCGGGGCGAAGCAGGAGGGGGAGCTCAGCCTCTACACCTCGGCGCAGGTCGAAGACATGGGCGCGCTCACCGGCGCGTTCGAGAAGAAATACGGGATCAAAGTCGCAATCTGGCGGGCCGGGTCGGAAAAGGTGCTGCAACGCACGGTTACCGAGGCACGTGGCGGGCGCTACACGGTCGACATCATCGAGACCAACGGCCCGGAGCTGGAGGCGCTGCACCGCGAGCAGCTGGTGCAGCACGTGCGATCGCCGCACTTGGCCGACTTGATTGCCGCCGCGATCCGCCCGCACGGCGAGTGGGTCGGCACGCGGCTCAATGTCTTCACCCAAGCGTACAACACGCGCGTCGTGAAGAAGGAGGAGCTGCCGCAGTCGTTCGAGGATCTCGCGCACCCACGCTGGAAGGGCCGGCTCGGCATCGAAGCCGAGGATATCGACTGGCTGGCCGGCGTGTGCGATCAGATCGGCGAGGCGAACGGCACGCGGATATTTCGCGATGTCGTGGCGAAGAACGGAATGTCGGTGCGCAAAGGCCACACGTTGCTCACGCAACTCGTCGTGTCCGGCGAAGTGCCGCTCGCGCTGACCGTCTACAACTACAAGGCAGAGCAGCTGAAGGGACAAGGGGCGCCGATCGAATGGTTCGCGATCGGTACGGCGATCGCGCGACCGAACGGCATCGCGCTCGCCAAGCGCGCACCGCATCCGCACGCCGCGGTCCTGTTCTTCGACTTCGAGCTGAGCGAGGAAGGGCAACGGATCCTCGCCCAACGCGACTTCGTGCCGACCAACAAGCGGGTCGATACCCCGCTCAACAAGATTCCGCTCGCGTTCGTGGATCCGCGGATCACGCTCGACGAGGGCGCGAAGTGGACCAAGCTCTACGACGAGCTCTTCGCCCGGCCGCGCTGAGCGCACCGCGATGACGGCCGGTACCCTGTCCCCGACCGGCGCACCGGCGCGCTCGTTCCGCGACGCGTGGCTGATCACGCTCGGTCACAGCCTGACGCACTGGTATCCGGCGACGTTCTATCTCCTGCTGCCGCTCATCGGCAAGGAGTTGGGGCTCTCGTACAGCCAGATCGGCCTGATCATGACCTGCCAGTACATCGCCGGCGCGGTCGCCAACGTGCCGGGGGGCATGCTGGTCGACACCGTCGGCCGCAAGGGGCTCCTGATGGCGAGCTCGTTGTTCTGGGTGGGCTTCCCGTATCTGCTCATGAGCTTCACCCACAGCTACTTGATGCTGCTCGCCTGCGTCGCACTGGTGGGGTTCGGGAATAGCCTCTGGCACCCGACTGCCATACCGACGCTCGCGCACGGTTTTCCGGAGCGCAAGGGACTTGTCCTGTCGCTGCACGGCATGGGCGGGAATGTGGGCGATGCCCTGGCGCCGATCGCGATCGGCACGCTGCTGTCGGTGTTCACCTGGCGCGAGGTGGTGGCGCTGAATGTGGTGCCGGGCGTGGTGATCGCGCTCCTGATCCTGATGCTGCTCGGGGCGCTGCGATCGGGCACGGGCCGGCGCGGCCGAGGCACCGAACACGGCGCGCGGATCCAGACCCTGCAGGACTATTTGGCCGGGGTGCGCGGGCTCCTGAAAAACCGTGCTCTGGTGCTGCTCGCCACGAGCTCGGCGTTCCGTTCGATGACGCAGAACGCGTTGCTCACCTTTCTGCCGCTCTACCTCGCCCGCGCGATGGGCTACTCGCCGTTTCGGACCGGGGCCTGCCTGTTCGCGCTCCAGGTGGCCGGATTCGCGGCCTCGCCGATCGCCGGTCACCTGTCGGACCGGATGGGCCGCAAGAGCATCCTGATGACCAGCATGGCGGTGACCGCGATCGTGCTGCTCTTCATGGCCTTCGCCGGCGGCTCGCCGGTGTTCATCGTTTTGATCGCGGTGCTCGGATTCTTCCTGTACGCGGTGCGCCCGGTCTTGCAGGCATGGCTGCTCGAAACGACGCCGAAGAACATGGGCGGCACGAGCGTGGGCATCCTGTTCGGCGCGCAGGCGCTCGGCGCCTCCATCGGCCCGGTGGCGGGGGGCGTGATCGCCGACCGCTTCGGGCTGCTGTCGGCGTTCTATTTTCTCGCCTTCACCATCGTCATCGGCAACCTGTTCGTGATCTTCGTCCCGAGCGCGGGGCGCGCAAGGCCCTGACGCCGCACGCCGCGGGCCTCAGGGCAGCGCCGGACGCCCGAGGTCGAGCCGCATCGGCAGGATCATCATCTGCATGCCCTGCAAGTGGAGCCGCCGCTGCAGCACCATCGCCGCCTGGTTGTGCAGCTGGCGGATGAACCAGTTCTCGTTCTCGAACACCAGCCGGCTGGTGAAGAAGATGACGTTCGAAAACGCCGCCTGAACCTTGCGCGACAGCTGTTCGAAATCCTCGATCGGGTCGGTGCCGAACGCAATGTAGGACTTCGCCGCGAGCCCGTTCGAGTGGCAGAAGTTGACGAAGTACGCGAGCGTCGCGCTCGCCTCGGTCTGCATCACCGCGAGCGCCTCCTTGCCGCCGTAGCTGCGCGAGTCGACGGTGCGCACGCTAATGAACACGAAGTTGCGGAAGTGGCCGGGGAAGATCCGCTGCACCCACAGCAACGTGTGCAGGCCACCGCCCTTGCTCGAGCCGACCAGGAAGCAGGCGGTCGGCGCGGCGCGGTCGAGCGCCGGCGGCGTCGCGACGCTGCCGAACGGCAGGTCGGCGAAGTTCGCGTCGATCTTGCGGATCTGCGTCTTGGTCCAGTCGTAGTGCCGCTTGACGGCCAGGCACACGCCGACGATCGCCGCGATGATCAGTAGCGCTGCCCAGCCGCCATCCAAGAACTTCTTCACGAGCAGCATGGCGAGGATCACGGCGCACACCACGAACCCGAGCAGGGACAGGGCAAACCGCACCACCCAGCGCGGCTCGCCGCGGCTCTGCAGCCAATAGCGGCACAGCCCGAACAGCGATACCGCGAAGGTCAGGAATACGCTGATGCTGTAGAGCACGACCAGCAGCGTCACGCTGCCGCCGGTCCACAGCAGGATCGCGAGCGCGGCGAGGCCCAAAACGAGGATGCCGTTCTCGGTCACGAGTCGGGTCGACAGGTAGCGGAACTTGTGCGGCACCCACGAATCGGCGGCCATGTTGGCGAGCACCGCGGGGCCGCCGAGGAAGCCGGTGTTGGCGGCGACGAACAGCAGGCCCGCCTCGAGCACGAGCACGACCAGCAGCCACGCCTGCGTCGACCACGCTTCCCAGCCGAAGCTGCCGAGGATGCTCCCGAACACGACTGCGTTCAGCGTCTGGCCGGCGACCGGCCGCGCACCCCACAGCAGATACAGCATGATGATGCCGCCGGCGGTGAATGCGAGCGAGAGCGCCATGTAGAGCATCGTGAGCTTGCCGGTACGCACGCGCGGTTCGGCGAGCACGTTTACATTGTTCGACACCGCCTCGAGGCCGGTGTACGTGCCCCCGCCCTGGGAGTACGCGAGCAAGAGCAACGCGGCGAGACCGGTCCAGCCGATCTCGCCGGCGATCGCGCGCGTGTCGCCGAGGGTTTGCGGCGCGAGCGCGGGCAGCTGCGGCAGGTGGTCGAGCAGGCCGTAGACGATGAGCCACGCGTGCGTGCCGACAAAGCCGAGGAAGACCGGCAGCAGCACGACGATCACCTCCTTCATGCCGCGCAGGTTGAGCGCCATGAGCGCGACGATCAACGCCACCTCGAGCGCGAGCTTGTACGGCTGGAAGCAGCAGGCTCGCGAACGCGTCCACGCCGCTCGCGATCGAGATCGCGATCGTGAGCACGTAGTCGAGAATGAGCGCGGCGCCGGCGACTAGGCCCGCGTACGGGCCGACCAGCCGGGTCGCGACGCGATAGCCGCCGCCGCCGGTGGGGAACAGCTCAATCACCTGGTTGTACCCGAGCGCGATGACGAACACGGTCGCCGCCGTGGCGAGCGCGAGGTAGAGGCTAAGGCTCGCGTGGTCGCCGAGCGCGCGGAACGACTCCTCCGGCCCGTAGCAGGAGGACGAGATGCCGTCGGCGCCGAGGCCAACCCAGGCAAAGAACGCGACCAGCGCGATGGAGTGACGGGTCTGCTTGCTGAACGGGTCGAGCGGCTTGCCGCGTACCCAATCGCGCAGCTCGGCGAAGAACGTCACGATGCCGTTCAGCTCCGGTCGAGCGTGCCGAGCCGTTTGCGCAGGCGGCGGGCGAACACGATCATTTCCTTGGCCGCCTGCTTGTCGCCGCGCGCCTCGGCTACCGCGATGCCGCGCTCATAGGCGGCGAGCGCGTCCCCCGGTGAGCCGGAGTCGGCGAGCGCCTTGCCGAGCAGCTTCCACGCGGCCGAATACTTGGGGTCCTTGGCGACCGCCTGGCGCAGGTGAGCGATCGCCGGCCGGTGATCGCCGGCCTTGAGGTATTCGGCGCCGAGGGAGAAACGGAGCACGGCGCTGTCGCGCGGTGTATCGACAAGCTTGAGCAGATTGGCGAGCAGTGAGGCGTCCATTGTAAGATTTGGCGCGAGCGCCGATCGGCGCATCGATTATAGGGTCCCTCCGGTATGCCCAAAATTGTGCTCTCGACCCCCCACGCCCCGGCCGCGATCGGCACCTACTCGCAGGCCGTGCGCTGCGGCGCCACGGTCTATCTCTCCGGCCAAATCGGCCTCGATCCGGCGACGATGCAGGTGGTGGACGGTGTGGAGGCGCAGATCCGGCGCGTGTTCCAGAACTTGCGCGCGGTGGCGGAGGCGTCCGGCGGTTCGCTCGCCGATGCGGTCAAGGTCACCATCTACCTCACCGACCTCGCGCACTTCGCGCAGGTGAACGAGATCATGGCACAGTACTTCCCGCAGCCATTCCCCAGCCGCGCTGCGATCGGCGTGGCTTCGCTGCCGCGCGGGGCGCTGGTCGAGGCGGACGCGATCCTCGTCCTCGCGGATTGATCACCGCGGATCGAGGAAGCGGGAATCGGCCACGCGTCCAGTGGCGAAGCACGCAGCAACGACCAGCACCTCCCGTCCCAGTGGGCCAGGGGCTGAGGTCGCCGGTGCGTCGCGGCGCGCTCAATCGCCGCTCCCCAATCCGCAATCCTCGCTGCGCGCCAAGCTCGCACGCCTCGGCATCCGCACCGATTTCGATCTCGTCTTGCACCTGCCGCTGCGCTACGACGACGAGACCGCCCTCACGCCGATCGCCGACGCGCGGCACGGCGCACCGGCGCTCGTGGAAGGCGAGATCGTCGCGGCCGAGATCGCCTACCGTCCCCGCCGCCAGCTGGTGCTCCAGGTGCGCGACGCGAGCGGTCTGCTGTTCGTCCGCTTCCTCACCTTCTACCCGAGCTACCTGAAGACGCTCGCCGCGGGCCGGCGGGTGCGCCTGTTCGGCGAGGTGCGGCCCGGATTCTTCGGCGGCGAGATGGTGCATCCGAGGTATCGCCTGGTCGCGCACGCCGAACCGCTCGCAACATCACTCACGCCGGTCTACCCGACGACCGCCGGTCTCTCGCAGCATGTCCTCAAACAGCTCATCGACCGCGCGCTCGATCGCGGCGACCTCACCGATACGCTGCCGGAGGCGATCCGCGAGCGGCACACGCTCGACGCGTTCGCCGCGGCGGTCACGACGCTGCACCGCCCTCCGGCTGACGCCGACCCGCGCGCGCTCGTGGAGCGCACGCACCCGGCATGGCGGCGGGTCAAGTTCGACGAGCTCCTCGGCCAGCAGCTGTCGATGCGCATGCACTCCCGCGCGCGCCGCCGGCAGTCGGCCCCGGCCCTCGCTCAACAGGGGGCGATGACCCGCGCGTTTCTCGCGCGCTTGCCGTTCCGGCTCACCGCGGCCCAGACCCGAGCGTGGCGCGAGATCGCGCGCGATCTCGCCGCCCCGCATCCGATGAATCGGCTGCTGCAAGGCGACGTGGGCAGCGGCAAGACCGTGGTCGCCGCGCTGGCGGCACTACGCGCGGTCGAGAGCGGCTGGCAGGCGGCGGTGATGACGCCGACCGAAATTCTCGCCGAGCAGCACCACCGCAAGTTCGCCGAGTGGCTCGAGCCGCTCGGCCTGCGCATCACATGGCTCGCCGGCGGCAACCGGGCGCGCGATCGCCGGTCCGCATTGGCGCGGATCGCCGCCGGCGACACGCACATCGCGATCGGCACCCACGCGCTGTTCCAGGACAAGGTCGAATTCGCGCGCCTCGGGCTCGCGATCGTCGACGAGCAGCACCGCTTCGGCGTCCGCCAGCGCCTGGCATTGCGCCGGAAGGGGCGGGGCGAGGCCCTCGCGCCGCACCAGCTGATGATGTCCGCGACGCCGATTCCGCGCACGCTGTCGATGAGCTACTACGCCGATCTCGAGGTATCGACCATCGACGAACTGCCGCCCGGGCGGCGGCGAGTGGTGACGAAGCTCGTCACCGACACGCGGCGCGACGAGGTAATCCGCCGCATCCGCGTCGCCTGTCGCAGCGGCGGGCAGGCGTACTGGGTGTGCCCGCTGATAGAGGAATCGGAGGCGCTCGAGCTCGAGACCGCGCTCGCCACCCATGCGCGCCTCGCCGCGGAACTGCCGGAGCTCGCGGTCGGCCTGGTCCACGGCCGCCTCGCCGCGGCCGAGAAGGCGGCGGTCATGGAGGCGTTCAAGACCAGCCGCGTCCAGCTCCTGGTCGCGACCACGGTGATCGAGGTCGGGGTCGATGTGCCGAATGCTTCGCTGATGGTGATCGAGCATGCCGAGCGGTTCGGGCTCGCGCAGCTGCATCAGCTGCGCGGCCGGATCGGGCGCGGCAGCGCGGAAAGCGTCTGCGTCCTCCTGTACCAGAACCCGCTGTCGGACACCGCCCGGCAGCGGCTGCGCATCATCTTCGACCACGTCGACGGCTTTCGGATCGCGCAGGAGGACTTACGCCTGCGCGGACCGGGGGAATACCTCGGCGCGCGCCAAAGCGGCGTACCGCTGTTGCGCTTCGCCGACCTGGCTCACGATGAGGATCTGCTCGCCGCCGCGCGGGCAGTTGCCGACGAAATGCTGGAGCGCTACCCCGAGCACGCGGCGCGCCACGCCGCGCGCTGGCTGAGCGGGGGCACCGAGCTCATGCAGGTCTAGCGTCCGCCCCGGCCGCGGTCGCGTTCCCGCATCACCCGCGCGCGGGACCGTTTTGCCTCCCGCACCCACCGCCACCGACGCTCGGCCGGTGCCGGGTCCCGGCGCGATGGCGCGCGCGCATCGCCGACCTTTTCCTGGCGCGTTTCGCAACGGCGCGGCGGCCCGCCCGGCCCGGCAGGACGGGGTTTGCGGGGAGCCAAATTGATCACCGGGATCGGTGTCCCCGCACGCCAACCGCGGTACTCGTTGCACTTAAACTCGACCGCCGCGGCATATCGCGCGGGCTATACTCGACATTCCAGTCGTAGCATCCGCAGTCTGCAACCACCCAGAGCGCCAGATGGGCCGGGCAGTGTGTGCACGGGGAATATTGGCCGCGGTCGCGCTCGTTGCGGCTGGTTCGGTATTCGGCCAGCCCGACTTCATCTTCGGCG
>Ga0187846_10000585_pt1 | contig 20889 bp, 16 predicted proteins | sample TC_taG_FD_161473 | JGI IMG/M metagenome (GOLD analysis project Ga0187846, IMG submission 161473) | Biofilm microbial communities from the roof of an iron ore cave, State of Minas Gerais, Brazil - TC_06 Biofilm (v2) | ecosystem: Environmental > Terrestrial > Deep subsurface > Cave > Wall biofilm...
CCCGGAACCTGATCTGGCCGCCTGGGCACGGGAACTGGATGCCGCCTACCGGCGGACCGCCGCGCATCTGCCCGCCAACACGGATGTGCGCATCGAACGGGTCCCTGATGCGAAGACCGGGCGGCTGGAGGAACAGATCGTGCTGACCCCGCTGGAACGGCTCGAGGAGCCACCCTCGCTCAAGCGCTTGCAGCGCCAGGTCACGCAGCGACTGCCCGAGATCGGGCTGCCTGAACTGCTGTGCACTGGGAATGGCAAGCCGCCGATGCGGCGATGAGCAAAGCGCGCTTGGGGGGAGGCCATCGGGCCGAGTCCCACCGACCGGGGCAAACCGGGGGTGAAGCGCAGCTTGCTGGTCGAGGCCGCTGGAGAGCCGCTCGCCGTGGTGGTCGCTGGCGCCAACGTCCATGACACCAAGCTCCTGGCTGCCACCCTGGAAGCCGTCGTGGTCGAGCGGCCTGTGCCCACGGAAGAGGAGCCGCAGCACCTGTGCCTGGATAAAGCCTATGACAATCCGACGGGGTGGGAAACCGTCGCGGCTCACCATTACGTGCCGCATATTCGCCGCATCGGCGAGGAGAAGCTGGATGCCAAAGGTGAGAAGCGCTACCCCGCCAGGCGGTGGGTCGTGGAGCGAACGCTGGCTTGGTTAAGCAAATGCCGGGCCATTCTGGTGCGCTATGACAAGAAAGCATCCAACTCCCTCGCGCTCATCAAACTCGCGTGTCTGCTGCTCTGGTATCGTCGGTCCGTTCGCTTATCCGTTTTGAGATAATTTCTAAGGCCAGACGCCACGGAGCCTCGGCGGGTTGACCACGGGTGGGAAAGAGATCGAGAAAATCATCATCCTGATACAACGTTCCCAAGGTGTCGCGCATCTGGAGATAGAGGCTGCCGTGAGGAAGGACGGCATGCGCGACACGGGCGGTTTCTTCTGGAATGGGCGGGATGGCTTGGGGGTGCAACGACATCTACGTCCTCCTGGTTGAGTTAACAGCTTCCTCCTCTCAGTATTCCATATTCCTCCCCTCATGCCTCTCCGGTAATTCGCCAACAATATCTTAATTGGGTCAGACCTACGTTATCTGGCAAATCACATTGGCAAAGTACATATGCCACACTGTGCCATATCTGAAAGAGTTCCCTGCGGCGCCGCCACCCCGAACGCTTGACATGCCGCTCTGCCTGCTCTATAATTTTCCTAGTATTTTCCGCATGTCTGCCTGTTGAGGAAAGCGTCATGGCCCAGGTGTTTGTAAGTGACCAGCGTATGCCGTTCCTGCCCAGTAAGGAGCTGGCTGCTTCACTTCCCTCGCCCTTCTACCGGGCCCCCTCACGCTGGATACGCGCTTGCGGCCTCTATGCCTGGTCGCCCACCTGGCCGACCATCGTGGCCGATCTTGTCCGCCTGGGCGCCCTGAACTGGCTTCCGTTAGACGAGCGCCTGCTCACCACCTCACCGTCACTCCTCTCATGCCTGGCAAGTCAACTCGCCGATGTCCGTTCCTGTGAAGATGGCACGTTGTGGACGGCGCGCGCAGATCTCGAACACGCGCTCGGCTACCCAGTTTTGCTCGGGTGGGACGTGTCTCTGGAACTTCTCCCCTTGCTGAGTCCCGCCGCAGGAACGCTCGACGTGCCACTGCCCTACCCTTGGAGCAAGCTGGGACAAAAGGCGCTGATCTACCAGGAGCATGCCGTGCATGTCTATCGCGTCACCGACCTTCCCGCTGAGGCCCAGGAGTTGTCTCGGCAGCTCACGGCCCTGCTTGAGACCCTCCAAGGTATCCCCCAACACGCGCTGGGTCGTCTCTACTTTGAGCGCTGTCTCTTGCCGCGCGGTGCTGAGAGCCTGGCGGAGCTGCTGGACCACAACATCCCTGCCGGCATCCTCAAAGAACGGCTTAGGTCGCTGTTTCTCAGAAGACAGACGAGGCCAGCCAGGCCAGGCTGGACGCGGCAGGAGTTCGCTCTCCATCAAGCGGCATTTGAAGAGGCGCGCGCGTGCCTAGCCGCGCAGTCTGCACTCTCCGACTCGCCTGAAGCGCGCGCGCAGCACCGGCAGCGCTTTCTGCAGCTCTGGCCCGAGCTGCGCCAGGTCGCGCGTGCGTTGGCGCGCGCCTATTATCTGGCTGCCGGTCCCGCGCTCGTCGCGGTGCCGCGCCGCTTCCCGCTCAGGGCGTTCCCAGCCCTGGAGGAGGGGGATGGCCGGGGCAGGCACCTCGCGCAGTCAGCCCCGCGCTCAGTCTCGATCCTGAGCGATGCGCTCAGTCTCGCCCTCCTCTCGGCGCTGCGCAGTCCACTGTACACGCCCGATCACCAGGGACGCCTGGTGTATCAGCAGCGGCTCGCGCTCCAGGCGCCAAAAGCGACGCTCTCACTGGAGGTGTCCTTTCCGGCGCACGCGGAGAAAGGCGTCGAGGATTTGCCGCTCTCGGATGGCCTGGTTGATATCTGGTTGGCGGTGCAACATCTGGCCCTGACACGAGGGGGCACGCACGGGCAGGCGTTTGCCTGCACCATCCGGGACATTCTCGCACTGGTCCGGCCTGTGCAAACACATCCCGATGCCCGCCTGCTGAGGCGGACACGCGCCAGCTTGCAGCTGCTCTCGGTGGGAAGGGTGCGCTTTGCTCTTCAGCGAGCAAATTCAAAAGGGGGTGCTGCCTTGGAAGCCCCCCTCTTGGAGGTAGATGATCCGACTCGGCCCGCACAGATGAAGCTGGGCGCCTGGGTCGAGGAAGTTCCCACGCGTCTTAGGCGAGTGACCACACTGCCGCTGCCGGTCCTCCAGTGGCATCCAGAGTCGAGCGCGTATGCCAAACGGCTCGCCATCGTGCTGGCCTGCCTGCTGCAAGAACAACAAGAGGGGGTGCATGTCACGCTGCAGGAGTTACTGGAGCTGGCAGGAATTGCCTGGAGCGCAAACAATCCACGAAGATCGAAGCAGGCGATCACGAATGCACTCATGCTGCTCGCCGGTATTCCCGCCGAGGCCGATCCGCGTGTCAGGCATCCTGACGCCTTTCTGTGGGAATGGAAGCCAGCGCGCTGCCAGGAGCAGGTCGTGCTGGGCGCCTTTTGGGTTGTGGGAGCGGAGCAGGGGCTGCGCGAACACATTGATGGGCTGGGCCGCAGAGAGGAGCGGTTTGGCCCCTGGTCTGAGGAATTTTTGCGGCTCACGCTGTATGTTCTGCCGCCAGCCGAGGCTGGCTCCTGAACGGACCACGGCTCGCCGATCTCTCGCACCCCTTGGCCCTGCTGTGACGGGGGAGCTTGCTGCTGTGGCGTGGGGGACCGGCTGCTGTAAGGTGGCATTCTGCTGCTGAAGCGTGGGATTGGCAGTTCACCCCTTGCGGCATTGCACCGCTTCTGGCCTCGTCTCGCGCCCACTTGTACTCTCTTTACCCGCTCGCTTTCCCCTGCATCCCCTCTCCCTTTTTCCTGCGCTTCGGCTACCCTGATGGGTGAGACAGCAACGCAAGCGTAGGAGGTTCGTCATGCACACCCTGGCCCTTCTACCCTGGGAGAAACTTCCAGTCAGACTGCCCTGTGGGAGCCTGGCGCTGCTTGGGCGAAGCCAGTGCCTCACGATTGATGGATGCGAACGTCGTCTGACGCTGTCGCGGGGGCGTCAGGTGGTGGCCCAGGCAGAGTTTGGACCGGCTCTCTTTCGCCTGCTCTTGGTTCTCATTGTCGAAAATACCATAAACTCGCCTGATCTGACGCATAACCCCGCCTGAAATGCACCCGTTTTTCCTGGTCTGACGCCAGGCGATCGAAGATTAAACTGACGCATTTCTTCGCCGAAAATCGCAACTGACAACTTTTCTTGCCGTGAATTCTTCTGCCCACAAACTCGCTTCCACCCCTCCCCAGATCCCGCCTCTCATACCGATTTTGGGCGAGTTTATGCGTCAGTTGGTGAAAATATGCGTCAGAGGATTGCTTTTGGCAACCACGTCGGGTATGCTTGGCACAGCCAAGTTCACCTCTGTCGTGTCCTCTGTACACACACGGGGGAGGATGTGATGAAATCCGCCGCCTTTGAACAGTGGTGTCGTCGGTTCGGCCTGCGCGCCGAAACGCATGACCTCCTGGTGCGTCTGCGCGCCTCTCCTCCGGCGCGCCGCGTGCAAGGACGTGCCCACAACGTGAGCGGCGCCTACGCCAGCCGCAAGATGGGGCGCACGATCCAATTCGAGAGCCACACGGTCGAACTGTGGGCCATCTATCGCATGGAGTACGACCCGCTGGTGCTGGAGTTCTTTGACCAGCCCGACGTAAAGCTGCCCCTGCACTACCCTGGGCCATCGGGACGTCATGTGGTGGCGTCCCACACGCCGGATTTTCTGGTTCTGCGGCAAGGAGAGGTCAGTGTCGAAGAGTGGAAAACCGAAGAACGCTTGCGCGCGCTGGCCCTGACGCAACCGGGGCGCTATCAGCAGACGGCACAGGGAGGGTGGCAGTGTCCCCCAGGAGAAGCCGCAGCGCGCGCACTTGGCCTCACCTATCGCGTGCGTTCCGCTGCCGAACTGCATCCCACCCTCATCCGCAACCTGATTTTTTTGGAGGACTATTGGTACGAGGGCGTGGTGGCGGAGGAGATCGCTGCGCTGATCCTGAAGCGGGTACGTGCCACCCCAGGGGTGCGGCTTTCTACGCTGTTGCACGAGGTCCCAGCCATCAGCGTCGATGCGGTGTTCGCGCTGCTGGCGCGCAACCAACTCTATGTTGATCTGTCTGCCGCGCTGTTGGTGGAGCAGCCGCATGTGCAGCTCTACCCCGATCAACCCACCGCCGAGGCGCACATGCTCCTAGGCGCCAGCCCCACGGCGGCGTTGGCGGAGGGTCTGCCTGGTAGTGGGACGGTTGCGCTCACCCCGAACACGTCGCTGCTCTGGAATGGGCAGGGCTGGACCCTGTTGAACCTGGGCACAACCACGACCACGCTCCAGCCGGATCGCGGGTTGCCAGTGGAAGTGCCAAGCGCCTATTTTCTGCATCTAGTGGATACCCACATCATCACGGTCCAGGCCACTGCCCCAGCATCTGCCCGGGAAATGCTGTCTGTGCAGATTCAAGAGTGCCTCGATACGTCTGGTCCAGACGCCCTTGCCGTCGCCAACCGGCGGTATCGGCTGGTGCAGGCATACCAGCAGGGCCAGTCGGACCGCTACGAGGGCACCCCCCCACGCACCATCCGCGAGTGGGTCGCCCGCTTCCGCGAGGCCGAGGTCGTCTCTGGCTGTGGCTACGTTGGTCTCCTGCCCCGCACCCGGGACCGGGGAAATCGCACTCCCAAAGCTTCTGAACGAGCATGTCGCCTCCTTGATGAAGCCATTGAACACCTGTATGAACGTCCCAAGCAGCAGACAGTCCACGCGGTCTATGTCGCTTACCAGGGCGCCTGTTTCGCCGAGGGCCTCCAGCCCGTCTCTGAGCGGACTTTCTATCGGCACCTCGCGGCTCGCCGGGGGCCGGAGCAGACCGAGAAGCGGCAGGGGAAACGCGCCGCCTATCAAGAAGCACCCTGGCACTGGGAACTGCTGCGCACCACCGCGCGCCACGGAGACCGCCCGTGGGAAGTGGTCCACCTCGATCACACCCAACTAGATATTGAACTGGTGTCGGGGTTCGGCCAGCCGCTGGGCCGCCCCTGGGCCACCTTTCTGGTCGATGCCTTTTCGCGTCGCCTGCTGGCGGTCTACCTCACCTTCGATCCCCCCAGCTACCGCTCGTGTATGATGGCGCTCCGTGCCTGTGTGCGCCGCTACGGGCGGCTGCCTCAGACATTGATCGTGGATGGCGCCAAGGAGTTTCACAGCTTCTATTTTGACAGCCTCCTCGCCCGCTATGGCTGCCACAAGAAAAGTCGGCCCTGGGCAGAGCCCCACTTTGGGTCGGTGATCGAGCGCCTCTTCGGCACGACCACGACCGAGTTCGTCTCCAACCTGCTCGGCAATACTCAGGCCAGCAAACACCCTCGACAGATGACCGCCGCAGTTGATCCCAAACGGCTCGCTGTCTGGACGCTGCCGGATCTCTATGCCTTTTTGTGTGAATGGGCCGACGAGCTCTACGACCAGGAAGAACACCCAGCGCTCTTGCAGAGCCCGCGCGAGGCGTTTGCCTTCGGGCTGGCCCGCGGCGGAACACGGGAGCATCGGCGGGTGCCCTATGATGATGCCTTTATCAAAGCCACCCTCCCCAGCACCAAACGCGGCACGGCGAAGGTGCAACCGGGCAAGGGGATTACCGTGCATTATCTTTCCTACTGGAACGAGGTCTTTCGGCGCCCGGAGGTGGTGCACACCCAGGTGGACATTCGTTATGACCCGTTTGACAGCAGCCGGGCCTACGCCTATGTGCGGGGGCGCTGGGTCGAGTGTGTGACCCCCGCTGCCTTTTTTGACATCTTCCGGGGACATTCGGAGCGGGAGCTGGAACTGGCTGCCGCAGAACTGCGCGCCCAGAACCGCCGAACCCATCGCACCGACCCGATCACTGCCAAGCGCCTGGCGGCGTTTCTCGCCAAGATTGAGGCGCATGAAGCCGTGTTGCTCCAGCGGCTACGCGATCAGGAAAACCGCGCGGTCCTATGGGCCATTGAAGGCAGCCTCAGCATTGATGATCCTCGTGCTGGGCCAGCGGTGCTGGAGGGGCCGCCGCACGAGCCAGCAATGGTCGAGAGATCGTCCTTGCCCCCGGTGGATCTGAACGCCTTGCAGGTCTATGAGGAGTATTCGTGATGGAGGACATGGACACGGCTCCCGACGGGCTGGACCGCCCCCTACCACCAGACGCCCAGGCGCGCCTGGATCGATTTAAAGCCCTGACGATCCGCCATCCCAAGCTCGACCAGGTGGAGCGGGAGCTGCGACAGGCCATCTGGGAACCAGCCGGCTTTGCCTATGTGCTGCTCTATGGCCCCAGCGGCGTCGGAAAATCCACGCTGGTGGAACACCTGGCGGCGCGCTTGAATCAGGTGCAGCAGGGCCAGGGGCAGGGGAACCCTGCCTCCGTAGCGGCGGTCCTCGTCCAGACGCGCCCTCCCGACGGCGAACTCTTTCATCGCAACGACTACTACACCAAGGGCCTGCGTGGCTTAGGTCACACCTCTTTTGAGCGGCACATTCGGGTGGATCTCTCGACCGAGCCCCACTTTGAGCACAAGGAATCACGCCGTCGGGCGACACGATATCAGGATACGCCCGAACTGCGGGATGCCTGGGAGGAGGCGCTGCGGGGCCACCAGGTGCGGGCCGTGATCCTGGATGAGGCGCAGCATCTGCTCAAGAACGCGACCGCCTCGACCCCGTTGGACCAACTCGACTGGATCAAGTCGATGGTCACGATGACGCGCGCGTTGCACATCCTGGTGGGGCCCTATGAACTCTTGCACTTCTGCAATTTGAACGGACAAACAGCGCGGCGCGGGCTGGAGATTCATTTCCCCCGCTATCACGTGGAACAGGAGGGCGAACGCCTGGCCTTTCAAAATGTGCTCTTGACCTTGCTCTCGCATGTGCCCCTCGTGGTGGATCGAGAGGCCCTGCTGGACCACTGGTGGTACTTCTACAGTCGCAGTATCGGCTGCGTCGGCATCCTCCACGAGTGGTTGGTGCGCGCCACCCATACGGCCTTGCAGGAAGGCAGCGACACCTTAACCATGACCCACCTGGAACAGCGGGCGCTCTCGGATGCCAAATGCGAGCGCATGATTGCTGACATCAAAGATGGCGAAGATGAACTGCATTACTCGTCAGCGCATCGTGAACGGCTGGAACAATTACTCCGAGGCGAGCGCCGCGATGCTTCAGCGTCCAAATCCAATGCTCCGGCAGCCCCTTCTCAGCCTCCCGCAGGGACAGCGTCCGCTGCCGCCCCGAAGCCAACGGCTACCGGGAAGGTTGGGCAACGGGCGCCAGGCCGCGATCCGGTCGGCGACGTACCGCGGGAGGAGAAAGCCTCGAAGTGTGCGTTTTCTGGGGCACTGGACCTGGACCTGGGCCGTCTCACCCACGCCGGGATCTGGAAAGTGGAGTGCCCCGTCTGCCATGCCATCTGGACCGTGCGGGTGCGGGGGAGCACCGTTGGCTTTCCCGCCCATCCCCCACTCCGGACGCTCAAGAGCCGGGCGATCTCTCGCTGGGTCAAGCAGGGGGAGGCGTGGACATTGGCCGAACCGCCAGCGTAGGGCCAAGGAGGAAGCGATATGGAGTCAGTGGCTCACGACCATGCCCAGGATCGCGTCAGGAGACGACGCCCCACACCAACGGTTTCGTCCGTGGAGGGAAGGGTCATTGGTAGGGAACTGCATCATGGATCCCTATCGTCTACGTGCAGGGCAGGTTTCCATCACGTTTCCATCCCAATTCCATTGCCATCCGCCCACGCCAACAGTAAGCTTCTTGTAATGAATGGTGCAGGCATCCCGGAGGGCGCTGCCTACGCTCCATCCAAGGAGGTGCCGATGGAATCCCTTTCTTCGTTTCCCACCCTGGAGGTCACCGACCCCGCTGGGCAGCCGTACCAGACCCTCGAATTGAAAGAAGACCGGCTGACCATTGGCCGCTTGGCCGTCTACAACGATCTGGCCCTGGAACTCGATCCCCAGCAGCTCATCAGCCGCAAAGGCCACTGCGCGCTCGAACGTGATGCGCTCGGCTGGTGGGTGGTGGACAATGGCACGGTGAATGGCACGTTCCTCCAGCACGACGGCACCATTCAGATGGTCCTGGGACGGGCGCGCCTGACCCACCAGGATCGCATTCTGCTGCTGGGCCAGCTCTCCGAGTCCAGTGCGCCCCGCTATTGGACCCTGTGCTTCAAGGATCTCGGAGAGACCAAGGATGGGCAGCCTGGCCCTCGGCTGGCGGTGCTGGAGTACGACTGGGTCCAAGCCCGCCTCTTCCGCGTGGAAGGCCGCAGCCGCCAGGAGATTCGTGACCTGCGTCCCCAGGAACACAAGCTCATCCGCTATATGGACCAGCGCAACCGGGCCAATGGGCAGGTGCCGGTGATGTGTGCCTTTGAGGAATTGCTGGCGGCGGTCTGGGGCGAGGAGCCGCTGCACACCGAGGGGGATGTGACCCATCTGATCTACGAGTTGCGCCAGAAGCTGGAACCGAACCCGAAGGAACCGCAGTTTCTTCAGGTGGTCAGAGGACTGGGCTATCGGCTGGTGACCCGTCCACTCACCAAGTAACGCGAGGAGGAAACGCATGAACCAACAGCCATCACCATCCGCCCCTGCCCCGCGCAGCGCGCCAGCGGACGCCGAGGCCCAGGTGCCTGCCGTCTGGCAGGTCGGTGACACCATTCTCGATCTCTACGACGTGACGGGCAAACTGGGCGAAGGAGGTATGGGCACCGTCTACAAGGTCCATCACCGCTCCTGGCAGGTGGACCTGGCAGTCAAGTGCCCCAAGCCGGCGCTCTTTGCCAAAGCCGGAGGGCAGACGGGCTTTGTGCGGGAGGCCGAGACCTGGGTCAAGCTAGGACTGCATCCCCACATCGTCACTTGCTACTATGTCCGCACGCTGGGCGGGATCCCGCGCGTCTTTGCCGAGTATGTGCAGGGGGGGAGTCTCTCCGACTGGGTGCAGGACCGGCGGCTCTATTCCGGGGGGCCACATGCCGCGCTCGCACGCATTCTGGACATCGCCATTCAGTTTGCCTGGGGTTTGGACTACGCTCATGCTCAGCAGTTGGTGCATCAGGATGTCAAACCATCCAACGTGCTGATGACCCCTGATGGCACCGCCAAGGTGGCCGATTTTGGGCTGGCGGGCGCGCGGGTGCAGGCGGGGGAGGTCGAGCCGCCCAAGGGGCAGCAACATGCTTTGGTGAGCTATCGGGGACGGACGCCTGCCTATTGTTCTCCGGAGCAGGCGGCAGGGGAGGGACTCAGCCGCCAGACCGACGTGTGGAGTTGGGCGGTCTCGCTTCTGGATCTCTTTGAGGGGGACCTAGGTGGGCGCTATGGACCAGCGGCTGGGGCGGCGCTGGCCGCCTACCAGGCGCAGGGTGTAACCGATCCAGCGCTGCCGCCGATGCCATCTGGCGTGGTGCGCCTGTTGGAGCAGTGTTTTCAGGACGACCTGGCTCTGCGCCCAGCGACTATGCAGGAGGTTGCGGCGACTCTCCAGGCGCTCTATATGGACGTGGTCGGGCAGCCCTACCCCCGCCTGGCCCCCAAACCAGCGCAGGCGGTAGCAGATACACACAACAACCGGGCGCTTTCCTTCCTGGACCTGGGCAAGGACGAGGAGGCCGAGCAGGAGTGGGCACAGGCCCTCCAGGTGGACCCGGCGCATCTGCTGGCAACGTATCATCGGGGGGTGAGGCGCTGGCGGCAGGCAGCGCTGACGGATGTGCAGTTGCTCAGGCAGATGGAGCATTTGCCTACCACGAGCCAAGAGTACGGAGAAGCCAGGACCTTGCTGGCGGCGGTCCATCTGGAGCGGGGGGATGTGAAGGCGGCACGAGCGGCGCTGGAGGAGGCACGTCAGGCTGCGCCAACAGACCCATTGGTCGTGGAGTTGCTGGGGCTGGTGGCCCAGGCGCCACATGATGCCGACACCCAGCCGCGTACCTTCGCAGGTCATACCCAGACGGTATCCTCCGTTTGCCTGAGCGTGGATGGGCGTCTGGCCCTCACAGGGAGCGTGGACATGACCCTCAAGTTGTGGGAGGTGGAGAGCGGGCACTGCCTGCGCACGTTTACAGGGCATACCCGCGGAGTGAAATCCGTTTGTCTGAGTGTGGATGGGCGCTTGGCCCTCTCTGGGAGTATTGATAAGACGCTCAAGCTGTGGGAGGTCGACAACGGGCGCTGTCTGCGCACGTTACAGGGCACACCGACCCAGTATGCTCAGTCTGCCTAAGCGCAGATGGGCGTCTGGCCCTCTCTGGGAGTGATGACAAGACGCTCAAGCTGTGGGAGGTCGACAGCGGGCGCTGTTTGCGCACCTTCACGGGGCATGGCGTCTGGGTGAAATCCGTTTGCCTGAGTGTGGATGGACGCTTGGCCCTCTCTGGGAGCATGGACAACAGCCTCAAGCTGTGGGACGCCGAGAGCGGGCGTTGCTTGCGCACGTTTGATGGGCATACCCGGATGGTGATCTCCGTCTTCCTGAGTGCGGATGGGCGCCTGGCCCTCTCTGGGAGTGATGACGGCACGCTCAAGCTGTGGGAGGTCGACAGCGGGCGCTGTCTGCGCACGTTTGAGGGGCATACCAGCTCAGTAGTCTCCGTCTGCCTGAGTGCGGATGGCTTCGTCGCTCTCTCCGGAAGCTGGGACCAGACACTCAAACGATGGGAGGTGCCGTCCTCATTCCCCCGCGTCTGTCCCCCGCGACTGGCCCAGCTCTGGTCGCACGCCCAGCTCGCGACGATCGAGACCCAGGCGACCGAGCGCCTCCAGAGGGCCAGAACGGCCCTCCAGTCGGGGGATCCGGTGACTGCGCTGCACCTCGTGCGCGAGGTTCGGCAACTGCCTGGCTGGGAACGCGCCCCAGAGAGTGTGGCCGTCTGGAACCTCCTGGCGCGGTGGTGTGTGCGCGGCGGCCTCCGCGCCACCTGGGAAGCAGGCACGTGGCAAGGGCATACCAGCTCTGTGCATTCCGTTTGCCTGAGTGTGGATGGGTGTCTGGCCCTCTCTGGGAGCAATGACAAGACCCTCAAGCTGTGGGAGGTGGACAGCGGGCGTTGCTTGCGCACGTTTACAGGGCATACCAGCTCAGTAGTCTCCGTCTGCCTGAGTGTGGATGGGCGTCTGGCTCTCTCTGGGAGCTGGGACAAGACCCTCAAGCTGTGGGAGGTGGCGAGCGGGCGCTGTCTGCGCACGTTTGAGGGGCATACCGACTATGTGACCTCCGTCTGCCTGAGTGTGGATGGGCATCTGGCTCTCTCCGGGAGCGAGGACATGACCCTCAAGCTGTGGGAGGTCGACAGCGGGCGCTGTCTGCGCACGTTTACAGGGCATACCTTGAAGGTGACCTCCGCTTGCCTGAGTGCGGATGGGCGGCTGGCCCTCTCCGGGGGCTGGGACAGGACTTTCAAGCTGTGGGAGGTGGCGAGCGGGCGCTGTCTGCACACGTTTGAGGGGCATACCAGCTCAGTAGACTCCGTCTGCCTGAATGCGGATGGGCGTCTGGCTCTCTCGGGTGGGGGCCGCACCCTCAAGCTGTGGGAGGTCGAGAGCAGGCGCTGTCTGCGCACGTTTGAGGGGCATACGCAGTTGGTGCATTCCGTCTGCCTGAGTGCGGATGGGCGGCTGGCCCTCTCTGGGAGTGATGACCACACCCTCAAGCTGTGGGAGGTCGCCAGCGGGCGCTGTCTGCGCACGTTCGAGGGGCATACTGGCTGGGTAAACTCCGTTTGCCTGAGTGCGGATGGGCTCCTAGCCCTCTCTGGGAGCGCTGACCACACCCTCAAGCGCTGGGCTCTTGACTGGGAGTGGGAGGTGCGCACCCCGGTCGAATAGGATAAGGGTGCGCGCCACTACCTCGCGCTTTCTCCGCCAGCGGGCAAGGGCCGGACCTGGTTTGAACGGTGGCGCTGCCCACGCTGGGAGGAGGTGGATGTAATTTAGTTCCTCGCCGACCTGGGCCGTGTGGGGAACGGAGGTCGGCGCCCGGCAGGGGTGCGGGCAGAACTGGAGCGGCTGGCTGCCAACTGGAAGGGACTACCACCGCTCCCATCCGCCGATTCGTCAACGTGCTGATGTGTCATCTAGCTTGCTGAGTTTCACAGAGGAGGGAGTTATGCCAGCGAAAGTCATCCTGACGGTCACCCAAGGCGCCCTCAAAGGGCAGACCTTTCTCTTCGACGAGCGCACCACCTGCCTACTGGGGCGCGGCGAGGACTGTGCGCCTCGCGTGCCCAACGACGCGGCGCATCGGGCCATCTCCCGCCATCATTGCTTCCTCGACATCAATCCACCCGCCATCCGCGCCCATGACTTCGGGAGCCTCAATGCCACCTTCGTCAATGGCACCAAGATCGGGCAACGTCGGAAGGATCAGCGCCCGGAAGACGTGGACCACACCGCGTTCCCCGAGGTCGACTTGCACGATGGGGACGAACTCCGACTGGACCAGACGGTATTCCGGGTGCAGATCGTGGCGCCCCGCTGCTGCACCTCGTGTGGCGTCGAACTTACGGAGGCCGAAGCGCAAGCCCAAACCCATGCCCCCTCTGGGGACGTGTGGTGTCGCGCCTGTCGTAAACGCCAGGAGCAAGGAGTGAAGCCTTCCCCCTCCCCCGCGCAGCCCCAGCGGTGCGCCAGTTGCGGTACGGTGCTGCCCGCCTCAGGGAGCGCTCCGCGCACCGCAGCGGCGCTGTGCACGGACTGTCGCGCCGATGTCGGACGGCTCCTCCAGCACCTGCTGGCGCGGGCGCGCACCGGGGAGGCCGCGCTCCGCTCCATTGCAGGTTATACCCTGCTCAAGGAACTGGGCCGCGGCGGCATGGGCGCCGTCTACCTGGCGCGCCACGACCAGAGCGGCGAACAGGTGGCGCTCAAGGTGATGCTGCCGCAGATCGCCCCTGACGAACGGGCCATTGCCCAGTTCCAGCGCGAGATCGAGCTGACCCGCGCCCTGCGCCATCCGCAGGTGGTGGAACTGCGTGAGGCGGGGTGCGCCGAGGGCGTCTTCTTCTTCACCCTGGAGTATTGTGCCGGGGGCAGCCTCCAGGGGCGGCTCAAACAGCAGGGTGGCCCCTTGCCCATCGCCGAGGCCTGTGGCTCTATCTTGCAGGCACTGGAGGGCATCCAGTATGCGCACACCACGACACTGGAGGTGCGACAAGCCAATGGCAGCACTTACACTGTCCAGGGGCTGGTCCACCGTGACCTCAAACCCGCCAATCTCCTCCTCGCTGGCACGGGCCGCACCCCGGTGGTGAAAGTGAGCGACTTTGGGCTGGCCAAAGCCTTCGAACTGGCCGGACTGAGTGGGATGAGCCGCACGGGCGATGTGAGGGGGACGGTGCCCTTCATGCCACGGCAGTTGGTGATCAACTTCAAGTATGCCCAACCGGAGGTGGATGTGTGGGCCCTGGGGGCCTCGCTCTATCAGTTGCTGACAGGCGCATTCCCGCATGATTTTCCCCCAGGACGTGACCCCTGGCTGGTGCTGCTTCAGAGCGAGGTCGTGCCCATCCAGAAGCGCAACTCGGCCATCCCGAAGCGGCTGGCGGAGGTCATTGACCATGCGGTGCAGGATCGACCGGAGATTGGCTTCAAAACGGCCTTGGAGTTGAAACAGGCGCTAGAAAGCGTGCTGTGATGCTGACCATCACTGCCGCAAGCTGCACGGACCCGGGGCGGATGCGTGGGGAGAATCAGGATCGCTCGCTCGTAGACCCAGCACACGGTCTCTATCTGGTCAGCGATGGCATGGGCGGCGCCCTCGCCGGGGCGCTGGCGGCAGAGCTGGTGGTGACGTGTCTCCCACCGCTGCTCTGGGTCGCCCTGCCAGTGGAGGCTGGCCTGACCTCGGCAGTGGTCAGCGAGAGGGTCTGCGCGGCACTGATCAGGCTGAGCGGGCAGGTGCGTCAGGCGAGTCGTGAGCAGCTTGGACGCCCGGGGATGGGCGCTACAGTTGTGCTGGCGCTGCACCGTCAGAACCAGGCGCTCATTGCCCATCTGGGCGACAGTCGCGCCTACCTGTTGCATGCAGGACAGCTCACCTGCCTCACCCGCGATCACAGCTTGGCGCAGCTCTTGCTGGAGACCGGCGAGATCACAGCAGCGGAGGTGGCTCACCATCCTGGACGGGCGCAGTTGACGCGCTACGTCGGGATGCCCAGGGAAGTGCTGCCTGAGACGTGCAGCTTCACGCTCGCTCCAGGGGACCGCCTGCTGCTCTGTAGCGACGGGCTGTGGAGACCGCTCGGCTCCGAGGCACTGCGCACCCAGCTCCAGTCTGACGAGCCGCCAGAGCGCCTCTGTCAGCAGTTGGTGGCAGCGGCCAATGACGCTTCCGGCGACGACAATAGCACCGCCTTGGTGGTGGTCTGCCAGCCCCTTCAGACATCACCTGTCAATCGGCTCAAGAGACGGCGGGCGCCCAGGTGAGGATTTCCCGAGCGCCTGGCCCCTCCTGGCGCTCTGCCATCTCACAGCTCCCCAGGTCATCCGCAACAGTGTCTATATCTCTCTGGATGGGGGTGATGACGCATATCCTTGCCCCGATATCATCCTGAAGCATATCCTCGCCCCAGTGACATTTTATTCTGTCAGATGACACATAGGTTCCTGGTCGGCCGTAGGTGCCTCCTGAGCTGCTCGAGTCGAGTGGCCCCGGCGGCCAATACCTTGGGCCATTGGCTGCACGGTCGTCTCCTTCATGCCCTCCCTCGCCACCTTGAGCAAGAATGATGACCTTCGTTTTTCTGATCTCTGCCAGCGCCCGCAATCCAGTTCCCCTCAGCCCAGAGCGCCGGGACATCCCTGGGCCAGGATTTCAGAGAGATAGTGCCTCTTGGGCGCCACTTGTTACAGAGCCCGGTTGGGACTTTTTTCTCATCATGCAGAAGGATGGGTAACAAGACCATTTCTTCAGGCACTAGCATAGCGTACTCAGACGGAAGCGCGCCTTGAGCGGAGAACACCCTGGAAACCCACCTGGTCGGGGAAGGAGCTGGGCCGAAAGTGATCAGGAGGGACCGCTGGATCTGGTGAACCAAAGAGTCAGTAAGGAGGAAGCGATGAGTTCAAATTATTTTACAGGCGAACACCCCCTCGTCTCCCCTGCCAGTATGCTCCCGGTGCAAGTCGTCCGGCGTAAGGAAATCGCGCCAGATGTCGTCACCCTCTCTCTGGCCGTGCCTGACACTGATCAGGCACCAGCCCCCTATCTCCCAGGCCAGTTTGTGACCTTGGCGATCCCCACATTGAAGAAGGTCCTCTACCGCTCCTACTCGCTCTGCGGCAATGGTCGCCCCGATCAACCCTGGGAAATTACCATCAAACGCATCCAGGCGGGCAAAGTTTCGACCCACTTATTTGAGAAGGTGAAAGAGGGGAAGCTGCTCTACAGCAGCCTGCCGCGCGGCACGTTTACCTTGCCCAAAGACCTCCAGCCTGGCGCTCCCTTGATTTTTGTCGCGGCAGGCAGCGGGATTACGCCGATTATGGGCATGCTCAGCGCGCTGGCGCTCCTCCCACCAGAGTTTTGCCCACAGGTGCAACTGCACTACGCCTCCAAAACGCCGCTGGAAATTATTTATCGGCGGGAACTGCATGAGCTGGACCCCAAAGATCGCTGGCTGCACCAGTGGCACTACCTCTCCTCCGATGGCAATCGCCTGACGGCGGAGGACGTGCTGCGGCGTGCTGGACGGCTGACGAGACGGGCGCACTGGTATATGTGCGGGCCAGAAGCGCTCAAGCGCGATCTCCAGGCGTTGCTGGAAGACCATGATGTCCCTGACGAGCAGGTCCATTCGGAGGTCTTTGTTGCCCAACCGGCTCCCAATCGGACGAGTGAAGGCGTGAGCACTGCCCCTGCCGTTGGCGGGGGAGCGGGCTTTCACCTGCGCGTGGAAGAGACGGGCGATGAGCTGGAAGCACACGCCAACGAGACCCTGCTGGCGGCTCTGGAGCGTCAGGGGTATCGTTCCGAGTTCAGTTGCCGAGCCGGCGCCTGTGGCGCCTGTAAGCTGCGTGTCCTGGCGGGGCAGGTATCACCAGTGGGCGAGGCGTTGAGCGCCGCGGAGCGCCGAGCAGGCTACGTGCTCAGTTGCATCGCGCAGCCGGTAGGGGATGTGACGCTGGCCGCTGGTGGGCGCCCACCAGCCGGAGGGGTCAGGAACGCGCCAGGGAACGCCCCAGCACCTGCCGCAGCCAGAGCGTCCTCGCGGCGTGACGCCGTGAATCGGGTGCGCTGGGCGGCGGTGTTCGCCATCGGAGGGATTCTCTTCGGGACCTGGAATCTCACGAATCATATGCCGCCCAGCCTCCTGGCGCACGCGGCCTCTCCAGGCGCGCCGACAAGTGCCCCGATCGTTCAGGGACAGACGCCGACAGGCACCACGCCCACGCCCACGACAGGCACCACGCCCACGCCAGGCCAGGCCCAGCCCACACCCAGGCCAGGCACCACGCCCACGCCAGGCCAGGCCCAGCCCACGCCGACGCCTAGACCGCCAGCGCCCACCCCTACCCCGAAGGCCACCTCTACTCCTAGTTAGAAAGGGAGCGTGCAGATGACCAGCACTGGAGGGCAAGCGCGCCTGTTGGTGGAACAGCGGGAGCGGATGATGGCGACAGATGTGAGCCTGCACCTGGCTGTCGCGCCGGGGGAAGAAGCCAGTGCTCGCGCCGCGCTGGCGGGCTGTATTGCCTGGCTCCGCGAGGTCGAGCGCCGACTGACGCGGTTCCAGGCCGAGAGTGAACTCTGCCAACTGAACGCGCGCGCTGGACGCTGGGGTGCGGTGTCCGCGGTGCTTTTTGCCGCCGTGAGCGAGGCCATCGCAGCGGCGCAGGCGAGCGATGGCCTCTTTGATCCGGCCTTGCTCCCGCACCTGGAGGCACTCGGCTACGACCGCGATTTTTCGTTGCTCCACCGGCATCCCGTCGCGGCCGACCACGACGAAACGCCGGTCGCGCTCCCGCTTGGGCAGTGGCGCGAGATCAAGCTGGATCGGAAGGGCCGCCGTATTCGCCTGCCTCCGGAGACCCGGCTCGATCTGGGCGGCATTGCCAAAGGCTGGGCGGCTGATCGAGTGGTCAAGCGCCTGATGCAGCACTGGGCCAATGTCCTGGTCAACGTGGGCGGCGATATGCGCCTGCGTGGAGGACCCGGGCCTGGCGAGTCCTGGGCCGTGGGCATCGACGACCTCCGTGACGAGGGGCACAAAGCCTGCGACACCCATCGTGCGGTCATGACCTTTGGACACGGCGGGCTGGCGACGTCAGGGGCGACGAGACGCTGGTGGTTTCATGGGGGCGAGCGGCAGCATCACATCCTCGACCCTCGCACCGGGCGCCCAGCTCCACTCTGGATCCCTGCTGCAGCGGGAGAGCCGGGGCAGCCCGATACAAGTCGGCTGATTGCTACGGCCACCGCCCTGGCGCCAACGGCCGCGCGTGCCGAGGTCGCGGCCAAGGTGGCGCTGCTGCGCGGATACCCTGAGGCGTTCCACGCCGTGGAGGCGGCCTGGCAGAGGAACACTGCTACCGGGTCGCATCTCCCAACTGCCCGGGGAGTGGCCCTCTTGGTGATCCTGGGCAGTGGAGAGGTGGTCCACTCCACCAATCTCGAAGAATACCTAGAAACCTGTGCAGGAGGAGGCATGCTATGGGTCTTGCCAGCACGTTCGTAGCGCTGGTCATTCATGGGAGCAGTCTGCTCCCCGCTGTTCCAACCGCGTCATCCAGTCCGGTCCTGTGGTATCTGACCCGCGCCACCGCCAGTGCGGCGTATGTGGCCTTGACGCTGGCAACCATCTGTGGCATGCTGCGCGGCATCGCGCGGGGAGCGGGGGCGCAGCTCTCGTGGGTGGTGGATGAACTGCACCAGGTCCTGGCGACCTGCTTCGCCGGGCTGGTTGTTCTGCATCTGATCACCTTGTACTACCACACGTTTATTCCCTTTACCCTGGTCAATTTCCTGCTCCCAGGCAGCCAACCCTACCGGCCCCTGGCCGTCAATCTGGGGGTGCTGGCGCTCTATACGATGGTGATCATTCTCCTGAGCACCTGGTTCCGTCGGCACCTCTCGTACCGCGTCTGGCGCGTGCTGCATTACCTGAGCTTTGCCACTTTTGTGCTGGTGACGCTGCATGGCCTGCTGGCGGGCAGCGACGCCGGAGAAGCGTGGATGCGCGCCCTCTATGCGGGCGCCTCCGCGGCCATCGGTTTTCTCGTCCTGATGCGGCTGCTCACCAGCCTGAGCAAGGCAAGCGCTCCAGAAGCCAGCAAGCCTGAGCGCGTGCTGCCTGAGCAGCCTCCGACTGAGCAGGCATGGGCCGAACCTGGCCCAGCCGCAGATCAGGAACTGGAGGCGTGGGAGCCACTGGTCGTGGACGATGCACCCACGGAGACCATCTCACGCTGGGCAGAAAGGCAGGCCAGCGCCGGGAGGCGGCGGGAGGAAGGGTGAGGAGATGCGAGGCAGGGAAGCCCGCCTCGCTCTGCTTTCATCGACGCAGGAAGCGCCCGGTTTCCTTTCCAGGAGGAGCAATCATATGCCATCGAAAGCCGCAACGCTCCCTTCCGAGCCCATGCTCGTGGAGTTCGAGAGCTATACCCAGGCGCTGGTGCTGCACACTGCGGTCTTTCTCCTGCGGCACGCTGCGCTGACGATGCGCCGCTTGCACGTTGATCCGCAGGCGATCGCCTATCTTGAGCAGGAAGCCCAGGCCGCCGCACAGCTAGGAGGTGATGAGGATCTCAGCTTCCTTCCCTCGGTGGTTCCCGCCTTGCTCGAAGCCTATAGCCACGCGCTGGTCATGCACACCGCAGCCTTTCTCCTGCGGCATTACGCGATCACCCTGCATGGGCGGCACCTCGACCCGCGGGCGGTCGCCTATCTTGAGCAGGAAGCGCAAGCGCTCGAACAGCACATGGACGACCAGGACACGGCCTTCCCAGGTCTGCTTGACACCGCCGTCCTGGGAGTCATGCATGCGTTGGTGGTCACCGAGGGCCATCAGGAGTGCCAGGATGGGAGTCAGTTCTCCTCGCCGATCCCAGCGGCGACACGACGGTGATGAAAGGGGTCACTGCGGGAGAAGGGGTCGCACGTCCCTGCTCCGCCTGGAGGGATCATCCGAACGAAAACGGATGGGAAGCAGCGGAAGCAGATAAAGCCTGGCGGTACCAAGACCGGAAACAGAGCACAAAGGCCAGCAACCCGCTGTCCTCGCACACTTTCCAGGGAGGAACATCAGTCGGATCGTTCTGGGTCGTTCCGCTGCGATGACCGCATCCCAGCATCACGAAAGGAGGGGTGGCGACTGCTCTTTCCCCACCAGGGGAGGGATATCTGCCGCCACCAGGTTTGTATGCAAGAGACCATCTGTTGCCCGACCTGCAAGAAAACGGGACCCTTCCTGGCCCGCCTGCCACTTCATCGGAACCAACACGGCCAGTTCGTCGATGGCGGAATCCATGCCTGGAGCACGGTGCTCGGGTGTGGCCTGTTCCTGGCGTTCCTGGCCACGGGGGAACTGCTCATCACTGGGGGGCTGGTGAACACCGTTCCGCCAGTGCTGATGTGGGGGCCTGCTGCCCTGGGAGGCTCGCTGATCCTGGCCGCCAGCAGCGGCTGGGTGGTGATCGGGCGCAAGCCGGTTGCTGCCTATGCCTATCGCTGCAAAGGGTGCGGCCAGCGCTGGCAAACGGCGGGTCCTGTCTGAAGCCCACAGAGCAGGCCGCGTGCAGCCAGGCCCCGCAAGGGACGTTGGCCCTGAGCGGTCGCCACCCGGATGTCCTGCCCTGACGAGGAGTAGCCCTGCGTGGCCTCTTCGCCCACCGGAATGGGAGTTCCTGGTCAACCAGCGTGCAAGACCCCCTCTCCACGGATGAGCAGGGGATGCTGCACACCTGGCAGCAGTGCGCCACTGCACGCCAGCACGGAGCCTGAGCGCTCTGCTGGGGGAAAACGAGGCGCGGCCATGGATCAGCCACCCAAAACCTTGGAAGCGGAGATAGCACTCACCAGGACTTTTTTCTTAACCCCCAGCAAAAAAGATAACACAGGCACCGTTTCCGGTACTACCAAAAGAGGAGCCAAGCGCAAGGCATCTTGCAAGGTGCATACCCGACGCATCTGCCTGGGAAACAGTGGGAACAGGGTGCGGGGAGCGACACCCGCAGGTGTAGAAAACGTTCATGGGACTAATGGACAATAGTTGACGTGAATGGCC
>Ga0187846_10000586_pt1 | contig 20865 bp, 22 predicted proteins | sample TC_taG_FD_161473 | JGI IMG/M metagenome (GOLD analysis project Ga0187846, IMG submission 161473) | Biofilm microbial communities from the roof of an iron ore cave, State of Minas Gerais, Brazil - TC_06 Biofilm (v2) | ecosystem: Environmental > Terrestrial > Deep subsurface > Cave > Wall biofilm...
GAGTTGATCAACCAGCCGTCACTCAACATTCGCGGCATGGCTAGCGCCCAGATCGGCAGCCAGGCCGCCAACGTCATTCCCGCCACCGCCACCGCGGCGCTCGACCTGCGCCTCGTCCGAGGCGTCACCAAGGAAGGACAGGTCACACGCGTCATCGAGCACATCCGCAAACAGGGCTATCACGTCGTCACCACCGACCCCGACCAGAACACGCGCCTCGCCTATCCCAGGATTGCGAAAGTCGCCGTCAACCCGGGCGGCTACAACGCGGTGCGCACGCCGATGGACCTGCCCGCTGCGCAGCGGCTGGTAGCGACGGCGCGCAGCGTGCGCAGCCCAGTCGTGCTGCAACCCACCTCCGGCGGGAGCGTCCCGCTCGACATGATCGTCGACGTACTCGGCACCAATACGGTCTTGGTTCCGGTCGTCAACTACGACAACAATCAACACAGCGCCAACGAGAATATCCGGTTGCAGAATCTCTGGAACGGCATCGAGCTGCAGGCGGCCCTGCTGATGATGGAATGAGCGCTCGGCCGCCGCCTTCGCTCGATGTGCGCCCGGCCCGTGCCGCGGGCCGGTTTGCCGAGTCCGAGCGCACCGGGCACCGTCCTCGGCCGCCAGGCTGACGTGCTGGAGCTCCGCGCACTCTCGTACCGCTATCGTCCGGACCGCGACTGGGCCGTGCAGGACGTGTCCTTGACGGTGCCGCCGGGCGCCCTCTACGGGCTGCTCGGCCCGAACGGCGCCGGCAAGACGACGCTGATCTCCCTGATCGCCGGCCTGCGACGCCCCACCGCGGGAACGCTGCGGTGGGCGAACGGGACGTTGGACGGCGCGCGGTTGGCCCTGGTGCCGCAGGACTTCGCGTTCTATCCCACCCTGACCTGCCGCGAGAACCTGCTGTTCTTCGGCGGGGTATTGGGGCTCGCCGGGGTCGCGCGACGCGCGCGGTTGGAGGCGGCGGTCCAGTTTTCCGGCCTCGACGCTGCCCTCGACCAGCGCGCGGACGAATGCTCCGGGGGGCAGAAGCGACGGCTCAATCTCGCCATCGGGCTCCTCGGCGATCCCGAGTTGCTCCTGCTGGACGAGCCGACGGTCGGGGTCGATGTGCAGTCGCGCGCCTTTCTGCTACACGCGATCGCCGGGCTGCGCCGCGCGGGCAAGACGGTGATCTACGCCTCCCATTACATGGAGGAGGTCGAAGCGCTCTGCGACCGGATCGCGATCATCGACCACGGGCGCGTGCTGCGCGAAGGGCCGCTGCGGGACTTGCTCGAAGCCGGCCAGCACGAGCTCGAGCTTCGCACGGCAAGCCCGCTCGCGGCGCCCGCGCTGGATGCGCTCGCCGCGGTGGCGAAGGTCGACGCGGAAGGCCCGTGTCGCTACCGCCTGGTGCTCGCGCCGGGCAGGCCGCTCAGTCACGCCCTCGCGATCATCGAGCGCCACGGCAACGCGGTGACCGCGATCGCGAGCGGGACGCAGGACCTCGAGGGGCTGTTCCTGCATTTGACCCGACGGTCCTTGCGCGACTGAGCCGACCGGAAACGCGGACGACATGCGGCGCCTCTTCCCCATTCTGCGCAAGGAGTTCCTGGCGCTGTCGCGCGATTGGCACGGGCTCGCCATCCTGTTCCTCATGCCCGCGGCATTCATCCTGATCATGTCGCTCGCCCTCCGCGACGCGTACAGCATCGGACCGGCGGCAAGCGTGTCGCTCGCGGTATTGGACCTCGATCAAACGGTCGCTTCGCGCGCGCTCGCGCAGTCGCTAGCGCCCGCCCCCGAATCGCCGCAGTCGCTGGCCGAGTTGAGGCAGATGATTTACGCGCGGGGCCTGGACGCCGGCGTGGTGATCGCCGCGGGTTATCAGACCGCCCTCGCGGCGCCGTCCGTGGGCCATCCCGTCGTCCAGGTGCTTGCCGACCCGGCCGCGCGCTCCGCGGCGATCGGCGCGCTCCGGGGCCGCCTGGACGGGCGCATTGCCGAGCAGCGGGCACTCGCGCTCCTCGCCGGGGCCGGGATCGTGCCGCCCACGACCGCAGCAGGCCGAGAGGATCCGCACGCGGTGCGGGCCGACGCGTTCCTCGACTTCGAGTTCGTGACGCGGGACGCGCGCCGTGCCCTCAACTCGACGCAGCAGAACGTACCGGCCTGGCTCGTGTTCGGGATGTTCTTCGTCGTGATTCCGATCTGCCATGTGTTCATCCGCGAGAAGCAGGACGGGACACTCGCTCGACTCGCGACCTTGCGCGTGTCGGTGCCGCTGCTCATCGCGGGCAAGGTCCTGCCGTTTGCGGTCGTGAACGCGATCCAGACCGCGATCATGCTGCTGGTGGGTCGGTTCCTGGTGCCGGCGTTCGGCGGCGAGCCGCTGTCGCTCGCCGTCGACTGGCCGGCGTTCCTGCTGGTGGCGCTCGCGGTAAGCAGCGCCGCGATCGGCTTCGCGCTGCTGGTCGCGGCGGCGACCCGAACCACCGAACAGGCGACCGCCCTCGGCAGTCTCGCGAACATCCTGTTCGCCGCGCTCGGCGGCATCATGGTGCCGCGGCCGGTCATGCCGCCCGCGATGCAGGACTTGGCGCGCTTCTCGCCGATGAATTGGGGCCTGGAGGGATTCCTCGAGGTGTTCGCGCGCGGCGGGGGTCTCGCCGAGGTGTGGCGATTCGCGCTCGTCCTGGCGGCGACCGGACTGGCCTGTGCGCTGCTCGCGGCGCTCGCACTGCGCCGCCAGATGGGTCGCTAGCTAGACCGCTTGCCGCAGGTCGCGAAAATAGGCCTGCTCGCGATCGGCCAGCGTGCGCAGTTGCGTGCCGATGGTCGTTGGGTCGAGCGGCGTGCGGCCCTTGCTCATGCGTGCCGCCGCGAGGGCGACTTCGCGCCACGCGTCGCCGACCGCCGTGAGGCGTGCCGAGAACTCGTTCAGCACCGGCAAGCCGAGGATCGCGGCGGCCTCCTGCAGAAAGGCGGCATACAGGAAGCGGAAACCCGCGCCGCCGGTGCCGATGATTTCCTGCATGTGGACGATGTGCCCCAAGTGGCGCCGGCTGTACTGCGTGTCGCCCTCGACCGGCAGCCGCTCCACCGCCGTCGCAAAACCGCGTATGGCGCGGGCACCGACGAACGGGATCGGCACCCGTCCGGCCATGATGAACGCCGTGCGGCGGATTGCCTTTCGCAGGAGCGGCTCGAGCGGCGAGATTCGCGCCGCGCCGTTCACGTAGTACAGGAACCCCTTCGGCGCGAGCAGACCGTGGGTGAATCGAGCCTTGGCGAGGTCCGCGTGGGGGCATTGCTGCGCGCGCTCGAATACCGGGTCGCTGATCACATAGCTCTCGCCCACCTTGCCGAACACCAGGAGATTGTGGGCATTGAAGTGAAAGCGCATGCTCTGCGGAAAATAGGGCAGCCAGTACACACAAGCCTGCAGCCCGACGAGCCGGTCCTCGCCGAGCAGCGCATCCAACCGGCGCATGCCGGCCTCCGGGTTGGCGAACGTCTCGAAGCGCAACGGAACGCCGAGGCGCCGAATCGCGCGCAAGATATGGCGCGGCGGCATGCGATAGGCGACGAGCGGCAGGCCGTTTATCTTGACCAGCGGCAGGAATACGAACGCGAGCGCGCTCGTGATCCCGAAGACCATCGCCTCCGAGAACGGCTGACCGGCGTCGCGCGCAAGCGCCGCCGCCACGCCGCTCTCGCAGTGGGCCGAGTGGTGATGCACGAACGCGCCGCTCAACCGTCCTCCACCGTGGAGAGCTGCGCCACCGTGCAGCCGATGGCCCGCGCGTAGCGCGCAAGCATTCGGTCTGAGAGCGCCGCGAACGCGTCCGGCCGGAAGTGGCGGCGCACGCGCCACTGCCACAGTCCGGTCGTCTGCGCCAGCGTGGCGAGGTCCATGCGCACGCGGTACATGTGGTATTCGAGCGGCGAGGTTAGACGCGCCCGCGCGCGCGCCCGCGCCGCCGCCGCCTGGTTCGCAAACCATTCGACCTCGTGCGAACCGGCGAGCTCCTCGGCCTCCCACCCGGTGGAAGGCACCACCTCGTAGTGCCCGGCATCGTCCATGGCGTATACCGCGCGGCGCTGGCCTTCCGCAATGGGGATGCCGTCTTGAGGCACCTCTTTCGTCTTCATACCACGGTTAGATGCATGAACCCGCTCGAAAAGCGCCCGCTCTCCGGCACCATGCACAACAGCCGATCGCCGGCGGCCAAGCGGCCGGAGTGGAACAGCTCCTCGAGCGCGACGTAGACTGCCGCCGAACCGGTGTTGCCGCGGGTCGCAAGGTTGGTGAACCAGCGGCTCTCCGGAATCGGGAACCCACAGGCCTCTAGGCCCTCCCTGATTGGGCGGCGGAAGAACTCCGACGACATATGCGGCAGGAACCAGGTGATGTCGCTCGCCCTTAGCCCGCGACGCGCCATGACTTCCTTCAGCGGCCGCTCCAGGCAGTACTGGGACACGTGCGCATTCAGCTGCTTGACGTCCTGCTTCAGCGCGAGCACCGAGCGGCGCAACAGCTCGTCCTGCGCAAAGCTCTGCCAGCCGAGAAGCTCGCCGCGCTCGTCCTTCTCGGCGCCCATGTACATGCACGCCGGCTGCTCATGGGCGTAGGAAAACAGGTCGATCCAGTCGATGCGCAGGGACTGCGCCGCCGAATTGGGACGAACGGCGACCAGGACGGCGCCCGCTGCATCGGACAGCATCCAGCGCAGGAAATCCTTCTCGAATGCGAGCTCCCGGCGCGATTCGAGCTCCGCGACCCGGTCGTCGCTCTCGGCGGCGTACTGGCAGGCGCGCAGGCCGACCGAAGAGGTCTCCGACCCGGTCGCGACCGCGCGGGCATGCTCGCCCGCCCGGACCGCGAGCCAGGCGTACTTGAGCGCAGCCACGCCGGACAAACAGATCCCCGACGTCGCGACGACCTCGCAGGTCGGGCTGCCGAGCTCCCCATGCACCATCACCGCGTGGTTCGGCAGGAGCTGGTCCGCGACGGAGGTGCCGGCCACGAGACAGGTCAGCTCCGCGAGGCGAAACGCGTCCGCGCCCGTGCCGCCTTCCAGGGCACGGACCGCCGCCGCCGTCAGCGATGCGTTGGTATGCGTACGCGCGCCCGTGATCGGGTCGAAGACGTAGTGGCGCTGGCGGATGCCGTTGATGCGCAGGACGAGCGCGCGGGCGCGTGACGGCCGCTCGCCGGTCTGGCCGAGAATGCGCTCCATCGCATCGTTGTCCACCGGAGCGTTGGGCAGTACGGCGGCGACGCGAGTGATGTAGACATCCCGCATGGCAGGGTCATGCGGACAGGCGGTAGGTCTCGGAGCCGGAGGGCGCCTCGAGCTCGCGCTTAAGCCGCACCAGCCGCGGGGCGTTGAACGGCCGCAGCAGAAATCTCGTCAGGAAGCCGAGCGGGACGACGGTCACGATCAACGTCACCAGGACCGCGACGTACAGCAGGAGCAGCGGTTTGCGCCGCGCCGCGCCGGGTGGCCCGCCAAGGCGAATTACCCGGCGCCACAGATTGAAGCTGCGTTTGCCGATTCGCTCGCTCGCGATCAGTCGCTCGTCGACCACGCAGGCCCGCAGTCCGCGCAGCATCGGCGCGCCGCGCCGCTCGTCGCCGCGCCGCAGGGCCTCGCGTAGCGCCTCGCCGAACCGCGCCGCGCCGCGCACATCCTCCTCCGCGACGCCGGCCGCGGGCAGACCCCAAACCGAATCCTTGCGTCCGGTCAGCATCCAGCGCGGCGTCGTCACGAAAGTCGCGAGCGCGTGCCCTTGATCGGTCAGAACGACATGGTCGCAATGGCGCGCACCGATGTCCCGCAACATTCCCGTAACGGTCTCGTGCGCCGTGAGCCACATGTTCCGGCATGCCGTGACCGTGACGACCGGCCGCCCCGCCAAGAGCTGCCGGCCGACCTTGCTTTGCAGAAAACCGGTCACCGGCGGCGCGGGTGACAGATACCACACGGTGTAGCCAAGGACGACGAGATCGAAGCGCTCCGACCCGTCGAGACCGGGCGCTACACAGGGCGGCGGCTCCAGCGCGACGGTCTCCGGAAACACATCGAGAAACTCGAGCGGCTTCCAGGGGAACGGATAGGGCGTGACGGGACGCAAGGGCTCGCGGTGGACGACGACCCCCGGATCCCGATCGAGCGGGCCGATCACGCTATCGAGCACGCGGGCGAGCTGACCGGTCTGCGAGTAGAAGACGACGAGGACCCGCTTGGGTTCGGTTGGCATGGTCATGATCCTGCGCCCGGCGCTCCGGCACGTCGATCGAGATCAAACCCCCATCGCAGCGGGGGCCGAGCTCGAGCCGCCGAATGGTCCTCGATCGTCCGTGATACGACCCGGGCACCGGATCGCCTGTAGCGATGCCGGAGTGTACCGGGACAAGTTGCATGAAACCAAACCAGGTGCCGATCGCGCCGCGTCGCTCGCTCGCAAACGATAACCGTTCCGTTCTGGCAGCCCGCCGGGTGATCGAGTAGGGCTTATAAAATACATTGATTAAATTGATCTATTTGTCAATCACGCAATTTTTCCGGCAAACGCTGCAAAGAGACTTGCCAAACGGCAATAAAAATATGAGAATCATTCGCATTCGCGTCCTCGTTGGATGGGCTAGTCGTCATGTACGTGTGCGTCTGCAATGCCGTTACCGACCGGGAGATCCGCCACTGCGCGGCGCTGGGCGTGACGACCATCGATGACCTACGCGAATGCCTCGGGGTGGCGAGCTGCTGCGGCAAGTGCGAGTTCGCAGCGCGCGCGGTCCTGGAAGAAGTCGGCGGCACCTGCGTCGCCGAACTCGAAGCGAGCTAGACGCTCCTCCTCCGACAGTCCACCGCTTCCTCTTTCGGGCCTCGATAGCGGCCCGCGCGAGTGCGCAGGCGGGATGCTATCGTTCGCGCTCAAGCGTTGCGATTGGACGGAGGCGGTGGTGAAGGGCGACAAGAAAGTACTCAGCTATCTCAACCAGGTGCTCACCAACGAACTCACCGCGGTCAACCAGTACTTCTTGCACGCCAAGATGTTCGAGCACTGGGGCTACCGGGCGCTCTACGAGCACGAGCGCAAAGAGTCGATCGACGAGATGAAGCACGCCGACAAGCTGATCGCGCGGATCCTGTTACTGGAGGGGCTGCCGAACCTCCAGGACTTGCACAAGCTCCTGATCGGCGAGAACGTGCCCGAGGCGATCGCGTGCGACCTCAAGCTCGAGAACGCGGCGCATCCGCCGCTGCGCGAGGCGATCGCGCATTGCGAGTCGGTCGGTGACTACGTGACGCGCGAGCTCTTCGAGGCGATCCTCGAAGGCGAGGAGGAGCACATCGACTGGCTCGAGACCCAGCTCGGCCTGATCCAGACGCTCGGCGTGCCGGGCTACCTGCAGGAGCAGCTGGGCGAGCGCAGCTGACGCCCCGCTTCACACCTCGATCACCAGCGCGGCCCGAAAGCCGGTGTCCTCGCCGGGATAGCCGCGGGGGTTGCACACCACACGCGTGCCGCGCACCGCGTAGTCGCACGCCCGGTGGATGTGGCCGTGGAGCCACAACCGCGCCCGGCCCATCAGGTCCTCGAGGTTGGTCACGAACGCCGGATTGAGCGGGTGCGCCGCGAACCGCGGCGAAATGCTGGCGCGATGGGGCGCGTGGTGCGTGACGACCACGGTCGGTCCCGGAAACGGCGCGCCGAGCCGCGCGGCGAGCCAGGTCCGCTCGGCCCAATGCAGGGCGATCGAGTCGCCGGCCTCGAACAGGCGCTCGCCCCACCGGATCGCGTGGTAGTCGGCGAGCCATGAGCCGTATTTGTCGATCGCCAGGCGCCGCCCCGCCTCGCCCTCGAGGGCGTAGTCGGTCCACAGCGTGCCGCCGAGGAAGCGCACCCCGTCGATCGCGAGCTCGCGGCGGTCGAGCAGTATTACGTCGCGCGCCGCTGCGGCCGCGCGCAGGGCCGCCTGCGTCGCGTGGAACTCGCCGTCATACGGCTCGTGGTTGCCGGCGACGTAGATCACCGGACCGGTGAAGCGTGCCCGCGCCCACTCGATGCCGGCCGCGCCGTTGTGAATGTCGCCGGCGAGAACCACCAGGTCAGCCGCCGCAGCCGGCGGTTCGAATGGCGCGACCTCGAGATGCAGGTCCGAGAGCAGACGGATGCGCATCGGCCGCGCCGGCGTCGGCTCAGGCGCTACGCGCGGGCTTACGCCGACGCCCGAGGTTCGCCGCGATCCGCAACCGCAGCGCGTTCAGCTTGATGAAGCCGCCGGCATCGGCCTGGTCGTAGGCGCCTCGATCCTCCTCGAACGTCGCGATCGCGGGATCGAACAAGGAGTCGCGCTTCGACGCGCGGCCGACCGTCGTCACCGTTCCCTTGTAGAGCTTCAGACGCACCGTCCCGTTGACCGCGTGCTGCGAGGCATCGATCAGGGTCTGGAGCAGCCGCCGCTCCGGACTCCACCAGTAGCCGTTGTAGATGAGCCGGGCGTAGCGCGGCATGAGGTCGTCCTTCAGCGCGAGCACTTCGCGGTCGAGGCAGATCGATTCCATCGCGCGATGCGCGCGCAGCATGATCGTGCCGCCCGGGGTTTCGTAGCAGCCGCGCGACTTCATGCCGACGTAGCGGTTCTCGACGATGTCGAGCCGGCCGATGCCGTGCCGACCGCCGCGGCGGTTGAGCTCGGCGAGCGCCTGCGCCGGGGTCTGGCGCGCCCCGTCGATCGCGACGATGTCGCCGCCCCGGTAGGCGAGCTCGACGTACTCGGGCTTGGACGGGGCCTTTTCCGGGGACACGGTGATGCGCCACATCGACTCCTCCGGCTCGTAGCTCGGGTCCTCGAGAATGCCGCCCTCGTAGGAGATGTGGAGCAGATTCGCGTCCATGGAGTAGGGCGCGCCGCCGCCCCGCTTGCGCTTGAACTCGACCGGGATGCGGTGCCGCTTCGCGTATTGAAGGAGCTTGTCGCGCGAGCTCAAGTCCCATTCGCGCCACGGCGCGATGACCTTGATATTCGGCTCGAGCGCGTAGTAGCCGAGCTCGAACCGTACCTGGTCGTTGCCTTTGCCGGTGGCGCCGTGCGCCACCGCGTCCGCGTTCACCTGGCGCGCGATCTCGATCTGCCGCTTGGCGATGAGCGGACGCGCGATCGACGTGCCGAGCAGGTACTCGCCCTCGTAGACCGCGTTCGCGCGAAACATCGGGAACACGAAGTCGCGCACGAATTCCTCGCGCAGATCGTCGACGAAGATGTCCCGCACGCCAAACATCTTGGCCTTCCGGCGTGCCGGCTCGAGCTCCTCGCCCTGCCCGATGTCGGCGGTGAAGGTCACGACCTCGCAGCGGTAGGTGTCCTGGAGCCACTTGAGAATGACCGAGGTGTCCAACCCGCCGGAGTAGGCGAGCACGGCCTTCTTGATGCCGGTGTGCTTGGTTCGCATGGGCGTGAATGGCGCTGTTGAAGCGCGGGCGTTGCGGCGCCCGCGCTATTTCGGGTCCACCCGGCCGAGCAGCAGAAACTCGATCAGGGCCTTCTGCGTGTGCAGACGGTTCTCCGCCTCGTCCCACACCGCGCTTTGCGGTCCGTCGATCACCTCGGCTGCGACTTCCTCGCCGCGGTGCGCCGGCAAGCAGTGCATGAACAGCGCGTCGGCCTTGGCGCCCCGCATCATCTCGGCGTCGACTTGCCAGTCGGCAAATGCCCGCCGCCTCTCGTCCGCCTCGTCCTCGAAGCCCATGCTGGTCCAGACGTCGGTGGTGACGAGGTCCGCGCCGCGCACGGCGGCCAGCGGATCGGCGAACTGCCGGTAGTGGCTCGCGCCGATCCGCCCGGCGCGCTCCGGCTCGACCTCGTAGCCGGGCGGGGTCGACACGTGGAGGTTGAAGTCGAGCGCCGCGGCGGCCTGCAACCAGGTGTTGCAGACGTTGTTCGAGTCGCCGATCCACGCGACCGTCCGGCCCCGGATCGACCCGCGCTGCTCGATGAACGTGTAGATGTCGGCGAGGATCTGGCACGGGTGGTATTCGTCGGTGAGCCCGTTGATCACCGGTACGCGCGAGTGGCGCGCGAAGCGCTCCAGGATCTCCTGGTCGAAGGTGCGGATCATGACGATGTCGCACATCCGCGATATGACCTGCGCCGCATCCTCGACCGGCTCGCCACGGCCGAGCTGCGAGTCGTGCGTCGACAGGAAGATCGCGGTGCCGCCGAGCTGGTGCACGCCGGCCTCGAAGGAGAGCCGCGTGCGCGTCGATTGCTTCTCGAAGATCATCACCAGGGTGCGGTCGACCAACGGCCAGTACTGCTCGTAGCGCTTGAACTTCGCCTTGATCCAGCGCGTGCGCGCGAAGACGTGCTCGAGCTCCGCCGGCGCTAGGTCCTTGAACTGAAGAAAATGCCTGGGCTGGCTCACGGCGAGCGCCGGCACCGGATCAGGCCGGCTGCGCGAGGAATTGCCGCAGAAGCGGCGCGAGCCGAGCGACGAGCTCGCGCGCTTCCGCCGCACCGATCACGAGCGGCGGTAGCAGGCGCACGACCCGGTCTGCGGTCACGTTGATCAGCAAGCCGGCTGCCAGCGCGCGCCGCACCAGCTCGCCGCACGGCCGGTCGAGCTCGATCCCGATCATGAGCCCGAGACCGCGGATGTCCACGACGCCGGTGACGCCGGCGAGCGCCTCGCGGAGCCCGGCGCGGATCGCCTCGCCCAGCTGCGCCGCATTCTCGAGCAGCCGCTCGTCTTCGATCGCCGCAAGCGTCGCGAGGGCCGCGGCGCAAACGAGCGGACCGCCGCCAAAAGTCGAGCCGTGGTTGCCGGGCCCGAGGACGCCCCGTGCCAGACGGGCGGCGACGCAGGCGCCGATCGGGACGCCCGAGCCGAGCCCCTTCGCGAGCGTGATCACGTCGGGCGCAATCGCCGCGTGCTGGAAGCCGAACCACTTCCCGGTGCGGCCGATCCCGCTCTGCACCTCGTCCACGATAAGCAGCCAGCGCCGCTCGTCGCAGATCCGGCGCAGGAAGTGCACATAGTCGCGATCGGCCACGTTGATCCCGCCCTCGCCCTGCAGCACTTCGACCAGCACGGCGACGACGTCGCGGTTCGCCTCGGCCACCTGGCGCACCGCCCGCTCGTCGTTGTAGGGCACGCGGATGAAGCCGGGGACGAGCGGCTCGAATCCGGCTTGCGCCTTGCGGTTCCCGGTGGCCGAGAGCGTGGCGAGCGTGCGGCCGTGCCACGCCTGCTCCATCACGATGACGGCGGCGTTTTGGACCCCCTCCCGATGCCCGTACGCGCGCGCGAGCTTGATCGCGGTCTCGTTCGCCTCGGATCCGGAATTGCAGAAGAACACCTCGTCCATGCCGGCCAGCGCGCAGAGGCGCTCGGCCAGCCGATCCTGCAGCGGGATCTCGTACAGATTCGAGGTATGGATCAACTTCGCCGCCTGCTCCGCGATGGCGCGCACCAGCCGCGGGTGCGCGTGACCCAGTCCGCAGACCGCGATGCCGGCGAGGGCATCCAGATACTTGTTGCCGGCTTGATCCCACAGCCATACGCCCGCGCCGCGCTCGAAAGCCACCGGCAGCCGGGCGTAGGTGTTCATCAGGTGAGGCGAGGCCATGCGTCGACCCGTGCGCCGTTTGGACCGGGGCGATGCCCCGTGCGAGTCCCCTAAATTAGCGACAAACGCCACATCAAACGCAAAACGGCGGCTCGCGCCGCCGTGCCGTTCTCGAATAGGACCATGTTAACACATCGTCGCAGGAGAACGAATTAGCATTGCACCCGATGACGCGGCTAGCGGTGTTCAATCAAAAGGGCGGGGTCGGCAAAACCACCACCGCGCTCAATCTTGCCGCGGCCCTCGCGCGCACGGGGCCGCGGCCGGTTCTGCTCGACCTCGATGCGCAGGCGCACCTGTCGCATATCCTCGGGCCGGTGGACACCTCCGGCGAGAGCGTATTCGCCTACTTCAACCAGTCGAAGCCGCTGTGCGAGCTCGCGCGCCGGATCTCGCTCGGCAGTGCCGATTCCGGCGCCGACCTGGTCCCCGCCCACGCCGAGCTGATGAAGGTTGACTCGCTGTTCGGCAAGGGGCCGCGCATCCTGTACCGGCTGAAGGAGGGGCTCGATGACTACCTCGGGCAGGCGAGTGAGCGTGCGGTGTTCATCGATTGCTGCCCGATGCTCGGCGTGCTGTCGCTCGCCGGGGTGTTCGCCGCCGACAAGATCCTGGTGCCGATCTCGACCGATTTCCTGGCGGTCAAGGGCGCGCTCGCCCTGGAGAAGACGCTCGGTGCGCTGGAGCACGTGCGCAAACAGCGGGTCGAGCGTCGCTACGTGCTGACCCGTTTCGACACCCGCCGCAAGATGGCGCACGAGATCGAGGCGCGCCTGCAGGAGCGGTTCGCGAACGAGCTGTGCCGGACCCGGGTCGCCGAGAGCGTGGCCCTCGCCGAGAGCCCCTATCACGGCAAGGACATCTTTGCGCACGACCCGAAAAGCCGCGGCGCGCGTGACTACCAGGACCTGCTGGAGGAGTTGCTCGCGTCCGGATTCGTCGGCGCCTGAACGGCGAGGGCGCGGCCCGCGGGGACGCCTCACCGGGTGACCAGCGTGAGCACCTCTTCGAGCGAGATCGAGTCCGGGTCGGACCGCGGCGCGCCGTTGGCCGCTTGACACTGCAGCACTTCGCAGTGCATGTACATCTGCCGCAGCTTGCGCTCGGCATCGGCTTCGTCCCGCCCGTGGATGGCCAAGTGCTCGACCACCATACCGGTCCGCGTCCGGATGCGGAAGCTGTACTTAGTGGTCGTCGAAAATGCGAATGTCATAACCCTTCCCGATCGGGCATTCGCAATCCGTATAGCATAGTTCAGCGTGCGCGCGGCGCCTGGCGCGCGCCGCGATGGGAATTTGTTGACACCCGCGCCGGCGCCGCGGCGCGGGCGGCCGGCAAGTGTCACGCCGCCGACGCACGGGCGACCAGGCCGGGGGTCAGCCGATCCGCTTCAGCCCGCGCTCCTCGGCCGGCTTCAGCACCCGCAGGCAGGGGATGTAGCCGTCGTAGAGGATGCCGTGCAGCTCGAGCCGCTTTTGCGATCGGAGCAGCCCGGCGAGATAGTCGACGATCTCGCGCGTGATCATCTGTCCGGGGACGAGGACCGGGATGCCGGGCGGATAAGGGACGATCTGATCGGCGCACACGCGGTCGACCAGCGTCTTGTTGACCTGGTCGCGCTCGTCGAGGATCGGCACCCCCTCGCCGCCGCAGTAGTACGCGTCGCGCGGCAGGTACTTGAGCCGCGTGAACTCGGGGATGTCCGGAAACTGGTACAGCCGCCGCGGCGCGCGGCCCTCGCGCGCAACCCGCATCAGCGCGTCGTACAGGCGCGAGACTTTGCTGCGCGTCGTGCCGATGGTCAGCAGCAGCGTGAGCGTATTGAAGGTCGACTTCTCGACCTGGATGTTGAAGCGCGTGAACAGCTCGCGCTGCAGGTCTTCGACCGTGTAGCCGCAGGTCGAGATGTCGAGCGTCACCTTGGTCGGGTCGAGCTTGATGCCGTCCAGCTTGACTTCGTCGGGCAGCAGCTCGGCGAGCTCGACCACGCGAAACATGCCGGTCGAGTTGATCTGGCTGCGCAGCTCCTGCGCGAGCGCGAGCGTCCGCGAGAGCAGCTTGTAGCCCTCCATCATCATCTGCTTGCGCGCGACGTCGAGGCTCGCGATCATCGCGTACTGCGGGCTGGTCGACGTGTGCATGTTGAAGTTCTCCCGGAACAGGTGCTCGTTGAACTCCGGGTCGTTCACGTGGATCATGCTCGCCTGCGAGAACGCGCTCATGACCTTGTGCGTCGATTGGGTCGCGTAGTCGGCGCCGGCCTCGAGCGCGGTCGGCCGGAATTCGGGGTGGAACCGGGCGAAGCCGTACCAGGCCTCGTCGATGATGACCCTGATCCCGTGCTCGTGCGCCTTGTCGACGATCGGCTTCAGGTCGTAGCGCAGCCCGTCGTAGGTGCAGGAGGTGAGGATCAGCGACTCGGCGTCGGGATGCGCGTCGATCGCGTCGAAGATCGTCTTCCGCGGCACCGGACCGTAGATGCCGTAGGCGCGGTTCACGGAGGAGTTGAGATAGATCGGGTGCGCGCCCGAGAGCACGACGCCGTGATGGACCGATTTGTGGCAGTTGCGGTCAAGCAGCAGCTTCTCGCCCGGCGCGAGCAGCGTCTGGAAGATGACTTTGTTCGCGGTCGAGGTGCCGTTGGTCGCGAAGAACGTCCGGCGCGCGCCGAACGCCTTCGCCGCCATCGTCTGCGCCTCGGCGATGACCCCTTTCGGTTCCATTAGCGAGTCGAGCATCGGCACCGATACCGACAGGTCGGCGTCGAAGATGTGCTCGCCCATGAACTCGTAGAAGTCGTTGCTCCACGGACTGCCGCGCAGGCTCTCGCCCGAAGAATGCCCCGGCGTGTGCCAGGAGTCCTTGGCCATCCAGACATAGTTCTTGAGCTGGTCGTAGAACGGCGTATGGGCGCGCTCCTGGATCTGGGCGTTCAGGATGCGGTACATCCCCCGATAGTCGCGCTCCTCGCGATAGAAGTAGCCGTCCACGGCCTCGGCGAACAGCGTGTCGACGACCTCGTCCTCCTGCTCCTGCGCGACCAGGATGTAGACGTCGACTTCGGGTCGGAAGCGCGTGATCCGCCGCACCAGCTCGAGCGCCGAGGTCTGCAGCTTCTTCGAGTTCTTGGAGTTGAGCGAGTACAGCTTGTCATCGACGATCACCGCCTGGATGTCGCCGTCTTGCTCGAGTGCGGCGAGCCCCTCGCGCGCGGTCGTGACGCCGCTGAAGGTGAGGCCGAGGGGGTTGTCGAGGGAACGTGCGGCCGCGGTGAGGCCCTTCAAGAACTCGCGCAAGACGAGCGGCTCGTCGTTGATCACGAGTACGCGGCTGACCGGTTTGCGCATGCCGGGGCGGGTTCGGAAAAGCGTGCTTTATGCGCCAAATCCCCGCCCATTTCAAGGGCGTAGATCGCGCCGTCGGCTAGAATCCGCCCGCCGGAGCGCGCGCGCGCCCCGCCTGCCGCGCCACCGATGCCCGCCCCAACGAACGAGTTCGTCATCGTCGGCCTCACCCGCGACGGCGCGCGCTTTCGGCCGAGCGACTGGGCCGAGCGCCTGTGCGGGGTCATGGCGCAGTTCGGCGCCGACAATCGGATGCGCTACTCGCCGTACGTCTATCCGATCCTCGTCGACGGGGTGAAGAGCGTGGTCGTCGATGCGCGCCTGCGAGAGATCGAGCCGCTCGCGCTGCGCTTTCTCGAGAACTTCGCGCACGACAACGACCTCGTGCTGCGGCCGGGGCGCCAGTACCAGCGCTAGCGGCGATGCGGGTGGGAGCAAGCCCGCGCCGAGTCGGACGGCGCGGAACGGCGCGGCGCCGGCCGCCGTCGGATTCGGTTCAGGCGAGGGCCTTGACGCGCGCCGCCAGCCGGCTCTTGTGCCGCGCGGCTTTGTTCTTGTGGACGATCTTCTTGTCGGCAATGCGGTCGATAACGCCCGCCGCGTCCCGGAACGAACGCTGCGCGCTCGCCTTGTCGCCGGCCGCGATCGCTTTGCGAACGGTCCGGATCGCGCTGCGGAGCGCGGAGCGTAGCGCCGCATTGTGCCGGCGGCGGTGCTCGGATTGGCGCGCGCGCTTGCGCGCTTGGGCAGTGTTGGCCATGGGGGGCGTGGAGTCGGGAAAGGCGCGGATTGTAGACGCTAAGGGTCCCGTTGTGCAATGGAATGCGCGCGGGGCGCGCGTGGCCCGCGACGGCCCGGCGGGGGCGTCACGCATGGCGGGGGCCCGCGTCGAAAAGTCGGCGCGACGGACCTCCCGCGCGGCATGAGCGAACGGCGAACTCGCGCCTGAACCCCGGAGCTATTCTTTCCGGTGACCGACCCTCACGCGGATGGAGGCCCTTCGGCTCTATACCGTGGAGAACGGTTGGTTCGCCAAGGAAGACCAGCGAATGGGATCGATCGAGGTGGGCAAGTACGGGGACCCTCGTCGTCTTGAGCGACGACTTTCTGGATCCGGCAAACGTGCCGGACGAGCCGATCAAGCGCGTAAAGTCGGTGCTCACCGTCGTCAACGGCAAGGTCGTGTACGACGCGCGGGTCCTTGCGCACGGGCGCGCACTGAAAAAGCGCCGACGCGGCATCCTCTACCCTAGCGATCCGTTCCGGGTGGCGCATCGCCAGCCCTTCGCCCGGGCGCGGACGACGTGAGCGCTCCCGCGCGCGCCACTGGCGGAGGGGGCTGCCGCAACGTCGCGCTCTCGCGCCGGGGGTGAGTTGCCTAGGCCCGTATAATCGGGCATCGATGGACTCGCCTCAAGTCGTGCGCGATTGAACCGGCGCCTCGGGCCACGCCGCGTGCACCTGCTCGAACGCGACGCGGCGTGAACCTGCTCAGAACCCTGGCCGAGGTCAGCGGGCTCACGCTGGTTTCCCGCGTGCTCGGCTTCGTGCGCGACGCCGTCATCGCCGTGACCTTCGGCGCGGGCGCTGCCACCGACGCGTTCTTCGTCGCGTTCCGAATTCCGAACCTCTTGCGGCGCCTGTTCGCCGAGGGCGCCTTCTCGCAGGCGTTCGTGCCGATCCTGGCCGAATACAAGGAGCGAACCGGCGCCCAGGCGACCAAGCAGCTCGTCGACCGCGTGACCGGGCTACTGTTGCTCGCGCTCGCGGCGGCGGTTGCGCTCGGCGTCGCGGCGGCGCCGTTCATCGTCTACATCAGCGCCCCCGGGTTCTCGGCCGAGCCCGCGAAGTTCGGCCTGACGGTGGCCCTGCTCCGGATCACGTTCCCGTACATCCTGTTCATCTCGCTCGTGTCGCTCGCGGCCGGCGTGCTCAATACCTGGAGCCGGTTTGCGGTGCCGGCCGTCACGCCGGCGCTCCTCAACGTCGCGTTCATCGTGGCCGCGCTCTTCCTCACGCCGTACTTCGACCCGCCGGTGCTCGTCCTCGCGTGGGCGGTGTTCGCCGGCGGCATCCTGCAGCTCGCCATTCAAGTGCCGTCGCTCGCGCGCATCGGCATGCTGCCGCGGCCGCATCTTGCGCTCGCCGATGCGGGCGTGCGGCGCATGCTGCTGCTGATGGGCCCGGCGATCATCGGCGTGTCGGTCGGACAGATCAGCCTGCTCTTGAATACGATCTTCGCCTCTTACCTGCGGACCGGCAGCGTGTCGTGGCTGTACTACGCCGACCGCTTGATGGAGTTCCCGACCGGCCTGCTCGGCGCGGCCCTCGGCACGATCCTCCTGCCGAGCCTCGCGCGGCTGCACTCCGAGGCGGCGCGCGACGCCTACTCGGGCGTGCTCGACTGGGGGCTGCGGCTCACGTTCCTGCTGGCGGTGCCGGCGACCGTGGCGCTCGCGGTGCTCGCGACACCGCTCATCGCCACATTGTTCCTGCATGGGCGCTTCGGGGCGGACGATCTCGCGATGACGCGCCAGGCGCTGGTCGCCTACAGCGTCGGGCTGCTCGGCTTGATCCTGGTGAAGGTGCTCGCGCCGGGCTTCTACGCGACCCAAAACATCCGCACGCCGGTCAAGATCGCGCTCGTCTCGCTCGCCGCGACCCAGGCGATGAACGCGGCCTTCATCGCGCCGCTGCAGCACGCCGGACTCGCGCTCGCGATCGGCCTCGGCGCTTGCCTCAACGCCACCTTGCTGTATCGCGGCCTGCGCCGCCGGGACATCTTCCGGCCGCGACCGGGCTGGCGCTCGTTCTTGCTGAAAATCGCCGTCGCGGCGGCATTGATGGCGGCGGCGCTGTGGTTCGCGATGGGACCGACCGCGTGGTGGATCGGGAGCGGTTGGCGGGCGCGGGTCGCGGCGCTCGGCGGGCTGGTCGCGCTCGGCGCGGTGGTGTATTTTGCGCTGCTGTGGGCGCTCGGTTTCCGCGCCCGGGATTTCGCGCGCCAAACGCCCGCATCGTCATCGTGAGTGGCAACCTCGATCGCTTCGCCGAGCTCGTGAGCCGCGAGCAGTTCCGCGTCGCCGAAGCCTGCCTGCTGATCGCCGAAGACCAATACCCAGGCGTGGACATCGCGGGCTGCATCGCGAAGCTCGACGCGATGGCGGCGACGGTGCGCGGCCGGCTGGCCCTCGACGCCTTTCCCGAGCAGAAGGTGGCGGCGCTCAACCACTATCTGTTCGGCGAGCTCGGATTCCGCGGCAACGTCGGGGCGTACTACGATCCCCGCAACAGCTATCTCAACGAAGTGCTCGAGCGGCGCACCGGCATCCCGATCACGCTGTCGATCGTCTACCTCGAGGTCGGGCGCCGGCTGGGGCTACAGCTGCAGGGGGTCTCGTTTCCCGGTCACTTCCTGGTGAAGCTGCGATTGACCCGCGGGCAGCTCGTCCTCGACCCGTTCGCCGGCGGCGAGCCGCGCTCCGCGGCCGATCTGCGCAGCCGCCTCGAGCGGGTGTTGCCGCCGCCGCTTCTCGAGCGCGCCGACCTCGACCGGTATCTGGAACCGGCGACCTCCCGCGAGATCGTGACGCGCGTGTTGCGCAACCTGAAGGGGATCTACCTCAAGCGGAGCGCGCTCGAGCAGGCGCTCGCCGTGATGCACCGCATGCTGCTCGTGATGCCGGAGTCGGCGGAGGAGCTGCGCGACCGCGGACTGATCTACCTGCGGCTCGAGGCGTTCCGCGCGGCCGCGGCGGATCTCCAGAACTACTTGCGGCGTCGCCCCGATGCGCCGGACGCCGTCGACATGCACGCGAAGCTCGTTGAGCTGAAGGCTGCGGCGGCGCGGCTGCAATAGCGCGGCTGCAAGCGCGGCGCGCGCGCCGGCGATCGGGTGCCGCTCGCGGGCGCGCGCCGCGGGCGGAGCGATTCGAATTAGTCCGCGGCGGCGCGCCGCCGCGCTGCCATCCTCGTCTGCACGTCGCGCTTGAGGCCGACCGCGAAGCAGGCTTCCGCAACGAGGAAAATCGGCGCGACGAAAATCTGCTGCAGATTGTCGACCAGGGCCGGACGCCGCCCCTCGATTGCGTGCCCGACCAGCTGGAAAATCCAGCCGCCGACGAAGCTCGCCGCGAAGAGCCACAACCCGGTGGCGAGCGGCAGCTGAGCCACCCGGTCGGCAAGGTACAGGAGCACGGCAATTGCGAGCGCCGTGACGGCGGCGAGCGTCGCGTCGAGCATGAAGTACCACGCGAGCACCGCGATCGCGAAGACGGCCGCGCCGGTGAGCTCGAATCCGCCCACGCGCCAGCGCAGCCAGGCCATCGGGATCAGGATCGAGAACGTGATCAGCGGCACGCCGAGGAAGTGCAGGAACCGGTTCCAGCCGTTGCGGTGGTAGGCGGCGTAGCGCGCCAGCTGTTCGTCGAGCGTGGTCATTGCGGAGTCCTTGCGCTGGCGGCGATGATAAGCCTCTGGGCGCGGCCGGGGCGAGGGCGCGCGTCAGCGCCGCGCGCGAAACCTTTCGGCGGCACGCTAAACTCGTTAGAATTCAGCGCCTTTCGTGAGCTCCCGAGCGATCCATGTTGGTTTCGCGCCACCGACCGCCCCAGCTACTCGTCACGCGCGGGTCCGCCCCGCGGCTGCCCGGTCCGCTCGCGCTCACGATCGGCAACTTCGACGGCGTCCATCGGGGGCACCAGGGGATGCTCGGGCGCGTGATCGCGGCGGCGCGGGTGCGGCGCCTCGCCGCGAGCGTGCTCACGTTCGAGCCCCATCCCCGCGAGTTCTTCGCCCCCGACGCCGCGCCGACCCGGCTCACGAGCTTGCGCGAGAAGCTCGAGCTGCTCGCCGCCCACGGCGTCGACCATGTTCACGTGCAGCGCTTCTCGCACGCGTTCGCGGCGTTGTCACCGGAGCGGTTCATCGAGGCGGTGCTGGTCGGCGTACTCGGGGCGCGCTGGATCCTGGTCGGCGAGGACTTCCGTTTCGGCGCGCGGCGCGCGGGCGACTACGCCGCGCTCGCGGCTGCGGCGCGCCGGCACGGCTTCGAGCTGGAGGCGATGCCTACGGTCGCCGATGACGGGGTCCGCGTGTCGAGCTCGGCGGTGCGCGACGCGCTCGCGCGGGGCGACCTCGCGCGGGCGGGGGAGCTGCTCGGCCGCGCCTACAGCATCAGCGGCCGCGTCGTCCAAGGCGATCAGCTCGGCCGGCGTCTCGGGTTTGCGACGGCGAACGTGCAGCTCAAGCACAACCGGCCACCGCTCAGCGGCATCTTCGCCGTGCGCGTGCACGGGGCGGGGGGCGCGGCTCGCGACGGCGTCGCGAGCCTCGGCGTGCGCCCGACGGTGGACGCGGCCGGGAAGGCGACGCTCGAAGTGCACCTGTTCGACTTCGCCGGCGATCTCTACGGCCGGCATCTGCGGGTCGAGTTCCTCGGCAAGCTCCGCGACGAGGAGAAATATCCCGACCTCGCCACGCTGCAGGCGCAGATCGCGCGCGATTGCGCGGCGGCGCGCGATCTCCTGAAGGCGCTCGACGATGTCTGACTACAAGGACACGCTCAACCTCCTCGACACGCCGTTCCCGATGCGCGGCGATCTCGCGCGGCGCGAGCCGGTGTGGGTGAAGGAGTGGCGGGAAACCGGCCTCTACCGGCGCCTGCGCGCGGTCTGCGCGGGACGGCCGCGCTTCGTGCTCCACGACGGGCCGCCGTACGCGAACGGCGACATACACATCGGCCACGCCGTCAACAAGATCTTGAAGGACATGGTCGTGAAGGCGCAGACGCTGGCCGGCTTCGACGCGCCGTACGTGCCCGGCTGGGACTGTCACGGCATGCCGATCGAGGTGCAGATCGAGAAGCGCTACGGCAAGCGGCTCGCGACGGCCGAGACGC
>Ga0187846_10000587_pt1 | contig 20805 bp, 14 predicted proteins | sample TC_taG_FD_161473 | JGI IMG/M metagenome (GOLD analysis project Ga0187846, IMG submission 161473) | Biofilm microbial communities from the roof of an iron ore cave, State of Minas Gerais, Brazil - TC_06 Biofilm (v2) | ecosystem: Environmental > Terrestrial > Deep subsurface > Cave > Wall biofilm...
CGAACGGCAAGCGTCACGGTCGCCCAGGATTCGCAGAAGATTCGGGTGAGCATTGTAGACCAGGGCTGCGGCTTCGACACGCGTCGTGTGCGGGGGCTGGGGCTTGTGGGTATGGACGAACGCGTGAAACGTCTGGGCGGCAGCCTCACCATCGAATCAAGGCCGGGGCAGGGTACAAACATCGAGGTCGAGTTGCCCCCGCCCACCACGACATCATCCGACAGTCATGAAGCAAACTCGCGTACTGCTGGCCGACGACCATAAGTTGATCCGCAGCGGTCTGCGGCTGGTTATCGAACAGCAATCCGACCTGGTAGTTGTCGGTGAGGCCGACGACGGGCGGGAAGCTGTGGAGATGGTCCGTTCCTTGAAGCCGGACGCCGTGGTGATGGACATCGGGATGCCCAACCTCAACGGTATCGAGGCTTGCTACCAGATCACCCAGAGTAACCCCAGGGTGGCCGTCGTCATGCTCAGCATGCATAATGACGAGAGTTACGTGCTTCGTGCCCTGAAGGCTGGGGCGCGCGCCTACCTGCTGAAGGACTCCGCCGAAGCGGATCTAGCCCGCGCCATCCGCGCTGCCGCCGAGGGCAAGTCCTTCTTTAGCCCGGCGGTGGGCAAAGTGCTCCTGGAAGATTATGTGCGGAAATTGCAGCGCACCGGGGCGGAAGATTCCTACGACCTACTGACTCCACGCGAGCGCGAAATCCTTCAGTTAGTGGCAGAGGGCAAATCCAACAAGGACGTCGCCAATCTGCTGAACCTCAGCGTCTATACCGTGGAAACCCATAGGTCTAATATCATGGGAAAACTGAACCTCCGAAGCGCGCCCGAGCTTATTCTCTACGCCGTCCGCAAGGGCATCATCTCCTAACCCGAGCTCGTCACCGGCGCTTGTAGCGCCGACCTTTAGGTCGGCACCTCATTGACAGGGTCGAGACATGGATCGTCCCGACCCGGCCCAGCTCAAGGATGCCTTCTGCAGTGCACCACTCTGGGAACCCGGCCGTGGTTTCCTGGCAGGCGCGGGGTGCTCCGGTTGCGAATGTGGGCGGTGAAGAACGTTATCAGGTGTGAAGTCTCATTTTATAGGCACGGGAAATTCAGACGGCCTGGTTTGCAGCCGCATCGATTAGCTGGGGAACCTCCGCTGGCCTCTTCGCCAGGGCGTAGGCCCACTCGCCGTAACTGCCATCGGCGTTAACCGCAGCCACCCACCTTTCAGCCGCCGCGCGCTTCACCTCTTCCCGCTCATCGAACCCCTTGGTTTCGAGAATCAGATGGACGGGCGGACTTGTCTTGAGTCGGATGATGAAGTCTGGCATGTAGTCGTGCATCTGGCCATTGTACAGATAGGGGATGGCGAAGCCGAGACCAGCATTCTTCACGAATGCGCCCACCGCTCGGTGCGTGTCGATGAAGTAGCCGGCTGATTGTTCCCACCTGTGTGTATCGGGAACAAGATAGTTCACGTGGCAATGAACCGCCTCGCGCGGCTCGCGGCTGGTCCAGTAGTCCACGTCGGCCGTCGACCCAGGGCCACGACTGGCCTCGTAACGCGGCACCTCCGGGGCCTCGCCCTGCGAAGTGTCCGGGTGAATGTGCTCCACCAGGATCTCTACCAGCCAGCCATAGTACGGAGCCAGAAACAGGTCTTTGATGTTCGCGGGCGGGTGAACGTGCACCTTATCGGTCAAATAGCGTTGCACGATCCTCACCACTTGCGGAAACAGGATGTGTGGCGGCGCCTCGCATCGCGGCTGGGCGACGTAGTCTCGGGTGAGAGCGCGGGCGAACTCGAATACCAGCTCTTGCAGCCTTCGCTTGGAACGGAATGCTTCCAAATCCGCTTGGCTGATTCGGCCCGGCCCGCTCAGAGACTGCCGGCCCTTGTTGTTGACGCTCAAGCCCTTCATTTCGACTTCGGGCGGGATCCAATCGGGCAGCAACTTGAGACGTGGCACATTCGGCCAGTCCAAAGTGACGCGATTACGGATAGCCTGCGTGTAACCTTCGACGCGCGGAAACCGAATCTCATACTGCTCTTTCTCGGGAACCGCATGCACGTGGTAGCGCTTTTCCCGCCGCTTCCCTGGGCCCTGGGGATTGGCCTTGAAGGGAATCACTTCGAAAGGAACGCCAAAGACTTGGGCCAGTTCCTCTGAAAATTTGCCGTCGGGCCCAGCTTCGTAGCTCGCGCGCCGCAACCCCCGTCCCACGACTTGCTCACACAGCAACTGAGACATAAAGGGCCTGATACCGATGATGTGGGTGACGGTCGTACAATCCCAACCCTCGGTCAGCATGCCCACGCTCACAATGCACTGAACGTCCCGGCCAGGTGGATGGAGCGGACGTTCGAGTTTCTTCGCCAGCTCCTCGAATCCCTCGGGATAGACAGGCCGGCCCTGGCGGTCTAACGTCCAGTCTGTCTTACCGACAGTATCCAAAATGAATCGCATCCATCGTGACTCATCGCTTTTGGCCTCTCCGGTGTCCGTCTCGTGTACCACTTTCGAGTCAACACGAATCGTGTTGATTTTTCCGTCCTGGTTGCGGAATCCCTCGATGTTGGCAGGGGGAAGGTCGAGCGGACCCTTGTCCTGGGCCAGCCACTCATAAACCACTTTGGCGATCCTGGTGTTTTTGCAAACCAGGATGAAGACCGGAGGCCGGGTGTCGGTGTCCGATTTCGGTGACTCCTCAAGCACCTGCTGCCACAAGCCTCCGAGGATGGCGATAGGCGTGTGGGCCCACTTTAAGATGGCCTCGGGCTTGGGGCTTCCTTTGTTCCGCCGCGTTCCGCCGGCGTCAGCTTAGGCAGAATCCAATTCCAGATGTTGAAGTAGCTGGGAATTGGCGCGCCCGTGGCGTCCCGCACAGGCATTTGAGGAATCTTCACCAGCCCAGACTCGATAGCATCAACCAGCCCAAAGTCGCTGACAACCCACGGGAAGGGCTTGTTGGTCTCCTGGCCGACCCGCCCGAGGAAATACGGCGTAGCGGAAAGGTCAACACAGAAATTGATACCTCGGTGCTTGTGGATTCGGTCCAGGCCTTCGATCCAGACGGTTGCCTCCTGGAAGAACTCTTCTGCCTCTTCTTCTTCACCGAATTCTTCCTCTTCGCCGGCCTCCGGTTCCTCGCGACGAATGCGGTAGGCATGGTGGGCTTCGTCATTCAGGACAAGAATGTTCTGTTTCCCGCCCACCTCTCTCCCAAGGACACGGTTCAGCAAAGAGGTATCACTCTCAACGTATCGTGTCGATTCCACTTTCACTTTTCTCAGCGCACCGTCTCGGTCTCGTTGCTCCTCAATTACCGTGAGCAAGCCAGCCGCTACCTGGCGCTCATAGTCTTTAAGAGTGAGATAACGGGAGCCCCGAGCCGTGGTCGTCTTCGTGCCGATGTTGATCGTCTCACGTGTGCGCACCGGAACGCCGGCCTTGCTGACCTTGGCGCTTACGCCCCCTGTCTGCACGCTTTGTGGCTCAAAGACGTGCCAGTTGGTTACAAGGACCCTCCCCTGCGTCAGCAACGGCATCAAGTGAGGAGGCACCAAGTCGCGGGTTCGGTAAATGCTGGCCTCGCCTCGCTCGGGGGCGAGCTCGGTAAGGCGGTCGCGTATGGTCACGTTCGGGCAGACCACCAGCACGACGTCGGAAAACCGGCCATCGCTGCGGTCGTTGACCTTATTCAGAATGCTCCAAGCGGCGAGCATTCCCATGACGGTGGTCTTCCCGGAGCCAGTCGCCATCTTGCAGGCATACCGTAGGAAGCTTTTGAAGCCTTGCGCCTTCCTCTCCTCACTCGGTTCGTCGCGCGGTAGCGATACTCCCTGCAGAAAATCGGCTCTTGCTTCGGTGAGGAAAATGATGGTCTCCGCCGCTTCCAGTTGTGCGTAGAAGAGCCGTTTTTCGCGGCCCTCGCGCCTCCACCATTGGAGTAGTTCGAGAGTGGTCCGTGTAACCCCTGGGTAGCCGTGACCGCGCCAAGCCTCGATTCGGTCCCGAATCAGGCTGACCAACGCCAGCTCGTATCCCGCCGGATACTCCTTGGAGCGACGCAAAAGGGCAGTCTCCGTCCATTCCTCCTTCTGATCGCGAGGCGGAAAGATAAACGGAGGGCGTCTCCCCTTTCGCAACTGCGGATTTTCGCCCTCCTGGATGTACCAGTACCGGCTTGGCTTCTCAAAAGCCGAATTCAGGATGGGTTCGGATACTTCGTAGCTGGCCATGAGGCGCTCCTAACGCATTAGCAGCAAGCTAGACAGAGGTAACGAGACGATGCGCGGGTCGTCTGACCCTGGATCGTCGGTCAGACTCACGAGGACACCGAAAGGAGCGTTGTAGTGCGCCTTCTCCATAAACGAGCGCAACCCGACGGTGTCTTGGTGATCGATACGACGCCGGTATGTCACTTCCACAGGGATTCGCTGCTCTCCCACGGTAATCACAAAGTCTACTTCGGGCTCACTGCCGCGCTCCGGAAAGTGGGCCACGTCCAGATTGACCAGCGACCCGAGGAAGTACCCCACAACGCTCTCGGCATGGTGGCCGGCCAAGTCGGCCAAGTGAGGGGATGCGGTCAGGCCCTCAGGGGTCAGGGGCACAACCTCCTGAAGCCAAGCGGCACGCAGCGCATGATCGCAGAGGCAGATCTTGGAAGCTCCCCGACGGCGCTTGAGGCGCAGTTCTAGGGGCTCAACCAGGCGCACCAAAAGCGTTCCGTCAAGAAACTTCAGGTAGGCCATCACCCTCTGCGGGCCAATGTTGGCACTCATAGCCCGTTTGATCTCCCCGAGGTAGAGCGCAGGCGTTGGCGACTGTCCGGCGTAGCGGCAAGCAAGGCGAAAGACCTCTTCCAGGAGGTGTTCGTCACGCTTCTGGCCTTTCGCTCCCAATCTAAGGTCGTGTTGAATGGCTCTTCGGATCACTGTTTCGTTAAGGAAGTCGGCCACTGCCTCCCACGGCTCGTCGGCCCTGGCCTGGGCTACAGGGTAGGCTCCCCGTTCGGAAAAGGCCGCAAAGGCGATTTGCCGAATCTTGCTCTTCTCCTCGCCAAAGGCACGTAATTCCTGCCAAAACGCCTTCTTTCGCAAGGACGCAAGGCCGTTTGGGGGCAACAGGGGGAAAAGCTGGCCAATGTGCCGAAACTCAGCGACCTCGCGCAGCAGCAAGGGGCCCATCTCGAGCGTACTGATGCGGCCTGCCAGGCTGTCCCTTCCCGCCTCAATGCGCAGGGCGGAGCTTCCCGTCACAAGCACGCGCACCGGATTGATGTCTACCAGATGTTTGAGCTGGGGCGCCCAGTCCGGCAGATTCTGCACTTCGTCCAGGAAAATGAAGGCTTTCTGCCCTTCTCCGGCTGCCCGGTTGAGTGATTTGCCCAGTACTGATTCCTCGTACCAGCGCGGGAGCTCCAGGATAGGCTCGACGAGCTCCTTCACCCGTGGCAGCTCGTCGAACTGAAGCCGCAAGATGCGCTGCGGCGCCACCCCTTCGTCGAGCAGAGCGTCAATCACCTGATTCATCAAAGTGGTCTTGCCGACCTGGCGCGGCCCCCGCAGCACGGTGACGGGAGCCAGTCCCTTCTTCAGCCCGTGGAGCACGCGCTCAAACGCCCAGCGGCGTATCGGCGGCAAGTCCGCAGTCCTCTCCCCCCGCCACCAGGGATTGTCTTTCCGGATGGTGGCTTCGAGCCCCGCCGGCAAAACTGAAAACAGTGTCAAATCGTTTGTCACACCGCCTCTGCCAACTGCTGCACCACCATCAACTCATTCCCTCGGTCGTCGATCACCTTGATGGCTATCTGACGGTGCTCGCCGGCTTCGAAGGGCGCGCTGGTCGTCCCCGCCAGATGGTCCCAAACGCTCTCCTCGTATTCACCCTTCAGGGCTTTCTTCAGGTTGTCCCATGCGCCGGTGCGCGGAAAGAAGGCCTGCGACACATGGAAACAGAGGCCGTTGTAATCGCTGTCCAGGAACCACGCCGGCACATCATCGCCGGTGCGGTGAAGAGTGTCCATCGTCACCGGGTCGAACACGTCAAGACCCAGTAATTCGACTTCGTACCATGTCCTGTCATTCCGAGGCGAAGCCGAGGAATCTGTTTTTGCCTTTCTGACAAGAACCTCGGGCAGTCCGCAGACGCTGAAGATCTGGCTGCTGCGCATATTCTTTAACAAGTCGCCCATCACTAAATCGGGCGTGGCCTGAATGTAGGTAGCTGGGATCCCCACCACGGCGTCACAATTCTCAATCAACTCGCGGGCGTTCGGCTGAATGGCAAACCCGATGACGTACAGATGGGTGTAGTTCTTGAGCGAGGCTTCCTTGGCGGCCTCCTGCACCAGCCTCTCGCTGATCGCGCCGTTTTCCGGCCCGAAAACCACAGCCACGGGCTTGCCCGACAGCGGCAGGGCCTTGCCGTCCCGCTCGGCGGCCTCCTGGATGGCGTCCTGAAGCGTTGGCGATTGTCCAGGCGCCGTGGCGTCCACAAGCGCCTCAGCGGAGAGCGAAAGCGTCTTTGCCGGCGGCCGGATGTTTTTGAGCGTCACCGTTCGGTTGCCTCCGAGCCGCAAGGCGGGTGACTTGCGCAGCACTCCGAGCATCCGCTCCACGTAGGTGCTTTGTTCGTTCCTTGAATCCTGAATCTTCAATCTTTGGTCGCTCGGCGTGGGAGTCGTCGCCTCGACCCCTTCTTCAGCTTCCCCCAGAAGGCTCACCGGGGTCGGAATCGTCGCCTCGACGCAGAAAGGGCCGGTGACACGTGTTATATGGTCGTCCTTCTCCGGCCGGTCCACCAGTACTTCTTCTTTGGGCGGCTCGTTGTTGGCGATGCTTTCCAGAGTGACGTGCGGCACAATCCCGCCGACTTCCTCGCCCCTTTTGTTCTGCTTGCGCTTATAAACAAAGCCGCCAACCGGCCCGCGCGCTTCGTCTTTTAATTCGTACCAGGGAAATGTCGCCGTCAAAAGCCGCTGGCGCGCGAGCGCGAGCGGCACGCGGCTTGTATCAATCGTGATCCAGCGCCGTCCCCACTGCTCAGCCACGTAAGCCGTCGTGCCGCTGCCGCAGGTGGGATCGAGAACCAAGTCTCCGGGGTCGGTGGTCATCAGAAGGCAACGCTGTATAACCTTGTAGCTCGTCTGAACCACATAAATTGGGTCTGGGTCTCCATGGATGTCATCCCACAGTTGGATAAGCTCACGAACGGCCAGTCGTCCCAAAAGACAACTCCGCCCATTGAATCTCCTCCGCCGTCGAACAATCTGTTGGCAGAAGCCAGCCGATTCATTGCGACGTCGGGATCGTACGTCCAGTGCCTGTTCCTCCCACACTTAAATGACTTTCCGTTCCAGTGGAAGTCCTTACTCCTCTCGTTCTCGTCTTGGCTCACCAGCGGATAATTGACCCTCGCCCATCTCCACCCCCTTGAAAGTAGGTCTTCGATCTCGCTGTCTTCAAGCCTCCCGATGCGCTGCATCTGCCACGTTGGAGAAATCAGTGTGTTGAACTTCGGGTCATCCTCTGGTCTCGCGCGCTTGAAAAAGAGCTGGCGAGGCTTGAGCCGCGCCCTCTCCTTGGCGTACCAGAGGACATAATCGTTGACGGGATCCGTCGGCGTGGTAGCGCTCTTCTTCTTGAACGCAACAGTCACAACATTGTTATCTCGCCCGAAAACGTCGTCCAGTACGGCTCGCAATAGGTGCACGTTTTCGTCGCTGATTTGCACGAAGATGCTGCCGCTGGGCGCGAGCAGATCACGAGCGAGCAAAAGCCGGTCGCGAAGGTAAGTCAGATAAGAATGCAGCCCCAGCTCCCACGTGTCGCGGTACGCCTGCACCATCTCCGGCTCGCGGGTCATGTCGTCATCGTCGTTGTGGCTCACGTCGCGCTTGCGGACGAACGGCTGGAAATTGCTCCCAAACTTCACCCCGTAGGGCGGGTCCATGTAGATCATCTGCACCTGCCCGCCCAGGCCTTCGTAATGCAAGAGGGAGTTCATCACCACGAGCGAGTCCCCCAGGATCATCCGGTTCACCCACTTGTCCGGATACTCGTAGGCGCGCAACACCTGGTCGGTGAAGGAGTGCTGCGGGTCGCCGAAGAGCTCGAACATGGTCTGCTGCTTGTCTCGCCTGTGGCTGCCGAGAGTCTCGATGATGGCTTTGGTGGAAAGTCGCTCGTGAATGAAGAGCGGCAGCGTCGGCACCTCAAACGAAAGCCGCTCCGCCTTGCCCGCCCAGTTCAAAAACGGCTTGCTGATGGCGTTGAGCTGCGCCCCTGCCCGTTTTGCTTCCTCCAGCGTCTTTGCTTCGAGAATCCTGCGGATGGCAAGCTCGCCTTGCTCCCGCGCCGGATTCTGCCCGTCCCAATCCAACGCGGGCGACAGTGAGGAGTCATACCGGTAGGTGACAGGCGGCTTTTTCTTCCTGAACTGCGCCTGGGTGCCCACGTCCGGCCGCATGGGGCTCGTGGATTCTGGGTGCTTGTAGTTCTCAGCTCGCTGGACTCGCTGGGCTGGTCTAGCGGTGCGCTTCCCCCGTGGCATCTTCCCTCCACTGGAACTTTCTAGGTTTCTTGGGGAGATTACAACAGAAATCAGATACGAATGTCCACCGCCGGCAGCCGTCAGGGGTCTGCCTCCCGCGCCACGCTAGTCGGCAACAAGGTAATACCCCACCGCCGGACCTCTAAATACCAAGTCACCGGGATTATCGTGAAGCCTGGTTCCCGCGTCTTATGTGTGGACCCAAGAGGCAAGGTTAGAGCCGGAGGGTTGATACACCAACAAGAGAGGGAACAGGAGGCAGAATGAACAAATCAGGATTGAAGGTACTGGCTCTGGTGCTGGTTTTTGCAGGGGGAGCAGCCGCGCTGGAAGTTGTCCGTGGCAGCAAGAAGTTGTTTTCGGCGAACGCCAGCTCTGCGGCAAGCGCGCCTGCTTCGGCCAATGCCCCCGCTTCATTGAAGCTGGCCGATGCGAATGAGGGACCGAGTAAGAGCAGCTTCGCGCCGGTTGTAAAAGCTGTTTTGCCGGCGGTCGTGAACATTTCTTCGTCCAAAGTGGTCCGCACGCCCAATCAGTTATCGGGGCCGATGATGGACCCTTTCTTCCAGCAGTTCTTTGGAGACGGCTCTGGCGGCCGGTTCAATATACCGCGCGAGCGTCGGGAACGAAGCCTGGGTTCCGGCGTCATCGTTAGCCCGGAAGGCTACATCCTGACGAACAATCACGTCGTGGACGGCGCAACGGATATTCGCGTCACCCTGTCGGACAAGCGCGAGCTTAAGGCGACGATTGTCGGGACGGACCCCAAGACCGACGTGGCGGTTCTCAAGGTTGATGGTAGCAATCTGCCGGCCGTGACCGTCGGTGACTCCTCAAAAGTACAGGTGGGAGACTATGCCTTGGCGATTGGCGATCCATTCGGCGTCGGACAGACCGTAACCATGGGGATTGTCAGCGCCAAAGGCCGCACCAACCTCGGGATTGAGGACTATGAAGATTTTATTCAGACCGATGCACCGATAAACCCCGGAAACTCCGGCGGGGCCCTGGTGAATGACCGCGGCGAATTGATCGGAATTAACACCGCGATCCTCTCGCACGGATCCGGCGGCAACGAAGGCATTGGGTTTGCCGTGCCGGTCAACCTGGCCCGTCAAGTTATGGACCAGATTCTCAAAAACGGCAAAGTGATTCGCGCCTACCTGGGGATCATTCCTCAGGATGTGACTCCATCGATAGCCAAGGCAATGGGACAAAGCGAACCACGGGGAGTGCTGGTAGGTGATGTCAGCCCGAACAGTCCAGCGCAGACGAGCGGATTGCGGCGAGGTGACATCATTCTGGAAGTCAACGGCAAACCCGTGGCCGATGCCAACGAACTGCGGATGAGCATCTCCATGATGCCGCCTGACGCGACCGTCAAGCTGAATGTGGTCCGCAACGGGGACCGGCGCGACCTTTCCGTAAAACTGGGTCAATTGCCGACTCCGGAGGAGCATGCGCAGGTGGAGAAGAACGGCACGGAAAGCGCCATGGAAGGAGTCACCGTAGACAACCTGGACGCGCAGACGGCGCAAGAAATCGGTGTGCCTCCTAACACAACGGGTGTGGTGGTGACCGATGTGAGCGCGTCCAGCCCGTACGCCGACTCTGGATTGCGCTCGGGCGATGTGATCCAGGAAGTGAATCGCCAGCCCGTCAAGAACGTCGCCGACTTTGAAAAGGCGATGAGCAAGGGCGGCAAGGAACCCCTCCTCCTGGTGAATCGTCACGGCAGCACCATGTACATGGCTGCCTAAGAATGACACCAGGAACCTCCTTGGGGTGCGAGGCCGGTCCTAGCCTTTCAGGCTGGGGCCGGCTGGCGCAAGTTTGCAAAGGCACGACATGCAAGATAAGACGATTCCCAGTCCGCAAGAACGAAGCTCCGAGTTTGAGGTGGAGTTGCACCTGGTTACTATGCCCGGTGTAGTGGTGAGTGCATGGGTCAGGCCGTGGAACCTGAAGGAGACTGCTGTGCTGATGGGTTACACGTTGCCTGAATTTGAGTGCTGACCTGCAGTCAGTGTGGCTGCGCGCCTCCCTCTCGGATCAAACGCTCGAGTTGGCGGCGCTCTTCTACCGCTTCAGCCTGGTGACCGGTGACGTCGTAGATCCGAGCCAGCAAGCGGTGAGGCTCTGGCTCCCGCGGACGGAGTTTGGCAGCCTCGCTGACGTAGCGCAACGAGGCGACGTAGTGCTTGCTGCTGACGTTCTTCTGGCCCAGGCTGAGAGTGACCTGGTACAGAAGGTCCACGGTCCCGGAATCCCGCGGGTTCAGCTCATTAGCACGGTGGAGCGCCTGGTAGGCGGGAAGTTCCTCACCCAGCTTGTATAGGACCGCACCCAAAAGGGCGTTTAGCGGATACAAATCCGGCCAGCGCGCTACGGCCTTCTGGAGCGGCTCTTGGGCTTCTTCATACCGGTTGAGCTGGAAGTAGTCGAAGGCCAGGTTGTACTGCATCTGGGGTGAACCGGGGCTAAGCTCTGCCGCACGTCGCAATGCCTTTAGCGCTTCCGCGTAAAAGCCGTGTTGGCCGTAAATGGTACCTAGCATCGTCAGTCTCTCAGCATCGTCGGCATCGAAGAGTTGGTCGCAGACCGGGCGGGCAGCGTCGAGCGTGCCCTGATCGAGCCTTTGCTTGCAGTCGAGCCTTAGCTTGTCAACCTCGGTGTTCCGCTGGCGCAACTGCTCCGACTTCGAATATGCTTGTTGAGCCTCCTCCTTCCGCCCGGTTTTGGAGTAGAGTAGGCCGAGCTGGTATTGAACGGCGGGATCGCGCGGAGCGGCCTCCGCGGCCCTGCGGAGCCACTCCTCGGCCAACGTCAGGTCTTGCCGCTTGAGATAGGCGTAGCCAAGATAGTAGGCGGTGTCCGGAAAGGGCGGATTGGCGGCGGCCTTGTTCAACTCTAAGATGGCGCTGTCTAATTTGCCTTCCGTCAAGTCCAGCCGCCCAAGGTAATACTCGATGTTGGGATGATCTCCGGCGGCGCGGCGCACAGCTTCGAACTGCCGGCGTGCCTCCTCCGTCTGGTGCAACTCGAAAAGGCAGAGCGCCAGCGGAAATCCCGCCTGAAGAACGATTTGCGGATTCAGCGCGAGGGCCGCCCGGAACTCCCGAGCAGCGGCTTCAAAGCGATTGTTCTTCAGATCTTCATAGCCTGCCCCAAGGTGCGCTTCCGGTGTATCGGGGGAACTAACCTGCCCCGCTGGGCCTTCAGCGCGGTCTTCGGCCAAACCCAATCGACACGTCACAAGCGCGAGTCCCAGCAGGAAGCCCGGTAGCTTCGATTGAAACCCACACCGGTCTCTGGCACTGCCTCGGCTCAACCGAGGAACGCTCATCGAGTTGGTATGGCACCAGGACATGGACATTCACTTCCCACTAAGGCGGGAAATAAACATCTGAAGAAATGTTTCCGCGTTCACCGACACGCAAACACGCACGTTCGGCTGGAGCGTGTCCACCCCTTCTATGACAAAGTGATCGCCATGGAGCACGTTGCGCTCCACCGTGTTGTGACGATTAGCGACCGTCTCTCCGCGCGTGAATTCGCCCAGGGTTTCCACATCGACACGCATGTTCTGCGTGGTGACCAGCGCGGCGTCAATCGCGACCCCGATCGCCAGAGGGTCGTACATCGCCGCTCCCCCGGTCCCCTTACCCCAGAGATCGACCATAAACTTTAGCACGCCGGCGGCGAAGTCGTTCTGCGGGCCCCGGGTTCTCCGGAGCTGTGCCAAGTGAGCGCCGGTAAACAGCGTCCGATCTCCCACGTCCAGCCCTACCATCGTCAGCGGCCAACCGGCGTTAAACACGATCTGGGCCGCTTCCGGGTCATTGTAGATGTTGGCCTCGGCGGAGGCGTTCACGTTGCCCCCCGAAACTGAACCGCCCATCACGATCACTTCTTTGACCAGCGGCACAATCGAGGGGTCCTTCAAGACGGCGAGAGCGATGTTCGTCTCGGGTCCTACCGGTAACAGCATGATTTCGTGCGGGTACGTGTGGATTAGCTCGATGATCAGGTCGGGGCCGAAGCGGGGGTCGGGGTGGCATTTTGCCTGGGGCAACTCGACGTTCCCCAGTCCGTTCGCTCCGTGCCAGTACTCAGCGGTGATCAGCTTCTGCAAAAGCGGATGTTGCGCACCCGCTGCCACCGGGACCTCGCAGCGGTTAGCCAGCGACACGAGCTTGAGCGCGTTTTGCAAGCCCTGCTTTGCCGTGACGTTGCCCGGCACAACGGTCAGTGCCTTCACGTCTAATTCCGGGGAATTCAGCGCCAGCAGGATGGCCATCGCATCATCGGTGCCGGGATCGGTGTCGATGATCACCTTGCGGGGCTGCTCGACAGGCGCAGAATATAAGGTCACGCTGCATAGCGCTAGCGTGCCAAACAAAACGATACTGAAGGGTGCCTTCATAATTTTCCAGGCTCTTGACAATAGCGGAAGCTGGTAGCCACGGTCAGTGCTTTTGCTGACCGTGGGCTTTTGATTGCGCGAAGAACCCCACGGTCAATCACAAACCGATTGACCGTGCTGGCAGCCACGGTCAGTGCTTTTGCTGACCGTGGGCTTTTAATTGCGCGAAGAACCCCACGGTCAATCACAAACCGATTGACCGTGGCTACCAGCATAGACGCTTCCTCGGCGCGCGGGCTCAGTGACGGTGGCTCACTCGACCCAGAACGTAGAAGCAGCGCTCGCGGTTGGCGGGACTCGGCGTCACCAGACCGACCACGCCGTAGCCGGCCGAAAAATAATGCTGAAAGACTCTCCGGGTTTCCAACCGCCACCGCCAGGCCAAGTCCAAAGACTTCGCCCGCATGCGGTCCGTGTTAGTAGGGATTTCGACCAGGAGACGCGGCTGCCCGAGGTCTAGAAGGACCTTGCTGTTTTCGAGGAATTCCCGGGCCCACCGGGTCGGATTAACCAGGGGGAGGGCGGTATTTCCGATTGGGGGCGGATCACCACGCAGTCTGCGCTCGACACCAGCGGAGGCGATCTTCCAGTTCACCACGAAGCGGTCGCTCGGAAGCTCCTTTTCGATTAGGCTGGGGAAGTGACCGTAGCAATCGGGCAGGTATTCCTCCACCTGCCCACCCAGCCGGGCGATGTTCAAGACGGCGTTGCGGCTCTGCAACGGGTCATACGTCCAGCAGATGGACTTGAGGCCCTGTTGGAGGGCGTGCCGCCGATGGGCCACCTTCATCTTGAGGCCGATCCCGAGGTCGCGAAAGCCCTCTAGCACCGCCATCTGGTGCGACCAGTGGATCAGTCGCCCGCGACGCCGGGCAAGGAACGCGTAGAGGAAACCCACACACTTGCGGTCTACAAAGGCGCCTAGCACCGCGCCACCGTATTTCTGGGTGACGACCATTAGTTCACTGGCCGCGCTCACCGCGCCCCAGACCGACTTCTGAATCCACTCGCACTCCTGAAATTCGCTCAATTTTTTGAGGAGTCTGATCTGCACCCGCGCCATGAACAATGCACCACCGAGGCGAACAATAGGCAGTCAGCAGTAGGCAGTAGGCAGTAGGCGGTCGGCAGTAGGCAGTAAGCAGGGCAATGAATTGTGAATAGCGAATTGGGAACTGTGAAGGGTAAAGGTTAAAGGGGTTACGGTTGGCGAATTCGCAAGACCGGGCACTCACCACGGCACGGGAACAAACGGCAAGGCGGGAAGCAGGAACCACACGAAGGCGACGGGGTCCCTCCAACCTTCACCCTTTACTTCCACAATTCACTATTCACAATTCGGTGTTCCCCTCCGCGGCTTACTGTCTACTGCCTACTGCCGACTGGCTAGCGCTCACTGCCTGTTGTTTCTACACCTCCCCGCACATTCCGCGGCGGGGAGCTCCGCAAGCTCCGCAGGGGCCGGGCTCGGCGGAAGTCGCGGCCGTCGAGGGCCCAGCGACGGCGAAGACAGAGAGCAACTGATGGACGTCCGCGCTCGCACACTGCTTACAGGCCACTTTGGCTGCGGAGGGGCCCACTATCCGCTCAAATTTTGCTCCACACTCACGGCATTCGTATTCGAATATGGGCATGGTTCCATCTCCGTCGACCGGACCGAGTCAGATTGCTGACCCTCTGACTATAGCGGAGGCGACCCTCGGTTTTCAACCTGGCTCAGGCCCCATGCGTGCGCGACGTAAAAGTTGGGAGCGGGGCCGGCAACAGACGTAGGGCGGGCGCCTCGCCTCCCGCAGCGCGGGACGGCAATCCTGCCCGCACAGGTGGCTCTACGGTGCGGGAGCAAGTCGCTCCTGCGACATCGGGCAGGGCGCCCGCGTTACGCCTTTCGTCCTCTACCTGCGCCCGGGCCTCTCCCTTTTATGTGGGCGCACCCAGGCAATCACACCCCTGGGTTTTCGGGGTTCTGTCCAAGCCGCATTTTTTCTGGCTTTTCTTAACGTAGGCGTCGAAAATGGCTTGACAGGCGTATTCAGATTGCCTTAGATTGCACGGTAAACAAAGATGTATAGAGTCCCACAAATCTTGCTTGAGGAGAGGAGTAACAATGTTGACCAAATCCCAGGTGGTTACACACTTGGCGGAAAAGTCGGGTGTCCAAAAGAAGGCCGTCGCCGGTTTGCTGGAGGACTTGGTGGCTCTTGCTGCGAAGGAGTGCAAGGGCGGTGGTCAGTTTGTGATTCCCGGTTTGGGGAAAGCGGTCAAGGCTAGCCGTAAGGCTCGCATGGGTCGCAACCCGCAGACAGGGGAAGCGATCAAGATTCCCGCCAAGACTGTGGTGAAGTTCCGTCTGGCAAAGGCGTTCAAAGATTCCGTCGTACCTCCGAAGAAGAAGTAGCCTGAAATAATAGGGCGGTGGGCCGCCTGCGACGACTCACCGCCTCCCGTCATTCGTTGTAAACAGCCCGCCTCAGCCCGCGTGCGACACCCGTGAGGGTGAGAATCTCCAGATCGTGCGCCTTTCAAGGTGTGACCAATGGCCCGCGCCGACCCGGAGTTTACTTCGCACCTTTCCCGCCGTCCTTTCCTGCCCCAAGTTTGCTATAATAGTGGGACTGGAGAAGGAGTTGTCCCCTGAGTTCGTGAAGACCCTCGTTCCCGGGTTGTTCCAAGTTGATGGTCTCCGTACAGCACTTGGCAGGTGTTTGAGCGTAGTTGCAGCGGTAACAGCCTTCTGGGCGCAAGACTTAGCAGAAGCGCTTGGTTTCGCAGCTCAAGCTGAGGCACGAAGGGACGAGGAACGCTTTCCCGTTCACAAGCTCGGGAAGTTTTTTGGAAAGGAGTTCTATGGCAACTACTCAGGTTGAACTCGGCGAGGTCGAGAGTTCTCCCCAGCCCAAGCAAATCGTGAATGACATGAGCATCCAGGTGGCGACGGTCAACGGGTCGGGCAGCCAGAGTTCCAACCTCGTGCTACTGCGCGCCATCTTCCAGATGGGCGTTCCCGTATCAGGCAAGAACCTATTTCCGTCGAACATCGCCGGGTTGCCGACCTGGTTTACCATCCGGGTCTCTCGGCACGGGTATATCGCGCGTCGCAAGGAGGTTGACTTCCTGGTGGCGATGAACCCGGAGACCGCAGAGGAAGACGTGCGCGGGCTCGGTCCGGGGGCGGCGGTGGTTTACGACGCAAAGCTCGGGGTCGACCGCTACCGCAAAGACCTAACCCTCTACTCTGTCCCCTTTGACCAGATCGTGGCCCCCGTGTGTCCCGATGCCAAGCTGCGCAAGCTGGTACGCAACATGATTTATGTCGGTGTGGTGGCGAGGTTGCTGGGCATCGACATGGGAGAGGTTGAGAAGGCCCTGCGGAAGCAGTTCAAGAAAAAGGTCAAGGCTGCGGACCTGAACTTTAAGGCCGCCGCAGCGGGTTACGACTATGCGGAAAGGAATCTGCCTAAGGCCGACCGCTTCTACATCGCGCCCATGAGTGAGACAGTGGGCAAAATTCTCATCGAGGGTAACGCGGCCGCCGCCCTGGGATGTATGTTCGCCGGTGTCACCGTAGTGGCGTGGTATCCGATCACACCCTCGTCCTCCCTCTGCGAGACACTCATCGACTATATGCGGCGCTACCGCATCGACCCCGAGACCAAGAAAGCCACCTTCGCTATCGTTCAGGCTGAGGACGAGCTGGCCGCTGTGGGCATGGTGCTGGGAGCCGGATGGGCGGGCGCTCGCGCCATGACCTCCACCGCCGGCCCGGGCATTTCCCTAATGGCCGAGTTTACCGGCCTGGGCTACTATGCGGAAGTCCCGGGTGTGATCTTCGACATCCAGCGCGTTGGGCCCTCGACGGGTCTGCCGACGCGAACCTCGCAGGGAGACATCCTCTCCACCGCGCTCTTATCCCACGGCGACACCCAGCATCCGCTGTTCTTCCCCGCATCGGTCGAAGAGTGTTACACCATGGCCATGGAGGCTTTCGACCTCGCGGAGGAGTTACAGACACCCGTTTTTGTGCTGAGCGACCTGGACCTGGGCATGAACGTTTGGATGTCCGATCCTTTCCCCTATCCCCACAAGCCTCTCCAGCGCGGCAGAGTGCTGACCGCTGAAGACCTCCAGAAGCTAGGCAGCTTTGAGCGTTACCGCGACGTGGCGGGAGATGGCATCGGTTACCGCACTATTCCCGGAACCCCTCATCCGGCGGCAGGGTATTTTGCGCGCGGCAGTGGACACAACGAAAAGGCTATTTACAGCGAAAAGCCTCGAGACTACGTCAACAATATGGACCGGCTGGCGCGCAAGTTTGACACGGCGCGCAAGCTCGTGCCGGGGCCGATGATGGAAGAGCCCGACCACGGTGAAGTCGGAATCATGGCCTACGGAACCAGCCATTGGGCAGTGACCGAAAGCATCGACCAACTGCGGCAGGAGCACCGGTTAGTGGCCGACTACTGCCGCTTGCGTGCCTATCCGTTCAACAGCGCAGTGGTGGATTTCATACGTCGCCACCGGCGCATCTATGTCGTGGAGCAGAACCGCGACGCCCAGCTCGGTGGGCTGTTGCGGCTGGACCTGGAAGGCCAGCAAATCGCCAAGCTGCGCAGCGTGCTGCACTATAACGGCCTGCCCATCGACGCCCGCAGCGTAACCGACTCCATCATCGCCCAGGAGGCTGGAAAGTAACATGGCAACCACCACGGCAGTTCCCCCCGCACCGCCGCAGAAAGTGAACCGCATCGGTCTCGAAGTGGTCGCGTACAAAGGCAACAAGACGACGCTTTGCGCCGGCTGCGGTCACAACGCGATTACCGAACGTATCATCGAGGCGTTCTACGCGATGGGTGTGCAGCCCAACCGCGTCGTCAAGCTCTCCGGAATCGGCTGCTCCTCGAAGAGCCCCGCTTACTTTCTCAGCCGCTCCCACGGCTTCAACGCCGTGCACGGAAGACTCCCTTCAGTGGCAACCGGAGCGGTTCTCGCCAACCGCGACTTGATCGCCCTCGGCGTGAGCGGGGATGGTGACACGGCCTCCATCGGCATCGGGCAGTTCGTGCACCTCATGCGCCGCAACCTGCCGGTCATCTACATTATCGAAGATAATGGCGTCTACGGGCTCACCAAAGGGCAGTTCTCCGCTACCGCCGACGTGGGATCCAAACTCAAGACCGGCGTGTTGAACGATCTGCCGGCCATCGACACTTGCGCCCTCGCCATTCAGTTGGGCGCAACCTATGTAGCGCGCTCGTTCTCCGGCGATAAGAAGCAACTGCTCGCCTTGCTCGAAGGCGCCATCGCCCACCGCGGCACCGTCATGCTCGACGTCATCTCACCTTGTGTCACCTTCAACGACCACGAGGGCTCGACCAAGAGCTATAGCTATGTTAAGGATCACGACGAGCCGCTGGCCGACGTGAGTTTTGTACCCTTCTTCGAGGACATCAGCGTGGAGTACGATCCCGGCACCAGCATCGACATTACCCTGCATGACGGCTCCCATATGCTGCTGAGGAAGCTCTCCGCCGGCTATAACCCGGCCAACAAGGTGGAAGCCTTGCGCCTGCTGACCGAAGCCCATGACAAGGGAGAAGTGGTCACCGGCCTCTTTTACGTGAACACTGAGCGCGAGAGTTTCATCGACCTTCTCAACCTGGTCGACGAGCCTTTGGCCACCTTGCCGGAATGGCGTGTGCGCCCCCCCAAGAGCGCTTTGGATGAAGTAATGGAAGAGCTGCGGTGAAGCCGTAGGGATAACCCTGCGGCAAGAACTTCTTGGTTTACGTTGCGACCTTGGCGACTTTGCGCCTTTCGGTGAGACTGTTTTGATCTTCCAATGATTTCTTCACACTTCCGAGATCCGGGGTACCCGTTCACCTAACGAGGATTACATATCGAAGTGACAGCAGCCGCTGTAGCGCCGGTGTCCCCACCGGCGATTTTTCAGCGCTGCCCGTCACTATGTTTTGTAATCCTCGGGTAGTTAAGCCAGGCGGTGCCTTGCAGAGTCCAAGGCCGCTCGGGCCGAGCGGCCTCAACGCCCCTTGTTTGCCGGCGGCGTTACATTACCTGGAAGTTCACGTTGCTGGTCAGCGTGCCGCTGGGCGTGGTCACCTGGAGCTGGCCAGTGGTCGCGCCGCTCGGGACGGTGGTGTTGATTGCGGTATCCGAGACAACTGTGAAGGCCGCCGCCGTACCGTTGAACGTGACGCTGGTCGATCCCGTCAGGTTGTTTCCTGTGATAGTGACAGGCGTTCCCGCACCACCCGAGGTAGGCGATGTCTTCACGAAGGGGCTCAGGCCCACACCCAACCTGAAGACCGTGCCGGCGTCAACCTCCCCGCCGCTAGTGGTCCCGTAGAAGTTTCCATCGGTGGCTTGAATCAGCCCACCAGGGTAGCAGTCGTCAATGTCGTTGCCCTCGAAGGAGTGCAGCGTAGTCAGCGTGCCCGCTGGGGTGATTTCAAAGACTGTGCCACAGCCTTGTAACCATCCTCCACCACTTGCGCAGGGGCCGGCACCGCCCATTAAGGTTGTCCCATAGAAGTTTCCGTCGGTGGCTTGGACCAGGTTCCCCTCAGGGAGGGCGCCGTCAGTCGAGCCGAAGCTGTAAAGCGTCGTCAGCGTGCCCCCTGGTGTGATCTTGAAGACCGTGCCACAGCCCCCGATTCCGAAACAGTTAGCGGAGGTCCCGCCATGAGTGGTTGTCCCGTAGAAGTTCCCGTCGCTGGCTTGAACCAAACCCGCGTAAGGGAATTCGCCATCGGGACAGTCAATTTGCGAGCAGAAGTTGTAAAGCGTAGTCAGCTCGCCGTCGGGGGTGATTTTGAAGACCGTTCCGCAGTCACCCCAGCAGTAATTATCCCGGGGTCCGCCGAGAAAGTAGTTACCGCCGTTTCCACCCCCGGAGGTTGTCCCGTAGAAGTTCCCGTCGCTGGCCTGAACCAGCCCCGCGGCAGGCATGTTGCCGTTGGCGCAATTCGTCGGAGAGCAAAAGTTGTAAAGGTTGGTCAGCGTGCCGTCCGGTGTGATTTTGAAGACCGTGCCGGCGTCTCCGGCTCCGTAGAGCCCGCCCTGTGAAGCGGTCCCGTAGAAGTTCCCGTCGCTGGCTTGAACCAGCGGCGCCTGAGGGAATCCGCCATCGTTACTGACAGAGCCAAAGCTGTAAAGCGTGGTAAGCGTGCCCCCTGGCGTCATGTTGAAGACCGTGCCAGCGCTGTTAGCTCCGCCAAAGTACGTTGTCCCGTAAAAGCTTCCGTCGGCGGCTTGCACCAGTCCTGCGCTGGGGGAGGCCCCGTCAGTGTTGTCAAAGCTATGCAGCGTGGTCAACTGGCCTTGTGGGGTGATGCTGAAGATTGTGCCGCAGCCAAGTTCGCCCGTGTCGTGGCAGTAGGCTCCGCCCCAACCGGTTACCCCGTAGAAGTTCCCGTCCGTGGCTTGCACCAGCGTGCCGTCAGGGACATAGCCGTCGACGCCGCCGCTGAAGCTGTAGAGCGTGGTAAAAGTCTGCGCGGGTGAGCTAACCACCTCCAGCGCGCAGAAGATGCAGACGAGAGAGATCGTTCTCCAGAAGCTCAGCTTGCTCATGATACCTCCTTGTGGCTGGCACTCTGCTGGCCTGTAACCACAACGCGTAGAAGCAACGGTTGCTATCAGGCCGCTTGAAAGTTTTTGTTCCTCTTTTACGCCAGACGCCTTTCACAAAGGCAAGCTCTGTGCCAAAGCGGGCGAACCTAGTGTAGTGTCCACAATTTAACTAGACAGTCTCCGCTGCCTCCTTTGGCGCGGTAGGGTACAGCCGGGCTGGATCTGTTCTAG
>Ga0187846_10000588_pt1 | contig 20771 bp, 16 predicted proteins | sample TC_taG_FD_161473 | JGI IMG/M metagenome (GOLD analysis project Ga0187846, IMG submission 161473) | Biofilm microbial communities from the roof of an iron ore cave, State of Minas Gerais, Brazil - TC_06 Biofilm (v2) | ecosystem: Environmental > Terrestrial > Deep subsurface > Cave > Wall biofilm...
CTGCCGGCTGTCGTGGCTAAAGGCGTCGAAGTGGTTTTGTTTGCCTGGATGAAGCAGGACGCCGTTTGTTGACCTGAGTAGATGATCGAGGTAGATCATTTAGTTTCCGCTATCTATCTTGCCAAAACGTATTGCATCCCCCCAACCTGCCGGACCATGCCTTTAAATTCCATCATCGTCAACGTCGACATTACAATATGTGCCGCTAGCCCCGACTCACGAACCAGTTCATCGACATGGTAGGGATCATGGCTGAGCAACTTCAAAAGCGCACGCTCCTCGTCATTATCTGGCAGCACTGACTGCATCTCAACTTGCTGCGGCACTAAAAAGAGGTTGAGCGCCTCCAGGATATCCTTGACATCCATCACTGGCCGCGCCCCATCCTGGATCAGCTTATTCACCCCTGCGCTTCGACTTGAAAGAATGCTGCCAGGTACCGCAAAGACTTCGCGCCCCTGTTTCAGAGCATGTTCTGCTGTAATCAGCGCTCCACTTTTCTCCGGTGCTTCGACCACCAGCACACCGAGCGCGAGGCCTGAGATAATGCGGTTGCGTGCCGGAAAGTTTCCACCTTCGGGTTGAATACCGAGCGGGTATTCAGTTACGAGTGCGCCCTGTCCAGACTCGACTATGCGCCGTGCCAGGCCGCGATTCACCGGTGGGTAAATGATGTCCAATCCACATGCGAGAACCGCTATGGTGCGTCCGCCGGCTTCTAATGCAGCATTGTGCGCAATCGTGTCGATACCCAATGCCAGGCCGCTTACAACGGTAACCTGGCCTTTCGCCAGGTCGGTCACGATATGCTCAGTCACCTGCCGGCCGTAGGTGGTCGAATTGCGTGTTCCAACAACGGCCAGAGCAAATTGATCAGCCTCTGTGAGTTTGCCATAGGTATAGAGCACAGGCGGGGCGTCTTCGATTTCTCGTAGGAGTGGCGGATAGGTCTTGTCTTTTACCGTAAGCACGCGTATATGCAACCGCTCCAATTTTTCCAGTTCGCGCTGGGGTGTGCTGCTTGCACGCAGCCTGGATAGATTTTCGATAGCCTTCTGCGCAATACCTGCCTGAGCCAGTTCTTTACTGTCAGCTTTCCAGGCTGCAGCAAGATCTTCGTGGAAATAATCGAGCAGCGATTTAAAGCTCACAGGCCCAATGCCCGAAACCCGGTTGAAGGCAATCCAGTAGGCCAGTTCATCCAGCGACATGGCGTCAGACGGATAATAGTGGGTCGGGGAGTCAAACACTTCCATCTCAAGCGTCCTTTATATTTGAACATCGGGTAATTCAGCATCATAGCTATACATTGGCCATATTGTACATGAAATGGATGGTTCTGTATACATGTACATGCAACATGGCGCAATCTCGAAGTGGCCTGAATAGGTAACCGTGTTAATGCGCCTTGACTTATTCGTTCCCATACGTAGACTGCTATTCCTTGAATCCGTCCCGGCGATTCGTTCTTTAGATAAGGATCATATAAGGCAGGTATTTAAACAAAACCTATGGGAGGTATCGGCCCGGCTTGCAGGTATTGAGTATATCAAGGGTATAAAAATATATGAGCAATAACTATTGGAACCAACAACATGGCAATAATCAGGCTGCCCAGCATAATGGAAATCCTCGTCAGGGCAGCAAAGTACATAATTACACAGAGCGACAGTTGCAAGCTCCTCAGCAGTATGCTCCACCTGCAGGACAGGCTCCACAAGGAGCCCCTCCGTACTCACCCATGCCGCCAGTATATACACCTCAGCAGCAGTCATGGCCGGCATCACGGGGAGCATACCCATCTTCTTTCTTTGGCAGCGCCATGCAAACAGTAAGGCGCTGGTCTGGCAAGATAGTCGCGGCTCGTGGCGGCAATGCTGATCAAAGTCCACTGGTACTCTATCACCCCCCCGCCCGACCTCTGCCTCCAAAATCAAAGCCCTGGAAACGCTCGCATACTGTGCGTGTTGCCATGCAGATGCGACACCGTCGCGAGCGTTCGAAGCAAGCCCATCCTGGTGGCAAGAAAATCTTAGCAACTACACTCATTATTTTCTCATTCTTGCTGGTTGTTGCCATCTCTTCTGGCACTGCCTCAGCCTATGCTTATTACCAGAATCAGCTACCCCGCCTGCAGGCGCTGGCAAATCGGCAGATCGACCAGACTACTCGTATCTACGACCGCAATGGCCAGCTCCTCTACACAGCGTACGACAATAGGGAAGGACGCCGTACCCCTGTTACTTTCAATTACGTACCCGGAGTGATGCAGGAGGCTATGGTTGCCACAGAAGATCATTCCTTCTGGGATAATGCAGGCATAGACCCTCAGGCTATCCTCCGCGCAGTTACCGAGTATGCCACCTCTGGCTCTGTAGAGAGTGGAGGTAGCACGATTACCCAGCAATTGATTAAAAATCTCACGGGCGATACGCAGGTGTCGCTGCAGCGCAAGATCCCTGAAGCAGCCCTGGCTGTTGGCCTGACGCAACAGTATCCCAAGTGGAAGATTTTGGAGATGTACTTGAATGTCTCCCCATTTGGCGCGCAAGAACTCGGCGTCGAAGCCGCGGTTGAAGATTACTTTGGTCTCAAGCCCCAGTGTGACCAGAATTTTAAGTGTATTCCTGCCATAGCTAACCTGGATCTCGATCCTAAGACTGGCAAACGCGATCCACTCCTGGCGCTGGCTCGTGCCTCGCTCCTGGCAGGCATGCCGCAAAATCCGGTCACCTATGATCCGACGTTAGGTTCCGATCATGTAAAGCTTGCACTCGCGCGCCAGGATTATGTGCTGCAACAGATGATGTCGCTCAATATGCACTTGAATACCGGTCTTGGCGACCAGACAATTGACAATGGTCCGATTACGCCTGATATGATCCAGCAGGTAGAGGCCATGACCGCTAAGATGAAATTCGCAGGCTACCAATATAGTAAGCTTGCTCCGCATTTCGTAGATTGGGTTCGCAATCAGTTAGAGATCGCCCTTGGTAATGGAGACGAGGAGCTAGGGGTGCACTTGTTTTTGACTGGTGGATTCAATATCCGTACAACGATCGATGCCAGGCTGGAATCGTTCGTCGAAAATAACGTGCGTCATCACCTTCGCGACCAGGAATATCAAATTTTTGTAGGTGATTATGGTCCTCTCAATACAGTACATAATGTCAATGACTCGGCTGTTGTGGTCATGGATGCGAAAACGGGAGAGATCCTGGCAATGGACGGCAGCGCCGATTACAATTCTGCTGATCCCAGGATAGCAGGTAATGTCAACGCCGCGCTTGCTCGTCGCCAGCCTGGTTCGTCTTTCAAACCAATCGTCTATGCGACAGCATTCCAGATGGGCTGGTATCCTGGTATAGTGCTGCCAGATCAGAAAACCTATTTCCCCAATTACGGACCTGTTGGTGGCGATATCAATATAACCACCTATCATCCTACCGATTATGGTGGGGGGTACCACAACCTCAATTCCAATATTGTGCTTAACCTTGCCAACTCGTTTAACATCCCGGCAGTCAAAGCCCTGGAGTTTGCCGGCTTCGAAAATGTGCTGAATATGGCACGGCGCTTCGGTATTACTGATATTGATCAGGATGCTATCGCCTTTAGTGCACAGTATAATGCGCAGCATCATACGAATTACCATTTTACTGTCGAACAAACAGAAGGCCCGTCTCTGGCGCTTGGCACGGCTGATGTCTCCTTACTGCAAATGGTTGGAGCCTACCAGGTTTTTGCCAACCAGGGAGCGCGTATCCCTCCACAAGGGATTCTGGACATCTGGGATAATTACGGTCATCATCTTTACCACTATGACCCCACCCATCCGCCCGGCGCGCAGGTAATCAGTCCGCAGATCGCCTTCCTGATGTCTACGATCCTCTCAGATAACCCCGCGCGAGCCATCGAGTTTGCGGGTGATCCTGTATTGACCATGCAGGATTGGGATAATCGTCCTGTGGCTGCTAAAACAGGCACCACCGAGAACTTTCAGGATAACTGGACGCTTGGGTACACACCTGATTTAGTTGTCGGAGTCTGGTCGGGTAATGCCAACGGGGATTACTTGAGAAATGTGGTGGGTATCACTGGTGCGGCTCCTATCTGGCACGATGTTATTGAATATGCGAGCGGCAGATGTATTGCCGGCTGCGGAGATCTCAAGTTCCCAGCAGATCAGTTTGTCCCACCTCCCGGCGTGATTCAGCAGTCTGTCAATACCGTGAATGGCCTGGCGGGCAGTGGTTACCTGAGTTGGATGCTCGAAAGCGACAAACCACAGCAGAGTGGTATTATCACCAATACTGGCAATGGCAATGGGACCCCAACTCCAACGCCCACACCGTAACAGGCGAAAATTCCTCTTGACAATCCCATCTGCGGAGTGCTATCCTGTACTTGCAGTCTCATGAAGAGAGTGCTAGCAATCGCCATTGACAAATGAAGTATCATACAAACATCGCTCGATGTTCTGAGGATCTACCGGTTGATGATACCACTGAGCCAGCGCAAGCAGCAAATTCTGCGTGCGCTCGTTGAAGAGTATATTCATAGTGCAACGCCAGTTGCCTCTGAAACCCTGGTGCGCAAGTATGAACTGAATTTCAGTTCAGCCACTGTGCGTCATGAACTGGCCGGACTGGAAGAGGCGCATTTAATCTATCAGCCGCATACCTCTGCCGGGCGTGTTCCCACCGACCTGGGATATCGCTACTTTGTAGAACATCTCATGGAAGAGTCAGAGCTTTCGCTTAGCGAACAGCGCCTGATTCGCCACCAGTTCTACCAGGTGCAGGATCAGTTGGATCAATGGGTGCGCCTGACCGCTTCAGTGATGGCCCGTCTGCTCCATAGTGCGGCGGTGATGACCTCTCCGCGTGCCGATGTGGGACGTATGAAGCATTTTGAGGTGCTGTCCGTGACCGACCTCACTGCACATCTCGTTTTGGTGCTGATGGATGGCACGGTAAAGCAGCAACGACTGCTCCTGGAAACCCCCATCTATCAGGATGAACTAAGCGCCTCAGCGGAACATTTGAATAAGCTCTTCACAGGTAAAAAAGCGAAAGAGGTGGAGGTCCTCCTGGGCCAGTACGATTTTTCAGCGGTAGAGCATTTGATCGGTACTACCATCGTTCGCATTCTGGAGCAGCACGACGACCCCCTGGACGATGTTTTTTATCGCGAAGGCGTGGTGAATATACTCGAACAGCCTGAATATAGTCGCATGGGACCGGAAGAGGAGCGCAGCGAGCGCGTACGCAAAGTGTTGGAAGTATTGGAGCAGAATCGTTTCTTGCCTGCCCTCGCTTCCCACCTGCGCGAGTCTGGTGGTGTGCAGGTGATTATCGGCGGTGAGAACGAGTGGGATGAGATGAAAGATGTCAGCCTGGTTGTGGCGCGTTACGGCCAGGAAGGTAAAATTGGTGGATTACTAGGCGTGATTGGCCCGACGCGTATGCAGTATGGACGCGCCATTGCTGTTGTGCGCTATATGACCCAGGTCATGAATGAGCTGCTTGCCGAAGTATATGGATTCAATGAGTAGGGTGATGATTAATGCCTGAACAAGAAGAGCAAGATCGAGAGTTCAAAATTGATGATGTGCCTGGCGCGGGCGCGGGCGCAGTGAATGAGGCACCAGCAGAGAAGGAAACACCAATTGAGCAGATCCGGCAGCTTAAGGAGCGCCTTGAGGCGCTGGAGAAAGAGCTGGCGGAAGAGCGCGAGAAAGCCACCGATTACATGAATCGTGCTATGCGCGCCCAGGCAGATGCGTCCAATATGCGTAAGAGGCTCCAGCAAGACTTTACCAGGGCCATACAGGATGCGCTCAAATCAGTTGTCTATGAACAATTGGCTGTCCTTGATAGCTTTGACCGCGCATTCGCAGCGTTACCCGCTGAGTTCCAGCATTTTACCTGGGTTGACGGTATGGGCATGATCCAGTCGCAACTGTATAGCATCCTGTACCAGGCCGGGATCAGGCCGATTGAAGCAGCTGGAAAGAAGTTCAATCCTATAGAGCACGAGGCGGTCGCCTATGAAGAGACCAGCGACCACCCCGAAGACACGGTTACGGCTGAACTACAGCGTGGCTATAAACTTCAAGACCAGGTGCTGCGCCCCGCGCTCGTAAAAATAGCCCGTGCGCCTCAAGCTGCGCCAGCGGGAGCGGCGGGAAATGAAGCGAATCAAACACAGGCGTAGGGACTACCCTGCGCAGACGACAAAATAAATTATTCATAAAATAGGAGGCAATTGTGCCAAGGGTTATTGGAATCGATCTGGGAACGACTAACTCTTGCGTCGCCGTCATGGAAGGTGGAGAGCCTGTCGTTATTCCTAACGCCGAGGGTTCACGCATTACACCCTCGATTGTGGCGATAAGCAAGAGTGGTGAGCGTCTTGTAGGAGAGGTGGCGAAGCGCCAGGCTATCACAAATCCTGAAAATACCGTCTACTCCATCAAGCGCTTTATGGGACGCAAGTACGATGATCCGGAGGTAGACCGTGACAGGCGCCTGGTCCCTTACAAAGTTGTCAGAGCCGGTAATGGTGATGCCTGGGTAGAGGTTCAGGGCAAACAGTACAGCCCACCGGAAATCTCTGCCATGATTTTGCAGAAACTCAAAACTGATGCGGAGGCATACCTTGGTGAGCGCGTGTTGCAGGCTGTTATCACTGTGCCAGCTTACTTCAACGACGCGCAACGCCAGGCCACGAAGGATGCGGGGAAAATTGCTGGACTGGAAGTGCTGCGTATTATTAACGAGCCCACCGCCGCATCGCTTGCCTATGGACTGGAAAAGCAAAAAGATGAGCGTATCGGCGTCTATGATATGGGCGGAGGTACGTTCGACATTTCTATCCTTGAGTTGGGCGATGGGGTCTTTGAAGTAAAGAGCACTAACGGTGACACGCACCTGGGTGGCGACGACTTTGACCAGCGCATCATCAACTGGCTCGCTGATGAGTTCCGCCGCGAATATGGTATCGATCTGCGACAGGATCGCATGGCTCTGCAGCGTTTGAAAGAAGGGGCTGAGAAGGCCAAGAAAGAACTTTCCAGCTCAATGCAGACAGAGATCAACTTGCCCTTTATCACGGCGGATGCCAGCGGCCCCAAGCACCTGAACATGACACTTACGCGCTCGAAACTGGAGCAATTGGTCGAGGACCTGATTGAGAAGTCGCGCGGCCCTGTGATGAAGGCGCTCGGCGATGCCGGCGTTCGCCCCGGCGATATCAACGAGATAGTTCTGGTTGGCGGTCAGACACGTATGCCTGCGGTCCTGACTCTAGTCCGTCGCATCTTTGATCGTGATCCACATCGTGGCGTGAACCCAGACGAAGTGGTCGCTGTTGGCGCTGCTATCCAGGCGGGTGTCTTGACTGGTGATGTCAAAGACGTGCTCTTGCTAGACGTGACTCCACTCTCGTTGGGTATCGAGACCCTGGGAGGTGTCTCTACGCGCTTGATCGAGCGTAACACGACTATTCCAACGCAGAAGAGTCAGATCTTCTCAACCGCCAGTGATAGTCAGCCAAGCGTAGAGATAAATGTATTGCAAGGTGAACGTGAATTTGCCAAGGACAATCGTTCCCTGGGTAGCTTTATTCTCGATGGCATTCCGCCAGCTCCACGCGGCATCCCTCAGATCGAGGTAACGTTCGATATTGACGCCAATGGTATTGTCAATGTATCGGCACGTGACAAAGGCACGGGACGCGAGCAGAAGATCACCATCGTTCCCTCGAGTGGTCTCTCAAAAGACCAGATTGATCGTATGGTGCGTGATGCCGAGATGCACGCGGGCGAGGACAAGCGCCGCAAGGAAGAGGTTGAAGAACGCAACCAGGCTGATAGTGCGGCTTATCGTGCGGAAAAGAGCATTGCCGAACTGGGCGATAAGCTCACTTCTGAGCAGAAGAGCGAATTGGAAACCAAAATTGCCGATATTCGCGCTGCGCTCGCAACAGATGACGTAGCTCGCATCAAATCGGCTCGCGAATCCCTGGAGCAATCTTTCCATAGGATCAGCGAGGCGATCTATCGTCAAGCTGGTGGTCCCAGCGGTTCTGACAGTGCAGGCTTTGATGGTACAACTCAGGAGGCACCACCCGACCAGGGAGGCCCTGGCGACGATACCATCGAAGGCGAATACAAGGAAATGTAGAGACAGTTTTTGATGGTAGGTAAAGGACCAGTTGATGGCCAATCACAAACGAGATTATTATGAGGTACTGGGCGTTTCGCGTAATGCGGGCGATGACGAAGTGAAAAGAGCATTTCGCCGCCTCGCCAAGCAGTATCACCCGGACGCCAATAAAGAGGAGGGGGCGGAATCTCGCTTTATCGAGATCAATGAAGCCTATGAAGTGCTGAGTGATCCTCAAAAACGTGCTGCCTATGATCGCTATGGGCATGCAGGGCTGAATGGTGCTGGTATGGGATTCGGTGACTTCGCCGGGTTTAGCTCTATCAATGATCTCTTCGAGACATTCTTCGCTGGAGCCACGGGTACCCAGCGTCGTACGGGCACGCAGCGAGGCGCAGACATCCGCTATGACCTCACCATCACATTCGAAGAAGCGGTTTTTGGCTGCCAGAAAGAGATTGAACTACCTCGCTGGGAGACTTGTCCCAGTTGCCGGGGTAGTGGCGCGCAGCCTGGCACATCAACAGCGCGTTGTTCCTCGTGTCAGGGAACAGGCGAGATTCGCCGCGTGCAACAGTCCATCTTTGGGCAATTCGTCAATGTGACGATGTGCGAGCGCTGTCGAGGTGAGGGCCGCGTGATTACAACGCCTTGTGAGAAATGTCGTGGCCAGGGGCGAGTGCGTAATAACCGCCGCGTCGTGGTGAATATTCCAGCCGGTGTAGACGATGGCATCGTTGTGCGAGTCACTGGTGAGGGCGAGGTGAGCGCTCGCGGCGGTACACCGGGCAACCTGCTGGTGATTCTTACAGTAAAGCCTCACCCATTCTTTAAGCGCTCGGGCAATGATATCCTTTATGAACTGCCCATTAGCTTTACGCAGGCTGCGCTTGGCGACGAGGTTGAGGTTCCCACAGTCGATGGCAAGACCGCAACACTCAAGATTCCTGCCGGTACGCAAAGTAATCGTTCGTTCCGTCTCAAGGGCCTGGGTGTGCCCGTAGTGCATAGCAGCGCTCGTGGCGATCAACATGTCATCGTTAAGGTAGTGACCCCGACCAATCTAACGTCAGAACAAAAACATATGCTTGAAGAGTTTGCTCGCCTCGAACGCGAACAGGCCGAGCAAAACGACAAGAATATATTCCGCAACCTCTTTGAGAAAACCAAGGACGTCTTTCAGTAGCGACAGGAGTGGGGTGGTGGCTCAACCCACTCCTATCCCCTGTATATTTTCATCCTCTTCATTCCTCGCCAAATCAGCATTCTCGTCAAGTTCCGTAGCTGGAGAAATGATTTTGTTCTCCACACCCTCACGAAAATCCGCAACGACTGGCAGGTGGTCGCTTGCCTCTTCACCTCGAAAGCCATTCCCCTGTGTAACCACCTCACACCCTGAAAGGTACCCGGCAAGCTCCGGGCTAGCAAAGATGTAATCTATGCGACCGGCGGGTGCTCTCGCCGGGCAGGTAAAACCCCAGGCATACGGATTCATGTACCGAAAACAGTCTACGTAACCTGCTTTGTAAATCAAACCGGTGCTGCCGCGAGGAGCATAAAGCGAACCTGTCCTATCAAAGAGTGCAGAGAGCAGCTTGCTGCGCGGAATCACCCGCAGGAGCGGATTGAGGAAGCGCACAGGCTCTGGCACCACGAAATCAAGGTTAGGATACCCTGTATGAGCATCAGGGTTTTGTTGATGCCGTCGATCCATGTCTAGCAGGTAACGCAGCAGGATACTTGCCTTCAAGCGATCACCTGGCGCAATCGCGTTGAAATCACCTATCAGCAGCTGCGGTGTCCTTCGCTTCGACGCCATAATGCGCAAAATTTCTCGTACCTCCCTCCGTCGAATAACTTCACCTCCTCTGCCCCGGTAGAAAGCAGCTGCCAGGTGTGTTACAAACACCGTAAGCTTGCCTCCATCTTCCTCCTCAATACATACCTCCAGGACGGGTTTTGTGAGTATGCCAGGACGTACATGTGATTGTGCATCTACAATCGGCAAGCGACTGAGTAGGGCTAGTTGCCAGTCTCGTCGATGTTTGGGGGTTCCGCTCATCCTATGCTGCATGCCTAGCCGGTGTGCCAGATCCTCGACGACTTGTGGATTAGTAGCTTCGACCAGGCCTACTATATCAGGATGTGCAGAACTGATGATGTTCGTTAATTGGTCAATACGGCCTGTTCCACCTACCAATATGTTATAGGTGAGTATACGAGTCATGTGTGACTATCCTTCTGTTTTGTTATTATGGTAATACCACTATAACAGACGCAGGAGGAGCTATAAAAGGCACGAGTACCTACTCACTTAATACAACCCGCTCGATAGCGAGATTCATTGCAGCCAGCCTGGGCACAATATTGCCGTATCCACGCTCGAGCAACTCGACGCCCGTTACTGTCGTTGTGCCACGCGCGACCGCCGCCGCGATCACATAGGCTAATCCTGCGCGTAGGTCCGGTGTGGAAATACAGTCAGTAGCGGTGAAAGGCGTTGGCCCCATAATAATCGCACTATGCTCGTAGTTAGATTCGCGATAGCGACACGCCGTCCCCCCTAAACAGTGGGTTGTCAACTGTGTTTTTGCTCCCAACTTATCAAGCGCTTTCAGATAGCCAAAGCGATTTTCATGGACCGTCTCGTGAATGATCGAGATGCCATTAGCCTGTGAAAGCAGAATGGCAAAAGGCTGTTGCCAGTCAGTTGAAAATCCAGGATAGACATCCGTCTCGATAATCGCGGGACGCAGCGAATCCCTACGGAAAAAGCGGAGAGCGTTTGCCTTGACAAGTTCGACTCCACCTCCCGCTTGCTGGAAATAGGAGAGAAAATTACCGAGCGTTTCTGGGCGGATTCCATCAACCGTGATCTCACCATCGGAAGCGCAAGCCAGGCAAGCCCACGAGCCAGCTTCGATGCGATCTCCCAGTACCTCCATGCGCGTCCCTGTCAGCCGATTCACACCCTCGATCCGAATCTCCCGTCCCGAGGAGGTAAAAATGATCGCACCCATTGCTCGCAGCATCGTGATTAACTCAAAAATTTCTGGCTCGATAGCAGCGTTTGAAATGGTGGTGCGCCCCTTCGCCAGCACACCCAGGTATAAGCATGTCTCTGTAGCGCCCACGCTCGGATAGGGCAACTTGATGTGCGTCCCTTTCAGCGGCTCTGTGCGATGTGCTAAAAAACCATCGGGTGTTTCTTTGACCTTGCCGCCGAACTGGCGAACCGCAGCCAGGTGAAAATCAACGCTGCGAGCGCCAATCTCATCTCCCCCCAGAATTGGAACAGAGACCTTTTCAAAGTGATGCAGTAATGCCCCCAGTAAGAGAATTGGTACCCGATTACCTCCTGAGTGGGGCGTTAGCACATCAGATAAGTTCATGGAAGAGGGATCGATTGTCAGGGTTCCGCTCGTTGAAAATTCAACTTTGACACCAATAGAGGTGAGCATCTCTTTAGTGATCGTCACATCGCCAATCGGTGGAACATTCGTGAGCACCGTTGGCGTATCGGCCAGCAATGCCGCCACCATGGCCTTGGTCGTGAAATTCTTTGCCCCTAAGCATCTGATCTCCCCTACAACCGGCTGACCACCTCTAATAATATAAGCGTATTGGTACTGATTTGACATTGGTGTCCTCTCTTATAACTTTCGAAAAACATATCTTGCCTGGCAATTTGCTTCTGGTAAGGAGAGTATACATTACTGGAATTGTAATCTCATTAAGGGGTACTGGAATACTATCATCATCTCGCCCTATTTCATCATACATATGATAAAACGGATTCTGGTGAGGAAGTAGGGCGGGAGGGAATCGAACCCTCACGGGTTGCCCCCGGGGATTTTAAGTCCCTCACGCGACTCAATCGCCTCTAGAGGCTGCTTCACGCGATTGTGATGGCTCTCAGATCAGGGGACGTTACGGCCCGGGTGTATGATGTGTTCGTTCTATGGGGGTACGTAGCTCTTTATTCCTTCTCTATTCTACCACTGGCTGGCGGAATTCCGCCATTTATTTCGCCACCTGTCCGATAATTTTACCAGGCTTTTCTACTATCGGACGCCTTTTAAGGGGCATTAGTAGTTCTGAAATTTAAAACGTGCACAAAGTAGAGTATATCGGACGGAATATCGGACAGGTGGCGATAAAAGGCTGTTTGAAGTTGCTTACTCCTGCTACAATGAGGTCGTTCAAGGGCAATAGATGTTATTCTGCGGAGGTTGTTATGGCAAGGTTAAATGAAGTAGCGCTTAGACGTTTGATTAAGGGTGGCGAGACGACTACAGTCGAGTTCAAAGTGGCGGCCCCTAGACCTGTAGAGATGGCTGAAAGATTGTGTGGTATGGCTAATGCTCAAGGTGGGATGATTATTATTGGGGTTGAGGATGTAGAGCGTAAAGTAGTGGGTGTGCCTGATGAGCGCATGGCGATGACGAAGGATGTGATTTTAAGGGCCGCTCGCCAGATTATTAAGCCTGCGCTGGTGCTCGATCCCCCTGAGCCTGAAATTTATGAGTTAGACGGAAAGCAGTTGGTAGTTGCTACGGTGCCTCCGAATAATGGGTCTGTCTATCAAGCTGGTGGGGTTTTTTGGGTACGACGTGGTACGCATACAGTGCCATTAAGCGTAGCTGAATTAATCGAAATGGCAAATGACCGTGGGCTTGTGCATTGGGAATTGCTGCCAGCTCGCAAGGCAGCAATGGAGGACATTGATTTGGAGAAAGTAGAAGCGTATTTACGACAGCGTTCGACGAGAAGCCGACAAGCTGGCCGTTTCGAGAATATGGAGCAAGTATTGATAGGTATGGAGTGCGCTCTGGTCCTTGACGATGGAAAAGTAGTTCCTACGAACGCAGGCTTATTGTTTTTTGGTCATGAGCCACAACTGCACATAATGCAAAGCGAGGTAGATTGTGTTTTGTTCCGTGGCGCTACAGGGGCGAGCCGCTATACTGATAAGAAGGTTATTACGGGAACGGTACAGGAATTAATAGATGGCGCGGAGACCTTTCTTCGGAGCTATATGCCAGTTGAGGGAAGAGTTGAGGGATGGAAGAGGGTTGATATACCTGAGTATCCTATTGAGGCACTACGAGAGGCGCTTGTAAACGCGGTCATGCATCGGGATTATAGCCGGTATGGAGAGAGTATACGAGTGTTTTATTACGCAGATCGTATCGAAATACATAGTCCAGGTTTGCTTCTTCCGGGGGTCACAGTTGAACAGATGGAGAAGGGTGAGGTGCAATCTAGGCTGCGCAATCCTGTGTTAGCGAATTTGCTTAGGGACATTCCGGGTTATATGGAGCGGATTGGCAGTGGAATTCGATTTATGTTAGATGAGACAAGGCGTATGGGGCTTTCTGCCCCTCAGTTTCGGGAAATGAATGAGTTTATCGTTACTTTTCGGAGCGCTCGTGTTTCGCCTATGCGGCCACAAGAGCCACAAGTAAGTAAAACTTTGTGGGATGAGGACGAGCAATTGTCTGCTTTACCCACTTCCACTGAGGAGCTTTCTGCTAAGGAGCAGAGGCTAGAAAAAGCGATAGTGTATGTTCACGAGCACGGTTTCATCACCAATAGTTTATATAGGGACATCACAGGCGCGACAGAGAAGAGAGCTTTTCGTGATTTAGAGTTACTAGTGGAGCGTGGAAGTTTAAAACGTGTAGGTTCAAAACGAGGACGGCGGTACGAATTGCCATTATAACAAATCATTGGTCGTTTGCAATTGGCGATTCACAGAAGCAGTAAAAGTCGTTACATCTCGGCGTAAAGTGCCTCAGTTTTCTCTGGTCTTGCTGCTCGAAATAAGATACTCTTGCTTTCAGAAAATACACGCTTTGAAAGCGAGGGAAAATGATGCGTAGAAAAAAGCATCAAAAGCCGTCTAAAAAGCGGAGGAAGCAGCCCAAGTCACATAATCACCTTCGAGATATAGGAGCCTGGATTGTGAAAACGCTTCTTATACCCGTTATTACTTCTATAATTTGTCAATACTTGGTTGTATGGCTTGAGCACTTGTTGAAATGGTAAGGAGACAGATCATGATACTTTTACCAAATAGCGACAAACAATTCTTTAATAAAAAGGAACTCTACGCCTATATTCGATCCTATGGATTCGCTATTGATGATAGCCTCTTAGAGGAATTTCAAAAGCAGGGACTGATGCTCCCTCCACAACGACGCGGAAAAGGCCGGGCTAAGGGAGTGCCTGGACTCTGGACACGCCAGCAAGCTGATCTGCTGCGCTCCCTTTGTATGATGCGTGAGAAACATAAGATTCATCATGTAGCGCAGCGATGTAACCTCCCCGTATGGGTCTGGCTCTATTGGGGTGATGAATGGGGCGTGACCCTTGACCAAGTGAAACGAGTGATGAAGACATGGGCGAAATATCAGCGATTTCCTTCGCAAGAGCGTTCCAAACAAGGAGCGAAAGCATTAGTCAAAGAGGTTGCCAATCGCCGAGATAGTGGGAAGCAACGTGCTATAAGTGAGTTAACTGATCTGCTCTATAAAGGAAACTATACACCAGAAGCTATCGGTGACAGCCTGTATCACGTCTTCGATCCCACTAGACCAGCAAACGGCCCTCGTGATATTCCCGTTTTGCCGGAAAGTGCGGATTGGTATGTCCGGCTGTTGATGGAGGCAATAAACGCATTGGTGAATGGCCAAGAGATACCAAATGTGCATTGGGAATGGGCACGCTGCTTTCACCTGGCCGAGTTCAGTAAGTATGCGACAGCGCAACAGAGATACGCCCGTGAGACGGTAGGAAGTCCTGTAGAGCAAATGTTCTCAGTTGAGACAGTTGAAAGCCTCTGGTCATCTGCTTGTAAAGATTTAGCGGTTGTCTTGGGCTTGGGCTTAGTGTATCCGTCAGTCCCAGGGTTTCCTCAAGAGCTTCGCTTGGATGTCTGGAAAAAACGGGTGAAAAGTGCAAGGGTCACATCAAAACAAGTGATTTCGCCGCTTATACTACCCGACGGATCACATCCGATGTCCTTACAAATTATAGAGACAGTTACGTTAGCATACTGACTCAGAGGACGGTCAACAAATCCTGGCACTCGCATATGGCGGCATCCACCTCTTGTCAGGACAAACTGGATTGAAAGAGAATATGGGATGCCTCACAAACAAGCGGATCTTTGTCGAAGAGGCTACTTTCCTAACACCCAAATCATATAAGAACTGGCCTCATCCTGAAACGGCGTCGAAGAATAATCCCCGTACAATGCCAGCACTTTGAAGCCTACAGTGGTAGCAAGTGTTTCAAATTCCTCACGTCGAAGCAAGACAAAGGTGAGTTGCAGCAGGCGCTTTTCTTGCAGTATTCCGCTGCTGTCGTACATTTCATAAAACTGCGAAGCATGAACGAGATGGGTTGTTTCGTCATAGGTGGAAAGGCTCCAGAAGAGCAGTTTCGTCTGGTGTTCACTCTCAGGATAGGTGCCAACTAACCGAAGCTGGCCATCGATGGAACGAAGTCGCTGCGGCGGGTTATGCAGGGTACAGATAAACCTCCCCGAAGGCGCGAGATGTTCATAAATCCTTTCCAGCGCTTGTTTCCGATCCGTCGGTGAGACCAGCTCTGAGAACGAGTGGAATGGCAGGATAATCAGGTTAAACTGCTTATCTAAGGCCAGGTGACGCACGTCCATCTCGTACACCTGAGCCGAAAGCTGCTCGTGTGCCAGCTTGTGCCGTAAACGCGCCAGCATTTCTGGCGCGTTATCAACGCATGTGAGAGGGACTCCAGCTCGCACCAGCGGCAAAGAGACGCGTCCTGTTCCTGCCATGAGTTCCAGAACCTCCCCAGAATTTTTTGTCGCTTCTTGCAGAAAGAACGGGATGTCGAAGGTCGCTTGGGCGTACGTATCATAGAATGGTGCGACGTGATCCCACTCGATCGATTCGGTCATGGTTATTTCCTCTACCCTGACTCCCTGTCGATTTATTATCGGTTTATAACATGCGCTTTTTGAGTCGCATATGACCTTTTTCGAGTGGTCTGGTGAAGCACGTTTCACCCTATTTTGTTCCCTCGTGTCTGGCATTGTCTGTGTTTTTCTATCGGCTTTGCCGTCAAGGAGTGCCCTTTAATCTAGGCTAAGACTCATTTTATACCTCTTCTGTCGTCTTTCGAGGTTCTTTTTGCGGTTTAGATACTCCTGGACAAGTTTGGATTTACTATCTGTTGTTTCTAAATCGAGGACATATGGGTGTCTGAATTCTTCATATTTCCCTTTCCGCTCTCCTGGCAGGCGAGTAAAGTCCAGGTTTTTTACAGTTCTTTCGCCATCCTTTGTTGATGCTACGGTGTAGATGCGGCGAATGATGACCCCATGTTCAAGTAGCTCAAGCAGGTAGTCGCGGGCCGCGTAGATAAGTTTACCTGCATAATATTTTTCACCGACGCCTGGTCGAGCGATAATACCGATGACATAGTTGTCTATTAGCTTGCCAGTTGTGAATGGCAGATAGTCTTCCGGCTTAACCTGCGTTTCATCTATTTCTAGTCTCATAAGCTTTTCTAAGACCTCTTGTTTGAGAGGACTCATGGTAATACCGCCTAGAACTGTATCTGTTTTGGTATCCTTCAGGACGTGCATTGCTTCAGGATTATAGGCAAATCTCCTTTGCTGCTCGTCAGGCAGTATGAGCGTTTCTCCATGAAACACTAGCCGGTCTATGTCTACGAGTTGTTCTAGGTCTTCTCTACGTGGAAGCATGAATTTCAGCCTTTCCGGTGACTGCTCTAGCTCCTGTAGGAACTTTGCTTGTTCTGCCGCTATTTTGTCTATTTCTTCCTTGGGATAGAGGGCTTGTTTTCTTAATGGCAGGTTGACTTTAGGTATTTTGCCTGTATTGACAAGCACGAAGAAACTGCTTCTAGGGATACCCAGTTTTTTGATTGCTTCTCCTGCTTTGTAGTATTTGTCCATAGCTAACTTCCTCTAGTTTTTAAAGCCTGATAAGATCATAACATATTTTTGTCTAGATAATCTAGACTTTTGGTATTGACAAGTAAAAATCGGCATGGTATTATCTTACCAAGAGTCTATACTATCTAGACTTTTGGTCAAATAGCAGGCCATCAGTGGTGCTGACTAGTGTTTGCGACACTAGCCGGTGCTTGAGAACGAATGGCTAGCCATGAGAGGTACTGTGGGTGTTGGCGGCTGTCTCCTGTGTCGAGCAGTAAGCGTATCGCGCGGGACACCTTGGGGGTGTGGTGTGGATGCAGGGCCTCATCTCTCGCCTTCTACCCACCCTGTTACCCACTCCTGGGATGATGCTGTACTGCTCTGGCGAATAAGCGGGGTGTGTGGTGGTCGTCCTGGGGTGCGGTTAGTACGCGCCGAGGCGGGGGTTGCCCCCTACGGGGTGCCTCGGACGGCGTACTAACCGCCGGGGGCCTTGACCCTATAAAGGATAAATCACACAAAGAGGGACAGTGAGGTTAGATACTTATAAAAAGGAAGTGGACATGCTAAGTAGTGAGGGTATCAAAATGAATCGTGCACCGCAGTTTTCGCTGCCAGCACTTGAGGAACAGATGCAGATGGTGAAGCAGCTTCATTTAGAAACGCTGCTGTTTTGTCCTGATCCGTGGGCGTTGCGGCATCAGTTCATCAATCGGGAAACGGGCGAAGTGGTGCGAGTGCGTTGTGATCGTTGGCGTTGCCAGTACTGTGGGCCGCGCAAGGTGGATATGTGGCGACAACTGATTCAGGCGGCGGAGCCGGTCTTGTTTATCACGCTCACAAGAGTAGGCAAGACGCTCCAACAGGCGTCCAGGGTGCTGACAACTGTCTTGCAGTATCTCCGACGCGGCTCAAAGGGACGAGGGCCGGACAGTATCGGAGCGCGTCCAGCGTATGCCGTTGAGTGCTTTGCGGTGCTGGAAGAGCATAGCGACTTTGAGCATGTGGGATTCCACTGGCATTTGTTGGTTAAGGGCGTGGACTACATTCCGAAGTCGGTACTGGAGGCAGCCTTGCGTTCGGCGACCAAGGGCTATTCGTACATTGTGGATGTGCGGGCTGTGGAGAAGACACATGCAGTAGGCTATGTCACGAAGTATCTCACCAAAGAGATTGATGCGGAACGGCGGGGAGTGCGTGAGGTACAACGTGAAGTGGTGCTGTGTGACCTGGACAAGGCGGGCAACGTGGTAAAGCGGGTTGAGGTTCAAACGGTACAGGTACCCTGTAAGGCGCGGCGTATTCGCTACACACGGCATTTTTTCCCTGAGACTACGGCGGCATTGCGTGCGCGCCTCTTCGGGCAAGATGAGGAAGCGAGTGAGGTTGAGCTAGAGGAACATGGATCATCTGGTGCTTCATCTGATGACGATGTGGAGGCCAGGGAAGAGGACAGCCAGGTGCAGGGGGAGCAGTTGGGGGATCGTGTTTCGGCAGAGTGTGAGGTGTGCCGGGTGAAACGCTCAATCTGGGAGTTGCATGAGCGTGAACCATTCAGTGACGATATTCAGGTCTATTGGCAGCGTCGGCAGGCGGCGTTCATTGAATCGCTGCAGCGATTACGAGCAGGGGAGGCAATGTATTCTCGTCGTGTAGTAAGCATCTGGCATTATCAACGGCGACGGTTGCGCCTTGTGGGGTGACGTATGGCATGCAAAAAAAACCGTTGGTGCAATGGTAGCGTCCTCGCAGAAGTGATAAACTCTCAAGAGAACTGAAATTTCCTTGGGGGAGGACCATCCATGCGCAAACGGAAGCACCCGCGAGCGTACGCGGCAGTCACAAGGCGCTCGTTTCGTCCAGAGATGACAGTCTGCCTAAGCTGCCAAACGCCGCTGCGACGTTACGCAACTCTTTCACAACGAACAGTGATCACACTCGATGGGCCTGTACGGGTGATTCATCGAGGATACCGCTGTCCCAATGCCACCTGTACCACACGCCTGCGCAGCTATCGCAGTGCAGCGGCTGATGCACTGGCGCTGCCTGGGTTCACCTTTGGCCTCGATCTAGTGATTCTGGTAGGACATCTGCGGCTCTGCCAGCATCAGACCCTCGATGAGGCACATCAGGCGCTGCTGGAACGGCTGGCCCCCTTTGCCTTGACGATCTCGCGGCGCGAAGTGCTTTACTTATTTGATGCCTACTGTACGCTCTTGCAGGCAGCGAGCGCTGCTCGTGAAGATAGCGAGTGGCTCAGGCAAGTTGAAGCCAACGGGGGGCTGATCATCTCCATTGATGGCATTCAACCTGATAAAGGGAACGAGACCATCTACCTGGTACGCGATGTGCTCACCGGGCGAGTGCTCACGGCCGACAATGTCACGGTGAGTGACAAAGAGATGATGAAACGGGTGTTAGCGCCAGTCATCGCATTAGGCGTGCCTGTGCTGGGAGCCCTCAGTGATGCCCAAGAATCGATCCAGTTGGCTATTGCTGAACTGTGGCCTGCCATTCCGCATCAACTCTGCCAGTACCATGTGTTGCGCGAAGCCTCGCGCCCGATCTATGAGCAGGATCGCAAGCTGAAGGTAGAAATGCGTAAACCCATCCAGGAGCGCGTGCGCAAGGTGCGCAAACAACTGGAGCACCAGCGACAGACGGCTACGGGACCAGAGGCAGAACAATTGGCGGTGTTGGCCGATTATGCGCTTGGGGTCCAAACGGCTATCAATCTGGAGGGCAACCAACCTTGTGACTATGCAGGCATCGCTGCCTATGACGCTCTGAGGGCTATCCAAAGGAGTTTGGAGGAGGTCGAGAAAAAGGGGCAGCAGTGAGCCAAGCATGCGAGCAGAAGCTCAAACGTCTCCAGGAGATCGTCAAGGTGTGTCACCAGTGGGACAGCCGCATTGAGCAGGTGAAGCGGATGCGCGCGTGGGTCCTGGCAGCTGAGCACATCCTGGACGGCAGTTGGGCCGAGCGCGAAGAAGAGGTCACCAACCAGCAGGTCGGGCAACGCTTCGATACCTGGTATGGGCAGCTGCAAACACTGGCGCAGACCGGCATGCTCAATGACGACGAGCAGCAGTGCCTCGCGCATTTCTTGCAAGTGCTCGCGCACTTGAGACCGCGCCTCATTCACTGCTACGATGTGACTCAGTTTCCACGTACCAACAATGAAATGGAGAGCTGCATCCGTGCCATCAAGACCCGCTATCGGCGCATCAGTGGACGCAAGAATTGGGATGCCTATCTGTTACGCTATGGACGCCGGGTCGCCTACTACGAATGGTGGGCTCAGGAGGCTCAACGCCTGCACAAGCTTGACCATAAGCTGCGGCAGGTGGATCGGGACTGCTGGCGGCAGATGAGAAAGGAAATCTCGTGTGGCCCCAGTGAGCAACTGAAGCGCTATCGCTTTCGCCATCGACAGCCAGCCTTTCTCTCTGATCTCGAGGTACGTTGGGTACGAGCTGCCGGGACGTGACTATTGCACCAACGGTTTTTTTGGCTTGCCATGCTATATTACAGGCACAGCAGGCTAAATGGCCTGGGGAGCCCGCCCGGGTTTGAAACTACCGACCTGGAGCATCTGTCCAAATTTTTAGCGAGGGCTAAATGGCCTGGGGAGCCCGCTCGGGTTT
>Ga0187846_10000589_pt1 | contig 20766 bp, 17 predicted proteins | sample TC_taG_FD_161473 | JGI IMG/M metagenome (GOLD analysis project Ga0187846, IMG submission 161473) | Biofilm microbial communities from the roof of an iron ore cave, State of Minas Gerais, Brazil - TC_06 Biofilm (v2) | ecosystem: Environmental > Terrestrial > Deep subsurface > Cave > Wall biofilm...
TGGGACAACAATCAGATAAGCAAGCACAAAGAAACAGGCGCAATACAGACCTTTCAGACATCGGTTCACTGACATTAGGAATGCCTCCTGTTACAGAAATCCCAGATGAGGGCCGCGAGAAGCGGCGAGTATATAGCCCCTAAACTAGTTTTTCAACGTTTCACCTCAGATACTGCCCACTGGCTCGGGCAGCCAATGCGACGAGCACATGCTTGGGCCCGCTCCTTTGGCAGAGCAGCGATTGCCGTTGCACTCGCAAGCCAATGAGTGCCCCGGGTTGCGGCTGCGCAACAAAGCAGGTGTAGTAAATGAATCGCAGGTATAAACTCCGAACAAATCTGAATCTTGTGCGGAGGAGACCACCGTGCCCGTTGCGCAACAGCTTGTGGTGATGTTGGAAAATCGTCCGGGCTCCTTGGCCGAACTTTGCTCGGAACTCGCCAAGGTCGCCGTGAACATTCAAGCCATTCAAGCCAGCGAGGCCAAGCCGTTCGTGTCGGTCCGGTTGCTGGTCAGTCAGCGGGAAGCCGCCAAACGGGTTTTCGAACGAGTCGGCCTGAAGTGGAAGGAAGAGAACATACTGACGGTCTTTGTGGGTGATCGCCCCGGCGCGCTGGGGCGGATCACCCGCAAGCTGGCGGATGCAGGAATCAACATCGAGTATCTCTACGGAACCATTGACAAGGGTACGAAACGCGCTCTGATATTGTGCGGAGTGTCTGATTTCGAGGCCGCCGCTCGCATCATCCGCTAGTCATTTTGGGCGGATTCGAGTTGTTGCAGGCGAAATCTCGCGGGTGTGCTATCTTCTCCCACTCGCGGAGGATCGAGCCAGAATGCCGGAAAAATTGGTGCTCGTCGGCGTCATCCCTGAAATTGTCGTGATTGGGCCGACTGAACAGGTGGTATGGCTGTCCGACGCGGGAAATCTGAGGGTCGAGTTCGATCCCAATCGCTGCCCGTTTTCCTCGAACGTGCTTCAGGCACCGCCCGCGCGCCAACTCCAGAGCGGCGCACCCCGCCCGGGAACCAAACCCGGCTCCTACAAGTATCGCTTGTGGTTGAACGATCAGCTGATCGGGCAGGCAGAGGTCATTCTGCGGGAAAAATGAGGGAAACTGACGAAGCGGAGCCTCGAGGGTATACCGCCTAGTGCCCCACGAGGCTCATACGCCCGGTGTCGATCGAGTCTGCCAAGCCCCGGCGAACAGGGGCCATCACCACGGCCGGGACCCGCTGCTCGGGAGACAGGACGACGTTCGCCGCCCGCCGAGGAAACTCGACCCGCCGGTCTAGGCGCAGCCCGGCTTCCTGGACAAGCTCTGCCGAGAAATTTGGGTCGTCAGACCGCTCCACCCCCCAGAACCAGAGGCGGTCCTCCTGCTGCTGCAGGTATTGCAGGGTCTGTTCCAACTTCCTCATCGCATTGTCGAATGTGGAGGCCAGGAAATAGACGGGCAAGGTCCAACCCTTCCGCGTGAACACGGCCCTGACGCGCACACAGTACTTCCCGTTTTGATTGATCTCAATTGTGCATTGATACTCATTCCGCTGATTCATTCTGGCCGGCATGTAACACCTCAATGATTCCGTGAGTCGTCTTTGGTACTCGAAACTGCCCCATCCCGAGCAGAAGAGTGCCCTAAATCGAAGTTTCCGGGCGACCGCCTTTAGCCAAACATGAAGTGCCTGAGCCGCGATTACCGCACTACGCTGAGAAGAACAACACGGGAAGGCGACAGCTTCGTCAACTTGGCCCCCTGGCGTAGGGCCATATGCTGCGGACAGGATATATGCTAGCCCAACACCAGCCCGAAGGCAAGTGTCAAGCACCTATCGTTATATGGCGTATTTTCAGATGTTTACGAGCTTGCCGGACTGGTGAAGCGCTTCATGTTTTCCGGGTACACGCGCAATCTTCCCTCTTGGCGGAGGCGCGCTTCCAGTTCGGTACGGAACAGATCAAAAGCCTCTTGCCGCTTCTCTTGGAGGACTTGAGCTTCAATCGTCTTTTTTTGCTTCTCGAGCTCGTCCTGGTTGAGCGGATCGTGCTGGACAACGCGATAAACTGTCCAATTGGTCCCGATGGCAACAGGATCCGCTGCCTGGTTTAGAGGGAGAGTGAAGGCGGCAGCGAGCAACTTAGCGTTACCTATATCCGGAACGGAGCCGGTACGGGTGAAGAGGTCGCTGGTCTTCGATTCAAACCCGAGGGCTTTGGCGGCTGCGTCGAACTTTTCGCCCGACTTTATCCTTTTGACCAACTCGTCGGAGCGTGTTTTGGCCAACTCCACGGCCTTGCCCTGGCGGTAATCAGCCAGAACGCGCTCCCGGACCTCAGCCAGCGTGGCTGGGTGAGCGGGTAAGATCTCTTTGACGCTCAGGACCACAAAACCGCGGTCCGTGCGAATGGGTGTGCTCACGTCGCCCACGCGCAAGCGAAAGACCGCATCGAGAACTTCCGGAGAGCTCCCGAGTTCCGGAAGCGGCTGCCCCGCTTCGACGAGTTTGGCCTCGCCGAGCGTGAGGCTGTATTTCTTGGCCAGTTCATCCAAAGGAATACGCCCGGCGCGGCGGATCTCGTCTGCGATCTGATTAGAAAGAGTTTGGCCAAGCTGGTCGGCATTGTCCTGGCGCAATTGGGAGTCAATCCCCGACTTGACTTCATCAAGGGTCTGTGTGCGGGCCGTTTGGCGGTCAATGACCTGAATAATGTGGAAGCCGTACTCAGTCTTGACCAGGTCCGAGATCGCCCCTTTGGGGAGGCCGAAGGCCGCCGCCTCGAATTCCGGAACGGTCTGTCCCCGAACGATCCAGTCTAGGTCTCCGCCCTTGTCTTTCGTGGTGTCTTCCGAGTATTGCTTGGCCAGATCACCGAAATTGGCGCCGTGCCTTGCCTTGTTCAAAACGTCTTGGGCTTTCTTCTGGATCTCGGCAATTTCCGCATCCGTCTTGCCCACCGTCTTGAATAGGATGTGGGCTACATGGGCGCGGTCTTGCAATTTGTAGGCGTCTATGTGCGCCTGGTAGTAAAGCTTCATTTCGTCTTCGGTGACCTGGACGCGCTGCCGGAGCTGGGCCATGTCCATGAGGGCGTAGCCCACGGTCCGGCGGTCAGGGACGGCGTACTTGGCCTTGTTCTTATCAAAATAGGCCGACAATTCACTGTCGGAAGCTTCAATTTTGGATTGCAGATCGTCCGGCTTGACGACGACGTATTCTATTTTGATCTTTTCATTGTCTCGCCGGTACGCGTCGCGCACTTCCTGGTCGCTTACTGTGACGCCATCGGTCACCAATTGCTGGAATTTCAGCTCCAGCAAGCCCTCCTTCACTAAGTTTTCAAATTCCGGGACGTCCATTTGATAGCGCGTTTGGACTTCGGTGGCATACCGGTCCATGCCGATGAAGGTATCCCCGGCATAGGCGGTCGGGATCATTTGGCGCAGGCGTTCCGCGTGTTCTTGGTCGGTCACCTGGATGCCCAGCCGCTGGGCCTCGGCGATGAGGCTACGCTGAAAAATGAGCTGTTGCAGCACCTGCTGAGCATAAAGCGGGGTCAGGGCCGGAGAGATCTGGCCGTTCCTGGATATGCGATTCAATTCATTCTGCACATCGTTGGTGGTGATGGTCTGGTCTCCGACCTTAGCCACCACGTCGGTGTCGCTGATCTCTGTACCGGGCTGGCTGGGAACCAGGTACAACAGCATGCCGAGCGACAATAGCCCCAACACACCCCCCAGGAAGATCCGTACACCGAGTTTCTTTTTCCGCAGAGCGTCCCACACGTCCTAGCTACCTCCCGCGCCGTGAAATCTGGATCACCGTCTCGGTTCTCCCCGCAGCGCGACGCCACCTACCGAACCGTACAAGCCCCATATTATAGTGAGCCCGGCACAGCCGCTCAATCTCAATATCGCGAAGGATGTGTCGCAAGGGGCTCGTGCGGCATCTCAGTCCGTCACGACCGTGGTGGGCTCCTTACTCCTTAGACGCCGGGGAGCGGGCTCGCGACTCCGTTGCAGCATCCAGGCGAAAAACCGCCAGACCAGCAGAGCCCCAACAAGGGCGGCATATTCGAGCGGCTTGTGGACATCCGACTTGACGAGCCAATAGTAATGAATTACTCCCGCCACAGCGCTCAAGTAGATCGCTTGGTGCAGCCGCTGCCATCGGCGCCCGCCCAACCGGCGAATCCAGCCCGCCGTGGAGGTTACCGCCAGCGGGATGAGCAGCAAAAATCCTGTGAATCCCACCGTAATATACCGCCGCTTCATCACGTCCTGCCACATTCCGCTAAGACTCAAGGTTTGGTCAAATATGATGTAGGTGCAAAAGTGCAGGCAAACGTAGAAAAACGCAAACAACCCGAGCATGCGGCGGTAGCGGATGAGCAGCGGCATCCGCAGCAGTTTGCGCACCGGCGAGATGGCCATCGTGATGGCCAGGAAGCGCAATGTCCAGTCGCCGGTGGCGTGCTCGATAAACTCAACGGGGTTTGCGCCCAGGCCGGCTGTGAATCCTTCCCAAATCAGGATCCCCAGCGGCACTAAACAGGCCGCAAACACCGCCACCTTGGTCCATTTGCTGATTAGAATTGAATTCATTGCCGGGCTTTGTTCAGTAGTATTTCTTCAGATTCATGCCAGTGTAGAGGCTGGCCACTTGGTCCGCGTAGCCGTTGAACATCAGCGTGGGCCGCTTGAAGAGCTCTCCCAACCGGCGCTCCTTGGCCTGGCTCCATCGCGGGTGATCTACTTGAGGGTTCACGTTGGAGTAGAAGCCGTATTCGTTGGCCGCCGCGATGTTCCAAGTGGTCGGGGGCTGGTCCTTCACGAAGCGAATTCTAACCAGCGACTTGATGCTCTTAAAGCCATACTTCCAGGGAATCACCATACGTACCGGCGCGCCGTCTTGATTCGGCAGGCTTTCACCGTACATCCCCACGCTCAACAGCGTCAGCGGGTTCATGGCCTCGTCCATACGCAACCCTTCGACGTAGGGCAACTGAATCCCAGCGTACCTCCACAAGGGCATCTGTTTCATATCAAAGTAGCTCTGGAAGGCGACAAATTTGGCGGCCGGCGTGGGCTCGACCAGGTTGGCTAGCACGCTAAACGAGTAGCCGACCCAGGGCACAACGATGGACCACGCCTCCACGCAGCGGTGCCGGTAAATCCTTTCCTCGAGTGGGGCCAGTTTTAGGATTTCATCTAGCGGGAAGGTGCGAGGCTTCTTCACTTCGCCATCCACCATGACCGACCAGGGCGAAGTCACAAACTTTGTAGCGTTCTGGGAAGGCTGCTCCTTCTCCGTCCCGAATTCGTAGAAGTTGTTGTAGGTGGTCACCGATTGAGCGGGCGTGATCTTCTCGTCGGTGTTGAACTTCCCTTTGATCACGCCTTGGAGCTTGCTCGCCGCGAACGCGCGGGTCGCAGGCGCGATCAGGTTTGCCACACCCTTGCCCGCCAGGGCCAACCCTCCGGCAATCCCCATACCTTGAAGGAACTTCCGGCGATTCAGGTACAAATCCCGCGGGGTTACGTCTGAACTATTCAAATCCGGGGACCGTTTCAAAAGCATAAAATTCCTCCAGGCGGTCCTGCCCGTCCCGCCTACCCTCACAACAATATAATACGCCGATTCCGCCAGATTGGATGCAGCACAGGTTGCTAGAGGTACCCTGAATTTCAGTCCTGAGGGGCTTTCGGGCCTGAGATCGCGGCGAAGGGATTCTCGATACGAAGCCCGCTGAGGGTCTGTCCGGCGTTGAGATCCTCGGAGAGCAGGCGCGTCGCGCCTGCTTTGGCAGCGGACGCGATGATTAACGCATCCCAGAAACCAATTTGCGATTCATCTTCGATTTGAAATGCTGTCGAGAGATCGGCCAGAGTCGTTTCGACGCACCAGCTAGCGTAGCTGCTGATTACGGCGCGCGCGGTAGCTTTCGCGAGCGGGGCAGCAATTTTCCGCGTGACGTGGACATAAAATTCTTGGAGCACTTGTGTGCTCAGAAGACCGGACCGCTCGCTCCACAGTTCGCTGATTACCCTCTTCGCGATTTCATGCTTCGGTCCTGCATCGGCGTCGTGGGCGTAGATCAAGACATTGGTATCGATGAACGTTTTACCGTTCATGTAGTTCGTCCCGTTTGGCTTGGATCACCCCTCCCAGATGAAAACCTTGTTCAAGCAGCGCAAGGGCTTGGCGCTCCGCCCGTTCATAGGCTTCTTCTGTGCCAACAAGCGTCTCAATGTGGTCGGCCAAAAGCCCGCTAATTGAGGTTCCCCGCTTGGCGGCGAGAATCTTCGCCTTTCGGATTGTTTGCCGGTCAAGACTGATTGTGAGGTTCTGCTTCATGGCCTGGGTAACGGCTCCATTTGGAGTTACACGTATAATATGTGTATCACGTATTTCGCGTGGCGTAAATGGCGCCACTAGCTAAGTGCGGCTCCTTCTTGCAAGAGGCAGGTTAAAAGGCTGCAGAAAAGCTATCTGCCTATTTCTGGGGCGGCTTGGTGGTCGGGGTCATGACGTCATTCTGGAAAGCCTGCATTTCGGTGAGGGAACAGAGCGCTTCGGCCATCGGGGCGGCGCTCAACTTGTAGGTTCGCTTCCCCGAAAATGTTTTGGGATAGGTTTTGGGGTCGCTGATGGTGACCTCGGCCTCCAGGGTGTCCTGGTCAAGGCGGCGCCAGCGCTCGACTAGATGCAATGCATCGCTGTGGGGATGACCTACCATGTCGAGCCACGTCTTGTCATTGAAACCGATGGTGTCAATCACCAGAGTATCGCCCTCATAGTGGCCGACGGAATCGCCCATCCAAGTGACATCCGGATCTTTGGGATGTTCCTGATTGAGCGGGATGAGGCGCCAAACCCGGGTGTACTCGTAAAGGATGTACACGGCCTTGGGAGTTTGGACGAACATGAATTGGTAGGGATAGCTAAAGAGACGGGTGACGCCCGGCGGGTCGCAATACTTTTGGACCGGATCATTCGTATTGTCGAAGGTGGCGCGAGCGCCAAAGGGAGGGCGCGCGGCCTCGGTTTTTTGGCGCGCCCACGGCACCATCGCCATCTCCATCGGCTTTTTTCCGCCCGGGTCCGTGGGATCCCAACTTACGCCGCCGCCTTTTCCAAGCCAATTCCCCGATAGATCGGGGACGGCGCCTGCCGGGGAAGAGTTTGGAGCGCGGGTTGGGGCGGACTGCGCCGGGGTCTGCGCGTGCAGAACGAAAGGGGTGGCCATCGCCACCAGCAGCAAGCCGAAACGCAATTCGCGAATTCGCATAGTGATCTCCTCCTCGGTACGAAATCCCGGCTGCCCCCTCTGCGGATCGGTGCAATTCAGGAAGCACTGCCCAGATGTTTCTCAGAAAGCCGGGAGTGGCTGGCCATTCACCACGAACTTGAGGACCCCGTTCGCGGTCCCGCTGAGTCCGGTGGTCACGCCATTCTTTGCGGGGTGAGTTTCCATGACGACTTCGTCCCCCGGCTTCATGGAATTCTTCGTCCAGCCGCCGCGGGCCATCATGCTGGGCGCAGCAAGTTCGACGACCCAATCTTGGGGCTGGCCTTTGTCATTTTTCGCGGCGATATGAATTACGACGTGGGGATTTGCCCAGCTGTAACTCGAAACGGTCCCCTTAATGGAGATGACCTTATCCATGTCATAGCCCGCGGTCCCGTGGTGGGCAGAAACCGTGCTGGAGGCGGCCAGCAGGCTAAGCACGGCAAACAGGACGAGCAGCTTCTTCACGATGTCCTCCCTGACACTCAACGATGAGGGCCATCATACCAAGTTTCAGCACTACCTGGCGGGGTCAATTCTGTTGGCCACGGCCCGGGCGATAAGCCGGGCGTAGCGGGAGCAATCCGATGGCGCGCATCTATCACCCTACCAACTCCGTGAGCAGGGCTTCGCGCAGACCATTCTGTTGCGCAGGGGCGAGCTTGCTGCCGGCGGTCGTCAAATAAAATACGTCGATGGCTGTGGCACCCTCGGTATCGATGAGAGCGATATCGATGTTGCATTTCTGCTGGGCCAAGATAGAGGCGATGCGATAGAGCAAGCCGGGCTGATCGGGAGTAATCACTTCAACAAGTATGCTATGAGGTGAGCATTGATCGTCGATCGAGACCTGCGGGGCTGCTTGGGCTTTCCCTGATTCTCTCTTCTCTTGCCGGAGGGCTTCGCGCAGCATCTCCTTCAAATTTCGCTTGCCCGACAAAATGGCATGGACAGAGTCCTTGAACCGCTCCCAGGCGGGCAGGTTCATTTCGAGAGTCCGAAAGCGGTCGGAGAAGTAAAAGGTGTCCACCACCGTGCCACCCTGATTTGAATAGGCGCCGGCCTTTCCAATGTTCATGCCGCAAGCCGTGAGCGCACCCGCCACCGTGGCGAACAGAAACGGGCGGTCCGGAGTAACCAGTGTGAGCTCGTACCAGTGACGGCTGCGCTTGAGCGACAACTGAACCGGGTCCCGCTGGAGGCGGCCCGCCATCTCGAAGTGCCTCAAGATGTCATCCACCGGGTACGTGCGAAGATACCGCCGGGGAAAACCCTCCAGAAAGGTCTGAAACTTTTGTCCGGCCGCGGCAGCTAGAGTGCGCAGATGGCTCACGACTTCGTCGTGGGCATCGGCGTGAACGCGCTCATCCACGGTCCGGTCCAGGTGATTGGCCGTCCCGATGTAGAGCTGCCAGAGGTCTTCCGCTTTCCAGGGGGTCAGCGCCTCGTGGTTGACGGCTTGGAGGTCCGCATAGGTAAACAGGCAAAGCATTTTCAGGCGGTCCGGAGTTCCCGCCATATCGGCGAACTGCCCAATGGTATGCGGGTCGTAGATGTCGCGGCGAAGCGTCGCGCCCATATCGAGGTGGTGTTCGATCAGGAAAAGCACGGTTTCGCGGTCCGCAGGAGCCAGACCCAACCGATTCAGGCACTTTTGCGCTGCCGCCAGGCTTGCGGGAATCGGGTCGGCGAGGGTGACGGCCTTACCTACGTCATGCAACAAAATGGCGAGATAGAGCAGTTCCGGCTGCTCCAGCTCGTTGAGGATTTCGGCGTAACGCTCATCCCACTTGGACTTGGATTGTTGCAAGGCGTGGAGGTTCTCCATCGCGCGCAGGGTGTGCTCGTCCACGGTGAAGCGATGAGCAAAGTCGCGCACAGCCAGGGCCTCAATCTCGCTGAGTTCCGGCATATACAAGGTGAGCAGATGTAAGGAGTGCATGGCGCGCAAGGCGTCCCCCATGTGCGGCTGGGGAAGCAATTCCGCGAGGAACCGCCAGACAGCATTTCCTGCGGGCAAGTGCTGGGCCAGGGACGGCAAAGCCTGCTCCACTTGATGCTCTGCCGCGGGGCTGAGATTGAAGCCGCGTTGCGCCATGAGCAAAAATAATCTGAAGAGCAGCGCCGAATTCGCCGCTTCGCCGGGCCGGTGGAGATAGATCACGCCGTCCACGACCATGAAATCAGAATCGGAAAACCCTGTGCGCCAAGTTTCCAGTTCCCGGTAAAACAAGGAATGTGCGGCGGGCGATTCTTCGAGCAGGCGGTTCGCAATCCGGTCAATTGCGCCCGCATGGCCAAAATAGAGGCGCATCCACTCGGCAGAAGTTTTGCAGTTCACCCCGGGCGCACCCAATTTTTGTGCGGCGGCCTCATCCTGCGCGTCCCAAGTCAAAATGTTGTCGTCACGGGCGGAGCGGAAGTGCAGAAAACAACGCACGGAGGCGAGAAAACTCCAGGCGGATTCGAGCGTGCTCTGGATCGGCGGCGAGAACAGAGCTTCGTTCCCGGGCCAGGGCTGTTGCTTCTCCAGGGCAGAAAGCGTGCCCAGCCAGCACGCCAGAGTGTAATCCCGGCATCCGCCTGGACCATCCCGAACGTTTGGTTCCACGTGGAACACCGTGTGTCCAAACTTGTGGTGACGGCTCCGGGCGGTCTCGGCCAAATGCTGGAGCAGGACAGGAACCTCACGCGCAAGCACCTCTGGAATCAATCGTCCCCGCAAGCTCGAGAACAAGCGACGGTCGCCGCCCAAATAGCGGCAGTCCAGCAATGCCAGGAAGGATTCCACGTTTTCGGGCAGCAGCGGGGTAAAACCGCCGAGAGTCTTCGAAACCTCGTCCAATTTCCATGGCAGCGTTTTCATTTCCTGGGAGAAGCGCTCGAGGGGTTCCTGCAACTTTGCGGCGATTTCTTCTGAGGCAAAGAGAATCAGGAGATCAATTTCTGAGTATGGGAAAAGCGTCTGGCGTCCGAAATCCCCGCAAGCCATCAAAGTAAAACCTTCGGGAGGGTGAGCCTCGGGGGGAACGCTCTGCTCCCATACCTGGAGTGCCAGAGACTCCGCCAGGCCGGAATGCCGGCGCAGAAAATCCAGGCTATCCTTACTGGCACTGAAGCTCAGACGCAGCTTTGAAAATTCGGAGTCGTACAGCTCCTTCCAATCATTGGACATTGGGGGTGGTGTGGGCTTGCTCACCTCAAATGATCAGACTTGCCGACCATATCAAATCTGAGGTCAACGGACAACGCGGCCCGACGACGGAAGCCAACCCCCGAGATGAGGCTAGGACCCGTCAGGTATTTCAGGAGAGTACGGATTGCCGGGATTTCAAACTAGGCAAATTTGCGATCGGACCAATCAGACGGCTTTGGTTTGTCGAAGGCGAAGGGATTGCCAGCCGTCTGCTGATCGACCGGGAGCGAATGCTTCCCTCCGATCATCAGGGAGGAGAACTGGGTGACGAGGCCTTGATCGAGCCGGCCTCGCTCCACCTCATCGAACAGCACCATTAATGCAGTGGCCTGCGGCAAGCCTAGCCGATAAGGGCGGTCCGAAGTCAAAGCGTCGTAAATGTCCACCACCTGGAGGATGCGCGCGGCCAGCGGGATGCTTTTTCCCCGCAGGCCGCCCGGGTACCCGCTGCCGTCCAATCGTTCGTGATGATGGCGAATCGCAGGAAGGACCCGGCGGAGCGACTTAATCGGGGCGCAGATTTGTTCTCCAATGATGGGATGTTGCCGAATGACGCGCACCTCTTCCGGCGACAAAACCCCGGGCTTTTGGAGGATGGCTTCGGGAATGGATACTTTGCCAATGTCGTGAAGCAGGCCTGCGACGCGCAGCGCTTCCAGGTCAGTCTCCGCTAGACTGAGACTCCGCCCGAGGCGCACAGCGTGGCTCGCGACGCGCGCGCTGTGGCCCTTTCCGTGAGTCACTTTCGCCTCGACGCTCTGGGACAACGAATACAATGCGGATTCCGCCTGTTGATCCAGGTAGTTCTTCAGACGCAAGAGGGTGTCAATCCGCCGGATGGATTCCCGCTGCCCGGGATCATATTCAAAGAAATCGTCAGCGCCCGCGCCGATGGCCCACGTGGAATTAAGATTTTCGGGGCACGAGGAAAGCATGACGATGGGGATCAGGCGGCAGCGTGGTTCGGCTTTCAGGCGCCGGCAGACTTCAACGCCCGGAGCATCGGGCAAGAAATCACTTAGCAAGATCAAATCGGGCTGAACGCTGGGTGCGATCGCCAATGCTGTTTCCGCGCTCTGCGCGGCGACAACCTCATAACCCTGGCCCCCGATCAAACCTTGCCACTCGGTACAACGGGGTTGCGCAGACATCACTACCAATACGGTAGAGGGCATTAAACTATCTCCTTCGTCCAGGCGCCAGAAAAGGGAGCCGCGGGCATGCCAGGCCCTCACCGGAAAAATTTTCCGGCCAAAACGGGGACGTGCATCCCGATGATCCTCTCCTGTTGACGCGCCTTGTACTTTCCTGCGGGGACGATGGAGACTGTGGGCGAGCATCTTCGCCAGACGGCACGGCGGATGCCAGACCTCCTCGGCCGCTATCGCCTTGGGGGGGTGAGGTTTAGTCCGCCTTCAGGGAATGCGTGGAGTGACGGGACCGGTCAAAATTTCCCATTGGCGGGAAAGTTTACCAGCGACTTCAAGTTTATGAATGGGGGCCCTTTCCCGACTCCGTGGGTTCGGGCGAACAGCGAGCGCCAGCTAAGGAATGAGCAAGAGCTTGCCTGTGGTCTTGCGCCCTTCGAGGTCGCGGTGAGCCTGTTGCGCCTCCCGCAAGGGGTAGATGTGCTCGATACGGAGCTTCAATTTGCCCTGAGCGATTAGATTTAACACGTCGGTTGAGCGCCGGACGAGTTCCTCTCGCGTCGCGATGTAGCTGAACAGGGAGGGGCGCGTGAGGAACAGCGAACCCTTGGCGAGCCTGCCGATGTCGAAGGGAGGAACTGCGCCACTGGCGGCGCCGAACATCACAAGATACCCGCGAGGGCGAAGCACGTTCAGGCTCTTGTCAAAAGTGTCTTTGCCCACTCCGTCGTAAACCACATGAACGCCCTTCCCGTCGGTGAGGCGCTTGATTTCTGCTTCGAAGTCTTGGTCCTTATAAAGGATGATGTCATTGGCGCCCGCATCGCGCGCGAGCTGCGCCTTTGTCTGCGAGCCGACTGTGGCAATGACGCGCGCGCCAATGTTTTTGGCCAGTTGCACCAGGAGCAGGCCGACGCCGCCCGCCGCGGCGTGAATCAGCGCGGACTCTCCCTTCTTCAGAGGGTAGGTGTCGTACACCAGGTAGTGAGCGGTCATGCCTTGCAGCATGGCCGCAGCGGCCTGCTGGTCCGTTATTCCAGAGGGAGGTTTCACGAGCCGGTCCTCCGGCACGGACACATATTCGGCGTAGGAACCCAGTGTGCTGGTCCAGCAAACTCGGTCTCCCACTTTGAGCGACTTGACGTCGCCGCCGACTTCACTGACGACGCCGGCGCCCTCCAGACCATCCACGAAGGGCGGGGTATTCGGATACCGGCCCTCGCGATAATAGACGTCAATGTAGTTGACACCCGCAGCCGCCAGTTTCACCACGGCTTCGTTCGGCTTGGGCTTGGGAACCGGGAGATCAACGAAGGCCAGATTTTCGGGCCCTCCGTGCTTTTGTACTTGAATCGCTTTCATGGCAAAACCCTTGGTGTTGGAGTGTGAATTTGAAATTTAGGCCGATTGGCTCATCCGGCCGGGAGGAATCATACCAGAGTGCTCGGCTCGTTGCCTCAAGCGCAGGCAAACTCGCGGGAGGGAAGCACACTTCGTTGGCCAAATTTCAAATTGCAGATTTCATATTTCAGATTTCAGGCGCGGCTACTTGCTGGCGCGCTCGGTTGTGCCCGTTAGGTAGAAATAGCCGACGCGGTTGTTGGTCGGCGTGCCGAACCAGATCCGACCCTGCGAGTCCAGGAAAAATTCTCGCATCATGGCCTCGGAATGAGGGAACGGATACTCGACGACCTTTCCGGAAATCGGATCCAGGCGCCCAATCAGGTCCTGTTCGGTGGAGGCATACCAGACGGTATTGTTCTTATCGACGGCCAGGGCATAGGGAGACGCCGACGGGCCTGGCAGCGGATATTCCTTGAACGTCTCCGTCTTGGGATCGAAGCGGCCAATCTTGTTTCCCGTGCGCTCGCCGAAATAGACGACATCGTTAGAATCGAGCGCCAGCCGCTGCGGCGATCCTTGGGTCGGCGGGGACCATTGCGTCACTTTCTCGGTTTTCGCGTCAATCCGCCCAATTTTGCCGTCCTTCCTCAGCACGCAGAACCAGACGTTCCCGTCTTTATCGAAGGTGATTCCGTAGGACGATGGCGCTTCCATGAAGTGCTTGAATTTCCCTGTTTCCGGGTCAAATTTCGTGACCGGGCTCCCCGAGGTCCACACATTTCCGCGAGCGTCCACGCGGAGGGTGTGCTTGCCCGGGCGCTCCCCCGGCACATCTCCGGAGTCCTGATACTCCGTAATTTTTCCGGTGCGCGGATCGAGCTTGGCGATCCGGTTGAGCGCAAACTCCGTGAACCAGACATTCCCGTCGGATGTGGGAAAGGCTGAGTGCACGCCGGCGGTTTGATCAAAGGGCAGCATGAAATGCTTCACTTCGGCGGTTTTGGGATTTAGGCGCGCGACTTCATTGCCTCGACCGTAGTAGGGCATCCAGAAATTGCCGTCCTTATCCGGCGCGGCGCTCCAGGGCAAGCCCTTCGAGCCGGACACGTCGTACTCGACGTACGCGATGTTCATGGCCTCTTCGCTAAACGGGCGGACCGTCTCTTTGTATCCCGGGACGTCCACCGGAGACCGCGGCGCCGAGGGATCGTCGCCGAACAGATGAGCGAGGTAAGTAACCACCGCGTTCGCCTTTTCGTCATCAACGCGCGCCGACAACTGGAAGGCCATGGACTGGCGCATATAGGTCACGCGGTCGCGCCATCCGTCTTCGTCGCGGCGGACGGCGGCCATGCGGGTCTGAAACCCGTGGCAGACGTAGCAGTTCGCGGACAGCACATCCTTGCCCTTGCCTTCCGGCATCAGCTTCTTGCCCTGATACAGGGTGAGGTCGCTCCAGCGCACGGTCCCCTGCTGAAGGGCAAAATCAAACGAGGCGTTTTGATCGCCCGCTAGCTTGACGTCACTGTGGGGATCGGCCTTGAACCCAATCGCGCGGATTTGGATTTGGTAATCGCCCGCCGGCAAACTGTCGAGCCGATAGCGTCCCTGCTTGTCCGACAGAACGCTGTAAAGCATGCTGTTCTGCTGGTTCCGCGCCTGGACAAAGGCTCCCATGAACGGAGCCCCGTCAGGCCCCTTCACCGTGCCCGTAACGGTGGCGGCGCCGAGCGGCAACGAGCACGCGGCGATCAAACCCAGGACGATCAGAAGACGGCTCAGTGAGCGCATGGCTCCTCCAAGTTCACGGGATGTGCTTCAGTATGGTGGAACGACAAAATGGCTTGAACTCTGTTCATACTTACCACATTTTACTGGAAAAAGCTGCTGCGCGGAGAGCGGAATAAGTACGTTTCCAATGGGCCGGGACCCTAAAGTCCTAGCTTGAAACGATGGAGCGGCAAGGATATGCTGCGGGCAAAGATTTGCGGGCCAAGTCGGATATTCCGCGCACGGAAGAAAATCGGATCTCCGGGGAGGACAAGCCATGGAACACGTAATCGCGAAGCTACTGCAGGACTTCGAGCATGGAAAGTTGAGCCGGCGCCAGCTGATTCAGAGCCTTGCACTGACAGCGACGGCGGCCTCAGCCGTGAGCGCGGCGCCTGCGCCCGCGGGAGAGCACAAAGTGGGCCAAGCTGTTTATCTGAACCACGTGGGCTACCAGGTGGCCGATTACGGCAGGAGCCGCGACTGGTACGCAGAAATGTTTGGGATGAAGGTCGCGTTAGACGACGGGAGGAAGGCCAACATCGCTGTGGGCGAATCGCTGCTCATCTTTCACAACCGGCCTTCGGCAAGCACTCCGGTCGTGGATCACGTCTGCTTCACGCTCGCCGACTGGGACAAGGATAAAAGCGTCCGGCAAGCGGTGGGCGCCGAGCTGAAGCGCCGCGGGCTGGAGGTGCGGGAGACCGCGAACAGTTTCCACATCAAGGATCCGGACGGCCTGATCGTTCAGATGGGCGGCAAGGATCAATAAGCCTCGATCAGCGCGAATCACGTTTATGCGTCGGGGTTTCGGCGCTGACGGATTTCCGAGAGGTGGCTCTTCAGTTCGGCGATGATTTCCTGGCGGCGGCTGTTGTTGATGTCTTTGCGGAGCTCGTCGAGGGCGAAGTGAACGACATCGTGGTGATGAAGCTCTTCGGGCGCGACTTCGTTGCTGAGTTCGAGCCAGATACCGTGCAATAGATCGATCTCCTTCGAAGTCAGTTTCGGGGCGTGCGGGCCGAGATAGAAGACGTGCACCTGGCCGCTCGGCGAATAAATTTCCAACGTGAGCTGGGGGCGGGGCTCGGGCAGCGCTTCCCAAGCCAGGCCCGCGATGCGGGCTTCGTCGCTTACCGCTCGCCACGTGGACAGACCAAGAGCAATGGTGGAGGACTGAAGGCTCTGAGCGGCGCGCAGGATGCCGTCCCATTTGCGCGTCGCCGGGGCGACGGCCAAGTGAATCGTTTTGCCTTTGGCTTCGGCCATGGACAGCGCGCGAGTAAACAATTCCTGCTCATTCACGCTAAAGAGTTCCCCGGCGGAAAGCTCGTGCTCACCCGCGCTGGCGCGCGCCAGCAGGCGGAGGTGGAAGGCAACGACGTCCCGCTCGCGCGTATCGACGTGGTTGAGCACGGCGGCCAGGTTGTAAAGCGTGTTGTAGTTCCGGGCCATCACTAAGACATTGCCTGGCCGCACGCCGAGAGACGCGGGGGTAAGGTCTTCGCCCGGCTCAAGATTGAACTGGTCGAGCTCGGCGTGGGCCGTGCCGCGTTTCGCCGTGTATTTCTCTGAAATTTCAAACACCGTGAAAAAGATGATCGTGAAGGCCACACCAGCGATGGTCGCCACCTGCTTGGTGAACAGATTGATGAGGCAAAGGGAGAAGAGCGTCAAGGTAATCAAGACCAGGCCGGCGGGAATTTCCACGCCATTCAAATGGAAATTTCCGGGCACGCGAAATTCCCGCTTGCCGGGCTGCTTAAATCGGAGGACCACCACCGCCAGGCCCTTCATAGCAAAGCTCCACATCACGCCGAACGCGTAGGCCTCGCCCAGGACAAAAATATCTCCGCGGCTCAGGATGATGGTCAGGAGCTGGAGACCCACGACCAGGTTCAAGATCCGGTAGGAAGTCCCGAACCGGGGATGGGGGCGCCGGAACCATTCCGGGAGAATGCCGTCTTCCGACACGCGGTTCAGTACGCCGTTGGAGCCCACAATGGCCGTGTTCACCGCTCCGGCCAGCATGAGTACGCCGACCAAGACCACAAATCCCTGGAAGGCCAAGCGCAAGTTGTACGGACCCACGAAATTCATGGCCAGTCCGCTGATGAGGTTGCCGAAGTACTGGGAGCGGGTCGCGTCCGAAATGATCATGAAGGCGAAGAAGGAAACGCCCGCTGTGAAGACCAGGCTGTAAATAAAGATAACGAAGCCCGCCTTTTCCAGGTTGGGGAGCTTGGGGTGCTCCACTTCGCGATAAACCTGCGCCAAAGTTTCTTCGCCGCTCATCGCCAAGACGGAGTGCCCCAGCCCAATGAGAATGCCGATGAACGCTACGGTATAGGGCAACCTCGTGTGGCGGAGCCAACCGAGGGCCTGGTCGGAATACGTGAGGCTGGAAAGTGTTGGCAGGGGCGGGAGATGCGCGCCGCGTGCCGCTATGGTCAGAAGGCACCAAACCACCATCACGACAACCATGACGGTCGTGATGTACATGATGCGCAGGGCCTTCCCGCTCGACTCCGGAATCCCTTTGATGTTCTCCCACCAGAAATAGAGCGTGCAGGCGACGGCGAAGACGGCCGATGTAGCATTGATGGGGAGAACGAGATGCAAATGCGCGTGCGAGAATATGTCGTTCAAAAAGCCCGTCAGGTACTGGCCGGCAGAGACGCCGCTGATCGGCCCGGTCAGTATGTAGTCGAACATCAGGGCGGAAACCGAGAATTTGGCGAGCGTACTGCCCATGGCCTCCTTGACGACGCGATAAACGCCGCCGCGAACAAACATGCTGCAGCTCTCGATATACAGGGAGCGGACGGCGTACGAGAACAGCATGATGCCCAGGATGAACCAAGGCGCCGACCTGCCGATGGCTTGCTCGGCGATGGCGCCGGCGTAGAACGCGGAGGAGCCGAGATCGTTCAGCACCACCGCAGCAGCCCGCCAGAAGGAGATGAACGACAGCATGGCGGTGGTCGCAACCAAGACCCTGGGGAGGGCGGTTCGCGCAGCTGCCACGACAGGTTGTGGGATGTTGTCTGCGGGCATCAAGTCCTGGCTCGTTGGAAGGATAAGCGAGAATCCATAAAGAATTCATAAAGATTCCTTAGGATTTCCTTATGAAGAATTGAGCAGATCAGGCGGGGAACTTTGTCAATCCGATTGGACCTGCGCTTGGGGGACGGGAATCAGCGCAGGCCGATGTGCAAGGCCATAGGAAAGCGCAGCGCCGACTAACATGAATGCGCCCAGCAGGGCGAAGCCGGCGTTGAAATTCCCCGTGACCTTGTTCAAGTACCCCACCAGCAGCGGCCCGACAAATCCCCCCAGGTTACCGACGCCGTTGACGAGGCCTACGATGGAGCCCGCCATCTTCCGGGAGAACATTTCGGTGGGGATGGCCCAAAAGGGACCTAGGGGAGCGAAAGCGCCAATCGAGGCCAAGCACACCAGGATGTAAGCCAACACGGGTGAGCTTTCAAAGGCCAGCACCCCGCCAAACATCGCCAATCCGCCAATGATCATCGGCATTGCAACATGACTGCGTCGCTCGTGCTTTTTGTCCGAGCGGGCCGAGAAATACACCAGCGCCGCCGCCCCTACTAAGAAGGGAACTGTGTAAAGCAGGCCCGAGACCAAGTGGCTCGTGGTTTTGGCCTTCTCGAGGGCGCTGGGCAGCCAGAACAGATACCCTAATTGGCCGCTAAGCATCAGGAGCTTGATCACCGTCAGCAGGAGCACCTGCGGCGCGAACAAGGCTCGGAGATAAAATTCGCGGTTGGCAGGCTCCCGAGCGGCGACATCGCGCTTAAATTCCGCTTCCAGGAAGTCGCGTTCCTGAGGGGAAATCCAAGGGGCTTGGCGCGGGTAATCGTAGATACCCCAGAGCCAGATCAGCACCCAGATGAGCGGAAACGCCCCCTCGACGGCCAGCATCACGCGCCAATTCCAGCGGTCCAGAAGCCATCCGGAAAGGGGCGCGGAAAAGGCTAAGGAAAGCGGCACGGCGATGGAGAAGAGCGAATTGGCGCGGGCCCGCTCTCGCCGCGGAAACCAGTGGGAAATCAGAATGAGCGTCGCCGGGTACATGCCGCCCTCGGCGATTCCCAGCACCAGGCGCATTACCCACAGTTGAGCGTAGGTGTGCGCCAAGCCGCAGCCCACGGCGGCAGCGCCCCAAAGTGTGAGCAAAATGCTGACGAACCATTTCGTGCTCCAGCGGCTCGCCAGGTATCCGCCGGGGACTTGGAGCACCAAGTATCCCCAGAAGAAAATGCCCGCGATCGTGCCGGCCTGCACCCCGTTCATGTGCAAGTCCTGGCGGATGGCCGGGATAGCTTGCGAGATGTTGGCGCGATTGACGAACGCGATCGCGTACGTCATGGTGGCAAACGGGATGACTCTCAGCCAACGCTCTTCGTGCATGTGCGCTCCGCAGAGGAGTGAGAACTGCCGCGCATTATATTTTACCCACGAGGTTTTAGCGAGACGCTTTGAATCCGGCGTGATTGCTGCGCCCGGATTCCTCGCGAGCGCGCGATGGATCGCCTCGGGAAGGTGGTTTGTAGCACAGACTTCAGTCTGTGCGCTTTTGCGGGAGTAAAACCCACAGAACACAGGCTGAAGCCTGTGCTACCGGGCCGCGCCGAACCCGTGCTTTCCAGACATGAGGCAAAACTGCTCAACGAATGGGTTAAGGTATACTCCGGTTTTGCGAGCAGTCGTTTTGTCCCGAAACATCGGAGCAGCCGGAAAGGAGCGGAGACGCATTGGACGTTTACGACGTGATTGTGGTGGGAGGCGGTAACGCCGCGCTATGCGCGGCCCTGGCGGCCCGCCAAAAAGTCTCGCGCGTGCTGGTGCTGGAGCGCGCCCCGGAGCATATGCGGGGGGGAAACACGCGCCACACGCGGAATATCCGCTGCGCTCATCTGTCGGCCGACAATTTTTTTTCCGGACCGTACCCTGAAGAAGAGATGCTCGAGGATCTCTTCAGCGTCGGCGGCACGCCGGCCAATCTGGATCTTGCCAAGATGTGCATCCGCGAATCGAGCAAGCTGCCGGAATGGATGTGCACGCGCGGAGTGAATTGGCAGCCCCCTTTGGCGGGCACGTTGCACCTGGGACGCACCAACCGGTGGTTTTTGGGGGGAGGGAAAGCGCTGCTCAACACGTACTATCAAACCGCGCAGCGCCTGGGAGTCAAGATCCGCTACAACGTCGCCATCGAGGACTTGCTCTTGGAGGGCGATCACTTCGAAGCCGTGCGAGTCAAGAACGGGGATGCCCAAGAGTTGATCCGAGGCCGCGCGGTGGTCGTAGCTGCGGGCGGATACGAGGCAAACATCGAATGGCTCAAGCGGCACTGGGGAGACGCCGCCGACAACTTCGTGATCCGCGGCACGCCGTACAACGACGGCGCGCTGCTCGCCACGCTGCTGCGACACGGAGCGAAGGCGATTGGTGACCCCAAGGGATTCCACGCGATTGCCGTCGATGCGCGCGCGCCGAAATTTGATGGCGGCATTGTGACGCGCCTCGACGCGATTCCCTTCGGCATCGTCGTCAATCAGCAGGCGCGACGCTTCTACGACGAGGGAGAGGACATTTGGCCGAAGCGGTACGCCAGTTGGGGCGGCCTGATTGCCGCGCAGCCTGGGCAGATGGCCTACTGCATCGTGGATGCAAAGACGTTTGGGCGATTCCTACCCCCCGTGTTTAAACCATATCAAGCGGAATCGATTGAGGTGCTGGGGGCTGCTATGGACCTCGACGGCAAAGGGCTCGCTGAGACGGTCCGGGAGTACAACGCCGCGGCTGCCGGAAACACCGAAGTGCAGATGGATCATCTCGACGGAATCGGCACGCGCGGGCTGACTCCGCCGAAGAGTAATTGGGCCTTGCCCATTGACCGGCCTCCGTATTTTGGCCTGCCACTTCGCCCCGGAATCACATTCACCTATATGGGAGTCAAGGTGGATGACCGAGCGCGCGTGCTCGACCAA